>OGWV01001410.1_pt1 | contig 15183 bp, 28 predicted proteins | sample 1576081 | NCBI WGS metagenome assembly OGWV01 (sample SAMEA3541541, study PRJEB24748) | human gut metagenome | biome: human gut; feature: human-associated habitat; material: faeces | place: China | collected 2012 | reverse complement strand
GGAGAGATTCTTGATCGAGGTATGATTGCTATTGATGCAAGAATTTTCTCAGAAATCGTAAGAAAACTGCCGGATAATGAAGTAACCATTGAAACGGATTCCAATCTTCAGACTGTTATTACCTGCGAAAAAGCGAAATTTGATATTGCAGGTAAACCGGGAGAAGAATTTTCTTATCTGCCAATTATTGAGAAAGACGAGTCGATAGAAATTTCCCAGTTTACTTTGAAAGAAGTAATTCGTCAGACGATCTTTTCAATTGCAGATACCGAAAGCAATAAATTAATGACAGGTGAACTTTTTGAGATTAAAAATAATATCTTAAGAGTGGTATCTCTTGACGGACACCGTATTTCTATTCGACGAATTGAACTGAAGGATCAGGTTACGGACAATAAACTTGTAGTTCCAGGAAAAACACTGATTGAAATCAGCAAGATTTTATCCGGTGAAGCAGAGAGTATGGTTCATATCTCTTACACCAGCAATCATATTGTGTTTGAGTTTGATAATACCATTGTCGTATCCAGATTGATCGAGGGAGAATATTTCAAGATTGATCAGATGTTATCAAACGACTATGAGACAAAAGTAAGGATCAATAAAAAAGAATTATTAAGCTGTATTGACCGTGCTACACTTCTTGTCAAAGAAGGAGATAAGAAGCCGATCATCATCAATATTGGCGATGAACTGATGGAATTAAAAATCAAGTCACAGGTTGGTTCCATGAATGAAGAGATTTATATCACCAAAGAAGGCAAAGATCTGCTGATCGGATTTAATCCAAAGTTCCTGATTGATGCGCTTCGTGTAATTGAGGATGAAGAGGTGACCTTGTACTTGATGAATGCAAAAGCACCATGTTTCATCAAGGACGATGAAGAAAGTTATATTTATCTGATTCTGCCTGTAAATTTTAATGCAGCAGTGTAGAAGCAAAAGAGAGGAAAGAGACATGAATATCAAGTTGAGAGAAGAATACATCAAACTTGGACAGGCGCTTAAGGCTGCGGGTCTTGTAGAGTCCGGAGTGGAAGCGAAAGAAGTGATCCAGGATGGATTGGTAGAAGTAAATGGTGAGGTTGACACCCGCCGTGGAAGAAAATTGTACGGCGGAGATGTCGTTACATTTGACGGGGAAGAGATAACCATTGAAGATTAAATCTTTAAAACTGAAAAATTTTAGAAATTATGATCTTCTGGATTTGACATTTGATGACTCTGCAAATATTTTTTACGGAGACAATGCTCAGGGTAAGACCAATATTCTGGAAGCTGTGTATCTGTCCGGGACTACAAAGTCGCACCGTGGGAGTAAGGATCGTGATTTGATCGAATTCGGCAAAGAAGAATCTCACATTGAGACGATTGTAGAGAAGAATGGGATCGATTACCAGATTGATATGCATCTGAAAAAGAACAGTCCGAAAGGGATTGCGATTAACCGGATGCCGATCAGGAAAGCAAGTGAGCTATTTGGAATTGTGAATCTAGTGTTCTTTTCACCGGAAGATCTGAATATTATCAAGAACGGTCCGGCGGAAAGAAGAAGATTTATTGATCTAGAATTGTCTCAGCTTGACCGCGTTTACTTGAGTAATCTTGCCAATTACAATCGAGTGGTCAATCAACGCAATCATCTCCTGAAAGAAATTGGTTTTTCCGGATATGAAAAACATGCCGGAACACTGGAGATCTGGGAGATGCAGCTAATACAGTATGGCAATAAGATTATTGAGAGAAGAAAGGCATTTATCGAGGAGATGAATGAAATCATTTCTTCTATCCATAAAAAATTGACTGGTGGAAGAGAAGAAATTCGGATTCTCTATGAACCAAGCAACAAAGAACTGACTTTTGAGCAGCCTCGTCTGATACTCCCATGAGCCTACCGCATTCTCTCGGTGTCAACTTCCTAATCCTGTATTTTGGTTCAAGTACGAGATTATCTTTCTGCACACTTTTCAGACAATTACTCGTTCCACTCATATTTGGTTCTAACATCTGTTCTGTCGGAATTCCCACGGATCTGTCAGACGGATTGTCCGGGTTTCTACCACGCATAGCAACTATCTTACTTTCTGCAATTTTAATCTGTTGTGTTCCCCCACCAGTAATTGTTGTGATACTCGGAGACAGACCATTTTCATTGTAAACCGTGTTCGATTGATGTTTTCCTGTTCCATTATCCATAAAGCCTAATTCCTCTACAATTACTTTAGGCTCCCTGTTTCCACCTTGCATAGTATTCAATGTCGGACTGCACCCCCCCACATCATAAATTCTTCCAGTTTGAGGATTACTGAAATTCTTTTCCTCTGCTATGTTGCCTATTTGTATTACTTCCATAAGTACAACTCCTAAATCGTGCTGTTCAGCTTTCACACACCTTGCGATAGGAAATATACCTCTTTGGAATTTCTCTGTAACTCCTGTGTAAATACTTCCTAAGACTTCCATTCGATTACTCCATTGCTACCGTAATTATCAAGGCCTTTGTAATCTCTTGCTCTCAATGTGACGGCAACATCTATCTGCTTATCAACCGTTTCTCCCATGTTCTTTAACAATACCGTCTGCTCTGCTCTGCTCTGCTCTGCTCTGCTCTGCTCTGCTCTGCTCTGCTCTGCTCTCAGGATTGTGTTTTTGCAATGTTCCGTTGTCAATAAGTGTCTGAATAAGTTTCTGTGCTTTTTCATTGTTGATGTAATACTTTTCTTCCACATTTTCCTCTAAGTAGTCTTTTAACTTCTTTTTGAGAGGAATAGGCTTGGGAAAACTGTAATTGTAATTTCCCAAAAACGAAAACATAAAACACCGTTCCCTGTTCTGCGCTACTCCATAATTTTTAGCATTCAAATCTTGCCAGTAGTTCACATATCCAAGACTCACAAGAAAATCGATCCATTTCTGAAAGTCCGGCATATTTGCTTTTCCGTGGACTTGCGGAACATTTTCCATGAACAGAATCTGCGGTAATTCACCGCCACTTTCATGTATTTCTGTCAGAATCCGTTCCACTTCCCACAGCAAACCGCTTCTTGTTCCACTACCTTTACTCATTCCCATTTGCTTTCCGGCAACCGACAAATCGGTGCAAGGAAACGAGTAAGTAAGTAAGTAAGTGAAGGCTTCCGTATTGCAGATATTCAAATCATCCGCATGAACCTTTGTTATGTCCATTGTATGAAAATCTGTGCCATGCACCGCATTGTAGCTTGCTACGGCATACTTATCAAACTCAACAACTCTGTAATGCTCAAATTTTGCACCGATTCTTTCCAGTGCCATTGCCTGCGAACCATATCCGGCAAACAGTTCTATCAGCCTTATAGGCTTTGTAATACGTATCTGTTCACGTATCAGGTCAAAAATGCTCATCTGATTCTGACATTCGTAATCAAACTTATCTAAATCACTCATTTTTTCAAGGAGACCGCATATGCTTCACTCTGGCCAGAGTCTCGGCTCCTTTCTTGATTTTATCTAACTATTGTTTCACTCTGTTCCTTGTACTGTCTCCCTGCCATCTGCACCAGATAATGCTGTAAGGCTTCTGCAACGCTGATTCGGTGCTTTACGCAGTAGCGGTCAACGTAGCGTTTAAAGTCCGCATTATCGGCATACAGGGCGGTGTAATCAATGTTCTGCATCTGATCTCTCCACCTTTTCTAATCGTTTACTGGCGATTACTTGGCACCCACATTTCGGGCAGTCGAAGCAATCCCACAGTAATTCATGTCCTGTTAGAATATTTGTTTCTTTCGCTGCATAACGATTTTCTTTTTTTAAATCGACATCAGCACCACATACCTTACATTTCATTGGATCCACCTGCCTTTACAATCTCCAACAAATCCTCTACCAAATCCTTGACCTCATACATCATCATAGTGTCGTAGGATTTTGACTGCTGATCTGTTGTCTGATTTCCATACTTTGTACAGTCTTTCAAAAACGATGTTCTTTCAACCACTGCTCCACCTCTGTCGCAGAACACATTGCAACACCGCCCTCTATGGTCTTTGCGCTACCCTCATCATATGTTTCGATTGAACAAATGAAATCTAAAAGTTCCTCGTCCGTCATGCTCCTGATCCGGTCTGCGTTGGTCTGCTTATGTGGCTCACTTTCCCGGTACGGATCCGGCAGTGGCATCCAGGCTGTGACATTTACACTATCAATATCATCACCGAGGACAAACCGTCCTCCCAAATATTGTACAAAGCAACAACGGTTTCGATATGTATCCCATCCAATTACGCTATTAAGAGATTCTTCCGGCAGTCTCTCGCTAACCGCAATCCACTTGCCGTATCTGCCAAGTTCCTCTACTTGCTCATAATTTGCAAGTCTTTCAGCTATTATCTCCAACGCTTTGAATCTGCCATCTTTAGCAAGTTGCGTAATGGTCATACCTTCATCATCCGGCAAATCTTCCGGATGGAATAAAACTTCACCTTTTTCTGTGACGTATGTCAATCTTTCCATGATTCACTCCTTTCCACCGCAATCCTCGGTCTCTCTGCAAATTGAGAATAGCTGCAGTCATACGGTATATGATTCCAGTGGCCAAAATGCCCTACTGTAATGCTGTTTTGCATACTATATAATTCATTCTCGCTATGAAATCCTCTGCTCACGATTTTGCACTCCTTTTCCCGTATATACTTGCGATTCTGTATACATTGCAAAGTTCTCTATAATATATTTCCTGTGCATGGATATGAGCATCCACACGGTCAAGTTCCGTCTCACACCACTTTGCAAATTCTTCTGTGGACAATGGTGTCTCCAAATTTTCAAATTTTTCTCTGTTGTCAATCACAAAACACACCATGTCAACCGGGATGTGGTTCAAATCCGCAAGAATCTGAATCTGCTTGTCCTTATTCTCCGCTTTTTCATAATTTTCCAACAATTCATAACCTGTCATTTGCATTTATATCACCTCTTATCAAGTTTGATTTCTTTGTCGTAACAACTCTTTTTCGGATTTCCCTCTACTGGGGAAACCATCTTTTTAGGGTCTGTAGTGTATGATCCGTTTAGTTTCACACCTATTTTGCTTTTTTCGTCCATATAGCATGACGGCTTGTAACGATCCGGTGGAATGTAGTTGTGAATGCGCCAGTGTTTTACAAGCATAACACCACTATCGAAAGATAAAAGGAATCTATTGTCTATCAAGGATTTCAAATCATCTTCTGAAGCACCACACATCCTTATGATTTTCCGGGGGTTATTCACGAATCCGTCATCGTCAGCGTTCATACAGATATGGAAATAAAGCATTTGAGCCGTAGCAGGAATATCCAAAAAAGCATCACTCTCAATTATTTTTGCGCTGAACATTCGTTTTTCTGCCATTTAGAACTCCTTACTCAAAAATAGGCTTCTCAATATAGATTCCGGTGTTTTCCACCAGTTCTCTCCACAAGTCCATAAAATCTTTTCCGTTGCACTTGTCTCCTGCTTTGTCCATGTGGTCAGAAAACTTATCCTTGAAATTCGTCAGCTTCTTCTTACTAAATCCATCTTCCATAAGAATTACCATTCCATATAGGATGTACCTTGTGGACAACTCATTGATAAGGTTGTTACATCTGACCTGTTCCCTGATGCATTTCTGCGCTACAACCGACTTGTAATGTGGATAATCAGCTTCGGTAAATTCCTTGTACTCAATCGTCCAGTCTGCAAAATCGTTAAGCCTACTCTGTAACTCCGTATAAGGCTCATTCTCGTACTTTTCGTTGTACTCGGTGAATTTACCGCAGAAGTCATAAAGCTTCGTCTGTGAGTACTTGTAGTCTTTCCACAAGGTATAACAGAACAGTGTCAGTATTCCGGTGAATGGACTTCTTTCGGCTGATTGTCTCAAAAGTTCTGTCTCACGTCTCAGACGAAGTATGGCTTGTGGGTTGTCATAATGTTTTGGCATTTTTATGTCACCTCTTTTCAAGTTCTGATGTTTTGCAAATCGAATATATTTAATTGTTCTGTTTCTTCTTTATATCTGTTCAGCCCTCTTTCATATATGCTTTTATCTTTTTCAAAGCCTATAAAATTTCTTCCAGTATTATGGCAAGCAACACCTGTTGTACATGAACCAGCGCAACTATCTAATACCAGATCTCCATTATTCGTATATGTTAGTATCATGTATTCGCATAAAGATACCGGCTTTTGCGTCGGATGGATTTTTCCTTGTTGACTTCCGCTACTGAAGGTTTGCACATCAATAGGGTATCTGTCTGTGCTGTCATAACTGGTTTTTCGTACTTCACGGCCGTAACAACTATCACCGTTCGATTCCTTGATAAAATCACTTTTTGAAATCTTTCTGCAGTGTCCGTGTGTTATCTGAGGATTGTATGTAGGCTGTTTTTTGTAAAAAACACTGATTATCTCATGTGCTCTCATCGGCTGCTTTTTTGCGTTCAAATGACCTCTCGGATGTGATTTATGCCATATCCAATCATATTTGTACATACTTATATTGCTAAGCCTTAAATAACTAGAGAATGGTTCTGCGCCAAATAATAAAATTGCACCGTTATCCTTAATTACCCTACAGTATTGTTCCCAAAGTGAATCAAACGGAATAACCGTATCCCATGAGCATTGTGTTGTTCCGTATGGCAAATCTGTAAAAATCATATCTACCGATTTATCATCTAGCAGCTTCATTCCCTCTAAGCAATCCATGTTATAAAATCCAAAATCAAGCATACACATTCCTCAAATCATGTAATCTTCTCAAACTTTTTTAGTAGGCATTTCTCACACAACTGGACACCGTCAAAATCGTAAAGTTCCTCTACCTCTTCCTTACAATCATCGCAATACAAATGTTTCACATTTATGTTCGGGCACCTATTGCCGAGACATGGATAAGCTTCCGTTGCACATCCGCAGCATTCACCTTTGTATTTCACCATTTTCTGAAAAACTCCTTTAATTTATTGCAGACTTGCCGAAATCTATACTTAAACAAGTACTTTTTAAAAGATTCAGTTCCATATTGATAGCAAAGATACATAATTTGTTTTTGAGTAGAAAGAGATTCATAAAACTCCTTGTCAGTTTCTTCAACGTATTGTAAAAGTACTTCATAGTCTGTTTTATTCATTACTTTCACCATCCTTTTCTCCATGCAAAAGTTCCATAAACCGAACAAATTGTCTTTGCGACACGGAATTGTTCTGCTTCTCAGGCTTCAAACTGATGACCAGATGCTTGTCTGCAATGTTCGCCAGTTCCCTTGCAAGGTTGATTTTACCTTGTGCCAGCCCATCACGGTATCCTTTTCCCGGTCGATACTCTGCGATCTTCTTCTTTCCATCACCTTGACCACCGGCTGTTTTGTTGCGAAGTTGATAACCATCGTCCGCATAACGCTTAATCCAGTACTGCTCCCACTTGTCCAGTTCTCCTACCGGATAATGTAGAAATCCGATTTTCCAACCGTGTATGTTCTCCGCAGAATACAATCCGTGGCTTTTCATGGATAAATCAATGTGCTGGTACCCATTAAGGTGTCCGGAAAGTCTCTGCAAGATATGTACCGCCTGTCCCACATACGCAAAACGAAAACCATCCTCGTCTGTTCTTGTCAGAAAGTAAATTCCACTTCCATCGTCCACGTGTGGATTAACCGCCAGTATTTTTTCACGATTTTTTCTCTCTATGGATTTTGCTTTTGCTATATTCTTCCAATCAGCCAACCACATCACCGCCTTTCAAATGGAATCAAATATCCGTCCGGCAAGGCATTTATAATATTTCTCAATGCCCCATATCCTGTTTTTTGCATATTGACTAAAGCATTGCTTTGACAGGTATTCAGTTCGGATATGTTAGAATCAATGCTCTGCATTATTTCACTTCTTAATTGCGGTGTAAGTGGTCTATAAAATGTGTCAGCCATTCGCACCACCATTTCTGTACTTTTCCAGTTCTGCAATCATGGTCTCTCTGCCAATATCTGCGCTCTCATACCACTCTACCGCATGAAAAACACCGTTAAGATTCTCGCTCAAAACCTCAATTCTGATACTTGCCGACCGGATATACTCAATCAACCGCTGTGTATCTCGTGCTATGTCCTCGTAACCGTACAACTGTAAGTGTTGCACCATAATTTCAAGGTTGGAGATACTTGACGGCTCCATTAGCTCATTGACATCCTTGTAGCACAAATAACCAAAACTTCCACCACTCAAAACGGGCACTCCTTTCCATTCTGTAAAATCCATTCCTTGCCTGCTGCCGCATAGTCCACATTCGCCAATGGAGCAATCTTTTTTACCTCTGCGACACATTCTTTGGCATCAGAATTATCACGGCTTAAATGGCACAATATGACGTTCTGCAGGGCATCTGATTTGTTCGCAATGACAAATTCTTTTACCGTTTCCAGTTCCATATGACCACGGTACACATGGGATTTCTTAGCATCGTTGGAATCCTCTGCAATGTACTTCTTTTGATAGTTACATGAAATAAGGATGTGGTTTACTTCATGGAACCGCCACTTAACAAATTCCGTGTCGGTGACATAAAGCAATTTTCCCATTTCCGGGTGAGTAATCAAAAATCCATAACAAGGGCATTCTGAACCATCAGCGTTGGTATGTGTCCACTTACCATCCAGTGTAGTAAGATCAAATGCCATTATTTTTCCACCAGTAAAGCATATTTCCATAGGTTCTAAACTCTCATATGGCTTAAATACTGGTATTCCCATGTGTTCAAGTTCTGATACGGATAATGAGTGGTCTTTGTGCGTATGGGTGCATATCGCACCCACAACGCACTTAATATCCCAGTTAAGACCACGTTTTATGTCCATGATAGGAAGTCCTGCATCCAGTAAAAGTGTTTCACCGTTATCTGCCGTTAGAAGATAGCAGTTACCGGAAGAACCGGAACCTAAACATTTTAGTTTCATATTGCTATTCCTTTCTTTGCTTCCAAACGGCACCAACAATCAATAAATCTTTCTTCGTCCTCTTCCTTTGATACAAGATATTTTCTATATTTTGAAATCAGTGGCTTCATAGAATCTTTGTAAACATCTGTATTTATATAGTTCCATATATCCATATAAATAGTATTAAATTTACAAGATGGCATATATTCCCATACATCTTCATTTACAATTTCAACCTTATTATTCAATGGAAGTTGATCTTTTACTAAAGCTATAACTTCTTCTGATTTCTCAACAACAATAATCCTTTCAACATTACTTTTATCTTGTATTGCCAAAAGAATCATTCCAATTCCAAGACCACCAATAAGAACATTGCCATGAGCGTTTATGACAAATTTGGAATTTGTACGCTTTTCCATATATGTGTCAGACATTACAACTTCATTTTTATGTAAAAGACGTACATATTTTCCAACACTAATTCCATGAATAAACGCATACAAATTATTAGGAGTTATTTCAAATTTTTCAATTCGGAAATCTCCACACTGTCCTTCTTTTAAAACTCTATACATATCTGTATACATATTATTCAACCTCTACTTAAAGCAATCCGGTGTCTCTGCGCTGGCAATGTCCGTCTCTGCGGTCTGCGGCACTTCCTCAAATGTTGCGTCAGGAAACTCGATATTGTTTGCATTTGCCTGTACCTCTTCTGCCACAACTTTTTCCACATCAAGTTTCACATCGGAAACATCAGGAAATTCTTCCTGTGCATACAAACCTTGGAATTTATCCGGAAAAGCTTCTCTTAATGCCTGTACAACAGCAACTTTTCTTATCATTGTTGCAGGCTTTTTAGACCATTGATTGTTGATTGTTCCATCTTTTTTTCTTCCAACATATTCATCGAAAGATACTGACTGGTACTCCGGTGTCTCTCTTCCTTTGATAAACACTTTAGCCCAACCTCCTACAATATATTCGTCCTTAAGGACAAAAGATCCTTCTCTTTCTTCAACGGAACCATCTTTCTTCTGAACAATAATTCCTGCTTTTTTCCCTGCATAATTCGGATTTGCATCGGCTCTTTTTGTAAAAACATCTTTTCCGGTAACAATCGTAGCAGGATCATTGTTTCCAAACTTAATGAGGTATGCTTCTTTCAAAAAAGGATTAAGATGCTGATATCTGCAAAGAGACATAAACATCATTACTTCCTGATCCGATACGTTTCCACCACCGCTTACAAGGTACTTTCTTACCGTTGTTGGGGAAATTTTTACAATTTCCCCATTTGATTCGTATTCCACAATTCCTGTGTTTTCCTGCTTCTTTTCGTCTGCCATGTTTCTACCTACCTTTCTACTTTCTTAAGTCCTTTAATGTTAATGATGAATACCTGTGTTGTCTTGGGATTCTGAATCAATGCAAGTGTTTTGTCGTGAATATTTCTGTAACAATCGTCGTGCTTTTCAATTCTCAAAACCTTGTAGTTATCTTCTGTGCTAACGGCTGAACCATAGATAAAATTCTGTTTGTATCCATTAAGACCGCTCCATTTACCGTATGTTCTGTACTGCTTACCAGAATCTGTGACCTTTACGGTATCTCCCACGCAGATTTCGTCTTTCTTCTCCGGCTTGTAGTTTTCGAGGACAACGTACTCTTCGTGCCATAATCCAGTATCTCCGTCAGAATTTTTGCAAATACATCCTGATGTCGTAACATAAGTTACTTTGAAAATATCTCCGTTTTTATAAGAAGGAATAGCAGGTTTCGCATTAACAACTTTGACGTACTCACCAATTTTAGCTTTTCTTTTCACCTCACCATCATCAGGCTTTGCATCTTCGCCCATCAGCCGATTAAAAGCCAACTTAGCACCAGTCCGGAAATCAAATTCATCAGCCGGGTTGCATTTTGCTTCTGCTTTCTCTCCAGTGGTCTTGTCCAGTGCAACTACTTTGTTGTCGTTGCGGTAGATGACAATGGTTTCCTGTTTTGCTTTTCTTACCAAATCAAAATATTTTTCTTCAACCGTAAATACTTCCCCAACACTGCATGACCCTTTTATGATTTTTATATCCATCGTATAGTCTCTTAATTCTGTAACAATGGCTTCTCTTACAACAGATGTGGTAGTTATGGTATAATTTTCATCTGCTTTTTTGTTTGGTTTAACCAGATCTCCAACATGGAATTTATGTTTCATACTTATTCCTCGCTTTCCGGCTCGTTCATAAACTTGCCAAATTCATCATTTTTCACTTTTACATCAGCCTTGCAAATCTCCTTAATGCTCTTAGGCATCACGTTCCATGTGACATCAGTACCGGAAATCTTGCCCTTAAATTTCAAGGCTCCACGGTCTGAAAGTCCCAGGTACACACCCACGCAACACTTGTCATCAAAATTGAATATCACGGTGTCACCGGCATTGATTGTTTCTCCGTTCGTTGTCAGAACGGAAATGACTGTTTCTTTCTTAATCTGCATTCTCTTCATTCCTTTCAAACTCTTTCAATTGCTCCGCCAACTTCTTACATTCATCAGCAACATATTCTTCTGAACGAACGACATCGACACCAACAGGAAATTTACTTTCTATCATTTTTTGCATCTGATAAATTTCTTTACGGCTTGGGAATTTCTGTATTGCATAATCCAAATCCGCCTTATCTCCAGCGTGACCGCAATCGAACCCAAACCACCATAAATCACTTTTGATAGGATAATTTGAATTTTCTCCACCGCCTGCGTATGTAATACCACCGTGGCACTGGAAATATGCTTCAATGCGGATTCTTTCATCTTCATCCATGCAAGCACCAAGCAAAGGGAAAATGCCACTTACTTCTCTGCCCCAAATATTTGATTTTTTAATTTCAAGATGGTAATCATAATTTTTTCCGTATAACGTATGATTCTTTGGAATGCCAACATATCCGCACCTGTGAGCCATATTTCCAAATATCACAACGCATTTATACCCTACGTGTTCAAACTCACGCTCGACAATGTATCGTTTCTCTGCTTCATTACTCATTCTTCACTTCCTCCACTTTCAAACTTGCATCATCACTTCTTCGGAACATAATTAACTGGCTATCAATCTGCGGTATTCTCCATGAGTCAAGGCTCTCGGTATCGTCTGTCATAATCGGCAACTCCACACCGCACTTCTTCTGGAATGCTCTGCAAATGTCGATTTCCGTCAGAATCTTGGCACCGTGGTTCATGTTTCTGCTGTAAGGCTCTCCATTGTAGATAAAGTCGCAACATTCCTCGGTATCGCCGTTCACAAGCGGTATGAACATCTTAACGTGGCAAAACTCCAAATACTCGTTCACATCATCTTCCAACAGTTCGTTCTTCTTCCGGCTGAATTTCTTTAACAGGTCAAGCTGTGCCTGCACATCCGTAATCTTCTGTGCAATATCTCTTCTCTCCTGTTCCAGTTCTGCGATCCGCTTATCAACACTCTCGTTAATGCTCACACTAGTCAGTTTCTTGTTTACCTGTTCAATGTCTGACCTGATCTCTTCCTCTGCGCATTTCAATTCGATTCTCATGCTCTGCATATCCGCATAGCGGTTCATGGCAGCTTCTTTCTCAGCAATCTGTGACTGGATAGCTTTGTATTCTTCTGTGTTGGAAATATCCACGCTTGCCGGAATGGAATTTAAGGCATTATCAGCAATGGCAATCTCTTTTTCCAACCGCTCCACTTCATCCTCGGTCTTTTTCAGTTCCTTGCGCTTATGCTCCATTTCTGCCTGATCCGCTTTGATATGGTCAGCGCAGGAAGAACCTTCTTTGGTAATCAGTTCCAATTCATGTGCCTTATGCACATCAAACTCCGTTCTTAACTGCTCTTTCTTCTCTTCCGGATATTCCTGTCCACAGTAGGGACAAATCAGAGAATTTTCATCAAATTTAAGGCTTTTATTCAAATCCCAACTCTTCTTCAAATCCTGTCTCTTCTGTTCATACTGTGCGATTCGCTTTTCCAGTCCCGTGATCTCTTCACGAATGGTATCTGCCTTAAGCAACTCTTTCTGATGTTCATTATGAATCTGATTCAGTGTTGTGCGCTTTTCTCTTCTGTCCGCATCCAGTTTTTCATTTGCATTCTGCTGTAATGCGCTCAACTGACCTTTTAACTCAATGATTCCATCAGAAAGCTTATCGTAGGAAATCATGCTGTTCTGCGTATCTGTCTGCTGCTTAATGTTCTCTGACAGCTTATCCAGTAAAGCTTTCTTTTTCAGTTCCAGATCCGCAAGGTCAATATCCACTCTCTGACGGCTCACCTCGTCAATACGGCTCGGAATTTCATCTAACAGGTCCTGCAAGCCCTTGGTTCCATTTCTTCCCCTTGTACCGTATAACTGTGTATTGCAACGCTTTTTCAGTTCATCAACCGTGCCGTCCTGCAGAATAGCCCTTAATTCTTCAAACTCCGGAAATTGATTGCAAATGTCATCATTACTGTGCTGACCAAACATATCAGCAAGAATTGCTCTCTGCTCTGTACCGCCTTTAAGCAACAGTGTCATGGCATTGATGCAAAGAGAAAATCTGTTCTTATCACAAGCACACTCTTCCAAAAAACTGTCAAAATCAGCCTGTTTCTTAGGAATGTCGTTGATATAGTAGTCTGTCACATTTCCTGTGAACTCACCTTTTTTGTTGTAATTCTTCCGACAAACCTTTTTCAGGACCTTTTCTTCTCCGTCTACTTCCACCGTAACCATTTCGGTAATGTCACCGTCAATGTCGTTACCGTCTTTGTCATGCGGTCTGATTCCGCTAATCTCTTTGCCGTTCTCGTCACGGCAGCCAAAAATATGCTGGATTGCTCTCTTGATTGTGGACTTTCCAGTTTCATTCGCTCCGGAAATCTCTGTCCGGTCGTAAATATCTGTGTCCAGTGTGTTATAGCCATAGAATTTACAGAAATTCTGCAAAAAGATGTGCTTAATCCTCATTTTTCCTATCCTCCCAAAGATACAAATACAATGAATTTACAAACATATAGATTGATACCGGCTTGTCTGTCTCGTTGATTTTCTTGTACAACTCTGTTGTTGTGTTAATATTGCCAACTACCCACTTAATAGCCTGATACACACTTTTTTCTTTTGTGCTGTGTTCCTCCCCGATAATTCGGTAGATTTCAGAAAGTCTTCTGTTTCTATTTTCAAACATCAACATTTCAACCTCGATGATGTACTGGAATCCAGGCAAGTACTGTTTCATCCCAAGTTCTACCAAGATTTTTCTGATTTTCCTTTCCATTTCCTCATTCCTCCGGCTTTCAGTCTTCTGTTGCGTGAATCATGTTGTCATCTCCGATATACAAGATTCCTGCATCTAACAGTCCTGCAATCAAAATCTCATTCGCACGGACGATAGGGATAATTTCTTTCTTCAACATGGAAATACTCCTTTCTTACCCATTTTTTCATTCCTGTCTCACGGTTCACCAGTCGGTAGTAAAATGATGTTTCACGGTCGATTTCCCACTCTTTAGGATTAAATAAGAATCTTCCGATTACTCCTTTGACTGTAAACCGCCTTTTGGCACTCATACATCTTCCTCCGCAAGTTTGGCATACTTCCAAGTTGAAACATTATAGTATCCGTTAGCAGAATAAGATGTACAACCGCTGTCCCATGCAAAAACAATATTATTTTCGTATCTTGCGAAATGTCTTTTTTCCCAACGTCCATCTTCTGAATCTCTCACCAGAATTTTCGTATCCACATGCACTTTCGACCAATCCACCGTAGGCTCTACATATTCCTGCTCTGACCATTCTTTGAGCCCTTTTCTGCACCTTCCACCGATAAACGTGCAATCTGAGCAGCGTATTGCATTGCAATCGCACGGTTTTCCTTCTTTATCAACAGCTATTGAAATGGTATTAACAGCCATATCAAGAATTTGTTCTGCATACTTCTCTCTGTTCGTCATTTTCCATTCATCCTTTCCAGTTCTGCGCTCCTTGTTAGAATCCAGTCAGCGTAATCACTTAATTCTGTCTTTGTATCTGCGTTCTTCTCACCGTGGTAAACCATGAGGGCAATTCCTACATCACAGTACTTTTCAAACAATTCCGACAAGTAGTCGGCTCCAACATGGATATTTCCGTCCACGGAGTAAATGTCCGTCACTCCCAAACGTTCCATGCGGTCTTTATGCCATCTGCCTGAAATTTGCATCAGACCTT
>OGWV01001405.1_pt1 | contig 15236 bp, 17 predicted proteins | sample 1576081 | NCBI WGS metagenome assembly OGWV01 (sample SAMEA3541541, study PRJEB24748) | human gut metagenome | biome: human gut; feature: human-associated habitat; material: faeces | place: China | collected 2012 | reverse complement strand
CCGCGTCAGATCCTGTCGGGCATTGCCGAACACTTTGAGCCGGAAACCCTCGTGGGCCGTCAGGTGTGCGTGGTCGCCAACCTCGCGCCGCGCAAGATCCGCGCCGCGCCCACGGTACCCAAGCGCACTGAGACCATCAACGACGGCGCGGATCTGCCTCTGTACGGCAAAATCGAACTGTAAGCGCATATAACTGCCATCGGCGCTCCTTTCTGTTTTCAGGAAGGAGCGTTTTTTCGTACCGGGAAGGTTTTCCACACAGCAGCGGCCGCATGTTGAAAACTTTCGTTTTTCCGCGTCCGCCGGACACGGAAACAAACTCAGGCCATCGTCGCTGAAACTGAAAATTTTTTCTTCCCAAAAGACCGCGCTCGTTTGTGAAACAGACAAGGCTTTTTTATTGGCCGCTGCTTATTTACTTTTGGAGCAAAGAGCATCAGAAACGGTTGAAGAAAAAATAATCGTAGACTGAACACCCCCTTCCATTCAATCGGGCCTCCTCTTCGCACAACAGCACCGGCGAAAGCGCAGGACGTCCCGCAGAAAATGTTCGGAAAGTTTTCAACATGCGGCCGCTGCTGTGTGGAAAACACTTCGCCTAAAAGAATTTTTTTCGATCTTTGCGCTCCGGTATACCGGGCAGGAAAAACGTCAAAAAATCGAACAAGAATAAAAATATATTGATAAACAATAAAAAATACTTGTATTTCAGAAAATACTATGATATACTGTCCCCAACGACAATCGGTGGAGGAATCGTTATGAACTGGAACAAAGACAAAAGTGTCAAGCTTTCCAAATTCTGCGTCTGCCTTTTTATGCTCATTCTGGCAGGAGTTTGCATCGGTGCACCATGGTTGTTCCGGCTGCTCATCCGTCTGCGCGTGCAGGATTTGGCCGGAAAATTCGAGTTGTTCCTCGTCAGCACCTATACGGCGGCCGTGCCCGCCGCTGCGGCACTGTACGGCCTGTGGCGTTTGCTGCGCAACATCAGCGAGGGCGAGGTTTTTATCCCGGAGAACGTCTCCATCCTGCGCCTGTTGTCCTGGTGCTGCATCGCGGCCGGGCTGGTATGTCTGTTCAGTGCGCTGTACTATATGCCGTTCCTCATCGTCAGCGCGGCTGCGGCATTTGTTGGCCTGATTTTGCGCGTGGTGAAGAATGTCTTTGCCGAGGCGGTTCGGCTCAAAGATGAAAACGACTATACGATTTGAGAAAGGACGTGCCGAAATGCCCATTGTGGTGAACATCGACGTGATGATGGCGCGCCGGAAAATGAGTGCGGGAGAGTTGGCCGAACGCGTCGGCATCACGCCCGCGAATCTCTCCATCCTCAAAAACAATAAGGCGAAGGCCATTCGTTTTTCCACGCTGGAGGCGCTGTGCAAGGCGTTGGACTGCAAACCGGCGGACATTCTGGATTACACGGAGGACTGACAAAATGGAACAGGAGAAAAAGACGGCGGGCATGCCGTGCCTGCCTTGTAAGAGTGCGCCGTTTTCAAGGACCGTGAAGCCCGCGGCGCAGGAGAATGCCGTGCAGGAGGCCGCCGCACCGCTTGGTGCGCCCTGTCAGTACGGGGGCTCCGCCGTCGGCCGGACAGAAAAGACGCCCGGCTTCACCGGAGTGGACGCGGCGTTTGCCTGTGGTTTCCTGGCCGTGGGCTGGCTGTTCTGGGAGCTTCAGCTCTGGAGCGGCTGGCGGTGGTTCGGCAATGCGGGCACGGGCACCGCTCTGTTCACGGCACTTTTTGCGGGCGCGGTACTGGCTTATGTGTATCTTGCAAAGCTGCGCCCGCCCCGGGAAAGCTGGTTCTGGCTGGCGGTACTGCTTTGCCTGGGGCTTGGCTATGCACTGCCCTACGGCGGCGGACTGTTGGGAGCCGTCCATTACGGCGCGCTGCTGTTCACAGCGGAATACTGGACGCTGAGCGCCACGGGCCGTCTGTTGAAAAGTGGAAAGACCTCTAATTGGCTGCCGCTGGACGTGCTCAACGCTCTGTTTGTTCTGCCCTGGGGCAACTTCATGCGTCTGCCTGCGGCGTTTGTTTTTGGCTTGAAAGGGCTTGGCCGCCGTGTGCGCGCGGCCCGTTCTGAGCCGGGAGAGCGAAGCCGGGGCAAACGCCTGCTGGGGGTGCTGGGCGGCGTGGCGCTGGCGCTGCTGTGCCTGTGCTTCGTGCTGCCGCTGCTGATGGCGGCAGATGACGGCTTTGCATCGCTGCTTTCGGGTTTTGTAGGCCGCCTTGCCGCATGGTTTTCCGGCTGGAGGGATTCCTGGACGGAGTTTGTCGTGAAAGTGTTTTTTGCGCTGCCCACGGCTCTGTACCTGTATGGCCTTGTATATGGCGCCGTGCGCGGCCGCCGCGCCTGTGTTTACGACAAAAAGGAGGTGTGCGCGGTGCAGCGGGGCCTGCGGTTCGCGCCCCGCTCAACAGTCCTTACGGCTTTGTTCGTGCTGTGCGCGGTGTATCTGTTGTTTATCTCCATGCAGGCGAAATATCTGTTCGGCGCATTTTGGGGCGCACTGCCTGAGGGATTTTCTTATTCCGAGTATGCGCGTCAGGGCTTTTTTGAATTGTGCCGTGTGGCGGCCATCAACATCGTTATTCTGCTGGCCGCCAATGTGATGAGCCGTGCGCAGGCTGCGGAAAACTGTCTGCTGCGGGTATGCAATACCGCGCTTTCGGCGCTGACGCTGCTGCTGCTGGCCACGGCAGCTGCAAAAATGGCGCTTTATATCGCGGCTTACGGCCTGACAGTGAAGCGCGTGCTTGCAAGCGTGTTTCTGGTCTGGATGGCCTGCGTATTCGTGTGCGTCATCCTGCGGCAGTTCCGCACTGTGGCGTTGGTGCGCGTCGCGGTGTTTCTGGGTGCAGTGCTGTTTGCGCTGTTGTGTGTGCTGCCGGTGGGGGACGGCATCAGCACTTATAATGCCGCCCGTGTACAGGCGGGCACGCTGGACCCGGACGTGATGGAGCAGGAGCTGCGCCCCCTCGTGTAACAAAATACCGCTCCGAAAAGAGCAGTTTTGCGCATGGCATCGTCAAGCACGCCTGCGGACCGAAATCATGGCCCACATTTTGCCGCCGGGACATGCCCCATCGGGTTTGGATGTACAATGCGCGAAAAAGGGGGAAAGAAATATGAGGAAAAAGCTTTGCTCTGCGGCTGTTTGCTGCCTGGTGCTTTTTCTTACGGCCTGCGGGCTTGCTTCACAGGCGTCGGTGGCGGCTCTGGTGGAGCGGGACGTACAGGCGCTGGAGGCGCTGGCGGGTGAGATCGCTCTGGCAGGCGCCGCCGGTGACGCAGAATATCCGGGAGTGGACCGCATCTCTTATGACAGCCGTACCGGACAGGTACAGTTTGAATGCGGGGTCTCGGGCTTTGCATCCCAGACAAGCTATAATGGTTTCTATTATTCGCCCGGGGATGTTCCGCTGGGCTTCGGCGGCACAGGGGATATGACGCTCGCTCCGTCGGGCGCGGGCTGGTGCTGGGAAGAAACGGAGGGGGACAACTGGTATTACACCGAGAGGCTGCGCAGCGGCTGGTATTACTACGAAATGCATTTCTGACGGCCGCGCGGCGGCCGCACACTTGACGCAGGCGCGCTTTTTGCGTACAATTTCCTTTGGCATTTCATTGAATGACAAAGGAGAGGAAACGACATGAAGGCACGCATTCCCAAACACCGCGAATTCATCATCAACCTCGCGGAGGATTACGAAAAGAAAGACGAATGCTGGGACAAGCTGCAGGAGATCATGGAGGCGTATAAGAAAGAGGGAAAATCCGTTTATACGCCCACGTTCATCGAAGACAACGAGGATAAGGTGAAAGCGCTGCAGGAGCAGTACGAGTTCACTTATACCATTGAGGAGCGGTGACGGTGCAATCTTTCCTGCGGCGCGGGAAAGGAGCACACAATGGAATTTTTTGCAGGGATCGGCGCGGGCTGGATGAACCTTGCCAGCCTGGCTTTGGGCCTTTTGGCCTGGATGCTGCCCGTGGCGGCGATGATCCGCACGGCGGCCCGGCCGCGCGCGCTGCATCCGGCGCTGCCTTTGGTATGCGTCAGCTTTGCCGCCTGTGCGGCGGCGCTGTATCTTCAATTGCGTTATCATGCGCATCTTTCGCGCATTGAGGATGTGGGAGCTTTTTTGGATCCCTTGTAGGGGCCGATGGCCCCGTTGAACTGGCAGCGCCAGCCACGGTTGGTATGCCACTGGCCATTGTCGTCGCACCACACCACCCGGAAGGTGAACATACGCTCGGGCTCCACCATACGGCCCAGCAGATCTACCTTCTCATACTCAGGGTGCTTTTCGATGACCGGCTCGATGGAGGAGAAAACCTCCTCTACGGTCTGCACGAACTCCGGCTCGTTGCCGTGCTTTGTCCGGACGTTTTCCAAAACACTGGCCAGATATGCGTTCATAATTTGTTCCTCCTAAATCCTTGTTCCGTTACTTTCACAGGAAGAATGAACCCTGTTAAGGTCATGATAACACCAATTTCCGGTTCCCGCAAGGGGGTCCGGGGGAAAAGGACGGGCGGGGGTTACTGAAAAATACCGGCGTTTTTTGTGCAAAACGTAAAAATAAGCTGAAAATTTATGAGAGCGCAAGAAAAAATGTTAGAATGGCGAGAAACAGGCGGGAGCGAAAAGCAGGAACTTTCATAAGCAGAAGTGCAGACGGATATTGACATTTGCCAAATTGCTTATATAATATACTATGGCTTGGCCAGTGCATCCAAGCGGTACTTAAAAACAAAGGCGTGCCGTCCGCCCAAAGGCGGCAGCCGAGGCGTGGCTGCGCCCGGCGGATTGGAGTTTCAAAGATGACCTATTCCATGACCGTGGCGGGCCTGCAGCGGGAACTTCCCATCTGCAAGGTTGCGGATGATCTGTATATCGGTGCATTCATCTGTTTCGGTGATGCGGAGCTGACGGTGGCCTGCGCCCGTGACCTGCTGAAGCTGGTGGAGAATGAGGAGTACGACTACCTCTTCACCGCCGAGGCCAAGAGCATCCCCTTGATTCACGAAATGGCCCGGCAGTCCGGCGCCAAGAAGTACTTCATCGCCCGGAAGGGCCCCAAGGCCTATATGCCCGATCCCATCCATGTGGAGGATCGCTCCATCACCACCGCCGGGGTGCAGAAGCTGTATCTGGGCCGGGACGACGCCGACATGATCCGTGGCAAGCGCATCGTGCTGATGGACGATGTGATCTCCACCGGCGGCAGCCTCCACGCCATGGAGGAGCTGGTGAAGCTGGCCGGCGGCATCGTGGTGGACCGCATCGCCGTGCTGGCCGAGGGCGACGCCCAGCAGCGCAAGGACATCCAGTATCTGGCTCCGCTGCCGGTGTTCAACGCTGACGGTACGGTGAAGTAAGAATAGCCTGTGAAAAGAGGGAGGACGCTGCGGCGTCCTCCCTCTTTTCAAGGGAAAATGTGATACCCCCCGGAGCCGAAGGCTCCGGGGGATATCACGCTATGGGGAGGATGAGGAGGTCAGATATAACGCTGACTGGAGACATCGAACACACCACGGGTGGTGATCCGCAGAGAAGGGATCACCGGAAGGGCCATGAAGCTCAGGGTCATGAAGGGGTCGATGCCACGGGAGACGCCCAAACCGAAGGCCTCGTCCTTGGCATCCTCCAGAGCGCTGTTCACCATCACCAGACTGTCGTCGGACATGATGCCGGCGATGGACAGCGTCACCTCGCCCAGCACCTGACCGTTCTCCATGACGGTGATGCCGCCACGGTTCTCCACGATGCGGTTGGCGGCGGCGGCCATATCCTCGTCGGTGGCACCCACCACGATGATGTTGTGGCTGTCGTGGCTGATGGAGGTGGCTACGGCGCCACGCTTCAGGCCGTAGCCCTTGATGTAGCCCAAGCCGATGTGGTGGGTGTTCTTATGCCGCTCGATAACGGCGATCTTCAGAATGTCCTGCTCCGGGTCGGCGTGGTCGGCGTAGCCGGCATCCTGAGTGACGATCTCGCCGGGGATCATACCGATGACGGCATGGGGGCGGCCGTCGGAGAAGTCCTCCGCCGTCAGGTGGGCCACATGGAAGGTGTCGTGAGCCCGCTTCACCAGATAGGGGTCGATCTCCGGGGCAGGGAAGTCCCGCAGCTGGCCGTCGTACATGAGGACGCCACGTTTATAGACCATCTCGATCTCGAAGTGTTGGAAGTCGTCGATGATGACGAAGTCGCCCAAATAGCCGGGGGCAATGGCACCACGGTTGTTCAGCAGGAAGTACCGAGCGGCGTTGTGGCAGGCGGCCTTCACGGCAACGATGGGGTCGGCCCCCAGGGAGATAGCCTTTTTGACGATGTAGTCGATGTGGCCCTTTTCCAGCAGGTCGTTGGGGTGCTTGTCGTCGGTGCAGAACATACAGCGATCCACGTACTGGCTGGTGAGCAGGGGCATGAGAGCCTCCAGATTCCGGGCGGCCGTTCCCTCACGGATCATGATGTACTGGCCAAGACGCAGTTTATTCATGGCGTCCTCCATATCGGAGCACTCATGGTCGGAGTAGACGCCGGCGGCGATGTAGGCGTTGAGATCCTTGCCGGAAAGGCCCGGCGCATGGCCGTCGATCTTCTTATGGTGGGCCTGAGAGGCCACGATCTTCTCCACCACCTGACCGTCGCCGTTGACCACGCCCACATAGTTCATCATCTCCGCCAGTCCCTGCACACGGGGATGGTCATAGAAGGAGTCGATGGCACGGTAATCCAGATTGGCGCCGGACTCGTCCAGCGGCGTGGCGGGGACGCAGGAGGGCAGCATGAAGCGCACGTCCACCGGCAGGTCCTCCGTGGCCTGCAGCATATACTCGATGCCGTCGGTACCCATGACGTTGGCGATCTCATGGGGGTCGGTGATGACGGTGGTGGTGCCGTGGGGCAGCACCGCCTTGGCAAACTCCGTGGGACTCACCAGAGAGCTCTCCAGATGGATGTGTGCGTCGATGAAACCGGGCAGCACCAGCTTGCCGGATACGTCCACCTCCACCTTGCCGTGGTATTCGCCCATACCTACAATGAGGCCCTCTGCCACGGCGATGTCCCCGTGACACAGCTCATTGGAGAATACGTTGACGTAAGTGGCGTTTTTCAGCACCAGATCCGCCGGAGCCCGGCCCGCCGCCACGTCGATGACGTGGAGCTTCTTATTGAGCTTACGGTTGATCTTGCCGGCATAGCTTTCCTTGACAGACATAAACGGCTCCTTTCTCCCGCCGGGCGGGATGCGCTGGGTGGTATCTCTTTTATTGATTCCTCATATTATCACAGCTTATAAGAGTTGTCCACAAAAATTTTTGTAAATTTTGCATTTTTCTTGACAGAGCCCACAGGAAAGGATACAATATCGATATATGATATCGAATGACGATGCAGGAGGAGAGCTATGACAGGAAAAGCGGGCGCACCGCTGACGGAGGCCATGTTCTACGTGCTGATGGCGCTGCGGCGGGGAGAGCTGTGCGGCACGGAGATCGCCGCATGGGCGGAGCGGTGTACGGAGGGGCGGGTCCGTCTGGGGCCGGGGACGCTGTATACCATCTTGGGGCGTTTTCTGGAGGAGGGCTTCATTCAGGAGACGTCGGTGCAGGGACGGCAGCGGAACTATCGGTTGACGGAGAAGGGGCAGCGGGCGTACCGGAATGAGCGGCTGCGTCTGCGGCTGTGTCTGGCGGATGCGGAAAGGGAGGATGCGGGGGAGAGACTATGACGGGAAAATTGAACGAACCACACGGGACAGAGCACCGCTCTGTCCCGTGTGGTTTTCAGCTTTGCAGCGTGTCGGCAAAGCCCTGCGCAAAGAGACGGGCGGCGTAAAGGGCCTCGTCCAGCGAGTTGCCGGCGGCTCCTACCTCCAGCAGCATGGCGCCGGGGCTGACGAACTGGTTATAGCGGTAGTTCAGCATCGTAATGGGCCGCATGAGGGTAGGATAGTCGGCGCTGAGGTTCTGCTGAATGGCTATGGCCAACTTCAGATTTTCCTGCCAGCCGTCGTAGGCGTTGCCCATAATAAAACTCATCTGGGCGGCGTGGGGCTCCTCGGCGCTGACCAGCTTGTACTGGTTGCCGTCGGCGTCGGAGACGGCGTCCCGGTGGACATCCAGCACGAACACCAGAGAGGGGTATTTCTCCATGTAATCCTCCACGGAAGCCAGACTGTGGGGGTAGGCGTCGTTGTAGTCCGGCACGTCGTGAAGGGTGCGGTCGTGGAGGACGGAAATGCCACGCTCCGACAGGGCGGCGGCGATCTCGTCGCCTACCCGCACCACGTTGCAGGCATCGTTGTCGGTGCGGAAGCTGCCGGTGGGGGTGTATTCCTGCCCGGCGGGCATGGTGTAGGCCTCGCTGCCGTGGCTGTGGACGATGAGCACCTGCGGGCCGTCATCGGTGAGTTGGGCGGCAAAGCTGCCGTCGGAGAGAGCATCGGCATCCAGCTCCGTACCGGAGGAGTTTTTCAGATATACTCCGTTGACCACGGTATACCCCTTAGAGGAGGTAGGAGCGGTGGTCTGAGCGGGGACACCGTTGTCGGCAAAGGTCAGGCCGTCGGTGAGGGAGGGATCTGCGGAGGGGGAGGGCGTATCCGGCGACTCCGGGGCCACAGGCTCCGGCGGATCTCTGGTCACACCGGCGGAGAGCAGAGCTGCCACAGTGCTGCGGCCTGCCAGCAGCAGGGGGGACTGGGCCAGCGTCATCACCGTGACGGCGGACAGGGAGTCCAGACCGAAGAAGTCCCCCAGCTCCCAGCGCAGCGCCTGCTGGGGCAGGCGGCTGCCCTGCCGCAGCTGCTGGAGGGCTGCGGCGGCAGAATCACTCCCGGCGGTGACGGCGGCGGCCCACAGAGTCAGCGCCGCCAGCAGCAGGGACAGGAATCGGCGTATATGGATCTGTTTCATTGGTATCACCTCACAGACAAGCCTATGCGGTGAAGGAGGGAAAGATGCAGGGGAGGGGAGAATATTAGATGTCGTAAGAAACAGTGATTTCTTGCTATTTATAGTTAGATGTAGTATTATAATAAACAGTAGACAGAAGATATACCGGGCGAAAGGATAGATAGAATAAATCGTGCAAATCTGGAACAGATTTTTGGACGCTATGTGAAGCGGTTTCCGGAATTGAATACCGGGGGACATGACGAGGTATATAAATGGGAAATCGCAGCGCAGTTCCGCCCGATGATAGATAGGGCTTTGGCGGCTGATGATACCAGTTTTCCCAAGCGGCTTGTGGATGTGGTGCAGTTGACGGAACAGACCATCGACAATCGCTATGAACTTTCCTTCTATGCGCTGTCGGACTATGCCAAGCGTGAGCCGACGGCGGTGCGTCAAGCGCTTCGTGACTTGCTGGAGCCGGACGGCGGCGACTTGCAGGTAAGAAACCATCGATTTACAGGATTCTTGAATTTTTGCCAGACCATGCATGAAAAATATTATCGGGATCGGTGGCGCTATCAGGCAGGCATCCGGCTTCCCATGATGATAACGGGATTCTACGACCCGGAGCATTATTATCTGTATAAGGCGCTTCAGGCCAAGAGATTCGCTGATTGTGTGGAGTTCTATGACAACTGGGGCAGCGGCACCCAGATGGACTTGCAGGTCTATCACCGGATGTGCGATGAGCTTGTAAAAGCCATCAGGGATTGTCCTGCTTTGCTGGAAACAAACCGGGGCAGGGCAGATTATGCAAGAGGTCCTATCCATCCGGACGAAGCACTGCATCTTCTGGCGTTTGACATCATTTACTGCTGCTCGGTCTACGGCCTGTTTGATGGTATCCATTATACCATGAGGAATGGGCAGGAGAGAAAGGCCTATCTGGCAAAGATAGACGCCGCAAGAGCCGCAGCAGAGGAACGGGCAAAGGCGGAGGAGCAGGTGGCGAGGTTGGAGCACGCAGAGGAGTTCTTTGAAGAAAGACTCTCTGCGGGCAGTCCCATTGCGCACAGAAGCTTTGGTGTGGGGAGGGTCATAGGGCGGCCCGGCAAATATTTGATCGAAGTGGAATTTCCCGAAAAGAGCCGTTCCGTTACGCTGGTATGGCGTGATTGCATCAAATCGGGGATCATTTCCCTCAAAACGGGAGTCGATAAAGGGGAATATGATGAATTGTCGGCCCTGCTGTCCCGTGCCGACAGGATACGGCAGGAAGCTGCCGCTGCTGAGAAAAAGCTTGCAGCTTATGCAGAATACCTATAAGGTGAGACTGGACGAGGTAAGATTCTTCCCAAATAGTATACCAAAAAGCGCCGCCGGAGATATCTTCCGGTGGCGCTTTCCATGATATGCAAATTTTTTCAAAAGCCTTATTGACAAAATGAAACTACTGAATATTACACAGTAGTGTAAGGCAAACATACGGAAAGGAGCGGGACATGAACACACAATATAAAAAGGGTGTGCTGCTGCTGTCATTTGGCGTGGTGCCGACGGTGTTCGTGCTGCTGATCATCCGGGGCTTCTTCCGGAGGAATCAGGAGCAGTACCGGAAATTTGCCGCTGCGGGAACGCGGCGGGAGGCCATCGCCTGACGGGAGGGCTTACAGGGCCTCGAAGTGATACCGGGGCTTGCCGAGGCTCTTTTTTCCGTACTCGATGGCGGACGTGGGGCAGTAGCAGATACAGGCCATGCAGTGGGTGCAGCCTTTGCCCCAGACGGGCCTGCCGTCCCGGAGGGTGATGCTGTTGGTGGGACAGCGGCGGGCGCACCGGCCGCAGCCGGTGCAGGCCTCCGAAACGGTAAAGGCGCTGGACTTGACGAAGCAGGCATAGAAGATGGGGTTCACCGGCCCGCTCATGAAGCGGTCATAGAGACGATCGTGGGGCGGGGGAAAGGGACGGCCCTCCCGGACGGCGGCGATAGAACGGTCGATATCCGGCTGGGCCTTGGCCACGATGCGTCGGGCTTCCTCCGCCTGCGGAGCGTCAAACATGGCGATGTAGTTTTCCGGCATGATGATCTGGGCTGTCCCCATGTCCGTCAGGTCCTTGGCCTGACAGAGGGAGCGGTTATACCGGCCGGCGTGGCCGATCTCGCTGCCGCAGGTCATGATGAACCACGCCTGCGCTGCGCCGGGGAACTCCGTCTCCAGCAGCCAGTCCCGCACCAGACGGGGGATGCGCCATGCGTAGGTAGGCGTGACGATCACAAGGCGCTCGTCCGTCTCCACGGGGGAGGTGTCGTGGGAGCGGATGCGGTCATTCATGCTCAGCAGCGATTGGTTCAGAGCCTCCGCCATGCGCTGGGCCACATATTTGCTGTTGCCGGTGCCGGAAAAATAGAGGATCATATGAAAACTCCTTCGCAGAATATTTTTAACATTGTAGCAGTCGGGAGAAAAATGTGCAAGCAAGCGCCTGCACATTTTTTGTTGTCTTTTTGCGGGGGAATCGGTATAATTGAGGGAGGAAAGATAGCCGTATATTGTGATGACAACGTGGTACGGGTGAATGAAAGGGGCAGCCTTGGAACGTGTATCACAGGAAATCAACAGGATGATGATGGTATGGATCCTTTTCTCGCAAGAACTATGGTTGAGAGCCTTAGCAAAGGAATTAACCCGCTCAGCGGCAGAGTGCTTCCACTGAATGACAGCTGTTCAAATGAGAAGATCCAAGATGCATTGATCGAAATTTTGGATCATTGCACGATCGAATCTAACGAACAGTACCTATTTCGTATTAAGCAAGAAAAGGTGCAGGAAAGAAAGCAGCGTAGGGAAGAGAATAGAAAAAAATATCCACGTTGTATGGAGTTTTGGAGTAAAGAAGAGGAGAGGCAACTTATCCAAATGCATCATAGAGGAGCTAATATCTACATGATTGCAAATGTTTTAAAACGGACGCCGACAGCTATTGAAAATCGCCTAAAGAAAATACAGGAGCGGCCGATTTACAGGAACAAGAAAAGCAGGTAGTAATTCATACGATCTAATGAAACAGGAGGAGAGAACCATGATTTTTGTTTGCTATCCCAAGTGCAGTACCTGCCAGAAGGCGAAGAAGTGGCTGGATGAGCACCACATCAGCTATGAGCTGCGGGACATCAAGGAGGAGAACCCCGGCTATGAGGAGCTGGCTGCGTGGCATCAGCGCAGCGGGCTGCCGCTGAAGAGATTTTTCAACACCAGCGGGCTGCTGTATAAGTCCATGGGGCTGAAGGACAAGCTGCCGGGCATGAGCGAGGAGGAGATGTTGCAGCTTCTGGCCACGGATGGGATGCTGGTGAAGCGACCGCTGCTGGTGGGCGGCGATTTCGTTCTGGTGGGCTTCAAGGAGGCCCAGTGGGCAGAGCGGCTGGGGAAGCTGTAACGGCATAACGATTTTTTCGCATGACAGACGGCGAGGCGCTCCTTGGGATGGACTACAGCCCCGCCATTCGGCAGGCGGCGGTACATGAACGGACGTGCTGCGCGGTGATTCAGTATTGCGGAGAACGATCCGCCCTGCTGACTTTTCTGAGCCGGTTTTCTTACGACACACCAGAGATTGCCAAACTGGCGCCTGCGCATAGCGGACGGGCTTTGAACCGGGCTTATGAGGAAAAGCTTGTCGGCAAGGTCGTCTTTAAGGTTATACGGAAATGTTTCCTCCCGCCTCCCCTGGCGGCGGCGTATACGGTTCTCAAATCCATCCCCTACCTGGTCCGAGGCGTTCGGTGCCTGTTGCAGGGAAAACTTCGGGTTGAATTGCTGGATGGTTTGTCCATTGGAATTTCTATGGCTCGCCGGGATTTCTCCACGGCGGGCTCTGTGATGTTCCTGTTGAGCCTGGGCGAACTGCTGGAGGAATGGACCCATAAAAAATCTGTGGATGATTTGGCACGGTGCATGTCACTGAATGTGGATCGTGTCTGGCTTCATACACAGGAGGGGGAGGTCTTGGTTCCTCTCAACCAGATCCAGCCCGGGGATGCCATCTCTGTGCGGATGGGCGGCCTGATTCCGGTGGATGGCATGATTGTCCAAGGGGAGGTCATGGTTAACCAGGCCTCGCTCACCGGCGAATCCGTTCCGGTTCCCAAGGGGCCGAACACGATGGTCTACGCCGGCACTGTGGTGGAAGAAGGCGAGTGTATCATACAGGTGTCCCAGCAGAACGGCAGCAGCCGGTATGACAAAATTGTCTCTATGATTGAGCAGTCGGAGAAACTCAAATCTGCCGCGGAGAACAAAGCTTCCCATTTGGCGGATACACTGGTACCCTATACTTTGCTGGGAAGCGGCTTGGCGTATCTGCTGACACGAAATGTTACCCGGGCGCTTTCCGTTCTCATGGTGGATTTTTCCTGTGCGCTGAAACTGGCCATGCCGTTGGCGGTGCTTTCTGCTATGCGGGAGGCCAGCGGAAGACATGTGACGGTAAAAGGCGGAAAGTACCTGGAGGCAATGGCCCATGCGGACACCATTGTCTTTGACAAAACCGGTACCCTGACCCGAGCCTGCCCCACGGTGGTGGAAGTGATTCCCTTTGGTGGGAGGAGTGAGACAGACATGCTTCGCCTGGCGGCCTGTTTGGAGGAACACTTCCCCCACTCCATGGCCAATGCGGTGGTACAGGCAGCCCGGGACAGAGGCCTTTCCCACGAGGAGATGCATTCTCAAGTGGATTATTTGGTGGCTCACGGCATTGCCAGTACCGTGGGACCAGAGCGTGTTATCATTGGCAGCGCACATTTTGTGTTTGAGGATGAGGGCTGCACAGTGCCGCCGGAGGAGCAGGAGAAGTTTGATGCACTGCCGGATCAGTATACCCATTTGTATTTGGCCATTGCTGGGGTCCTTGCTGCGGTCATCTGCATTTCAGACCCTCTGCGGCCTGAGGCAAAAGAAGTGATTGATACCCTTCGCGCTTTGGGAATTCGGAAAACGGTCATGCTCACTGGCGACAGTGAACGCACTGCGGCCGCGATTGCGGCGCAGGTGGGGGTAGATGACTATCGCTCTGAGGTTCTGCCAGAGGACAAAGCAAACTATGTTGCGGAGCAGCAGGCCCAGGGCCGTGTGGTGGTTATGCTGGGAGATGGGATCAACGACTCCCCTGCCCTCTCTGCGGCCGATGTGGGAATTGCCATCAGTGATGGTGCGGCCATTGCCCGGGAAATCGCGGATATCACGATCTCTGCGGATAACCTGGAGGAACTGGTTACGCTGCGCAGAATTTCCATGGCGCTGATGAAGCGAATCCAGTCCAATTACCGTTTTGTGATTGGTTTTAACGGAAGCTTGATTGGCCTGGGAACCGCAGGCGTTTTGGCACCGGCCACCTCTGCCATGCTGCACAATCTTTCTACTCTGGGCGTAAGCCTGCGGAGCATGACCAATTTGTTGGACCACGATTCATAATTTGTAAAAGGTCAAAAAAGGATGGAGCAAAATGTGCCCAGCAACTGTATAGGCAGTCTGCTGGGCACATCTGCGGAAAAATGGAACAACAGAAAATAATCGTTGCAAATGTCGGTTTTTTATGATACCATGACAGACAAAGAATTAGCTTTTGCTAACAAATGGCGGGGTTTCCTTGCTTGGAGAGCAACGGCGGAATCCTGCTATGACGAATAACACCTCCACACACGACACATTTGCCGCAGTCCCCGGAAACAGATGTCTCCGGGGACTGCGGCGTTTTGGGGGAGGTTTTATTCCTTTGACTCAAGGCTGCTGGCTGGGGGCTGCTGTGCGTGTTCTTTTTTCTTTTGCATCCTTCTTCGCCAGAACAGAATAAAAAGGCCGGCGGCCAGAACGGTGAAGGTCAGAAGGTATTTGACCAGAGAATTCCCCTCCTCTACCAAGCAAAAGGTGATGGTTTCCTCTGTGGAGGGGAAAAGAAGATAGCTGCCGTCTTTCTCGCTGTCCTGCCGCTGCCAGTTCTCCCCCGTTTGGACCCAAACGGCGTACCGTCCATTGGCCTCTGGAAGCCGGCAGTGAACGGTGTAGGAGACGGCGTCTAAAACGGGGTCCTTCACTGTGACGGTATAAGCGGTGCCCTGGTGGCTTTCTCCTTTGGAATCGGTCCATGCAGTTTCCTTAGTCGTATGGGAGACCTTTGCCTGGGCGCTGAAGCTGCCGTCTACCAAAATATCAGGCAGGTCACCACCGTCGGTTAAGGACAACATCGCGACTGAGCACGGTGGATACTCCGTATTTACCGGTGTTGGAGAGCGTACCCGTGAGGGTAATGAC
>OGWV01001402.1_pt1 | contig 15252 bp, 10 predicted proteins | sample 1576081 | NCBI WGS metagenome assembly OGWV01 (sample SAMEA3541541, study PRJEB24748) | human gut metagenome | biome: human gut; feature: human-associated habitat; material: faeces | place: China | collected 2012 | reverse complement strand
TATGTTGTATATATAAACATATAATAAAATTGCGGGAGCTGCAAAGTGCGAAGTAATTCGTGGGTATCAAGTTAGAGGAAAAATACCTTTTGATCCGAACATTATGTAATAGGAAGTAATATGGAAAAATCACAATAGAAAAAATATAACCTGAAAAAATCATTGGCAAGAGGAATCCAGCGGTGTGGCGATCAATCTGGAAATCCTGGATGCATCACAGAGTCAGCTGACGCAGAATGAACAGGTGAAAAACATGATCGATAAAGGATGTGATGTGGTGTGTGTCAATCTGGTCGACCGTACAGATGAGGGGATTGAGGCTGTAAAGAATGAGGAAATGCTTGGAACGGTTTATAATGATAAAGAGGGGCAGGCGCGTGAAATGCTGAATCTTGCATTTGTAATCGCAACGGATGGAGATAAGAGTGATATTCCGTTGATCGACGGAAAATATGTGCGCACGCCATATCATAAGCTTACGTTGGAAAATATAGAAGAGTCTGAGTAATTTCTCTGATCCGGTATTTATAGTAATTCTGTAGATAAAAAAGGCTGTTGTTAATGACAGCCTTTTTATTGAGCATTTCTGATTAAAGTGTCTGGATATAAGATAATAATTCAGCTTTCTCAGCTGCGCTTAATTTATTTCCTGCTGTAAATGCAGCGATGAAATCTTTGATGGCTCCGTTGTAAGAATCCTTTACAATCTCCTGGGCATAATTTTCATAGAATTTCTTTGAGGTGACAGATGGAATATAGATAGCTCTTTTTCCGCTCTTGTCAATATTCAAAAAGCCCTTCTGTGCCAGACGGGAAAGAAATGTGTTTACTGTCTGTTTCTTCCATGCTTTCTTTTCTTCCTCATTAAAGTGAACCATAATCTCAGAAAAAGTTGCAGGTGTTTCTCTGGTCCATAAATATTGTAAAATATAAAATTCTGTTGCGCTCATTGCATTTCGTACCATTATTATAAGTCCTCCTTATCAGTGTGGTGATGTGTACTCTGGGGTTATTAAAATTTTTATTTCCAGGTAAATACTTTTGTTTCTGGTAATCGTGGATGTTCAGCAGTCCGTTGAATGGAAAGTCTCCGAACAGTTAACAGTAATTAAGAATAGTAGCGGAAAAGTACACATGGTACCATAAACAAACAGATGTGGAAAAGTTTTATCCAACATCTGTATGCTATTTTAATATAAAAGTATAAATATTACTAGACGTAGAAATAGACAAAAATGTAAGTGAAAAATAGGTTAATTTATCAATTACGGAGCTTTTATGTTAATAATTGCGAGAGCAGTACAGATACAGATTATACAGTAGCCTCTCTGATCATGCAATATTGTTTCAGATCAAAGTGAGGTTTTTCCACTATCCCGTATGTTTTAAATCCGAAGTGTTCATAAATAGGAACGTTATTGGGATTATGGGTTTCCAGAGAAATCAGCATCTTGTGTTTCTGGGCGTAATTTATCACTTCATCCATCAGAAGTTCTGCCAGCCCATGATGCTGGTGTCCGGGGTCTACCGCAAGGTAGATCACATGGAGACGTTCTGTCTGGTGAAGCTGATCAGTCCAGCTTGAGTTCAGGTAGTCTTTGCCCTGAATGAAATTCCAGAAGGTTTTCAGGCTTGGATCTTCTTTGATCAGCCATCCGTCAGTGGTAAGTGCAGCTCTGGCCTCTGTGAGACAGTAGTGCAGAAAATTGTAAGGTTCGCTTTCGTCAGAAACAACCAGGATACTGTTCAGTTCGCTGCTGTCAGAATAAATTTCGCATGTCTGAAAGAATTCCGTCAGATCGCAGGAAAAAAGCTCCGGCAGCAGTCTTTCTCTGGTGTCATCATCAGGAATCAGGGTATGATACAGCGGATCCTGTGCGAAACAGACGGTTAACAGTTTCTGTAATCGTGGTAAATCTTCTTCCTGTACTCTGTACAAATTATCACTTTCCATGGTATGTAGTAATCTCCTTATTTATTGCCGGGAACATTGCTGTTCCCGGGAGTGGTAATGTTTCTTAAAAAGACAGTAGATTATTATAGATGTTATCCAACATCGCAGACAGCTTATTAACGGAGGTGTTTAAGTAGCGGATATCGTCCTTATAATAAGCCTTCTGTCTGCGCAGGGCAGCTTCCAGACGACGGATCTCACTGTCGAGTTCCGGTGTTTCTTCTTCCATGCGCTGCTTCAGTTTCTGCACGATCCCGTAGAGATTTTCGTGATGCATGATACGTCCGGCACCCCACATCAGGCGGTCTTTTGGCTGGTGAAGAATGTATTCGGTGAAGTGATAGTAAACTTCTTCATCGAAGAGAAATGCGTACATATTATTGTCTACTCGATAGAGGGCCTTCAATGCATCTGTAATATTTCCCTCGGATAAAGCCCGGCTGGCTTTTTCCAGCTGTCGGATATTTTTGGAGGCAGCTTCCTGTGGGAAAATTACTTCATCTTGCCAGTTGAGACGTACCAGATAGTCTTGTGCCTTGCGGAAAGTTTTCAGCAGCTCCAGTCCGGCATATTCCCATTTGTGGCGGAAAGCAATGCGGGCGTCGGAGTCTGAAAGTGTGGCATATTCCGCATTAATCTGGCAGATTTTGCCATAAATATTTTCGGCAGAAGCGGTAATTGTCTGCAGGTTTCTGAGCAGAACATTCTGCTCAGGATCAGCAAATGAGAGTGCATTTTCGTGGATACTTTCTGCGACCGCGTTCATGGTATTGCTGAAATTCATCGGTGGCAGGACAAGTCTGTCAATGGCCATGATCAGTTTCAGATAGCATTCATGATGAAACTGATAGACAGCTTCCTGGTAAACATCCTGATTATCATATTGGGAATGATAATAATTCTGCATGAAGGGCCCGGCGCTGAAATCATTGACTGTGGATGGGATACCTGCGATTGCCATGGAGAAATCATCAGACCATGTCTCGATGGGAGAGAGAACCGTGATCCCGTCAGGATATGCTTCCTTCGGGACAGTCAGGCTGTCTGTAAACTGTCTGATGAAATCTGCATATTCATAGGTACAGCGGATGGCATCCTGCGTATTGTGCGCGTGTGCAGGAAGTTCAAAGTTCAGGTCTGCAATCACTTTACCCTGCCAGTTAGGATGTACGCGGAATACCTGATTGTAGGCTCCTGTTGACCAGTCGTATTTGGAATCAATGATTCCCCATTCCTCGGCAGCCATTGCACAGAAGACAAGAGTGTGGGCAGGTTTATAGCCGCCCTTTACCAGTGCACGGGCAATGCCGAGCATCATGGCGACTGCCGCATTATCGTCCTGGAATCCATCGAAATAGGAATCATAGTGTGCAGACAGCAGGATCATAGAGTCTGTCTCAGTACCCTGTATTTTACCTGTGATATTGCCTGCTGTTGTGTCCGGAATGACTCTGGAACGGGCATCCAGTGATACTTTTAATGAGGATCTGCGTAATAAAGCATCATCCTGTTCCAGAGTGTTATGGGTATCTTCTGAATCAGTGGTGTTGTCTTCGCAGGCGGAAATTTTATTTCGGAGAGAACGCTTCAGGATACGTGCATCTGCCTGAGACAGGGAGAATGCAGGTGCGAAATCAGGTCCTGCAATATCCTGTGCATTCAGCGCAGACTCTGCGATTTCTCCGTAGCCGTTTGCCTGAACTGCGATCAGGGCAGCAGCGCCGCGCAGATAAGCCTGATAAACAGGGAAGCTGATCCACCATTCGTCTCGCTGGTTGATCTCAACCATAACCAGCTTTCCTTTTACGTTTATGCCTTCATAATCTGCAGCAGTTCCTTTTCCCAGATAAACGAGTTCGTAATCTTCAAATCCGTCTGTCTCGAAATTTGTCTGATATCCGCCCATCTGAAAGGTGTGTTCCTGCCCGTCATCATCTGTAAATTTCAGGACTGCCTTCTCGAATTCCCATCCGTCCAGTGAGAATGTATCTCTGGTTACATCGGTAAGTCCGATAGCTTTCATTTCCCTGTATAACATATCTCCTGTAGCTGTTTCTGCAGCGGAACCTGCAGTACGATAGCCCAGAACAGGGTTTGTTTTCTCTTTTTCCATGCGTCTGGCAAGCTGGTAGGACCAGTCTGTGTCAATGCAGGAAATACAGGAATCTTCAATGTTCAATGTAATCGCCTCTTTCCTGACAGTTTGTATAATATGATCAGATATGATCAGTACCGGAAATGTCAGGGTACTGATCTGTCTGTGGTTTATGATTTTATACTGGAAATATTTTAGCATAGAACAGCAGCAGGAACAAGACAACAGTTGTTGAGAAAAAAGCTATTTTCTGTAAAGATGCTGATATTGAAAAGAAAAAATAACTTTGTTATACTTCACTTTATTGAGGTGAATAAATATGGAAGTATTGTTGGCAGGAAATACAGGATATGTAACAGAAACTTTTATAGAAGAATCATTTCCTGAATGTGATGTAGTTGTACTGGGAAATGAGATGCTGAAATCAAATCGAAAAAAGAATATATTATCTCGTCCGTTCATAAAAGATGAGAAAGAACTGAAAGAGATTTTCGAAACATATGAGTTTGAAAGAATTGTTTATTTTTCAAATTATCTGACCATGCATGGAAGGATGACCGGAGAACTGGAACAACTGAGACAGATACTTCAGTTATGCAAAAAGAATAAGGAAATAAGAATGTTGTATCTGACCGGGCAGGAGAGCATTTATAATATTACAAGTGGAAAAACACTTCTGGTATCCGCAGCAGAAAATGTAGTTATGGAATATGGAAATATGTATCAGATAAACACCAAGATTCTGAGAATTCCTCATTTATATTCAGCGGTATACACACAGGACTTTTTTTATAAGCTGTTTACAGAGGCAGAAGAAAGCGGAAAAATTGTTTTTGAGGAATCACCGGAACAAAATATTTATTTTCTATGTATGGATGATCTGGCAGAACTGCTTTATAAAGTATATGATAATTGGGGAAAAGAATGCTGTCTAAATGTTCCGGATTGTTTCGGGCAGAGTTTCAGTGATCTGGAAAAAGAAATCAGAAAGACAATTCCCGGTAAACTGGATATAAGATATCAGAACAGCGGTCAGATTTATAAGGTACAGCCGGATGATCAGATTATAAGACATGAATATGGGTGGTTTCCAAAGATATCTGTTTTTGAAGATATTCCCGGGATGTATCAGGAGTATAAAAAATTATCAGATTCAGATTCCGGACATTTTGCAAATATCAGGAATTGGATATCGAAAAATACTTTGCTGGTTCATATTCTGGAATTGCTTTCAGGATTTATTTTATTTGAATTTTTAAACAGATATACAGGAACTTATGCCCAGTTTAAAATGATTGACCTGAGACTTGTATTTATTGTATTCATGGGAAGTCTTTATGGAATTAATTATGGAATATCAGCAGCTGCGTTGGAAACTTGTTCTTTGATTGCAGCATACAGGCAGGAGAATGTAAACATATATACTTTGTTTTATGAGGCTTCTAACTGGATTCCATTTATTTTTTATTTTGCCGCAGGTGCTGTCTGTGGTTATATAAGGCTGAAGAATAAAGAGGATATAGAATTTGTAACAAAAGAAAACAGACTGATCAAGGAAAAATTTTTCTTTATGCAGGAAATGTATCAGGAGACGCTTCAGGATAAAAGACAATATAAGAAGCAGATTCTCGGAAGCAGGGACAGCTTTGGAAAAATTTTTGATATAACAAGAAAGCTGGATGTGATACAGCCTCAGAAACTGTTTATGGAAACCATAAGGGTAATGGAAGATGTTCTGGAAAATCATACAATTGTACTTTATTCACTGGATTCATGGAAACGTTTTGGAAGGATGGAAATGTCATCACCTGAAATTCGCAGAAAAATGCCGAATTCTATAAGGATTGAAGAGTATCAGAATGCGATAGAAACGCTGGAAAAGGGTGAGGTCTGGAGAAACAGGGAACTGCTTGCCGGATATCCGGCATATATCGCAGGGATAAAGAGAAATGAAGAACTTGTAATGCTGGTATTTATTCAGGATGCAGCCAGTAATCAGATGACATTGTATTATCTGAATCTTATCAAAATTTTATGCGGTCTGGTAGAAGTCTCTCTGCTGCGTGCACTGGAATATCAGGAAGCAGTCAGAGACAGGGAATATCTGGAAGGAACTCATATATTAAAAACAGAGTATTTTATGGAAAGGCTGAAGTTATTTCATTCCATAAAAGAACAGAAAATAGGATCATATGCTCTGCTGCAGATTGAAAATCCGGAAATGACACTGGAGGAAACAGACAGGATATTAAAAAATAAAATCCGAGAGAATGACATACTGGGAATATCGGAGGATGGACAACTCTATCTGATACTGTCACAGGTGGATGATGCCATGTTACCGATAGTAATTGAAAGGCTCGAAAAGAACGGACTTCATTGCAGAGTGATTGACACCCGTAACGAAAGCAGGGTAGCTGAAGAATGATACAGAATATAACAGGGGTTGTTTTTATTATATTCCATATTATCTGTTGTGTTTTAGTATGGACAGGAATAAACTCCCATTTACTGAAGGTGAAGAGGTATCTCATATTACCTGTGATCTTTGTACCGGTATGGGGTATGATCTGTGTATTGCTTCTGCATTTCCAGATATTTTTTCACCAGGATAAAAAGCGTGAAATCGGAATAGAAAAAATGAAGATCAATGAAGAAATTTACAGAAGCATTATAGCACCGAAAGAAGAAAGTGACAGAAATATTGTGCCACTGGAGGAAGTGCTTCTTATTGATGAGGCCGATATGAGGCGTGATCTGATTATGAACATATTGAATGATGATCCGGAGAATTACATCGATATGCTTAAACAGGCAAGGATGAATGACGATGTAGAGGTTGTGCATTATGCGATCACAGGAATGGTAGAGCTGTCTAAGGAATATGAAAGCAGACTGCAGAAGATAGAATACAGATATGCAAAAGAACCGGAAAATCAACAGCTTATTTCAGAGTACTGTGATTTTCTTCAGGAGTATTTATCTCAGGGACTTCTGGAAGGACAGATGGAACTGGTGCAAAGAAATCAATATATAAAACTTCTGAAGAAAAAACTGAAATTTAAAGAAGATCTTCATACATATGTATGTCTGACTGAGAATCAAATGCAGATGAAGGAGTATGAACAGGTTCTTAAAAGTCTGGAAAGAATGGATAAGAAGTGGCACAGAAATGAAGAATACTGGATACTCAGGATCAGATATTACGTAGAACTGAAACAGGGAAAAGAATTAAAGGAAACATTAGAGCAGATTCAGCAGGAACATATTTACCTGTCGGCGAAAGGAAAGGAGGCATTGGCTTTTTGGCAGGAATGATAAAATATTTACAGTCTTTTCGATTTAAGGGTCTGACTGTTATTCTGGGAGTTTTTCTGGCAATCAGTGTGGTGCTTTGGACAGAGCGTTCAGGAATTCAGTATCAGGCAGAGATCAAGAAGAATGCATATCTGGACAGGGATACGGTTGTAACTGAAACACAGGCAGTCAAAAATATTGAGAGCAGTTGTCTGGTGCTGATGGACAGCAGTCAGGCAGACAGTGTGGAAGCATGGGAACAATTTGAAAGAATTTTCATGGATATGAAAACAGGAGCGGATATGATAGATGTCAGAAAAAATGAAGTTCCTGATTTTTCAGGTTATGAAACAATAGTAGTACTGATGTCGGATCTGAATCCGTTAAAGGATACAGTTATAAAGATTGGAAACTGGGTAGAAAGTGGAGGTAGTGTTCTTTTTGCGTTAACACTTCAGAAGGATACATATGTTTCGATCATTGAGCAGAAATTGGGAATTACAGACTCTGATTATGGAAATGTTCTGGTAGATAAAATCTATATTGATGATGATTTCATGATTGGAGGGGGAAGATCTTACCAGATTCCGGACGCATATGATTCAGCATGGGAAGTAAGTGTTGGAGAAACAGCGAAGGTTTATGCATGGGCAGATGATGAAAAGAAGGTTCCGCTTATCTGGGAAAACAGTTATGGAAAAGGTAAATTTGTAGTTGACAATTTTGGATTATGTGAAAAAGCCACAAGAGGATTCTTTGCGGCATCCTATAGCCTGCTGACAGATGTGATGGTCTATCCAGTGCTTAATGGATCTGTATTTTATCTGGATGATTTTCCATCTCCTGTGCCGAGTGGAGACGGAACATATATCAAACGTGATTATGGTCTCAGCATCAAAGAGTTTTATACAAATATCTGGTGGCCGGATATGCTGGAGCTGGCAGAGGAACACGGTGTGAAATATACAGGCGTTATTATTGACAATTATGAGGATGATGTGTCCGGAGATGTTGTGGAACAGGAAGATGTGCAGAGATTTCAGTATTTTGGGAATATGCTGCTTCATCAGGGAGGAGAACTGGGATATCATGGATATAATCATCAGCCATTGAGCCTGTCAAATGTGGATTATGCAAATATCCTTCCATATAAAACATGGGAAAGCTATGATGCAATGAAAAAAGCCATGACAGAGCTGATACGGTTTGGAAAAGAGATGTTTCCGGGGACAGAATTGTCTGTTTATGTACCGCCGTCTAATGTGCTGTCAGATGAAGGGCGGGAAATGATCGTAAAAGAATTTCCGGAGATACGTACAATTGCAAGTAATTATTTTGTCGGAGATATGGCATATACACAGGAGTTTGAGGCTGCAGAAGATGGAATTGTGGAACAGCCCCGTATTATTTCAGGTGCTGTGATTGATGATTATATGGAACTTGCGGCTGTATCTGAACTGAATATGCATTTTGTCAATACACATTTTATGCATCCGGATGATCTGCTGGACGAAGACAGAGGTGCCAGACTGGGATGGAAGAAACTGAAAAAACGGCTGGATGAATATATGGACTGGCTGTATACTTCAGCTCCATGTCTGAGAAATCTTACTGCTTCCGAACTATCAGGCGCAATACAGCGGTATGGGGCGCTGGTGATCGATAAGGATATATCAGATCAGGAACTTAATCTTAAATTAGATAATTTTTATGATGAAGCTTATATTATGATAAGAATGAATGAAGGGACTCCGGGTAATATAGAAGGTGGAGAACTGACGCATATTACCGGAAATCTCTATCTGCTTCGGGCAAAAGAGAAATCAGTGAAAATAGAAATAAGGTGAGAGAATTGAGAATCTGTCTGGTTTTAGAAGGCTGTTATCCGTATGTGCATGGTGGAGTTTCGACATGGATGCATCAGTATATCACTGTTATGAAAGAGCATGAGTTTGTACTGTGGGTGATAGGAGCACATGCATGTGACCGTGGAAAATTTGTCTATGAACTGCCGGATAATGTGGTGGAAGTCCATGAGGTATTTCTGGATGATGCATTAAAACTGAAGGAACATGGAAATCAAAAAGGACAGCTGCACAGAATCAATCGTTTTTCGGAAGAAGAAACAAAGAGTCTAAGAGAATTGATGGAATGCAGTCATCCTGACTGGGAAGTATTGTTTCATTTATATCACGACCGGAAAATGAATCCGATGTCATTTCTGAAAAGTGAGCAGTTTTTAAATATATTAACAGAGAGCTGTCTGGAAAAATATCCGTATATTGCATTTGCGGATGCGTTTCATACAATGCGTTCCATGCTGCTTCCGGTTTTATATCTTCTGGGTTCAGAGGTTCCTCTGGCAGATACCTATCATGCCATTTCAACAGGATATGGGGGACTTCTTGCCTGCCTTGGAGGATATGTTTACAGGAGACCGGTATTACTTACAGAGCATGGGATATACACAAGAGAAAGAGAGGAAGAGATCATCAGGGCAAAATGGGTAATCCCATCATTTAAAAAACAGTGGATTTCTTTCTTTTATATGTTATCAGAAGCAATTTATAAAAGGGCTTTTCGGGTAACCAGTTTATTTACGAATGCGATGCTTACGCAAATACAGATTGGCTGTGATGCAGAGAAATGCAGAGTAATTGAAAATGGTATTAATTATGACAGGTTGTCACAGATTCCTCTGAAAGAGGAAGATGGATGGGTAGACATAGGTGCGGTAGTCCGTCTCGCACCCATTAAAGATATAAAGACTATGATATATGCATTTTATGAACTTTCATCCAGAATGGAGAATGTGAGACTTCATATTCTGGGAGGGGTAGATGACGAGGAATATGCAGATGAGTGTTATGCACTGGTGAAACAGCTGGATATCAAAAATCTTGTTTTTACAGGAAGGGTAGATATTGTACAGTATATGAGAAAACTGGATTTTACGATCCTTACCAGTATATCAGAAGGACAGCCATTATCCGTGCTGGAGTCATTTGCAGCCAGACGCCCATGTGTAACCACTGATGTAGGATGTTGCCGGGAACTTCTGAATGGGAAAGAAGGAGATGATTTTGGATGTGCCGGTTATTGCGTTCCGCCTATGTACAGGGATGGACTTGCTGCCGCTATGGAAAAAATGTGTGAATCCAGGAGAAGGCGGATCAGGATGGGAAAAAGCGGACAGGCAAGAACTAAGGCATATTACAGGCATGAGCGCATGATCAGTGAATACAGAAAACTTTACAGGGAGGTGGAGGAAGCATATGGCAGGGATTGGATTTGAACTCAAAAAACTGTTCAGCAGAAGAGGGCTGTTTGCTTCTTTCCGCGCCTATGGATATGCAGGGATTATCTGTACCGGTCCCATGTTGCTTGGTATCGTACTTCTGCTGGGGGTTATGTTTTTGTGTGACAGGACAGGCGCTCCGAAACAGAGCAGAGAATTACTGGTCTGCATGATCACATATACACTTCTTGCATCATTGACGGTAACCAGTTTCTTGTCAATGGTAGTAACAAGATTTATTGCAGATATGCTTTATGAAGAAAAAAATGAGGCAGTTCTGTCATCTTTCTGGGGTTCGACAGGCTTAATGCTCATTGCAGGAGGAATTTTATATGGGATTTTTCTGATATTTTCCGGAGTTGGGCTTATAGATAAGTTTTTATGTTTTGGGCTGTTTGGAGAACTGATCGTTACATGGAATGCAATGAGTTATCTTACTGCAATTAAAGATTACAGAGGAATTATGTTATCCTTTCTTGCTGCAATCGCTGTTACTTTTCTCTCGGGAGCCTTATTGCTGTTTCTGGGAATTTCTCATGTGGAGGCATTGATGGCTGCGGTATGCATTGGATATGGGATCATGCTTTTATGGGATGTTGTTTTGCTGTATGAGTATTTTCCGCAAAGTGATATCAGTGCATTCTTATTTTTAAGATGGGCAGATGAGTTTCTGCCTCTGGCATTTACAGGACTCTGCATTAATATCGGGCTGTTTGCCCACCTTGTGATCATGTGGGCCGGACCGCTGGGGAAACAGGTAAAAGGGCTTTTTTATGGGGCACCGTCTCATGACGTACCGGCATTGATTGCATTTCTGACAATTCTGATTACCACTGTAAATTTTGTGGTTTCTGTAGAAGTTAATTTTTATCCGAAATACAGGAACTATTACAGTTTATTTAATGATGGGGGAACCATTAAGGATATTATGCAGGCTGGTACAGAAATGCTGGATGTACTGAACAGAGAATTGAAATATACCGCTTTGAAGCAGTTACTGACTACTGCACTGGCGATTTCAGTGGGTGAGAGTCTTTTGAAGTACCTTCCTTTGGGATTTAATGATCTGATGTATGGATATTTCCGGACACTTTGTGTTGGTTACGGCATTTATGCAGTTGCAAATACGATGCTTCTGCTTCTTTTATATTTTACAGATTACAGGGGAGCATTGGCTGCTTCTGTAATTTTTGCCGTGGGAACTTCTGTGTTTACTGTGATTTCTCTGTTTTGTCCGCAGGTATATTATGGCTTTGGGTTTCTTGCAGGATGTGTACTGTTTTATTTTATAGTTATGATCCGTCTGGAACGTTATACCAGACGTCTGCCATATTATATTCTCAGCATACAGCCGGTGGTAGCAGAAGACAAATCGGGGGTATTTACCAGAATCGGATGTTTTATGGATGAGAAACTGGAAAGGAGAACGAACGTTGACAGGAATTAAAAAAATAAATCTGATAAGTGCAGTATTAGTCAGCCTTTCTCTCTGTGGAGGCTGCACTCTGGAAAAAGCGGGAAACTCTTCGCAGGATCAGGCAGTACAGGAAGATAACGAAACAGAACAGGTAAAGACAGAAAAAGCAGAGAAAGAAGAAATCAATGAGATGCATTTAAGAGATAAGGATTCTTTGTATGAAAATGCTGATGATACCAGTGTTGTTACCATGTATCTTACTGTATCTAAGGGAAATTCATCCGAAAATACATATCATACATGGAAGGAAATCAACAGCTATTCTGTTTATGACTACGAAGATATGGGAGTGGAGAGATATCAGGTGGCAGGACTTTTACAGGTGGGAGATGAGAATGGACCGATAGAAGGGGAAGTCGGATATGGAGAAAGCGTGCCTAATGCAACTGTTCAGATCAGAGGCCAGACATCCAGCCAGAATGCACAAAAAAATTATAAAATTGAGTTAAAAAAGAATAAAGGAACGTGGAGAGGCCAGAGAACCATTAACCTGAATAAACATATGACAGAAGGAATGCGCTTTCGAAATAAGCTGGCATATGATCTGATCAGGGGAATTCCTCAGATGGTTGGTTTACGTACACAGTTTGTGCATTTGTATGTAAAGGATAATACAGAAGAATCAGGTGGAAAATTTGAGGATTATGGAATTTATACACAGGTTGAACAACTGAATAAGACGGCATTAAAGAGTCATGGACTGGATTCAAACGGACAATTGTATAAGATTAATTCTTTTGAATTTTATCGCTACGAGGATATTATAAAAAAAGAAGATGATGCAGGATATGATAAGACAGCCTTTGAAAAAATGCTGGAAATAAAAGGGGATTCAGATCATACCAAATTGATCGATATGCTGACAGATCTGAATGATTACTCTATAGGGATTGAAGATGTACTGAAAGAACATTTTGATGAAGAAAATATTGTTTACTGGATGGCATTTCAGATTTTGATGGGAAACGTAGACACACAGAACAGAAATGTTTATTTATACAGTCCTCTGAATTCAGATATCTGGTACTTTATTGCCTGGGATAACGATGGCTGTCTGATGAGATCGGAATATGAATTAAAGAATTTTTCGGATCAGGGCAGTTGGGAAAAGGGAATCAGTAATTACTGGGGAAATGTTCTGTTTCAAAGGTGTCTGAAGTCACGGTCTTTCCGGGAAAAATTAAATGATGCCATTCTGGAACTGAGGGAATATCTGAACAAAGATATGCTCATATCAAAGATAGAGAGCTATAAGAACGTACTGAAGCCCTATTTATATTCGATGCCTGATGCAGAGTATGAACCGCTTACATCTGAACAATACGATCAGATTGCAGCATCACTTCCTGATGAGATAGAAAAGAACTATCAGTTATATCTGGAAAGTCTGGAAACACCAATGCCATTTTATATAGGTGTTCCGTCAATAGACGGTGATAAGCTGAAATTTAACTGGGATGTATCTTATGATCTGGACGCAGAGGACATTACGTATTCTGTGGAGGTTGCGCGAGATTATCTGTTTCAGGATGTGATCTATCAGAACACAACCCTGACTGTTCCGGAATCGGAGATGGAACTTCCGAATGCAGGACAGTATTTTGTGAGAGTAAGAGCAACAAATACATCTGGAAAAACGCAGGATGCATTTGATTATTATGTAACAGACGAAGGAAAGCATTATGGTATGAAGTGCTTTTACATAACAGAAGATAGTACGGTAGAGGAAGACAATTATGAAGAAGGCTGACAGGAAGAAAGAACATTTTCGTAATGAATGGAAATATCTTATCAGTACCAGTGAGAAAGAAGTCCTGAATCTTCGGATGAAGCCACTTATGAAACTGGATCCTCATGCAGAAAATGGAGGATATCTGATACGGAGCCTGTATTTTGATGATTACTGGAACAGTGCATATGAAGAAAAGGAAAGCGGTAAAAGTTTCGTAAGAATTAATAGGGAAATTGGTGCAAATCCAATGCGATCCCGTCACTGTGATAAAGGGTTAATTTTAAAACCACTGGATATATATCTGGGAAGGTAAAATTAACAATGCTTTTCAGCCAGGATACCTGCTTTTATAATAATTGAGAACTATTCTACGGTGTATAGGTGTGTTCTGAAAAGATATTTTTAGGGTCTTTATTTATGCACACTCAAAGTGTGTTTTTTAATTTTAGGGATATTAAAAAATAAATTAGTAGATAGTAAATAAAATGATAATGGGGTTAATTATATGGATGTAAAGCAATTGCAGTATTTTGTAGTAAGTGTTGATATGGGGAGTTTCCATTCAGCAGCAGAGGCGTTAATCACTACTCAACCAAACGTAAGTAAAATAGTTAAATCATTAGAAGATGAATTAAACATGACTTTATTAAATCGTACTAGAAGTGGAGTAATTATTACACCACAGGGAGAACGTATTTATGCATACGCTATTGAAGTGTTAAAAAATATAAATATGATAAATGAATTTAAGAAAGGTCAAGAAATAGAAACCTTATCTATATCTAGTGTTCCTAGTAACACATTGTCTTATTATTTATCTCAATTTTACAATGCTAATAAACAAGAGAAAGACATGCAGCTAGATTTCTTTGAAACAAATGTACAAAATGTAATTAGAAGAGTTCATGCTAGAAAATCAGAACTTGGTTTTGTTTATATTTCAAAGAGAAGTATGTCAGCATTTAGACAACTAATAAAATCAAAAGGATTAGAATATCATGAGCTAACAAAAGCGCCGTTATACTTATTTGTGGGAAAAAATAATCCGCTATATAGAAAAAAATCAGTAAACGAAACTGCATTAAAAGACATAAAACTAATTCAATATAACGAAAAACAATTCTCATTATATAATCATTTGGGACATATAAAAGAAGATGTTATATATAATGGAGAAAATATGTCTATATCATATACAAATAGTGATAGTTTTTTAACTCAGTTAATAAAAAATACTGAATATGGATGTATTGGAAGTAGCTTTGTTAAAAATCAATATCATGAATTGGGAATAAAAGCTATACCGATAACATCTTGTGAAAAAAGCATTTCGTTTGGATATATCAGAAGAAAAAAAGATGTAAGCAGTATGTTTTTCTGTAAATCGGGTCTGCGAAGG
>OGWV01001401.1_pt1 | contig 15259 bp, 17 predicted proteins | sample 1576081 | NCBI WGS metagenome assembly OGWV01 (sample SAMEA3541541, study PRJEB24748) | human gut metagenome | biome: human gut; feature: human-associated habitat; material: faeces | place: China | collected 2012 | reverse complement strand
CGTAACGGTCATTGCGCCAACGGCGCTGGAAGCTGACGGCTGGGATACTGGATTGATGGTGCTCGGCCCGGAAAAGGCCAAAGAAGTTGTGCGTCGTGAAGGGCTGGCGGTCTATATGATTATGAAAGAGGGCGAGGGGTTTAACACCTGGATGTCGCCGCAGTTCAAAAGCTTTCTGGTCAGCGAAAAAAATTAAAAAGCAAGATTGCGGGTTTTTGTATCCGGCTATGGGGACACACTGAGGCTAAGCGCTATGCTTAACAAAGGAGTCCGAAATGAAAAATCGTTTACGCATCACTGACGATGACCGTTGGCAGTCCGTTTTGGCTCGTGACGCCGACGCCGACGGTCATTTTGTTTTTGCCGTCCAGACCACCGGTATTTTCTGCCGTCCGTCCTGTCGGGCAAAACATGCGCTGCGCAAAAATGTCTGCTTTTTCTCTGATGCTCAGCAGGCGCAGGCTGCCGGGTTTCGCCCCTGTAAGCGCTGCCAGCCGGATAAAGACAGCGCGCAGCAGCATCGGCTGGACAAAATTGCCCGCGCCTGCCAGTTGTTGGAGCAAGAGTCACCTCTTACGCTGGACGAGTTGGCACAACAGGTGGCAATGAGTCCGTATCACTTACATCGCTTGTTCAAAGCTACGACAGGCATGACCCCGAAAGCGTGGCAGCAGTCCTGGCGTGCCCGCCGTCTGCGCGATGCTCTGGCGAAAGTCTGGCGCTGGGCGAGTATGACCGCGCACCGCGCCAGTCCGCCGCGCTGGATGCGGGCATTGACGCGCACCGTTCCTTCCGTGACGCGCACCTGACGCTGACCGAGGATCAGGTCAAAATCGAGACAGCGCGCTGTCTGGGCTGCGGTGCCAGCGTTGTGGACCCGAACAAGTGCATTGGCTGCGGCGTCTGCACGACAAAGTGCGAGTTTGATGCCATCCGCCTGCATCGCGACCTGCCCGAGTGCAGCAAGATGGTCAGGAGCGAGGACAAGTTCAAGGCCATTCTGCCCTACATGGCGAAGCGCGAGATCAAGGTCCGCTTTGCCAAGAAGGAGAAGTAATGCACGAGCTTGGCATTGTATTCCACATCATCCGCACGGTGGAGGACGTGGCCCGGCAGAACGACGTGACGCGCATCCGGCGCGTGACGCTGCAGCTGGGCGAGGTCTCCGGCGTGGTGGAGAGCTACCTGCAGGACTGCTGGAAATGGGCGGCGGCGAAATCGGAGCTTTTGCCCGGCGCGGTGCTGACCGTGGAGACCATCCCCGCCGTGACCGTGTGCGAGGACTGCGGCCAACAGTACCCCACCGTGCAGTTTGGCCGCACCTGCCCCCACTGCCAGAGCCCGCGCACCCATCTTTTGCAGGGCCATGAGATGTTGATCAAAGAAATCGAGGCCGTGGAGACAGGACCCACCGCCCCGGAGAGAGCGTGAAGCTGCATGAAATACAAAATTTTCCGCATTGAGGAACAGATGTACGGCTGCGAGGAGCCGCCCGCCGACCAGCCGATTCTGGTTGACGTAGTGCTGGAAAGTGCTGACGGCACGCGGCGCGTGCTCCCCTACCCCGACGAAGCGCTGCGCCGCGGCGGAATGGAGGAAGGCGGCAGCGTCGAATTGACCGACGGCATCCTTCACAAGGTATAATTTCCCCAAAAACAAAAGGGGCTGTTGCGTGTGCAGCAGCCCCTTCTATGTTTTTTACAAAGGTTATTCTTCCGTAGAAATATCGCGGCCAAAGTATTTTTCGCTCAATGCCTTCAGCGTGCCGTCGGCACGCAGCTCGTCAATGGCGGCATCAATGGCCGTGCGCAGGGCGGCAGTCTCGTCGCCCTTGCGCATCGGGATGGCGATCTGGTTCGCATCGTCGGTCAGCACGGCGATCTTCACATTCGCGTCGGGGTGCTCCTTCGTGTAATCGTAGAAGGTCATCTCGGCGTTCAGCGTCGCGTCGATGCGCCCGCTCAACAGCAGCTCAAACGTCTGGTTCAGGTCGTCAACGCCCGTCACCGTCGCGCCGTACTGCTCGGCCAGCTCGGCGTAGGTGCTGGAGATCGTGTTTGCGGTCTTTTTGCCCTTCAGGTCCTCCAGCGTGTTGATGCTGTCATCATCGGCCTTGGTGATGACGGCGGTGCGGTTGAAGGCGTAGGGCGTCGAGAAGTCGTATTTTTCGGCGCGTTCGGGGGTGATGTCCACGCCGTTGACCATAATGTCATAGCGGCCTGCGTCCAGACCGGCCAGCAAGCCATCCCACTCGCCCTCGACAAACTGCGGCTCAACGCCCAGCTTCTTCGCGATCTCGGTGGCGACCTCGACGTCGTAGCCGACGAGGTTGTCGTTTTCATCGTGGTAGGTCCAGGGTGCCCATGTGCCCTCCATCGCAACCGTGATGGTACCCTTGGCCTGGATCTCGCTCAACAGGTCGCCGGACGCGGCCTCGGCGGTGCTCCCGGCGGCGGATTCCGCTGCGGGCGCGGTGGTGGCGGCGCTGCTGCCGCAGGCGGTCAGGGCCAGCGCGGCGGTCAGGGCCAGGGCGGTCAGCTTGGTCAGGTTCTTCATTACAATAGGCTCCTTTGCTTGTAGGTCTGCAAAAATTCTTTGGTGCGGGGCTGCTGCGGGTCGTTGAAGAACGCCTCGGCGGTGTTCTGCTCCACAATGACGCCCTGCTCCATGAACACCACGCGGTTGGCCGCATGGCGGGCAAAATCCATCTCGTGGGTCACGACCAGCATCGTGCGGCCTTCCCCGGCCAGGCTGCGCATAACGGCCAGCACCTCGCCGGTCAGCTCGGGGTCCAAAGCGGACGTAGGCTCGTCAAAATAGATGATCTCCGGGTCGGCGGCCATGGCGCGGGCAATCGCCACGCGCTGCTGCTGCCCGCCGGAAAGCTGGCTGGGGTAGTAGTCGGCGCGGTCATCCATGCCGACCTTGACCAGCGCGGCGCGGGCGATCTCCTCGGCCCGGCGGCGCGGCATTTTGCGTGCGATGATAAGCCCCTCGGTCACGTTTTGCAGCGCGGTCTTGTTGGCAAACAGGTTGTAGCTTTGAAAGACAAACCCCGTGCGGCGGCGCAGGGCGTTGGCCTCGGCGTGGGTGACGCGGGCCAGGTCTACGCGCTGGTCGTCAAACAGCATCGTGCCGCCGTCGGACTTTTCCAAAAAGTTCAGGCAGCGCAGCATCGTTGTTTTTCCGCTGCCGCTGGGGCCTAAAATGGCGACGACGTCGCCCTTGTTCACGTCCAGATCGATGCTCTTGAGCACCTGCAAATCGCCAAAGGACTTGCGCAGATTTCTGATTTGCAGCATAGTTCAGCTCCTTTGCGCGCCCTTGCTGTTGAGGTACCGCTCGCCGACGGCCTGCAGGCGGGTCAGCACGGTGCAGAACAGCAGGTAAACCAGACCGACCTCAATGTAGAGGGCCAGCGGCTCATAGGTGCGGGCCACAATGCGCTGGGTCGTCATGAACATTTCGGTCACGGTGATGTTCGCGGCCAGCGAGGTATCCTTGACCATGGCGATCAGCGTACTGGCCAGCGTGGGGAAGGCCGTGCGCAGCGCCTGCGGCAGGATGATGCGGCGGATGATCTGTAAGTAGCTCATGCCGACGCACTGCCCCGCCTCCATCTGGCCTTTGGGCACGGATTCCAGCGCGGCGCGGATGGTCTCGGCGCAGTACGCGCCCTCATTGATGGAAAAGACGAGCACCGCCGCGGGGAACGGCTCAATCAGGATGCCGACGCCGGGCAGGCCGTAGAACACAACGAACAGCTGCACCAGTACGGGCGTGCCGCGGATGACCCAGATATAAAACCGGGCCAGCCGCTGCAAAACGGGCACATGGGCAAACTGCACCAGCGCCACCGCCACCGCGATGATAAGCGCCAGCGTGAACGAGATGGCGGTCAGCGGGATGGTGACGGTCAGGCCGGGCAGCAATATTTTACCAAAGGAATCCACAAGGATTCCCCACAGGCGTTCGGACATGGGGCGGAACTCTCCTTTTTTTGGTTGGGGTTGCGGGAATATTTCCCACTAAAACAGTATGCTATGAGATTGTAGCACACTTTGCCGGATTTTGCAAGAGTGAAATTTGAAGTGAAGTTTAAGGTTGGGGCAGCGTGTCGAAACGCTCTTGTAGGGGCGAGCATTGCTCGCCCGTGCCCGTTTGCCATGTATGAAAACTGTCCCGGAAATTGCGTTGCGGCGGTAAGCTGACGGGCGACCCATGGTCGCCCCTACACACGCAATAAGGCAGGGATGCAATTTTTCGACAGTCCGGCCTCCCTTGTCAAAGGGAGGCTTTTACCCTGCGGGGTGAGGGTGGGGGGGGATAGCACGGAAGGTTTGCTGTGGCCGCAAGCGGGCACGGCGGCCAGAGGGCTGGCCGCCCTACGTTCCCCTTTTTTGGTAGGATGTAGGGCGGGGTGCCCCCACCCCGCCGAAGTTGGCGACAGGCGGCAAAACCGGAACGGGGTGCAGGCGAAAGGCGGCGGACCGGGCATGCCTAGCCCCTAGAAAGCGACAGTAAGGGAACAATAAAAAGCCCGGTGCAAAGCACCGGACTTTTGTTAAAAGCAATTAAATATTAACCAGCGGTAAGCGTGCCATCAGTAACCGTATAAGTACCCTTAGTACCGTCATAAGTGCAAGTCTTACCATTAGAGCCATACTTGAACTGAGTAATCTTGGCAATCGGCGTATCGCCAGCAGTAGTGTTAATCGTTACCGCAGCCATAACGGATGCACTGGGGGTCTCGGACAATTTCTCAATATCCGTCTTACTCACAGTAACCGTACCATCGTCACCAATAGCAGTAGCAGCAGTAGTAGAAATAACAACATTGGCCTTCAGTTTCTGCGTATCAGCCAACTTAACCGTACCATACTGCTCGTCAATCAAGGTCTGAGTAGCCATAACAGCCATACGGCACTCCGCCGTGATAGACTGCTCTTTTGCCTTGTCGATGTAGCCAGTCAGAGCCGGAACCAGCAGGGCGGCCAGGATGGCCAGGATGACCAGGACGACGATGAGCTCGACCAGGGTGAAGCCCTTCTTGTTCTTCATTTTGCGAATTTTCTCGAACATGATAAATTCCTCCAATAAATTCAGTAAGGACATCGTACGTCCTCATTTGTGAAAATATAATATCACATAATCTGCCAAATTTCAACAGCCTTATGTAAAAACAGCAAAAAATATTTTTTTGCTTCTATTTTCGATTCCCCACCGTTTTGCCTGTTGCACTCCAACCGCTTTGCCGTGGCTGCCCCTCTGCCGCCGCGCGGAATTCTATACATAATACCGTCATTTTTAAAAATCAGCTGCGCCGTCACGCCAAAAAACGCGGCCAACACCGCCGCCATTGAAACCGCACATATATTGCGTCTATTTTATCTGTGCTGTCTCTGTCGGTGCGGGCAGCAGAGCGCACCGCGTATGGATTTCCGCGTATGCAGGCCAATTTTACAGGCGGGCAATTTTTGTGCTATTTTGCATTTTCCCGTGTCCTCTCTCCCCTGCCCGGCTGCAGGGGCGCTCCTTTGTGAAAACACCGCAAATTCCGGTGCAAAAGTGTGGTATACTGCAAGATTTTGTGCTATACTGGATAAAAATCAACACAGCCGGGCCGCGCCCGGCACAAAAGGGGCCACACATGAAAAACACCACCGAGGAAAAACGCGAGGCCATCCCCAACAGCGTCAGCCGGATGCTGCTGGCGGGCATCGGCGTACTTTTGCAGGTTTTATGGATCTTCTGGCTTGCCCTCAAGCTGAACGACTACTCCACCGCCATTCAGGTATGCACGTCGGTACTGACATTTTTGATTACGCTGCGTATATATGGGCTGCATATCAACTCCGCGTATAAAATTTCGTGGATCATTCTGATTTTGCTGTTTCCCATCTTCGGGCTGACCATCTATCTGCTGTTTGGCCGCAGCGGGGCCGTCAGCGTCATGCGCCGCCGTTTCGGCAAAAATATGACGATGCTGCGTCGTTATCATGCACCCATTTTGCAGCAGCGCCGCGCCCTGCCCTACCCGGACCGCATCACCCGCAACCACGCCCGCTATTTGCAGGACCGCGCGGGCTATCCCGCCTATGACAACACCGATGTGACGTTCTACGGCGACACCTGCGAGGCTCTGGAGGCCCAGAAAACAGCCCTGCGCAGCGCGGAAAAGTTTATTTTCATGGAATACCACGCCATTGAGGACGCCTCCGCCTGGCAGGAGCTGGAGGATATTCTGGCCGAGCGCGCCGCCCACGGCGTGGAGGTGCGCGTATTTTACGACGACGTGGGCAGCATCGGGTTTATCAACAGCAAATTTGTCAAAAAGCTGGCGGGGCGCGGCATCCAGTGCCGCCGGTTCAACCCGGTCATCCCGATTTTGAACGTCTTTATGAACAATCGCGACCACCGCAAAATCACCGTTGTGGACGGGCGCGTCGGCTTTACCGGCGGCTACAATCTGGCGGAGGAGTACTTCAACCGCACCCACCCTTACGGCCAGTGGAAGGACAGCGGCATCCGGCTGGAGGGCGACGCCGTGCGCGGCCTGACGCTGATTTTCTTAGAGCTGTGGGGCGCAACGCAGAAGGCCGCACCCGAGGTCGAGCGCTATCTGCCCGATGTGCCCTACACCGCGCGGGAGAATGCCGTGGTGCTGCCCTACGCGGACAACCCGCTGGACGACGAGGCCACCGGTGAGAACGTCTACCTGAACATGATCCGCAGTGCGAAGGACTACGTCTACATTACAACGCCCTACCTTATTTTAAGTGACGAGATGCAGCGCACACTGCGGCTGGCCGCGTCCAGCGGCGTTGATGTGCGGATCATCACGCCGGGCATCCCGGACAAAAAGCTGATCTTCTCGGTCACGCGCAGCTATTACGCCAGCCTTGCCAAGAGCGGCGTGCGCATTTATGAGTACGCGCCCGGGTTCATCCACGCGAAGCAATGCGTAGCCGACGGCACGGAAGCCGTTGTGGGTACGATCAATTTTGACTTCCGCAGCCTGTACCTGCACTTTGAGAACGCCTGCTGGTTCTGCGGCTGCAGCGCCGTGGCCGATGTGCGCCGCGATTTTGACGCACTGTTCCCCGTCTGCCGCGAGGTCACGCAGGAGTACGCCGACACCCGCAGCCTGGCCGTGCGCGGCTGGGACTGCGTGCTGCGGCTGTTCAGCCCGCTGATGTGACGGGCTGTGCACCGGGCGCGGCAAGTGGAATTTTCCCAAAGAAATCTGTACTATTCCACGTTGCAAACCGCCGCTGCGCGCCGTACAATAAAGACAAAATCCAGACTGTCAAATGAGGTGCATACCAATGGAGCATATAGCATGGAAGGGCCGCATCAAGCCCGGCTGCAAAGCGGAATATCAGCGCCGCCACGCGGAGATCTGGCCCGAGATGGTCGAGGTGCTGAAGGCTGCGGGCATCTGCAACTACAGCATCTTCTACTGTAACGACGAGCTGTTCGGCTACTATGAGTGCGCGAAGGGCGTTGCCTACGCCGAGAAGGTACAGGCCGAAAGCCCCGTTGTAGACCGCTGGAACGACTACATGAAGGACATTCTGGAGCTGGAAATGGACCCTGTGACCGGCGCCCAGCCCAAGCTGGAGCAGGTGTTCCGCTTGGATTAAACGCGCATAAGACAGCAAAGCCGCCCGTGTCAGGCTGACACGGGCGGCTTGTGTTTTTATGGCAGGTGCAGCGCAGGCGGTGCTGCCTTTAGGGTATTTACAACACGATGCGGAACGCGACGCGGTGCTCCCCTTCCCCGCTGACGCGGTAAGGCTCCTCCACATCGGTGCCCCAGCTGTCGATGCCGCCGACGCCGCGGGCTGCGCCCAGGATCGTCACGCTCGTGCGGCCCGTGGCGGGCAGCTCGGTGATGTGCTGGGCGGCCTCGATCTCCTGCGCAGTGTTGGGCAGTGCGCTGAAGGCAAACGGCGCGTCGGCCTGTTCAATCGTCAGCGCAGCCGCCGTCTGACCGCAGGCGTTGTGCTGCTCCAGCGTGAACTGACGGGTGCCCACATGCAGGCCGCAGTCCTGCGGGACGAGGGCCGGTTCAATGTGCGGCACCTCCTCATGGCAGCCAAAGACGCCGCCTTTGCAGCGATCCGGGTAGGTCTCGCCCGAAAGGCCGGTCCAGAGCGTGCGGGCCACGGGGGCAAACGTCTGGAATTTTACGCCGAAGCAGGGCAGCTCCGGTGCACCGGGCACGCCATGATAGACGGCCTCGACCAGCAGCGTGCCTTGCGGCTCCACGGTGTAGGTCAGCTCGGCCTTAGCGCCGGGCACGGTGGGCACGCCGTAGGTATAACGCACCTGCACACCGTCGGCGGATTTCCGCAAGACCGCAAAGCCGAGGTTCTGCAGGTAGACATCCGCCGCCAGCCAGGCCGCCGCTTTCTGCGGGAAGCCGCAGCCGCGGTCATTGTCGGTGGCGGCGCGCCAGAACGCCGGGCGCGGGGCGCGCCAGAGCCACTCGCTGCCGTTGACGGTCAGCGACGACGGCCCGGCCTCGCCCACGGAAAAGAGAATTTCAAACCCGTCGCCCCTGACGCCGAGGTTGCCGTCGCCCTCGGTCACGGTCAACGTGCCGGGCTTGCGGGCGGCCTGTGCTTTGGCCGCGTCGCGGTCCGCCCGGGCGGCGGCTGCGGCGTTGCTGGCATCGTGGGCGGCGCGGCGGGCGGGGGTGTCGTACCAGTAGCGCACGTCCTGCATGGCGGGCTTCTCGGCACCGTCGGCGTAGACAATGCCGTTGCCGCTGAAGTTGTAATCGGTGTTGCGGTCCGCAAAGTCGCCGCCGTAGCCCAGCACGCTGCGGCCAAGCGCGTCGGTGTGCCGGAGCGCCTGGTCCATGTAGTCCCAGATGAAGCCGCCCTGGTACTGGTCGAACTCGTCGGCCAAGCGCACATAGCTCTCCATGCCGCCCAGCGAGTTGCCCATATCGTGCATATATTCGCAGAGAATGAAGGGCTTCTTCGGGTGGGATTCAAGATACTCGCGGATCTCCCACGGCTTGGCGTACATCCGGCTTTCCATGTCGCTGATGGCGTCGAACGCGCGGCAGTGGAACACACCCTCATAATGCACGAGGCGTCCCGGGTCGTGGTCGTGGAAGAACTGCGACATGGCGAGAATATCCTCGCCCGCGTAGCTCTCATTGCCGCAGGACCAGATCAGGACGGCGGCATGGTTCTTGTCGCGTTCAAACATGCTGCGGGCGCGGTCCACGACGCAGTCCTTCCACTCGGGCAGGCTGCCGGGCACGTTCCAGCTCGGCTCCACCGCGCCGAGCTTCTGCCAGCTGCCGTGGCTTTCAAGGTTCGTCTCGTCGATCATGTAGATACCGTTCCGGTCACACAGGTCGTACCACAGGCTCTGGTCGGGGTAGTGGCAGGTGCGCACGGCGTTGATGTTGTTCTTTTTGAACACGGCCATGGCGGCGTGCATGTCGTCAGCACCGATGGCGCGGCCCCTGTCGGCGTTCCACTCGTGGCGGTTGACACCGTTGAACACGACACGTTCCCCGTTCAGGCACATGACGCCGTTTATCATCTCAAAGCGGCGGAAGCCGATGTCGTAGGGCACGACCTCCTGCAAAACGCCGTCGGCATCGCGCAGGGTCAGTACGGCGTGGTAGAGCACCGGTGCAGCATGGCTCCACGGCTGGATGCCCTCGATCTCGATCGTATCGCCCGCGGCGGGGCCCTCGTAGACGGCGTAGCCCTCGGGGTCGGTCACGACGAGGGCAACCGACGCGCCGTCGGTCTCGCCGTCCAGCTTGACGAGGGGCGTCAACAGGCCGGTGGTGTTGTCGGCGGCAAGGTCGGCCTTGAGCCAGATGTCATTGATGTGGACCCTGGGCTTTGCGTACAGGTAGACCGAGCGGAAGATGCCCGAGAAGCGGAAGAAGTCCTGATCCTCGATCCAGGCGGCGCTGCTGCGCTTGTAGACCTCGACGCAGAGGCGGTTGTTCTCATCCCGAATATACGGTGTCAGGTCAAATTCAGACGGGGTGAAGCTGTCCTCGGCATAGCCGACGAACTGGCCGTTGCACCACAGGTACATGGCCTGCTCCACGCCCTGAAAGCTGACGCAGACGCGCTGGCCGCGCAGGGACTCGTCCAGATCAAATTCTTTGACATAGCTGCCCACGGGGTCATCGTTCCAATCGACCTGCGGCGGGCGCAGGAAGCTGCGGCCATCCCACGGGTAGAGGGTGTTGGTGTACTGCAGCTGACCGTAGCCCTGCAGCTCGATGTGCCCGGGCACGCGGATCGTACCGAAGCCGGACAGGTCGGCGTCCGGCTGCCAGAAATCCGCCGGGCGGGCGGCAGGGTTGGCGCTCCACGCAAAGCGCCATGCGCCGTCCAGTGACTGGCGCAGCGATGTCAGGCCGCTTTCGGCCTCGTCCAAGGTGCGGCAGCAGAGATGGTCAGAGTGTGCGTCCAGCCGGTTCACGGCAAAGACGGTGGGGTCACTCAGCCAGCGAAGTTCAGGGGTCATAGGGATCTCTCCTTTACACAATCAGGTTCTTACCGTCATTCTGCCACAGGGCGCGCGGGGTGTCAATGGAAAGTTTCACGCAGATATTTTCCGTATTTTTTGCATCTTTACGGGAATTGTGCTGTGTTTAACACTTCGCGGCAGGATTTTTTGAGTTTTTCCGTTTTGTCTGGTGGCAGATTGTACGCTGCAGCACCAGATATAGCGGTGGCGGCAGGATTTTTGCGGGGTGGGTTGTTATAGTCGGCACACCTGGGGCGCAAAAAAGCGCCGACCTTTTTGCAGGGGCGGCGTTTTGGGGTCATACTTCTTCTGTCTCCGCCTCCGCGGCGGCGCGCAGACGCTCCCGCACGGGGCGCAGGGCCTCGGGCAGAGCCTCATCGGGCAGGTCGCTGATGCCCTCGGTGCTGCCGCGGGCGGCGGCGGTCTCATAGAACCAGCATTTGTAGTCCAGGGTGTCCATCGTCTGCTGCAATTCAGCCATGCGGGTCTCGAGCACGGTGCGCTGCTTGCGGAACAGCTCCAGCCGCCGGGCAATGGTCTCATCACCCTGCATGGCCAGCTCGATGTATTCGCGGATGCCCTTGAGGGACATGCCGGTCTTTTTCAGGCACTCGATGATGCGCAGCCACTCGAAGTCCTTCTCCGTAAAAACGCGGATGCCGCCGGACGAGCGCCCGACGAAGGGCAGCAGCCCTTCCTTATCGTAATAGCGGATCGTCGATGCGGGCACGCCCAGCCGCCGCGCCATCTCCCCCACTGTATAGGCCATGTGTTTTCCTCCTATGACTTAAACCCGGGTTTAACCTGTGTATCAGTATAGGACAAAAGGGCGGCGTTGTCAAGGCGGGCGGGGTCACCCGCGGTATTTCCCCCTCATCCGGCTGAACGGTTTCCTGTTCTTGCACACGCCGCGGGGCGTGCCGCCGCTCCCCTGCCCGCTTTTCTTTTATAGGGAAGGCTTTTTCCATTTTTTATTGACAAACGCGCGGTTTGTTTCTATCATGTTCATATAAGTAAGGGAGGGACCGCCACTATGCTGACCTATAATATGGACGTGGAGGAACGCAGCACCTGGCTGCGCGCCACCCCCGGCGCGGCGGCGCTGGCACAGCCGTTTTACTGCACCGAGGCCGGCAACTTTTATGGCCGCGCCCATTTTGCCACGGCCCGCACCGATAAGGAAAGCTATCTGCTGTTTTATACGCTGTCCGGCTCCGGTCTGATTGAGCAGAACGACCAGCGCGTGGAGCTGCCCGTCGGCAGCGCCCTGCTGTTGAACTGCCGCGCCCCGCAAAGCTACTGCACTGCCCCCGGGCAGGACCACTGGCACCACTACTGGGCGCATCTGGACGGCGCGGGCGTCGCCAATCTGGCCGAGGTACTGCAGCCGCAGGGGCGGCTGTCCCCCGTTACGGTCAGTCGGCTGGAGATGCAGCCGCTGTTTGAGTCACTGGCCGCCGAGTGGGAGCACGGCGCTGCCGCACAGATTGAGATCTGCCTGGCCCTGCACCGGATGCTGGCCCTGATGGCCCGCCAGCTGCTGGCCGGGGACGAGAGCCGCTCCAATCGCACCTTGATCGAACAGGCCGCCGAGTACATCCGCCAGCACTATGCCGAGCCGCTGTCGCTGGACAGCCTGCTGGCCCAGACGCCGGTGAGCAAGAGCTGGTTCCTGCGGCTGTTCCGCCAGTACATGGGCACGACGCCCTACAATTTTTTGCTGTCCACGCGGATCACACGCGCCAAGGAGCTGCTGGTGCTGACGGATTTCTCCGTCTGCGAGATCGCGCACCAGGTCGGTTTTGGGGATGAGAGCAACTTCTCGACCCGCTTTACCGCCATGGTGGGCCAAAGCCCCCAGCAGTACCGCAAGAGTGCAATGAAGCCCGCGGAAAACTGAATAATGGGAAAGAAGGCATTTGTATGTTGAAAACCGAACGCATGGACCGTGTCCGTGCTGCCCTGCGCGCGCAGGGACTGACGCAGATGATCGTCTGCGACCCCAAGGGCGTGTGGTATCTGACCGGCGTCGCTGTGGAGCCCTATGAGCGTCTGCTGGCGCTCTACCTGCCCACCGAGGGCGAGCCGGTGCTGTTTTTGAACAGACTGTTCAATGTGCCCGAGCCGCCGTGCAGGACCGTCTGGCACACCGACACGGACAAGCCCGTGGCGCAGATCGCCGAGGTCGTGGACGCGGGCAGGCCGCTGGGCATTGACAAGGAGTGGCCCGCTAAGTTTCTGATCCCGCTGATGGAGATCCACCCCGGTATGCAGGTCGTGCTGTCCAGCGACTGCGTGGACGACTGCCGCGCCTGCAAGGACGCCGAGGAGCAGACCCTCATGCGCGAGGCGTCCCGCATCAACGACGCGGTAAACGAGGCCGCGAAGCACTATATAAAGGCCGGCATGACCGAACGCGAGGTCGCCGAGTTTATCGATGCGCAGTTCCGTGCCCACGGCTGCGAGGGGCCGAGCTTTACGACGATCGTCTCCTTTGGTGCCAACGCCGCCGACCCGCACCACGAGCCGGACGACACCGTGTTAAAAGAGGGCGACTGCGTGCTGTTTGACATGGGCTGCGTGAAGGGCCGCTATTGCAGCGACATGACCCGCACCTGGTTCTGCGGCCAGCCCACTGAAAAGCAGGCCGCCGTGCACGATCTGGTGCGCCGCGCGAATGAGGCTGCCGAGGCGCTCATCAAGCCCGGCGTGCGCCTGTGTGAGCTGGACGCCGCCGCGCGCGACCTGATTACGGAGGCGGGCTACGGCGCGTATTTCAACCACCGTCTGGGGCATTTCATCGGCCAGACCGACCACGAGAAGGGCGACGTCAGCAGCGCGAACACCGCCGTAGCCAGACCCGGCATGATCTTTTCGATTGAGCCGGGCGTCTACCTGCCCGGCGAGTTCGGCGTCCGCGTGGAGGACCTCGTCCTGGTGACTGAGACCGGCTGCGAGGTGCTGAACAGGAACGATAAGCATTGGGATGTGGTGGGGAAATAACCGCCGCCATCCCTGCCTCCCCTTGAGGGGAGGTGGCCCCGCAGGGCCGGAAGGGTGGCTGGCAGCCGACCTATAAAAGGGTTGTTGCGGCCCACCCCTCACCGCCTGCGGGCGGAGCTCCCCTCAAGGGGAGCCTAAAGAATTTCAGAGAGGTGTACGATTGAAAAAACATCTGTTCCGTATCATTGCCGTCCTGTCCGCCGCTGGCTGTTTCTCTGCTCTTTTTTCATTCAATTCTTTCATTTCGGAACGGATTTCCGCCTCATTGCGCGGCACAAGTTCCAAAACAACTTTTGTAACAATATATTTTTTCTCTGGAATACAGCTATGCCGGTAACCCAGGTCGAGCGCATCTCTGTCAAGTTCCAACTGTGCACCGTTTTCATCGAGAACATATACTTTCTCAATGATGTCCTTCATCTCTCCGCCATAGGCTCCGGCGTTCATGACAACTGCTCCGCCGACACTTCCCGGAATACCGGCAGCAAATTCCATGCCGCCCAGACCATTCGATGCCGCAGTATTGGCAATTTTCGAAAGCATCGCACCTGCCTGTGCCGTGATTTTCGTTCCATCCACTTCAATGTTTCCCATTGGGTCTGTCATCTCGATCACCACACCACGGATTCCCTTGTCTCCCACAAGCAGATTACTGCCATTTCCGATAAAAGAATATGACACATGATACTGTCTGCAGAGTGCAAGGATAGCCACAAGTGCTGTTTCATCCGGCTGGACCAGCACATCTGCCGGTCCACCCACACGAAACGTTGTATGTTTTTTCATTGGCTCTTCCATAAAGATCCCGGAGCCACCCATTACATTTTGAAGTTCTGTCAAAAACTGGTCATTCATTGATCTTCCCTAAGCTTCCTTTAAGAATGCAATATAGCCTCTGTATGCCTCATACAGATCAACTTTACTGATGATCTCCCATGGCGCATGCATATTCAATACCGGAACACCGCTGTCGATGACATTCATTCCATAATTTGCAAGAATGTAAGCGATTGTTCCGCCGCAGCCCAAGCAGGGCGGTGCGCACAGAATGCCAATCTACGGTGTGCTGTCGGCGCAGCATGGTAAAGAAATCTTCCAATTGGACGGTCGGTGCGGCATCGGCTTCTTCCGGGGCGCGGCAGTGCATAAGGTCGGCAAGGGTCAGCCCCAGAGCATCTGCCAGCGGTTCCAGTGTGTTGATATCCGGCAGACCGATGCCCCGCTCCCAGCGGCTGACAGCCTTGTCGGTAACGTGCAGCTGTTCGGCCAGCTCAGCCTGTGTCAGCCCCTGCGCTTTGCGCATCCGGCTCAGATAATTTCCGAAAGTTCTGGCATCCATTTTATCAACTCCCTTGGAAAAAGCATAGCATAAGGCAGCATAAAACGCAATCGACGCTCTGTTTACCCGGACAAAAAGTGTTTGGATAGCTTGAATGTAAACAACAAAGCGCCCGCCCTATGGTTCGAGCAGAACCACGGGGCGGGCGCTTATTTTATATGGAGTTCAGAAGAAAAATGCGGGATTCAGCTTACAGCTGGGGGCCTGCGGAGACCAGAGCCTTGCCGTGCTCGTTGCCCTCGTACTTGGCGAAGTTCTTCACGAAGCGGCCGGCCAGATCCTTTGCCTTCTCTTCCCACTGAGCGGCATCTGCGTAGGTGTCGCGGGGATCGAGGATGGCGGGGTCAACACCGGGCAGAGCGGTGGGGACCTCAAAGTCGAAGTAGGGGATCT
>OGWV01001400.1_pt1 | contig 15260 bp, 13 predicted proteins | sample 1576081 | NCBI WGS metagenome assembly OGWV01 (sample SAMEA3541541, study PRJEB24748) | human gut metagenome | biome: human gut; feature: human-associated habitat; material: faeces | place: China | collected 2012 | reverse complement strand
AAAAAGGAGATCATGAAGCTCCCGATGATCCGCGGATGGATGGAGCAGCTGCGCTGCGTTTTTCTGGACCGGGAGGACCCGCGCAAGTCGATGGAGAGTCTCAAGTCCGCCCAGGAGCTGCTGGGCAAGGGCTATTCGGTCACCATCTTCCCGGAGGGAACCCGCAACAGCGGCGGGGAGCTGGGCGAATTTAAGGCCGGAGCCATCCGGGTGGCCACCCGTGCCCATGTACCGGTGGTGCCGGTGTGCATCGACGGCAGCTACAAGCTGATGAAAAAGGGCAGCCTGTGGATTCATCCGGCAAAGGTCAAGATCCGCATCCTGCCAGCCATCTCCACCGAGGGGATGAGCCGTGAGGAGATCCGCGTCCTGCCGGAGCAGCTGCGCGAGCAGATCGGAAACGGCATCGAGCAGCTGCGCAAAGAGCAGCCAGCGTAAAACAATAAGGAGGACACAAGATGAAATGGATGATCGCATCGGACCTGCACGGTTCGGCATACTGGTGTGAAAAGATGATAGAGCGTTACTGGGAGGAGAAGGCCGGCAAGCTGCTGCTGCTCGGCGACATCCTCTACCACGGCCCGCGCAACGACCTGCCCAGGGACTACGCGCCCAAGAGGGTGATCGAGATGCTCAACAACATGCGCGAGCAGCTGCTGTGCATCCGCGGCAACTGTGACTGCGAGGTGGACCAGATGGTGCTGCAGTTCCCCATCATGGCCGACTACGCCGCGCTGTGGCTCAACGGCCACATGGTCTGGGCCACCCACGGCCACGTCTACAATATGGACAATCACCCGCCTTTCCAGAAGGGGGACATCCTGCTGCACGGCCACACCCACATCCCGGCGGCGCAGCAGTTTGAGGACGGCTACTACTACATCAATCCCGGCTCGGTCTCCATCCCGAAGGCGGGCAGCCGCAACAGCTATCTGGTGCTGGAGGGCAGTACCTTCACCCTCAAGGCCATCGAGGACGGCTCGGTGATCAGCTCGTTCACCGTCGAATAAAAAAACAAACGGCAGGGAAGCGAAAAGCTTTCCTGCCGCTTTTGCAGTGCGGGAGATTTAAAAAAGGGAAGGAAACTTTTGTTTCCTCCTGCCCATTTTACAGCTCGGTGCCGTCGTAGGTGTGCTCGCAGACCTCGCGGATTTTGGCCTGCAGCGCCAGCATGTCCTCAAAGCTGTCCGGCTTGTTGGTGGGGTTGCGCAGCAGCGCCGCCGGGTGGTAGGTGCCCATCATCCATACGCCGTCCTTCTGGAACCACTGTCCGTGCTGCTTGGTGACCTTAAAGCCCTTTTCAATCAGTACGCCCGCGGCGATGCGTCCGAGGCAGACGACGATCTTCGGCTTTAAAAACTCCAGCTGCTTTGTCAGGTAGCCGATACAGTTGGCGATCTCCTCCGGCTTGGGGTCTCGGTTCTGCGGTGGGCGGCACTTGACCATGTTGGTGATGTAGATGTTTTTGTCCCGGGACAGGTCGATGGCGGTCAGATATTTGTCCAGCAGGGCGCCGCCCTTGCCGACAAACGGCTCGCCCTGCAGGTCCTCGTTTTCGCCCGGACCTTCGCCGATAAAGACGACCTCCGCGTTTTCCACCCCCACGCCAAACACCACGTTGTGGCGGGTTTTGGCCAGCGGGCAGTTTTCACAGCTCAGGCACTGCTGGCGAAGCTGCTGCATGCTGTTTTCCATATGCTTCCTCCTTTTGGTTTCTGCAATCCTTTTCTGGAGAGTATTATAGCACACTTTCTGGTGGGAGGAAAGTTTGTTATTATTTTAACGATACTTGAAAAATCGACCGGTTCATACTATCATAAGATAAGAAAGAGAACGGGATTTTCCAAGGAATGTTCCGTTTGATTAGATTGCTTTAGGAGGATGTCAATATGAGCTACACATTTCCAGTAGAAACTTCCGCAAGACACGTACACCTGACCGCTGAGGATTTTGCCACCCTGTTTGGCCCAGACGCACAGCTGACCGTTAAGAAAGAACTGTCCATCAAAGGCCAGTTTGCCAGCAACGAGAAGGTCACCGTCGTTGGCCCGAAGAAGAGCCAGCCAAATGTCAGCATCCTTGGCCCATTCCGTTCCAAATCTCAGGTTGAGCTTTCCGCTACCGATGCAAGAAGCCTTGGTCTGAATGCTCCTGTAAGACTTTCCGGTGATCTGGCTGGCAGCGCTCCATGCAAACTGGTAGGCCCTGCTGGTGAAGTAGAACTGACAGAAGGTGTAATCGCTGCAAAACGTCACGTACATATGACTCCGGAAGATGCAGAAGCAGCTGGAGTAAAAGATAAAGACATCGTAAAACTGGATATCCAGTCTCCAAACGGTCGTTCTTTAACATTTGGTGATGTTGTAGTTCGTGTAAGCGCAAGCTATGCAACAGCTGCACATACTCCCGGATGAAGTACGAGAGCGGCACGCACCGCGTACAGCGTGTGCCGGAAACCGAGTCCGGCGGAAGAATCCATACCTCAACCATGACCGTAGCGATCATGCCGGAGGTGGACGACGTCGAAGTACAGATCGACCCGAAGGATTACAAATTCGATGTATTCCGTGCTTCCGGAAACGGCGGCCAGTGTGTCAATACGACCGACTCAGCAGTCCGTCTGACCCACTTCCCGAGCGGCATCGTCATTTCCTGCCAGGATGAGAAATCACAGTTAAAGAATAAGGACAAGGCACTGAAGATTCTGCGTGCCCGTCTGTACGACTTAGAGCAGCAGAAACAGCACGATGAGATGGCCGAGCTTCGAAAGAGCCAGGTCGGAACGGGAGACCGCTCTGAGAAGATCCGTACGTACAACTTCCCGCAGGGACGTGTGACGGATCACAGAATCAAACTGACCTTATACAAACTGGACGCCATTATGAACGGCGATCTGGATGAAATCATCGACAGTCTGATTGCAGCCGATCAGGCCGCAAAGCTGAGCAGCATGCAGGAAGAAGCATAATAATAAACGCTGCGAGTCACGATTGGTCTACAGGATCGATTGTTGATAGAATAAACAAGAGAAAAAAGGGGAAAAGAGAAAGGGAAAACGCTATGAAGAAAACAGCACTTGTGATCATGGCAGCCGGAATCGGCAGCAGATTTGGAAAGGGAATCAAACAGCTTGAGCCAGTAGGACCAAACGGGGAGATCATCATGGATTATTCCATCCACGATGCACTGGAAGCCGGCTTCAACAAAGTAGTCTTCATCATCCGCAAGGATCTGGAGAAAGATTTTAAGGAAGTCATCGGCAACCGCATCAGCAAAATCACAGAGGTGGAATATGCATTCCAGGAGCTCGATGATCTGCCGGCAGGCTTTGCAAAACCGGAAGGCCGTACCAAACCGTGGGGAACCGGCCAGGCCGTTCTTGCCTGCAAAGGTCTTGTAAAAGAGCCGTTTGCTGTTATCAATGCTGATGACTATTACGGAAAAGATCCGTTCGTAAAACTGCACGACTACCTTGTACAGGAGCATGATGTGGATGAAGTTATGCCGATCTCCATGGCAGGATTCGTGCTTGGAAACACCTTAAGTGACAACGGCGGTGTTACAAGAGGTGTCTGCGTCGTTGATGAAAACGGAAATCTGACTGGTGTCAACGAGACGAAAAACATCGTAAAGACCGCAGAGGGCGCAGGCGTTGAAAAAGAAGACGGAACGGTTGATCCGATCGACAAAAACTCGCTTGTTTCCATGAACATGTGGGGACTGCAGCCGGAGTTCATTGATCTTCTGGAGAAAGGCTTTGTTGAATTCCTTTCTGCACAGAAAGAGGGAGATGTAAAAGGCGAGTACCTCCTTCCGATCTACATCGACGAGCTGCTGCACGCAGGAAAAGCAGAAGTAAAAGTTCTTCCGACCGACGCAGAGTGGTTCGGCGTAACGTATCAGGAAGACAAAGCTTCCGTAACAGAAGCATTCCGCAAACTGATTGCGGACGGCGTATACAGCGAGAAGCTGTACGACTAATTACGATATTTTGTTATTTGAGTGAATAACCAGAAAAAGCGTGTTTGAATGATTGCAAAAAATTTCAGACACGCTTTCTGCCCGAAAGGGGAAAGGAGCATACCATGGGTAAATATTTTGGAACAGATGGATTTCGCGGGGAAGCAAACATTGATCTGACGGTTGAGCATGCATATAAAGTGGGAAGATTCCTCGGATGGTATTTCGGAAAAGACCACAAAGCACAGATCGTCATTGGAAAAGACACCAGACGCTCCAGCTACATGTTCGAATATTCGCTGGTAGCAGGACTGACCGCATCGGGAGCAGACGCTTATCTGCTGCATGTAACGACCACCCCGAGCGTTTCCTATGTTGTCCGTACCGAAAACTTTGACTGCGGAATTATGATCTCCGCCAGCCACAACCCGTTCTATGACAACGGAATCAAAGTCATCAACGGCCTGGGACAGAAACTGGAAGCCGACATCGAAGCGCAGATCGAAGCCTACATCGACGACGGAACACCGAAGATCCCGTTCGCAACGAGAGAAGACATCGGACGTACCGTGGATTTTGCAGCCGGAAGGAACCGCTACATTGGACACCTGATCTCGATTCCGACAAAATCCTTTAAAAACATGAGAGTCGGACTCGACTGCTCCAACGGAAGTGCCTCTTCCGTAGCCAAGAGCGTGTTTGATGCCATCGGCGCCAAGACATATGTGATCCACAACGAGCCGGACGGAACAAACATCAACTGCGGCTGTGGTTCCACCCACATCGAAGAGCTTCAGAAATATGTAAGAGAGAAACACCTCGATGTCGGATTTGCCTACGACGGAGACGCAGACCGCTGCATCGCTGTCGATGAGCTGGGAAATGTGGTAGACGGAGACCTGATCATGTATGTCTGCGGGAAATACTTAAAAGAAAAAGGCCAGTTAAACGGAGATACGATTGTGACCACGATCATGTCAAACCTCGGTCTTTACAAAGCGTGTGACCGCGCCGGTATCCGGTATGAGAAGACGGCAGTCGGCGACAAATACGTGTGCGAGAACATGATGGCAAACGGCTATTCTCTCGGCGGAGAGCAGTCCGGCCACATCATTTTCAGCAAGCACGCGACGACCGGTGACGGAATCCTGACCTCCCTGATGGTGATGGAAGTGCTGATAGATAAGAAACTCCCGCTCAGCACCCTGACAGCCGAGGTAGTGATTTACCCGCAGCTCTTAAAGAATGTCCGCGTGGCAAACAAAGCAGCTGCAAAGGCCAACCCGGCAGTACAGAAAGCAGTAGAAGACGTAGCAGAGGCCCTGGGCGATGACGGACGCATCCTCGTAAGAGAGAGCGGCACCGAGCCGGTGATCCGTGTCATGGTGGAAGCACCGGACGACGCAACGTGTGCAAAATACGTAGACCAGGTTGTTTCTGTGATGCATAAAGAAGGACTTGTGACAGAATGAAAAAAAGACTGGTAATCTTTTTTCTGGCGGCGGCAATGGTGCTTGGCGGCTGTGAAAATAAAAATTCAAAGCTTTATAAAAAGGGCATCGAGGCGCTCGAACAGAAGGACTACGTAACGTCGATTGCGATGCTGGAGGGAGCCGTAAAGGCAGGCGACCGACTGGCGGAGAGCTACCGGTCGCTCGGCATCGCTTATCTGAAAAGCCAGGAGTATGACAAGGCAAAAGAGGCTTTCAAGAGCAGTCTTTCGAGCATGAAGCACAAAGACGCGGAGTTTTCGCGCGATGTCATGTATTACGAGGCGGAAACCTGCGTACAGGCCGGAGATCTGGATGGAGCCATTGAGATCTGCACCAATATTCAGGAAGAAAAGGCCGATGCCGATGCGCTGTTCCTTAGGGGACGCGCGTACTTCCTGCAGAAGAATTACGAGCAGGCGAAGGTGGATTTTGATGCGGCAGTGGAGACGAAGGAGAGCTATCAGCTCTGCTTTGACATTTACGAGCTGTATCAGGAGAGCAGCATGAAGGCGGACGGAGACCGTTACCTCGAAGCGGCAGTGAAGATTGAGCCGAAAACGACCGAGGATTATTATAACATCGGCTGCGCATACTACTATCTGGAGGAGCAGGACGAGGCGGTCAAAGCGTTCTCGAAGGCAATGAAGGACGGCAGCAGCGCGGCGATGGAAATGCTCGGCGAGGTTTACCTTTCCAATGGTCAGAACGACGAGGCGAAAGCACTGTTTTCTTCGTATCTTTCGACAGATGGCTTTGCGGCGGCAGCAAACAACGGGCTGGCGCTCTGCGCACTTGCGGAAAACGACACGGACAGTGCACTCTCGTATATCGAGGAAGGACTCAAAACGGCAGAGGATTCCGACCGGGAAAATCTGCTGTTCAACCAGATTGTATCCTATGAAAAACGGGCGGATTTTGATACCGCGAAGTCGCTGATGGCGGATTTTCTGGCAGCATACCCGGAAAACACCGCGGCGCAGCGGGAAAATACGTTTCTCCAGAACCGATAACAGACGGAGGAAGTTGGATTGTTTGATTTAAGAGAAGAACAGGAGCGCGTGATTCTGGTCGGCGTACAGGAAAACGGCGGCGCAAACGCAGAAGAATCGCTCGACGAGCTGGCGGAACTGGCCAGCACCGCCGGTGCGAAGGTGGAGGGCCGCCTGGTGCAGGTGCGGGAGGCCATTCATCCGGGAACGTACATCGGAAAAGGAAAATTAGAGGAATTGAAAATTCTGGTGCGCGCCTGCGATGCGACGGGCATCATCTGCGACGATGAGCTCTCCTCGATCCAGTTAAAAGGGCTGGAGGAAGCACTGGAATGCAAGATCATGGACCGTACGCTTTTGATCCTGGATATCTTTGCGGCGCGCGCCGTGAGCAGCGAGGGTAAAATCCAGGTTGAGCTGGCCCAGTTAAAGTACCGTGCGTCCCGACTTTCCGGCCTTGGCACATCGCTTTCCCGTCTCGGCGGCGGAATCGGTACGAGAGGACCGGGAGAGAAAAAGCTGGAAACCGACCGGCGCCTGATCCGCACGCGTATTACGCAGTTAAAACGTGAGCTTGAGGAAGTACGCCAGCACAGAGAGCTCCTTCGTGAAGGCAGAAAACGTTCCAAAATCCCGGTAGCGGCGCTCGTAGGCTATACGTCAGCGGGAAAGAGCAGTCTTTTAAATGCACTGACAGGATCGGAAATTCTGGCAGATGCAATGCTGTTTTCCACGCTGGATACGACGACGCGGTCACTGACCCTTCCGGATGGACAGGAAATCCTGCTGACCGATACGGTTGGATTTATCAATAAGCTGCCACATCATCTGATCGATGCATTCCGCAGTACGCTGGAGGAAGCACGGTATGCCGACTATATTCTCCACGTTGTGGATACGTCAAATCCGCAGATGGAGCTGCAGATGCAGGTTGTGTACGATACGCTGCGGGAACTGAAAGTTGAGGACAAAAAGATCGTCACCCTGCTGAACAAGCAGGATAAGCTTCTTGCCCCGATGGTTGTAAAAGATTTCCGGGCAGACGCGAGCCTTGCGGTCTCTGCCAAAACAGGACAGGGACTCGAAGACCTCAAAAATTTACTCTCCTCGTGGATGATGGAGGGAAAAATCTATATCGAGCGCCTCTATCCGTACGATAAGGCGGGAACGATTTCACTGATCCGCGGATACGGAATTCTGCTCGAAGAAGAATATCTGCCGGAAGGCATCCGCGTAAAAGCCTATGTACCGAAGGATATCTATCCGAGGGTATAGAGGTATGGCAAGCGGGCTTAAAAACGGCAGTACATCCCTTTAAGCGCCGTACAGCGCCGAAAAATGGAATGGACAGAACATAAGTAAAAGTACCATATCTAGTGATGTTAGAAAATTTCACACTAGATATGGTACTTTTTACTATTGACGGGAGGAACATGCTCTGCTATCATATGGTTCAGACACTGCAAAGAGTGGAACCTTAAAAAGGCCTTGCAGAAACGGTTGAATTAACAGGAGGGATTCCATGTTTCAGGTAGAAAAGAGAGACGGAACGATTGCAGAGTTCCAGATGAAAAAGATTACCGATGCGATTGGAAAAGCATTCGGCGCAAAAGATATGCAGTTCAGCGATGACATGCTTCAGATGCTGGCACTGCGCGTAACAGCGGACTTTCAGTCCAAGATCAAAGACGGAAAAATTTCAGTGGAGGCAATTCAGGACAGCGTGGAGAACGTGCTGATCCAGTGCGGCTACGCAGAAGTGGCAAAAGCTTACATTCTGTACCGCAAGCAGAGGGAAAAAATCCGCAACATGAAATCGACGATCGTAGACTACAAAGAGATCGTGGACAGCTACGTAAAAGTAGAGGACTGGCGTGTCAAAGAGAACTCGACCGTAACGTATTCTGTCGGCGGTCTGATCTTAAGCAATTCCGGCGCGATCACAGCCAACTACTGGTTATCAGAGATTTATGATGACGAGATCGCCGAGGCACACCGCAACGCGGATATTCACATCCACGACCTGTCGATGCTGACCGGCTACTGTGCAGGATGGTCGTTAAAACAGCTCATCAAAGAAGGACTTGGCGGCATCAACGGAAAGATTACTTCTTCTCCGGCAAGACATCTTTCGGTTCTGTGCAACCAGATGGTCAACTTCCTCGGCATTATGCAGAACGAGTGGGCAGGTGCGCAGGCATTTTCTTCATTTGATACGTATCTGGCGCCGTTCGTCAAAGTGGACAACTTAAGCTACGGCGAAGTGAAGAAGTGCATCGAGGCGTTTATCTACGGCGTCAACACACCGAGCCGCTGGGGAAGCCAGGCACCGTTCTCCAACATCACACTCGACTGGACCGTACCGGATGACCTCGCGGAGCTTCCGGCGATCGTCGGCGGTAAGGAGATGGACTTCAAGTACAAAGACTGTAAAAAAGAGATGGATATGGTCAACAAAGCGTTCATCGAGACGATGATCGAGGGAGATGCCAACGGAAGAGGCTTCCAGTACCCGATCCCGACCTACTCCATCACATCCGATTTTGACTGGTCCGATACGGAGAATAACCGTCTGCTGTTCGAAATGACTGCAAAATACGGTACCCCGTACTTCTCCAACTACATCAACAGCGATATGAAACCAAGCGACGTGCGCTCCATGTGCTGCCGTCTCCGCCTGGATCTGCGTGAGCTTCGAAAGAAAACCGGCGGATTCTTCGGTTCCGGCGAGAGCACCGGATCGGTCGGCGTTGTCACCATCAATATGCCGCGTATCGCATATCAGTCCAAAGATGAGAAAGAGTTCTACCGCCGTCTCGATCATATGATGGATATTGCCGCACGTTCGTTAAAGACGAAACGTGAGGTCATTACCCGTCTCCTGGATGAGGGACTGTATCCATATACGAAACGGTACCTTGGAACGTTTGAGAACCACTTCTCAACCATCGGTCTGATCGGTATGAACGAGGCCGGCTTAAATGCCGCATGGCTCGGAAAGGGTCTGGAGGATCCGAAGACACAGCAGTTTACGAAAGAAGTTCTGAACCATATGAGAGAGCGTCTTTCTGATTACCAGGAGGAGTACGGCGATCTGTACAACCTTGAGGCAACTCCGGCGGAGTCGACCGCATACCGTCTGGCAAAACACGACCGTGCAAAATGGCCGGATATCAAGACCGCAGGCCATGAGGGAGATACCCCGTACTACACCAACAGCTCCCATCTGCCGGTGGACTATACCGAGGATATTTTCTCTGCGCTTGATATTCAGGATGATCTGCAGACGCTGTACACCTCGGGAACTGTATTCCATGCGTTCCTTGGCGAAAAACTGCCGGACTGGAAAGCAGCAGCTTCCCTTGTGCGGAAGATTGCAGAGAACTACAAACTGCCGTATTACACGCTGTCCCCGACGTATTCTGTCTGTGCGAACGACGGCTATCTCGCCGGCGAGCATTTTACATGTCCGATCTGTGGAAAAGAGGCAGAGGTTTACAGCCGTATCACGGGATATTATCGTCCGGTCAAGAACTGGAACGACGGAAAACGCCAGGAGTACAAGAACAGAACTGTATATGATATCATCCACTCCAAATCGCCGGAGCAGAAAATGAAATCGTACGGCGCAGCAGAGAAACTGGCAGAGCAGGCCGCTGGAAAAGAAGAGCCGAAAGCCGCTGCAGCAGCAGATAAAATCGAGGAAGACGGCATGTACCTGTTCACGACAAGCACCTGCCCGAACTGCAAAATGGCAAAAGAAATGCTCGCCGAGGAGCAGTATGAGGTGATCGACGCAGAGCGTCACCCGGATCTTGCCGCACAGTACGGCATCATGCAGGCACCGACTCTTCTCGTTGTGGAGGACGGCCAGGCGCAGAAGATTGTGAATGCTTCCAATATCCAGAAATATGTGGATGAATATCTCTCCTAAATCTGTGCGCATATAGTTGCAGGAAAGAACAAACAGAGTTATAATAGGAAAAAGTGATACCCTCGCCCGGGCATCCCGGGTGGGGGTATTATTATGGCGCTGAGCACAGCAGAAATCGGCCCGGTGGACCGGTTTCACTTACAGAAGGGAGAAAAATTATGGGATACAGCCAGGACACAATCTGTGTACAGGGAGGATGGCAGCCGAAAAACGGTGAGCCGCGTGTACTTCCGATTTACCAGAGCACAACATTCAAATATGCAACCAGCGAGGAAATGGGAAAACTGTTCGATCTGGAGGAAGAGGGATATTTCTATTCCCGTCTGCAGAACCCGACGAACGACGTCGTAGCACAGAAAATCTGCGATCTGGAGGGCGGCGTGGCAGCCATGCTCACATCTTCCGGCCAGGCGGCAACGATGCTTGCTGTTACCAACATCTGTGAGGCAGGCGACCACGTTGTCTGCGCGGCAAAGGTTTATGGAGGAACCTCCAACCTGCTCGCCGTTACCTTAAAACGATTCGGCATCGAGACTACCCTCGTGGACCAGGATGCGCCGGCAGATGAGCTGGAAAAAGCATTCCAGCCGAACACCAAAGCTGTCTTTGCCGAGACGATTTCCAACCCGGCAGGTGTTGTACTTGACATTGACAAGTTTGTTAAACTTGCACATGAGCACGGCGTTCCGATGATCTGCGACAACACCTTTGCAACCCCGATCAACTGCCGTCCGTTCGAGTTCGGTGTAGATATTGTCACCCATTCCACCACAAAATACATGGACGGCCATGCAATGGCGCTCGGCGGAGCGATTGTCGATTCCGGAAACTTCGACTGGGATGCGCATGCAGACAAATTCCCGGGCCTTACTACACCGGACGAATCGTACCACGGCGTGATTTATACGCAGAAATTCGGTAAAAAAGCGTATATCACAAAAGCAACCGCGCAGCTGATGCGTGATATGGGAGCGTGCCAGTCCCCGCAGAATGCATTCCTGACGAATGTCGGTCTGGAGACCCTGCACCTGCGCGTGGAGCGCCACTGCAGAAATGCCGAGAAAGTGGCAGAGTTCCTGAAAAATCATCCGAAGGTAGCGTGGGTTGAGTACGCAGGCCTTGCAGACAGCAAATACCATGCACTGGCAGAAAAATATATGCCGAACGGAACGTGCGGCGTTCTCTGCTTCGGACCGAAGGGCGGAAGAGACGGTGCGATGCGTTTTACGAACGGCCTGAAAATGGTAGCAATTGTAACACACGTTGCCGATGCAAGAAGCTGCGTTCTGCACCCGGCAAGCCATACCCACCGCCAGCTGAACGATCAGCAGCTCATCGAAGCCGGTGTTCTGCCGGATCTGATCCGTCTGTCAGTCGGCATCGAGGATGTGAACGATATCATTGCAGACCTTGATCAGGCGCTTGCGAACGTATAAAGATACAAAAAACAGGATGTGAAAAGGAGCGTATTGGTAAAATGGAAGAAATGGCAAAGAAACGCGTAAAAGATTCTGAGACAGAGCAGTCGTATCTTCTGATGCACCGCCATATCAACGGCTATGGCCGTCTGTTCGGCGGCCAGCTGGTCGCGTGGATCGATGAGCTTGCCGGTCTGGTGGGACGCCGCCACTGCGGCCACGAAATCACCACCGCGTGCATCGACAATCTGAACTTCAAGCATCCTGCTTTTCTGAACGACACCGTCGTACTGGTCGGAAGAGTGACGTATGTCGGACGCACCTCAATGGAGGTGCGCGTCGACACGTACGTGGAAGAGCTTGCGACCGGCATTCGGAAAATGATCAACCGTGCCTACGTGGTGATGGTGGCCATCGACGAGAACGGCCGCGCACTTCCCGTCCCGGGCCTGATTCTGGAATCCCCGGAGCAGGAGGCCGAGTGGGAGGGCGGAAAACGCCGCTATGAACTGCGAAAAGAGCGTCACAGAGAGGGGTTCTAAGTTGACGTTCACCCGCACATTTGCAGAATCCACCGGGGCGTTTACCGGAGCTGTCTTCGTGCATTCTGAAAATTTCATTTAAAAAAATCCCGCCGTGTCCCTTGACAGGCGGGATTTTCCATGTTAAGGTAAAGGCAGTTATACGACTGACGGAAGTGGAAATGACCACAGGGAGTATAGCGTGAGAAGAGGCCGACCGTCTGGGCAGAAGAATGCTTGGGGGAGTGGGTCTGTTTTTTTATCCAAAAACAGAAAATCCCATTCCAGCCACCTTGAAAAGGAGAACAGAAGATGAAAAAAGTATCACTGGAACAGGAATTAAAAGGAAATGCATATCCAGGAAGAGGAATTGTGATCGGCAGATCCAAAGACGGCACAAAAGCCGTTGCCGGATACTTTATTATGGGCAGAAGCCAGAACAGCCGCAACCGTGTCTTTGTTGAGGAGGGTGAGGGAATCCGCACACAGGCGTTTGATCCGTCGAAGCTGGAAGATCCGAGCCTGATCATCTACGCACCGGTACGCGTTCTGGGAAATGATACGATCGTAACAAACGGAGACCAGACCGATACCGTATACGAAGGACTGGAGCAGGGAAAAACGTTTGAGGTATCCCTTAGAAGCAGAGAGTTTGAGCCGGATGCACCGAACTACACTCCTCGTATTTCCGGTGTGATGCACGTAGAGAACGGAACGTACGGCTACCAGATGTCGATCTTAAAGAGCAATAACGGCGATCCGTCCCAGTGCAACCGCTACACCTTCTCCTATGATAACTGTGTAGCAGGGGAAGGCCATTTCATCCACACCTACATGCACGACGGCAATCCGCTGCCAAGCTTTGAGGGTGAGCCAAAACTGGTCGAGATTCCGGATGACATCGATGCTTTCACCGAACTGCTCTGGAGCAGCTTAAACGAGGACAACAAGGTGTCCCTCTTCACACGCTATATCGACATTGCAACCGGCAAGTATGAGACAAGAATCGTGAATAAAAATAAATAAGAAATCGAGTGTTTTGCGAAAGGAGAAAATCATGAAAGAATTAGCGTTAAAATACGGATGCAACCCGAACCAGAAACCTTCCAGAATTTACATGGATGATGACAGAGATCTTCCGATCGAAGTATTAAGCGGCCGTCCGGGCTATATCAATTTTCTGGATGCCTTCAATGGCTGGCAGCTGGTACGTGAGCTGAAAGCAGCCACCGGTCTTCCGGCAGCAACTTCCTTCAAGCACGTTTCCCCGGCAGGTGCAGCCGTAGGTCTTCCGCTGGACGAGACCCTGCGTAAAATTTACTGGGTAGACGATATGGGAGAGCTTTCTCCGTTAGCATGCGCTTATGCAAGAGCCAGAGGCGCAGACCGTATGTCTTCTTTCGGCGACTTTATCGCACTTTCTGATGTCTGCGACAAAGACACCGCATCCCTGATCAAACGCGAGGTTTCTGACGGTGTCATCGCTCCGGGATTTACCGATGAAGCACTGGAAATCCTGAAAGCAAAGAAAAAAGGTAACTACTGCGTCATCAAAATCGACGAGAATTACCGTCCGGCTCCGCTCGAGCACAAACAGGTCTTCGGCATTACCTTTGAGCAGGGCCGCCAGGAGCTGCCGATCGACGATGAGCTGCTCTCCAACGTGGTAACCGAGAACAAAGAGATTCCGGAAGCAGCAAAACGCGATCTGAAGATTGCACTGATTACCTTAAAATATACCCAGTCCAACTCCGTATGCTTCGTCAAAGACGGTCAGGCCATCGGTGTCGGCGCAGGCCAGCAGTCCCGTGTGCACTGCACCCGTCTTGCCGGACAGAAAGCCGACAACTGGTTCCTGCGTCAGTGCCCGAAGGTGCTGGATCTGCAGTTCGTAGACGGCATCCGCCGTGCAGACCGTGACAATGCGATCGACGTTTACATCGGCGAGGAGTACATGGATGTTCTCGCAGACGGCGCATGGGAGAAGATCTTCAAAGTAAAACCGGAAGTCTTCACAAGAGAAGAGAAACGTGCATGGCTCGACCAGATGAAGGGCGTAACCTTAGGTTCCGATGCCTTCTTCCCGTTCAGTGACAACATCGAGCGCGCACACAAGAGCGGCGTCGAGTACATCGCAGAGCCGGGCGGATCGGTTCGTGACGACGCTGTCATCGAGTGCTGCAACAAGTACAACATGGCGATGGCATTTACAGGAATCCGTCTGTTCCATCACTAAAATCGAAAAAAGCTTGACGAAACCCAAGGTGCGTAATAAAATAGCTGATAGAGCAGGATACGTGCAGGGCAAACAAGTGTATTTTGCGTATGGACATGAAAGATGAGGAGGATTACTATGACACCGTACAAGGATTTGAGCAGAGAAGAGCTGCTTAAGGAAAAAGAGAACCTGGAACAGCAGTTCGCAGAGATAAAGGCCAAAGGATTGAAGCTGGATATGTCCAGAGGAAAACCTTCTACCGCACAGCTGAATCTGTCAATGGGAATGATGGATGTACTGGACAGTAATGCAGATCTGGTATGTGAAGAAGGCGTTGACTGCAGAAACTATGGCGTACTTGATGGTATTAAAGAAGCAAAAGAGCTTCTGGCTGATATGACAGAGGTATCTCCGGACAATATTATTATTTATGGAAACTCAAGTCTGAACGTTATGTACGATACGGTGGCACGTTCCATGACTCATGGTGTAATGGGCAGCACTCCGTGGTGCAAACTGGATAAAGTAAAATTCCTGTGCCCGGTTCCTGGATATGACCGTCACTTCAAGATTACAGAGCACTTCGGTATTGAGATGATCAACATTCCGATGCATGAAGATGGACCGGATATGGATATGGTTGAAGAATATGTCAACAACGATCCGGCAGTCAAAGGTATCTGGTGTGTGCCGAAATATTCCAACCCACAGGGTATCACCTATTCTG
>OGWV01001396.1_pt1 | contig 15281 bp, 14 predicted proteins | sample 1576081 | NCBI WGS metagenome assembly OGWV01 (sample SAMEA3541541, study PRJEB24748) | human gut metagenome | biome: human gut; feature: human-associated habitat; material: faeces | place: China | collected 2012 | reverse complement strand
CGCTCTTTTTTTGCCGCACGGTAGGGGCCGGGCATGCCCGACGGCCCGGGGGGTGCTGAATGGCACCTCCGGCAAGGCGACCGGTGCACTCTCTACGCCGACTGCTGTTACTGCGGCATCGGCAACGGCTATCACTGCCGATGAGCTGATCGAGCTGCAGGCACAGGTCAAGCAGGTCTATCAGGCGAATGCCTGCTGGACGATGGCGCCCGAAACCTTTACTTCGCTCAAGAAGCTCAAGGATTCCAACGGCCGTTATCTGCTGCAGGACGATGTAACCGGTGAGTTTCCGTCCCGTCTGCTCGGCAAGCCGGTGTATCTGTCCGACAATATGCCGAAGCTGGCGGCAGGTGCAAGCGCTGTACTGTATGGCGATTACAGCGGCCTGTCGGTCAACCTGCGTGAGGATATCTCCATTCAGGTGCTGCGCGAGAAGTACGCCACCCAGCACGCCATCGGCGTTGTGGCATGGTTCGAGTTCGACAGCAAGGTAACGGACAACCAGAAGCTTGCCGTTCTCAAGATGAAAGCCTCCTGAGGAGGATAACGGCGCATGAAGCTGAGCGAGATCACGAAAGGGACCGCCGCTGGCTATCTGCGTTTGGAGGACGGCGAGTATGACGAAAATCTGCTCGCCGCCGTCATGCAGGCTGCGCGGTCGTATATCGAACACTATACCGGGCTTTCAGCGGCAGAACTGGACAGCTACGAGGACATTTCCATTGCGTTCCTTGTGCTGTGCCAGGATCTTTATGATAATCGCACGATGTATCCGGATACTCGCTATGCTGCCAATGCGAACCGCGTAGTCAGCAGTATTCTGGACCTGCACGCGAGGAATCTGCTATGAACATCAATCCCGGAGAACTGAAGCACCGTATTCAGATCATTCGCCGTGACCGTACAGCGGATGCAGACGGTTATGACACCATTGCGGAAACGGTGGTGCATACCTGCTCGGCTAAGCTGACACAGGTCAGCGGTACTGAGCTGGTACAGGCGAATGCGGATTTTGCACGGACAAAGGTGCGGTTTCTCATTCGTCACACGGCAAAGTCCATTGATCGGAAGATGCTTGTGCGGTACGCCGGAACAGATTACGAGATTGTGTATCTTAACCGTTACGGCGACACGCGAGAATATATGGAAATCTGGTGCGAACGGCTGACACAGGAGGGATAGCATGAGCATGAACAATAAAATCCGAGCAGCGGTGCTGCCGGTGGTTTCTGTATGCGTTCCTGACCTGTACACCGGCGAGGAAACGACCTATTGCACGTTTCAGTACACCGAACTGCCACAGGCGTTCAGCGATGACGCGCCGCAGGCGGCAGTTTATCTCGTGCAGGTGCATTTGTTCGCGCCGCGCGGCGAGAATACGCTGAAAACGCGCCGTCTGCTGCGGAAAGCACTGCTTGCCGCCGATTTTACCGCACCGCAGGTTGAGAATGCCTCGGACAGCACCGGTCAGCACTACATTTTCGAGTGTGAGTACGCAGGAGGCTGGAACGATGGGGATTAGCATGAACGGTTTTGATGAGCTGATCATCGCGTTTGATGAGCTTTCCGAGATGCCGGACAGCGTACTGGACGGTATGCTGGCAAAATATAGTTTAAATAAAATCTAAGCAAACCTTAATATTGTATAATCTGATTCACTATTTCTTGATAATCATAAATATCATCATTTTCAAACGGTTTTTTTGCTCGTCCTTTATCAAACGCTTTATTAAGTAATTCTTCATATTCAGCTTCACCCGATACTTGATTTCCATTCCAATAATAGTTATAAATTGGAAAACCTTCCGCATCAAATTGAATATTAGCATTATCTTCTGCACCACACTCTCCTTTCGCTTGTACAACAAAAGTACCATCTTCGATGCTGTAAACGATATCATAATACTCATCCATATGCCCGCCAGAATCCAAAAATAAATTTTCACCCTCTATATATGAAAAGCCATAATTCCACATAGGCTGATAAATCACTGAATTATCGAAGTAGCTGCACAACATATCTCCACCCGCTGTAGAGCCAAAATTAATATATAGTTCCGGAATATTATCTCCATTCACATTTACTAATTTATATTTTTGTAAAGGTTCATCAAGCAAAAAATCATCGTTCATATACTTTTCAAAAACAAAATCAATATATGCTGATTTCCAAGCCTCTGCAGTTTTTATATTATATTGTTCTTTCAACTCTAATATATTTTTTATATCTTCTATCTCTCCTTCTTCATAATTATTAACATACCAGGAAGTGACTTGTTCACCATTATAAAATATTTCTATGTATATTATTTTTCCATCCTGTAACAAATAAATCGCGTCTGAATCTTCTGACACATTTTGATATGTATAACCATATTCCTGAATCCTGGACAATACAGCTGCTCTATTATCTCCAATACGTACCCCATATAAAGCCACCTTCTCATTTTCCTGATTTGAAACAGCATAATAACCATAATCATCCCAGCTTAGTTTAAAGTTGTCGATACAATAATTATTACTTCCCGTCGCAGCTTCGTTGTCGTATTCCATATCCATGATTTCAACAACCTTTTCAAAATTTCCTATATAATCCGTGATCTCAACTATATTATTTTCGCTATTGGATACTTCGACAATAGAATTATCCTCAGAACTCCCTTCCTTTTCTGCTGCAGCTTCTTCATACTCTGTCTGCCCTTCTGCATCAGCAGTTATCGTATCATTCTCCTGCATCTCAGCCAGATCTGCCTGCGGTGTTTGATTCCCACAGGCAGAAATTGTCATTGCCATTAACATATATAACGATGCAATTTTTCTTTTTTTCATAATAATATCTTATCCTCCTTCGTATGATACAAAATCCTTTTTTAGAAAGCATAAATAGGTTAGCTGGTGATTTTGCATGGAAAAGATGTCTTAATACTATGTGTCATTCTTCAATTTTCCAAGTACCATCACTATTAAATACTATTGTAATATTGTCATATCCCATAGCAGTTGTATTTCCTTGCACAATTAATTTAGAATCAACGACTTCTATATTTGAGCAGGTATTTATTTTATCCGTAATTTCAGAAATTACTTCATCATTCAATTCCAATAATGTATATAAATTGCCATTTAACAACTGATATACATATACTTGAGATGCTCCGTAGGTAGAGCCAACTACATCTAGGCATAATATAATTTCTTCTATTCCATCTCCTGTCAAATCTACGGTTTGGACACTGCCAATCCATCCACCATAATTATCTCCTAAATCATAAACCTCTTGTAAAACACTTCCATTATCTAATGTTATTGTCATTTTTGTCGTATATGGCAAATTAGGATATGTATTTTCAACTTCTACAACAGCACCATTCATAGAAGTTTTATAGTAATATTCATCTTGATTATCTTCATTATTATTTTCCTGTACAGCGTCTCTCCAAAAACCAAATTCAGAAATCGTATTATCTTCTTTGCTGCTAAACCAAATATGTTTATCTTCATAAGAATACTCATACTTACCAAGATCTGTGTTTATTGTATCTTCTTCCCAATCTTTTAAAGAAACCTGACCTTCTTTTACATCCATTCCAACATTGATCCCATATAATGAATATTCATCTCCTTCTATATAAATTTCATCAACAGATGTACTTTCATCATAATTGCCATACTGAATACCTTCCCCTATGATCCAATTTTCATGACCACCTGTTTCATCACTATAACTTCCACCTACCGCATCATAAAAGTCTAAGAAACTATCCAGCCATTGTGTCATATCAAACCTGTTTTCTGCTGGCAGACCTATAATCGCAGACGTTTTATTCGTATTATAACTATTCAGATATTCTTTATTATCTTCCGGCAAAAATCCATAACATTTACTTTCATTTGTTTTATCTGCATTTTTCAACTGCACCAAATATCCTGCAATTTCTTCGTTGATATTATTTTGATATTCAATCAAATCTGGTACTGCCGTCTTTGTTCCTTCGCTCAATGCACCTAATGCCGCATCTCTTGTTATATAACAGAATTTCAGATATGTATAACAATATTGACTTATTTTATATAAATTTTCCGGAGTAATATTATTCACATCACTAAATATTGAATTTCTTAATGTCTGATATGATGTAAATGAATCTGCCTGAAATATACTTGCATACATGGAAAGCATAAAACTATCTGTATTGCTCAGTCCTTCTTTATAAAATGGTATGTTCGCAGACATAACACTCCATCCTATTAACATTAAATTTGCTGTTAAGCCAAAAGAAGCTGTCAGATCTGCCGCCTCAAAAATTAAATCATCATAATTTTCTTTTAAATATCTCAACGCTGAATATGTTGCAATATCGGTCTTTAAAGTGCCTACATAATTGACAATTCCATTTTTCATCGCATTTGACATAACACTCTGAGAATCTGTGTTTACAACAAATTTACTTAATGCATTTACTGCATACTTATCTTGATTCTGAAACTCATCTGCAAATCCAACTACTTCTGCAACTTTATAAAATTTATCAAGAAAACTGGTTGCTTCTGCTACTCCTTTTCCCACTTTTGTATATAATTCTGTCGCATCAGAAAAGAATTTTGCTTTGTCACATGCATTTTCTAATGCCTGATAAGATTTATTATAAGCAGCTATACTTGCATTATTATCTACGTCTATCTGAGATTTCAAATGATTACTTGTCTTTAACAAATTGTCAATATTTTCATCTAATTGCTTATCGATTGCATTGATTGCTTTTCCTAATGCCCCTTTACCGTCAAAATGAGACATTAACTTGTTCATTGCTTTTACTTCTTGTTGTAATTCACCATCTGAATATGTACAAAATAACATTGCCAGTTCTTCACTATATTTCGAATCATATGCAGAACTGTCTAACGCAAAATTTTGTATCGACTGTACCCATGATTCCCCGTCCATATTTAGCAGCCCATTAAACATAGTTGCAACAAAAGAAGCCTTCCCCATAGTATCTTCATTTTTTTCCGAAATACCTATGTCATCCTGCCAATCAAATAAATACGTTTGATTATTTTTTAAAACATCCATATAAATATCAATGATATTTTTACTTGGCATATCAATTAAAATCGTGTTATCCACAACCAACATACTGCTATTTAATAACAACAGCGAATATTCTAATGGAATCCACACACCATTTTCATTTTTTATGGTTTCAAACGGTGCTTCATAAGAATCAGCCATTTGCGTAAATAGCATATGTCCAGCCTTTGTACTGTCATAATAAAATACTGTCAGACCATATGGTACATTTTCATCCGCATCCCGATTATAAATAGAAACATATTCTTCAGACATTCCAACTTCATATCCAAGCCTTGTCCCAAGTTCTTCTGCATTTGCATAGACATTATCATTTTTTATCATAACCTGTAACGTTTCCGCATTACCAATATTATCGGAAAATTCAACCGGCACGGTATGATATGCTTCTTCTGTGATTTCATCCGCCAAAACGATATTCGAAGACGATATTAACATAGCAATACATAATACTAAACTTATGATTTTTCTCATTTAACATCCTCCTCACTATTTTCCTGAATCATCTGCTTCATCAATTTCTGATATGCCGTTATTAAATTTCCTGTTATTCCATTCATAAATTCCTGTGTTGAATAGTCTGCTGTAAATATACCCTCTTCATAGTTATACGGCACTTTAACTTCACACTTTGTTTTCTCTGCTGCTGCAATATAGTTGTATATATATTCTTCGAAACTTTCTTCCGTCAAATTTTCTTCTTTCATAACATCTTCAAATATATTCATAAGTTCCGGTGCAGTAATTTCATACGCAATATACTCTTTGGTTATCTCTTTTATTTTGATAGAATCCTGCTCCACAATCTTAGTAATAATGCCATTACTGGCATTTTCAGAATCTTCAAAGAAATCCGCCAATTTTTCGTCTGTTACAAAACTTCCAGTTCCTAAAATTATGGTTTCGACAGCTTTCATATCCTTATTAGTAACTGCTTCAACTATTTTTTCTGCTTCTGTCTCAACAACCTTATCCGTCCCACATGACGAAAAGCATAATGTACATATCAAACTAATCGCTAATAGTCTTCTCTTTATAAACTTTTTTAACTTTCCAATATTATACATAAGTCTCCTTTTCATTTTTTTCCGCAAGATTTTATATTTCCCTATTGTAACGGATAAAACACCTATACCTTCGATTATCTATTTTGCACAACAAATGCTTAGTGAACCCGAAGAGTTTCTGAACAGACACATAAAATTCTATAATAAAAATGATACAATTTTAACAATTGTACCATTTGAGGTGTTCAAAGAAGTGTTCTTTTGAACACCCCATCTTGAATCCGTTATTTCTTTTTTACCACAACGGTTTTCACATAAGAATTTTGTCCGAATACTCTCGTACCATCGTCATATACTGTGTACGGGCAGACTTTTACATAATATCTTTTTCCCTTTTTCAATCCTTTTATTGTCTTTGTCGTGGTTGCTGAATATACTGTTTTTACACCCTTTTTGAATTTATAATCTGTGGAATATTGTATTCTGTAACCAATCGCATTTTTCGCAGATGCACACTTAACGGTCATATGACCTTTTTTGGCGCTTTTTAATGATTTAAGTGTGCCTTTGGGGAGTTTGATCTGCTTTTCTGCTTCGATGCGGAAGGTATATATAACCGCTTTATTTCCTTCAACCTTTAAATAATAGATTCCTTTGGGTAATGTTCTTGATTGCTGTCCTTTGTATAAACCCGTCACAGCATTTTGTTTATATGATATATCATTGTTTTTCAACACGATCTTTCCTGCTGCATTATAAATATCCATATCGCAACTATAATATGGTTCTTTATCCATTGCCGCATATAATGTCACATGCGATTTTTCCATAATCTGAATTCTATAATATCTCGATTCTGTCGACATAGCGCTAGACGTCATCTTCCCTGTATAGTTTTCACCCAATTCGTAATCTTCTGCCTCATCCGCCATTGCCGCCTGTACCGTACTACTTCTAAATCCCAAAATAACAATTACACATAAAAACATCAGCAGTAAATTTTTGTTGATTTTTTTGTTCATAACTAATTTCCTCCTTTGTCCCTTTCAGCATTCATCAGATTATTTCAAATTTTATCTGTTTCATTTATCTTCTAATTTCTCTCCAATATCTTTCAATATCGAGATTTGTCCTTATACATCCTGCATTATAATCCAATCTGTCCAGTGATTCACTGATTGTCTGTTGATTGTATCCATAATCTTTTCCTCTTTATGTATTGTTACATATTTCCATTTTACTAACCCCAAGCATTTTAACGATAATACAATTTCACATCTGAAAATCCAACCAGCGTGCAAGCATTTTCTTCTACCTCAAACGTTAACCGACTCGTATTTTTTAACGAAACATTTACCGTTTTAGGCAAATCATAAATACCTACCGAAACCGTTTTTACCAACTTTCCATCGGAATAAATCTTTACATCCAAATCACCATCATAAGGATGATTTGATGCTCCATCCACTTTCCCCACCTTAAAGGACAATTTATTGTATTTCCGGTCTATATTAAAGTTTGCAAATTTCTCTATGCCTACACCATCCAGTCCCAATACAAAACTCTTTTTCTGTTCTTTTCCTCCCATCTTAAAAGAATTCCCATTTGTATAGGCTTCATAATAAGAACTGTTATATGGTTCATATGTATCGACCAGATAAACATAATCACGCACAGTGATTTTTTTCACTCCGGAATATTTTCCATATTTCTTTTTTCCATTGACATTTTTATATGCCCGCATTCTAAACTGATAGGTCTTTCCTGTACTTAACTTTGAGATTATCAATTTATTTTTTGTTACATTCTTTGTTTTCCATGAACCACCGGCAGTCCTGTACTGTAATGTATATCCTTTAGCTCCAGATACCTTTTTAAAAGCTACCTTAACAGACTTTTTTCCTGTCTGTGTGATGGATGTTATTTTCGTATTCCCAACTTTTGTGGCTGCCTGTGTTTCAACCATGTTCATCTGCATAAACAGACAAAAAGCCATAACACATAAAAATAATTTTTTTAACACTTTTTTCATACTTTTATTTCTTCCTTTCCTGATCTATTTCGTTACTAAAATAATTTTCAATATACAACAACCGTATTTACCTTACTTTTCTGCTTGTATTTATTTTTTGCATAAAGCCGTATCTGTGTACCATTTTTTATTTTTTGAGTTTTTATTTTAAACTTTCCATACTTATCCGATTTTGCAGAATATGTAGTTGTCCCTATATTGGCATATACAGTAACACTTTTACTGGTTGTTCCTGTAATGACACCTTTCTTTTTATTTATATTAGTTATCACCGGTTTCTTTGGTGCCTGTGATTTATATAATTTACAGTTTACAATTCCAAATGATGTTCCCCCGCTCACAGCCTTGTTATCTTTTACATATATTTTGAGTTTTTTTACTCCTGCCACATTAACAGAAATTTTAAATGGTATTTTTGACGGGGTCATACGATATTTTTTCAATAATTTTCCATCCCCGTAAAAATACAATGTAGTGTCAAAATTTGTCGTGTTATAGCTGTCTATCAAGACCAGTTTTGCCTCCAGTTTTTTATATTTATTTCCAATATTGTAAGTACTGTATGCCCAGCTGATTTCCGGTGTGTAATTCCATCTGGCTATCCACGCTTCAATTCCATGCGTATATGAATTTCCATAAATGTCTGTATTTCCCCTTGTATATTGATGCTGCCCAATCGTATATACAAAACTGTCTCCCTCATTTCCTGTATACTGTCCGCTTTTTACAGGCTTCAGGGTATCCATGTATATATACGCTTTCTCCTGTGCCATGACAGGCTGTGCCGGTATGATACAAAGCATCATCATCCCAGCCAGTAATAAAATAATTCCGTTTCTGCAAAATTTTTTCATAACTAGCATTCCTTTCTCTTTTTCTAAACATGCCCTGTCGGTCTGCAAATCATTTTTCACAGACCGGCAGGACTTCCTGTACTACAGTTTTACTTTCCACTATATTTTTTCAGCACCACTTTCTTTTCCTGCCCTTTTCCCTTAAAGAGCTTTTTGTACTTCTTATACTGTGCTGCCGGCACTTTGATCTGTGCATTTTTTCTAATTCCGGAAAATGCATTTTTTCCGATTCTCTTTAATTTTTTAGACCTGACAATAATGGTTTTCAATTCACTGCAGTCTTTAAATGCTTTCGTGCCGATTTTTGTTGTGTTTGCTCCGATCGTAACTTTCACAAGCTTTTTACAGCCAAGAAATGCAGATGTACCAATCTCTTTTACGGAGTCAGCAATCACTACTTCCGTAACACTGCTTTTCTTAAATGCATAATCAGATATTTCTGTTACCTTATATATCCTGCCATCGTAAGAAACGGTAGACGGTATCTTCACTTTCGTTACCTGCTTTGTTTTCAGACCGACTACAGCAGCTTTTTTTCCATCCATTACCTCATAACGGATTTTACCGGAAATAAATTCAGTCCAAAGATCTGATTCATCTTCCTCATCATCTTCATCGTCCTGTTCTGTATCAGCTTCAGGTGTATCCGTCTTCCCTGTATCTGCATCTTTTCCCGCGTCTGTGTCTGTTCCTGTATCCGTATCTGTGTCTGTTCCTGCATCCGTATCTGCCTGTGACTTCTCATAAACCGCCTGAATTACTACACTTCTTTCCGGCATCGTGAACGATGTTTCTATGTCAGACTCATTTTCCAGTTTTATATTTCCTGATAAAACGACCCATTTTGAAAACTCCATTCCATTTTCCAGGCTGTCTGCTTTCACTCTGACAGATGTTCCAGCGGGATACATTTCCGTTTTATTTCCGGTTCCATTGTAAATTGTCACACCGTATTTCTTTACTGCTGTCCAGTGTGCATATAAGGTCTGATTTCCTGTCAGTGAAACCGTTGTATTTTCTGTTATCTTTATTCCGCCATTTTCTGATGTATACCAGCCATCAAATGTGTAACTATTTCTTGTGGCTGTCGGCAGAGTTCCATATCTACTTCCCGTTTTTACTGTTATATAACTGTTGTCTGATAGATTTCCTCCATTGGCATTAAATGTCACTGTATATGTTTTTGCTGTCCAGTGCGCATATAAGGTCTGATTTCCTGTCAGGGAAACTGTTGTGTTTTCCGTTATCCTTGTCCCTCCGCTTCCTGATGTGTACCAGCCATCAAATGTATAACCGCTCTTTGTAGCTGTCGGCAGAGTTCCATATTTTTCCCCGGATGTCACTGTTTTTGTACTGGTTCCTGATACAGTTCCCCCGTTGGAATTAAATGTCACTTTATATGTCGGAATCGTTTCATATACAGCCTCAATAATCAGATCTGATTCCGGCATGGTAACTGTAATTGATGTGCTATATTCATTATCAATTTTTACATTTCCAGATTTTACCTGGAACTTTTTAAACCGTTTTCCATTTTTTATCTGGTCTGCCCTGATTCTAATGGTCGATCCAGGACCACATACATAAGTTCTTGATCCATCACAGTTAATATATGTAAAGTTATATTCCTCTCTTTTTTCTGTGGTCAATTCAAATTTCCATTTTTCTGCCGGTGAACCATTTCCCCAGTTCATCCATATGCTGTTTCCCGGCGATATATCTGCATTTGGAAGATCCATATACATTCCATTATTTGCAGAAATAATATAATAATAGCCGTCTCCTGCACTCCTCAGTATCCATTTCTGGTTCATTCCTCCATGATAACCACACTGCTGCACATTCGCCAGCCGCTCTGTGCTCGCATTATAAACATCCAGTGCTTTTTTCGAATGATGTGCCTCTATTTTGTAATATCCGTTTCCAAGATAAGTGACATCAAACTTCTGGTTGTTTCCGCCATTGCGGTTTGAAATAACCAGATTTCCTTCATCCACCATGGATGCCCATTCAATATCAAAAACACTGTTATTATTCACCGCTGACACTATGGTATATAAACCATCTGACAGGGTTTTTGATGCCGTCATATTATATTGAAATGTACGTGTTGACGATCCCAACACAGTATTTCCATTATACGCGGTAAACGTAAGCTGATTCGTTCCCGGATGCATGAGATATTCAGGAATATAATAGGAAAATCCTTCATTTCCGGTCGGGTATCCCGAATAAGCATTCGCAACATCCGGACGCGATTTTCTGGAACAGTTATATGTATTTCCATTAATATTACAGGTTATATTTGTCACTCCATTTCCATAAATTGCCCATCCCTCTGCCGTAATTCCAGATGTTGTACTTACGCCTGCCTTTGGCGAATCAATATTTATATGGAATGGTTTTACGGAGCTTTTCAATGAAAAATTACCACAATACCCCCATCCACGATATTTATTTGACCAACTGGAAATTGTTGATTTTTGAACTTTTCCACCTGTTGCATGTACAAAATATCCATTTCCTACATATATTCCAACATGTCCATAATACTGTGATCCACAGGTTCTACATGGACCACCTCCACAGGCACCAAAATATACTGTCGCACCGTTGGGAATATTATCTCTGGATGTACTTTTTATATATGTACTGCCACTTTTATATGCACAACACTGATAGGGTCTTTTCCCCCCTAAATTCTGATAACATTCTTCAACAAATTTCAAACAGTATCCATTAGGATATGCTGTTCCTACACGACTATTTACATAATTAACTATCGTGTCAGGATCCAATTCTGTTGCTGCACTGACATTAATCTGAGGTAAAGCTAACATAATAAAAAAACAACATACCCATACTACGCTCAAAATTCCTATCTGTTTCTTTTGCTTTTCTTTCAATTTCATACTCCGTACCTCCACCGTTTCATTCCCGAACTATCCTTTCATCTCTTTGAAATTTTCTTGTTCACACTCCTTCACCCGTATCTTATTTTATTTCTTATATCGTCACTTTTCATCTAATACTTTAGTCATAGCTAATGTTATTTTGTTTTACCTCATTCATCTACCATGAATAGTACATTAAAATTAACACATATTATATAAGAGGTAATATTTCGATGAATGATCTCGATTTCAAAGCAATCGGACTGAAAATTAAAGAACGACGAAAATCACTGGGGATTACCCAGGAATCTATTGCAAATGCACTCGACGTAAATCCAAGCCATATCTCGAATATCGAATGTGGCAGAGCGAATCCTTCACTCACTACACTGATCAAAATCGCCAATCTCCTGCAATGCAGCGTCGATTATTTCATTTCTGCAGAATATACCTACAAACATGATCCTGAAAAAGAAAAATCCCTGGATGAAGAAATCATGAATAAATTAAAATACTGTAATATCGACAAAAAAAACAAGGTCCTGAAAATCATAGACCTTCTTTAATAATTAATTTAATTTTTCAGTTTTTGCCGGAACAGTCCAATCAGTTTTTCCCAGAATGTTTCCTGCTCCTCTTACTTTCTCTTTCTGGATCCGACCAGAGTACAGAAAATTTTTAGTTATCATTTGCGCATGCAGTATAAACAATAACAATTTTTAGAAAAACTTCATGAATTGGCACTTTTTTCATTTTTTTAAGTATGTTATGCTAGTAGAATGATACCGGTGGAGTAAATGGCAAAAATACATGACAAATATTTAGAATTGGAGAAATACCATGGAAAAAAAGACAGATTTTAAGGCACTTTCGAACAAGGCAAAAGTTCAGTATATCTGGGACTATTACAAACTGCATATTTTATTTGGAGGTGTCATTGCTGCGATCGTGATTGGTCTGGGATATCATTTTATCACTTACCGCAAGCCGGTACTCAGCGTCATCATGATCAATGTCCAGACAACCAGTGAAAATGCCGAGGCTGCGTTTGACGAATTTTCTGATGCTGCCGGTTATGATAAAAAACAGCAGCCAATCGACGTTTCTGCAAATCTGCAGTTTTCCGATGATCCAAATGCAACAACGGACTACAACGACTACATGGTACTTTCCACGATGATCGGTGCCGGCGGCGAGGATCTGTTTTTCGGTACAGGAAGTGTTTACACCGATTATGCCGAAGAAGGTGCGCTGATGGATCTGCGCACCTATGTTTCGGATGATGTGTTAGAAAAATATAAAGATCATCTGATCTACTCCACCGATGATGGCGAGTCAGAGTCCTATCCATGTGCGATCGAACTGACCGATAATCAGTGGATCCAGAAATATGGCATTTATGACAGCTGCTACTTTGGTGTTTTCAGCCGCTCCGAGCAGAAAGATTACTATACGAAATTTGCGGATTTCCTGCTGAACTACTAATTGGATTGGCAGGCACATTACTGCCTGCTCTGTCCGTAATCTCTTAAATCTGCCCGGCACAGCCTGACATATTATTTCACTATCACCACCGAATATCCCGGCATTGTCAGTGTTCCATCCTGGAGCACTGCCTCTTCTGTGCCCGTCAGCAGTACACCGCCAACTTCAAGATCACTTCCACTCTTTTCCCCGGCTGTGACACCGGATAAATCCACTTCCACACTCTCCGGCGCAAGGTTATAAACCAAAAGCAGTTCGGAATCGCTATACGTTTTCTTTATCACGCAGACTTTATCATCCGAAACGCTCTCCTCAAAAGTCACGGTTCCACGGGCTATTTCCGGGTACTCATTGCGGAGTTTTATCGTCTGTTTTACAAACTGGTAAATAGAGTTTCCATCTTCCTCCTGTGTTTCGAGCGCACCGTATTTCATTTTTATGGTATCCATATCAGCAGGTCCCTTGCACATTCCATCGACTGCGCTATCTTCGCTCCAATACATCGGTGCACGCTTATTTTCATCCTTACCGGAACCCTTCATGCCCAGTTCCTCTCCATAATACAGAAAAGCACTTCCAGACATCAACAGATTCATTGCCTGCGCGATCTTCGTCTGTTTTTCACTGTCATCCCCAGAATAATAACCTGCGCCTCGTGCCATATCATGATTTGTGTAAAATGGTGCATCGATATAGCTGTCACTGTACTGGGAAAGATTATCCTGTAGATTTACCAACGCCTTTCCATAGGAAGATGCCGAACCATTTTTAAGCACGGAAGTGATCGTTCCGGTGCTGTCCGCAAAAGAAAAATCAAAACAGCTGTCAATACCACTCTCATAGTATTTTGCGTAGGTATTCTGATCCGTCCAGACCTCCGCCACGATATAGGCATCCTCTTTTTTTTCTTTTACCATGGAATGAAACCATGATAACACTTCCACATTTTTATCCACACTTCCGCTGTAATACTCTTTTGCCGCATCCAGGCGGAATCCATCCACCCCCAGATCAAGCCAGAAGTCTACGATCTTGTCAAATTCATCACGGACTGCCTGACTGCCAAGGTTTAAATCCGGCATCTCGCTCCAGAACTGCGCCTCATAATACCAGTCTGTACCATCGAGCTTACTGTAACCGCCCTGCATTTCCTTAGAAAAATTATAGTAATCCACATAAGGACACTCCGACGCATCCGGCTCTGCTCCCTCCGGCAGGTTTTTCAGGTAATCTGCTGCCGTTTTAAACCATTCATGCTGGGAGGAAGTATGGTTCATGACAAGATCGATAATGACATTGATTCCCCTCTCATGGCATGCCGCGATCAGATTTTTAAAATCGTCCATCGTACCGTATTCCGGGTCAATATCACAGTAATCCGTCACATCATATTTATGGTAGGTTGTCGATGGCATGACCGGCATCAGCCAGATTCCGTTACATCCAAGATCCGTATCTGTCGCCGGATCACCGTCATTGATATAATCTAACTTTTCTGTCAGACCATTCAGATCCCCGATGCCGTCCCCGTCGCTGTCAAAAAAGCTGTACACAAACACCTCATACCAGGTACGGTAATTATCATCAATGATCTGTTCATCCCCGGTATTGACTTCCTGCATCAGAGAAAGGGCGGTCACTCCCCCCTCCTTCGTGTCAGCATCTGCATTTTCATCCTGCCCGGCAGAAGCTATGGCTTGATCCGCAGAACTTTCCGTCGCCATTCCATTCGAATTATCCACAGCATTCCCTGATGAAGCTGTCCCATTTCCACATCCCCCTGCGGAAACTATCAACATACCGGCTAAAACAGCCGCAATGATTCTCTTTTTCATCTCAGTCCTCATTTCTGCGCATATATGCCTGCGCTTTTTCAATTATGTTAAAGTCACAATAGTGCACCCAAGCTTCCTGATT
>OGWV01001388.1_pt1 | contig 15318 bp, 10 predicted proteins | sample 1576081 | NCBI WGS metagenome assembly OGWV01 (sample SAMEA3541541, study PRJEB24748) | human gut metagenome | biome: human gut; feature: human-associated habitat; material: faeces | place: China | collected 2012 | reverse complement strand
ATTTCTTTTATTTTTTCTGCATAGTATCCTGAGCCATGTATATCTGATATTATTAATACTTTCATTTTTTATCTTTCCTTTCTTACTTTTCTTTGTGTTTTCTTTTTCTTTTTTTCTTTGTTTTTATTTTTTTCTTTTATTTTATATGACTTTTTGGTTTTTGGCAATACTTTTGGTTTTTATTTAAAAGTATTTTTTGTTTAGTTTTTCCAAATAGAATTTACTTTTTCGATCGACTGTGTTTTTTGTTTTTTATATCATTGGTGGTAATATTTTTTACTTGAGTTAGTTACACTGTACGAGATTTTTTTAGAAAATTTTGTGTGAAATAATTAATGGAACGCTTAAGCTATATTTGGATTTGTGAAATATTGCTTGCGTTCCTTTTTTGATTTTTATAATTTTATTTTTAATGTTTTTTGATTTTTTTAGTTTTTTATTTACTTTTTTTATGTTGTTTCCTTTTTTAGTTTATTGCTGTTCCGTTTACATATAGTGTGTATCCATTAAAGTCTATGTTGCTGTAAGTTGTGTCTTCGTCTTCTAGTGATGTTATATAAGAGTTTCCTGTTAGTTTTATTTTTGTGTTACTGTCTATTTTTATGTCTATTTGTTTTGCTGTTTGTTCTCCGTTTATTGTTCCTGTGTATTGGCTGTTTGTTAAGTTCATTTTTAGTGTTGATATGTTGTCTATTTCTATGTTTCCTTTTAATGTTTGGTTTTCTGCGTTTAGTGTTAAGTTTCCTCCGTTTGTTCCTGTTGTTCCCCATTCTGTTGTTCCTTTGTTGCTTATTAATGTGTTGCTTCCGTAAGTTAGTTGGCAGTTTTTTAGGTTTATTATTGCGTCTGTGTTTGTGCTGTCTCCTCCTGTTTTTGATATTGTTGCTCCTTCTATTGTTGCGTTTCCTCCATTTTCTACTAATATTGCACTTTTGTCACTGTCTGTTGTTGTGTATTCTTCTTTTAGTGTTTCTGTTTCTCCTGTTATTGTTTTTTCTTCTGTTTGTTTGTTTTTGTTTTGGTCTTCTTCTTTGTTTTTTTCTATGTTAAATTCTATGTTTTCGTTTCTTCTGTTTATTTTGTTTAGGTTGTTGTTTATTTCTGTTTTTTCGTGTTTATAGTCTTGATAGTTGAATATGCATAATATACTGATTAAAAATATTGTTAGTATACTGAATATTACTATGAATGTTTTTCTTTTTAGTTTTTCCATTTTTGGGTTCCTTTCTTTTTTAATTTCTGGCTTCTAGTTTATATCCTAGTCCTCTTATTGCTTTTATTTGTACTTCTGATCCTATTGATTTTAGTTTTTTTCTTATAAATGATATGTATGCTTCTAAGTTGTTTGATTCGCTTTCATTTTCTAGTCCCCATATTTTTTCGTATATTTGTTCTTTTGATATTACTTGATTTGGGTTTTTTATTAGATATTCTATTATTTGAAATTCTTTGCATATTATTTCTATTTCTTCGTTTGTTTTTGTGTTTAGTCTTATGTCTCCTGCTTCTATGTAGTCTTTTTTTGTTTGGTTTTGGTTCATTCTTAGTTGTGCGTTTACTCTTGCTACTAGTTCTTCTACATGGAATGGTTTTGTTATGTAGTCGTTTGCTCCTGAATTGAATCCTGTTAGTTTGTCGTCTAGCATTGATTTTGCTGTTAACATTATTACTTTTGCTTCTATTTTTTCTTTTCTTATTTGTTTTAGTATTTCAAATCCGTTTATTTTTGGTAGCATTACGTCTAGTATTATTAAGTCATATATGTTTGTTAGTGCGTTGTCTAGTCCTTCTTCTCCGTTTTTGTTTATATCTACTACATAGTTTTCTTTTTTTAGTCTGCTTGATATTACTTCTGCTATTTTTGGTTCGTCCTCTATTATTAATATTCTCATGTTTATCACTTTCCTTTCTAGTGTTTTTATTTTATCATATTTTTTTGCTTTTTTAAATATATTTTATTGATGGTTCTTTGGATTATTTTTGTACTTTTATTTTTTGTATTTTATGTATAGGTTGTTTTTTTGTCTTGATTTCAGAGATTTTAATCTTTTGTAAATAGATTTGTTTTGATAAATTATAATATTTATATTTATTTGATGATAACTTTTGGTGTTTGGTGGTGTTTTTGTGTTTATTAAGTGTTTTAGATTTTCTAAAAATTTTATTATTGTTTTTTTTATTTTGATTTTTATTTCTTGTTTTATGTATTCTTTTGCTCTTTCTTCTGATAATATTAATGATGATTCTAATTCGAATATTAATTCTGATAATAATAAGAGTTTTATTAAATGGGTTGATTTTAATGTTTGTTATGATGCTTTGAATGATACTTCTAAACTTGATATTTCTTCTCATTCTGAGAATTCTGAGATTAAATTTAATTGGATTGAACTTTTGTCTTTTCTTGCTTGTAAATATGGTGGTAATTTTAAGAATTATAAAAAGTCGGATTTGGATTTTGTTGTTTCTAAATTGAGTTCTGGGGTTTCTATGTCTGATTTGACTCGTGATTTTAAGTATTATGATTATTATTTTGAGTGTTATTCTGCTGTTCTTTCTAATTTTATTGGTGATTTTTCTGTTGAAAAAGAGCTTGAGGATGGTTCTCGTGCTTTTGCTAATTCTTATGGTTTGAAGGCTTTTTTGCCTATTGCTAGGGGTTATAGTTTTAGTCATTATGATGATTTTGGTAATTCTCGTTCTTATGGTTTTAAGAGGTCTCACCTTGGTAATGATTTGATGGGTAGTGTTGGTACTCCTATTGTTTCCGTAGAGTCTGGTGTTGTTGAACATCTTGGTTGGAATCAGTATGGCGGTTGGCGTGTTGGTATTAGAAGTTTTGATGGTAAACGTTATTATTATTATGCTCATCTTAGAAAGAATCATCCTTATGCTAGGGATTTGAAGGAGGGGGATTCTGTTAAGGCTGGTGATGTTATTGGTTATCTTGGTATGACTGGTTATAGCTTGAAGGAGAATGTTAATAATATTAATGTTCCTCATCTTCATTTTGGTTTGCAACTTATTTTTGATGATTCTCAAGTTGATAGTCCTAATGAGATTTGGATTGATGTTTATAATATTGTTGAGTTTTTGAAGAAAAATCAGTCTTCTGTTTTTGTTGCTTTTCCTGATTCTAGAGATTATTCTAGAAAATTTGGTTTTAGTGATACTTTTTTAGAATGATTGTTTAGATTGTTCTTTAGAGTATTACTTTTTTCCTAATGTTATTATTATGCTTTTGCTTATTTTTTTTCTTATTATTTTTAGTGTTACTTGTTCTCCTGGCTTTTTTGTGTAGATGTATTCTCTTAGGTCGTTCATTGTGTTTAGTTCTTTTTCGTCTATTGATACTATTATGTCTTTTTCTTCTAGTCCGCTTCCGTCTGCTGGTCCTTTTGGTGTTATTTGTGCTACATATATTCCTTTTTCGAATTTTATGTTTGTGTCTAGATATGGTATTACTTCTTTGTCATAGGCATATATTCCTATTGTTGGTTGTTCGTAGTTTCCTGTCTGTTCGTAAGATTCTATTATTGTTTTTACTACATTTATTGGTATTGCGAATCCTATTCCTTCTGCTGTTGATATTTTTACTGTGTTTATTCCTATTACTTCCCCATTTGGTGTTATTAATGGTCCTCCGCTGTTTCCTGGGTTTATTGTTGCATCTGTTTGGATTAGGTCTGACATGTATGTTTGCTTGTTTTCTTCTTCTATTTTTATGCTTCTGTTTTTTGCGCTTATTATTCCTGATGTTACTGTTCTTCTGAATTCGAATCCTATTGGATTTCCTATTGCATATACTGTTTCTCCTACTCGTATTTTGCTGGAGTCTCCTAGTTTTGCATAACTTAAATTTTTTGCTTCTATTTTTGTTATTGATAAGTCTAGACTTTCGTCACTCCACATTACTTTTCCTTCGTAAGTTTGTCCATTTTCTATTGTTATATAGCTTTTACTGTATTTTTCTCCTGTTACATGTGCATTGCTTAATATATATCCGTTTTCTGATATTATTATTCCTGTTCCTAGTCCTAGTTCTGCTTCGTTATTTGTTGATAGTATTGAGTTTCCTGTGTTTTTTAGTTTTGAGATTCCTACTATACTTTTGGTTGTTTCTTCTATTATATCTGCTATTGTTTTGCTTTTTTCTTCTACTTTTTCCACAGTTTGTGCACTTTCTGTGGATTGTGTTTTTGTTGCTTCGTAATTTTCGCTTTTTATTTCTATTTTGCTGTATGTTGTGTAAATATATATGCTTAATAGCCATAATATTCCTGTTATTATGGCTATTATTGTTATTTTCTTTTTGGTGTTTTTTCTTTTTATTCTTTTCATGGAAAACTCATCCCTTCTTATTTTTAGAGGTTTTTAGTTCAATATGTATTTGCTTTTCTTATTTTTATTCTTTTTTGAACTATTTCTTTTTTAGTTTTTCCATTTTTTTCTTTTTTATTCTTTTGTGAACTGTTTCTTTTTTAGTTTTCCATTTTTTATTCTTTTGTAAATTATTTTTTTAGTTTTTGTTTTTTCTTTTTTGTGAGGGTGTTTTTTGAGTCCGGCCACGAAAACACCTTAAGTTAAGTTTTTTAGTTCTTCGTATCTTTTTACTTTTTGTGTTGTTGTCTTTTTTAGTGGTTCTGTTGTTATTGTGATATTTTTTATTTTTTTGAATATTGGTAATTCTTGGTTTATTTTTTTGATTTCTTGCCATATTATTTCTTTGTATTCTTCTTCTGTTTTTTCTCCTATCATTTGTTTTATTGCGTCTTTGTCATATACTATTTTGGCGCATAGCATTGTGTCTGTTGTGTCTTTGTCTCTTGAGTATACTAATGATTCTGCTATATATGGTATTTTGTTTATTAGAAATTCTATTTCTTGTGGGTATACATTTTTTCCGTTTTTTAGTACTATTATGTCTTTTTTTCTTCCTGTTATATATACAAATCCGTCTTTGTCTTTGTATCCGTAGTCTCCTGTGCTGAACCATCCGTCTTTTAGTACTTTTTTTGTTTCTTCTGGATTTTTATAGTATCCTAGCATTACACTTGGTCCTTTTACTGTTATTTCTCCTACTCCTTCGTTGTCTGGGTTTGCTATTTTTAGGTTTAGGTTTGCTAGTGCTAGTCCTATTGATCCTGGTCTTTTTTCTTTGTCTGTTTCTGCTGTTACTACTGGTGATGTTTCTGTTAGTCCATATCCTTGTACTAATGATATTCCTAAGTTGTTATATCCTATTATTGTTGCTTTGTTCATTGGTGCTGCTCCATATAGTACCACTCTTAGGTTTCCTCCAAAGTTGTCTAGTATTTGCTTGAATACTATTTTTCTTATGTCTATTTTTGCTTTTAATAGTGTGTTTGATATTTTTGTCATTTTATTTATTAGTCCTGTTTTTCCTTGTTCTTCTATTGCTTTTTGGATTTTTTTGTACATTGTTTCTAATACTAATGGTACTGCTACAAATACACTTACTTTGTATTCTTTTAGGTTTTGTTGTATGTGTTTTAGTCCGTCACAGAATGCTACTTGGCTTCCGCTGTAAAATCCGTATAGGAATGTTATTGTGCATTCAAATGTGTGGTGTATTGGTAAGAATGATAATAATACATCTGTTGGGTATAGTTTTACCCAACATGCTATGTTGCTTATGTTTGCACATATATTTGCTTGTGATAGCATTACTGCTTTTGGTTCGTTTGTTGTTCCTGAGGTGAATAACATTATTGACATTTTGTTTTCGTCTATTTCTATGTTGTCGTATTTTTGGTCTCCGTTTTTTATTTGGTTTCTTCCTTCTTCTAGTATTTCATTGAATGTTTTTATTCCTTTTTCTTGTATGTTGTCCATACATATTAGTGTTTTTAGGTTGCTGTTTTCTTTTTCTTGTACTTTTTTTATTGTTTCTAAGTATTTTTCGTCGAAGATTATTGCTTTTGCTTCACTTCTTTCTATTAGTCTTTGCATTTCTATGTCTGGTAGTGCTTTGTCTATTGGTACTATTACCATGTTACTGCATGTTGTTGCTAAATAGCTTATGCACCATTCATATCTGTTTTTTCCTACTACTACTATTCTTTCTCCCATTAGGTCTAAGTTTAATAGTCCTGTTCCAAATGCTTTTATGTCTTTTCCTACTTGTTCATATGTTTTTTCTATGTATTCTACATTTTTTGCTGTGTAGTCTTTTTTGTATTTGTATGCTATGTTTTGTGCATAGTTTTTGCATGAGTATTCTACCATTTCTCTATAGTTTTTTACTTGTCTTGCTTTATATACTTTTCTGTTTTCGTTATCTCCCATTTTTATCTTCCTTTCTTGGTTGGGTTTGAGGCTTTTTCTAGCTTCTTTTTTTTTTGCTTATTTTTCTGACTTTTTTTATTTGTTTTGTTTTTCTTATGTTTTTGTTGCTTTGTTTTGTTTGCTTTTGTGGTTTCTTGCCTTTATTTTATTTTTTCTTATTTTACACTATTTTCTTTATTTATGCAATATTATTTTGGGTTATTAATGTTTTATTATTGGTTTTTTTTATATGTTCTGTAAAAAAAGTCCCATAGAAAAATGAGATTGAGTTATGATTTTAACTAAATCTCATTTTTTGTTTTTGCTTTATTTTTATAAAGTTTTATTTTTACAGCCTCTATTACTAAGTATTGCTGTTTATTTGTCTTTTACTGTTGTTTTTATAATACTTTGTTTAGTATTTTTTCTATGTTCTTTTTGTCTCCTTCGTCTTTAATGTCTTTTAATACATATTTGTCGTATCCTTTTTTTATTAATTCTTGGTATGCTTCTATTACATTTTGTGGGATTTTCATTTTTATTTGCCAGCCTTTTTGGTAAAATAGTTCCATTCTTTGTATGTCTCCTACTAAAACGTTTATCCATTCTTTGTTATGGCTTTTATAGTATTCTTCATAACTTGTGTTTTCTGAGTATATTGATACTTCATATTCTGGTAATATTTTTTTAAATGCTGCATATACTCTTTTTTCTCCGTAGGGTTTGCATACTACTATGCATGTTTTTATTTTTAGATTTGCTTTTTCTATTATCTTTTTTGTGAATCTGAAGTTGTCTCCTGTGTTTGTTGATTCTTTTTCTAAATAGATTTTTTCTTTTGGTACTCCTTTTTTTATTGCTATTTCTGCAAATTTTTCTGCTTCTGTTTTGTTCCATAGCTTATATGTGTCTTTTCCTAGTCCTCCTGAAAATATTATTTTGTTGGAATATCCTTTCAAGTATAGTTCTGCAACTATATTGGCTACATTTGTGTCTGTTGATCCTAGTCCTATAATGCAGTCTGCTTTTTTTAGTTTGTGATTCATTTTCATGTAATCCCATAAAATCTTTATTTCTTCTGTTTCTTGCATATTTTTCTCCTTAATATTTTTGTTTTCTGGGAATCTTTTGTGGTAATAATTAGAGTGTAATTATTATTTTTTGTGTAAAATTTATTGAATTAATCTATAAACTTAAATAAATTTTTATACTTAATTATATAACATATATCAACAAAAAGTGCAATATTAATTTTAAAAATTGTTTTAGTAATTACTATTATTGTTTTATTGATATTGGCAGGTGTAACATTTAATGCTTTGAGTGGAGAAATGGAATAATTACTAGGGCAAAAGATGCAAAGCAGAAAGTCGAAGGAACTAATGTAGATGAACAAATAAATTTGGCTGTACTATCGGCAATTACAAGTGATATGGGAACATTGATTATTCCAAGTTTAAAAAGGAATTATCTAATTGTGGTGTATCTATATCAGATGATTCAACATTTCCGGTAACTGTAAGTGCTGGAGGAAATGATTATACAATAGATTCGACTGGAACAGTATATTTAGGACAAGCTCATGGTTATAATAATGGTGTTAAATTGTTGAATGATGCTTGTAGTAGTTTGTATTCAAATGCAAGCAAGGGAATAACGGCTAGAAGTTTAAATATAGATGATATAGAGAAATATATGAATGAAACAAAATTATCAGAAGTTCACGAGTATAAAAGTATTAGTAGTGGTGCTAATTATGGTAAACTGATTAGCGTCACGTTGCATTTATACAATTTCAATTGGTTGCAATTTTGAAATACGCAATATTAATGATGGTGGCGTAGTTTGCCGTAATATGTATTTTTCAGGAATGGGATTTGATAGTTCTTGTGCTTTATTTCCTATAGTTTTTTTAAGTTCTAACTTAATAAGTAAGGATTCATCAAATAATTTTACAGTGAATATATAAATCAATACATGAAGATGCAAAAATGAAAGCCTAACAGTGAATATTTTCTAGTGTCTTTACTGTTAGACTTTTTTATTTTTTTGTTGTTTCTTATTTTGTTCTTGTCTTTATTTAGTTTTCTATTTCGCCTAATATGATGTTGAATGTTGTGCCTTGGCCTGGTTCTGATTCGAATGTTATTTCTCCTCCGAAGTGTGCTTTTATTGTTGAGTATGACATGTATAGTCCTAGTCCTGTTCCGTTTTTTCCTTTTGTTGTTATCATTTCTGAGAATAGTTTTTGTTTTACTATTTCTGGTAGTCCTGGGCCATAGTCTTTTATTGATATTATTAAGTTGCCTTTTTTGTTTTTGTTAAATATGAAGTCTATTTTTTGTTCTGGTTTTCCGGCATAAGCTTGTATTGAGTTTGATATCATGTTGTTTATTACTTGTACTAGGCTGTTTATGTCTCCGTGTAATATTGTGTGTTCTGGGACTTTCATTATTACATTTAGATATACTATGGCGTTTTTTAGTTCGTGTCTCATTAGTATGTTTACTCTTTTTACTAGTTCTTCGATGTCAAATGTGACATTGTCTGCTTCTGACATTACTACTGCTTGTCCTTTTACTGCTGTGATTATGTCTGACATGTATGCTGTGTATTCTTTTATTTTTATTGTCCAGCTGTTCATGTCTTTTGCTATGTCATGGTGGTCTTGTGATGTTACTTGTGGGTTGTCTATTGAGGCGTCATATTCTTTGATTAGGTCGTCTATTCCTTCTGTTGCTCCTGCTATTGACATTATTGGTGTTTTTAGGTTGTGGGCTATTCCTCCTATTAGTTGTCCTAGTGATGCTAGTCTTTCACTTTCCATTAACATGCTTTGGTTTTCGTGTATTTGTTCTATGTTTTTGGCTGTTAGTTCTTGTATTTTGTTGTAATAATATGATAGGTCACTGAATTCATCGTTTGATACTAGTGGTAATATTCTGTTTTTGTCTGAATTTTTTGTGTCTAGTATGTCTTTTAGACTGTTTGATATTCTTATTAAGTTGTTTGATATATTATGGGCCCATATATATAGGAATATTGAGTATGCTATTAGTACTAGTATTATTATTTGTACAAAGTATGTTAGTAAATTTAGGTCTACTACTGGGTATTTGAATCCTATATACCATGTTTGTCCGTTTGTGTCTTTTATGTCATATGTGTATAGTTGTTCGTCTACTCCAAAACTTTCGTATAGTATTCCGTTTGATTGGTTGTAAAAATAGTCTCTGTATTTTAGTACAAAGTCACTGATGCTTCCTGATGGGTTTGATACATATATATTTTTGTCTCCTGGTGGTATTATGAAGTAATAGTGGCTTTCTGATTCTAGTGGTATACTTCCTAATATTGTTTTTAGGTTTTCCATGTTGACTTCTTCTGGTTGTATGTTTTTTGTTTTTATATATACTCGGTAATAGTTTGCTGTTGCAAATCCTTCTTGTTGTACTGCTTTTGAGTATCCTATTAGTGAGATTATTATTAATATTACTGCTATGAATGGTACCATTTGGAATAATAGGTTTTGTGAGTTTATTATTCTGTATCCTGTGTGCTTTTTGTATTTACTTGATACTTGGTATGTTGTTAGTATTACATTGTATAAGTATTTTTGTGATCCTATTAATAAGATTATTGATAGGATTGATGCGAGTGCTATTATCATTAGTGTGAATCTCATTATGGCAAATGCTGATGCTAACATTATGAAGTTGAAGAATAGTCCTACTCCTATGAATAATGCTATTTGTACAAAAAATACTTTGTATGGTATGTTTATGCAATCTTTTCTTACCTTTTGGATTTCTTCATATTCTATTTTTTCTTTTCGGTAATATTTGTTTAAGTATTTGTAAATGTTTTTCATTAGTATTGAAAATGAAAATAGGTGTATTGATATTCCTAATATATATGCTACTGTGTATTGTTGTATATGTGTTAAGACTTGTACGTCTCTTTGGAATGCAAAGTCTTCAGAGAGTGGTGGAAAATTTTGTACTAGTGGCATTATGAAATACATTAATACTACTGCTATTGCGTCTACTATTAGTACCATTAGTGTGAATTTCCATCTGAATTTTTTTACTTCTTTTGTGTCTTTTGCTTTTTTTGCCATTTGTGTCACTGTCCTTTCTTTTTTTTGTTTTTTTATAATAGCATACTTTTATTGGCTTTTTTTGCTTTTTTATATAATTGTTTACTTTTATTGATTTTTTTGTTTTTTCTTTTTGTTTCTATTTTTATAGTGATTTTATTACTTTTATGACTTTTTTTATGTATTCTGAGTCTGTTTTATGCCATGATAGTTTTGCTTTTTCTAAGTCTTTTAGTGTTAAGTTTTGTGAATATTTGTTTAAGTTTTGTCCTAATAGGTATTCTTTTGTGTATTCGTCAGTGTGTTTATTTATGTTGTTTTTGAATGTGGTTAAGTCGGTTTCTACTATATCACATCCTAGTCTGTTTAGTAAAGTGGTTAGTTCTAAAATTGTTATTTCGTTGTTGTTTAATATGTGGTATATTGTGCGTCCTGTGTTTTGGCTGATTAGGTTTACTATCATTTTTGAACATTCTTCTACTGGACTGAATTCTAGTGATGTGTTGTAAAATTCTTTTGGTATCATTTTGCAGTCTAGTATTGATTTCATGGCTAATAAGAATACGTTTTGTGTGGCGTTTTGTTGGAATTTTCCGTCCTCATAGCGTGGCATTATGTTTCCTATACGGAATATTGCGGCGTTTAGTCTTTTATAGTTGCTTGCATATAGGACTGCTTTTTCTGCTTCGAATTTGCTGACTAAGTATGGATTGTTTTCGAATTCTTGCTCAAAGTATAGTGTGTTTTCGTCAAATGTTATGTCTTTTGTTCTACTTCCTTTGAATCCTGCTATTGATAGTGTTGAGATATGTGCTAGTGAGATTGAGGATCCACAAAAGTCTATTAAGTATATTACACTTTTTACATTGTCTTTTCTGATTTGGTCTGGTTTTGCAAAGTGTCTTACATTTGCTGCGGAGTTGATTACTGTTGTTACTTCACTTTTTAGTTGGTCGTAACTTTTTTGGTCGAGTCCTAGTAATTCTTTTGTGACGTCTCCGTTAAATATGGTGACTTTTTTTTCTATTAGTTTTATTAGTTTTGGGTCTGAGTTATAATAGTATTCCATCATTTTTTCTAGTCTCTTTTTTCCGTTTGCATTTATTTTGTTTCTTATTATACAGTCTATTTTTTTGACTTTTTCGTTTAATAGCAAATCTCGTAATATGTGTATCCCTAGGAATCCTGTTACGCCTGTTAATAGGACTGTTGTCATATCAAATTGCCTTACTTGGTTTGTTATTTTACATGATGATAGGTTTGCTAAGTTTGGTTTTATGTCTGATGATGATTGGTTACTGTCTATGAATTTTGCTAGTTCTTTTATGTTTGGGTTGTTGTATATGTCTTGTATTTCTATGTTGTATTTGTCTAGTGCTGTGTATACATTTGTTAGGTCTAGTGAGTCAATTCCTAGGTCGTCTATGAAGTCGTCATTTATTGATATTGTGTCTATTGCTACAAATTTTTTTATGACTTTGTATATGTCTTTTTCTGTTTTGGTTCTTGGGTGTTCTACTCGATTTTTTGATTCTGACATATATTCTTCTGCTATTTTTTTTAGTTTTTTGCGGTCTATTTTTCCTGATGAGTTGCGTGGAAATTCTGGTATTTCTATGATTTTTTTTGGTTTCATATAAAATGATATGTTGTTGTTTATGTAGTTTCTTATACTGTACATTGATATGTTTGTTTCGTGACTTACTATAAATAGTATTATGACTTTTGTGTTTTTAAATGGTATGGCTATTGGATATGTGTCAAAGTCGTTTCCTAGTAGTGTTTGTATCTTTTTTTCAACTTCGTTTAATGCTACTAAATATCCTCCGTTTACTTTTACTACGTCGTCGTCTCTTCCTATAAATTCTATTTCTCCTGTTGTTGATAATTTTACAATGTCTCCTGTTTTGTATGCTTTTACATTTTCTTGTGTTATTGGGTTATAGATAGTTACAAATTTGTTTTCTGTTTGTTTTGGTAAATTTAAGTATCCTTTTGCTATATTTTTTATTGATGTTTTGTCTTCATATATTATTAGTTCTCCTTCTGTGTTTGGTGGTAAAAATTCTAGGTCTGAGTTTACTACTGCTAATCGTGATCCGTAAATTGGTCTGCCTATTGTGTTTGTGTTGCTTTTTGCGTCTTCTTTGCTGATTTGTTTACATGTTGTGAACATTGTTGTTTCTGTGGGTCCATATAAGTTTAATATTTTTAGTTCTGGATATTTTTTTATTAGGTTTTGGACAAGGTATGGTTTTAGTGATTCTCCTCCTGATCCTAATATTCGTAAACTTGTTAAGTTGTATTTTCCTGTTTTTTCTTGGTATGCTATTTGTTCTATCCATTTTGGTATTAAGAATGATCGTGTGACGTGGTGGTGTTCTATTAGATGTAATACTTTTTCTGGGTTTAGTTCGTCTTCTTTTTTTACAAGTAGTAGTGTTGCTCCAAATAGTAGTGCTGTGTATATGTCTATTCCTGAGGCGTCAAATGAGTATTTTAGTAGTGACATGCATACATCTTCGTGGCTTGCTTTTAGTGTGTTGTCTTTTTCTATTGATTTTATTAGGTTTACTATGTTTGTGTGTTTTACCATTGTTCCTTTTGGGTTTCCTGTTGAGCCTGATGTGTATATTATATATGCGACTGATTCTGGCAAAATGCTTGATGTGTCTAGTTGGACTTTTGGTGTTTTTTCAATGGTGTCTACTGTGAATATTGTGCTATTTATGTTTTTTAGTGTTTCTTTGTGTGTGCTGTCTGTTAGAATGCAAAATGGGTTGCAGTCTTTTAATATGTATTCTATTCTGCTTGTGTTTTCGTTTGGTAATATTGGTACATAACATGATCCTGCTTTTAGTACTGCTAGTATTGAGATTATCATGTTTAATGATTTGTCAAAAAATAGTACAATTGGTTTGCCTTTTGGTAATTTGTTGTTTATTAAAAATTTTGCTAAGTTGGTTGATTTTTGGTCTAATTCTGAGTATGTTAGTGTTTCTTCTCCACATATTAATGCTGTTTGTGTTGGATTTTTTTCTACTATTTTTTTGAATATGTTTACCACTGTGTCGTCTGTTTGTATGTTTCCACTGTTGTTGAATTTTTTTATTATTTCTACGGCTTCTTCTGGTAGGACATTTAGTTTTGATATGTTTTGTGTTCCTGATAATATTTGTTTTATTAGGTGTTTTATTATTTCGTTCATTTGGTTTATTTCTTTTTGTGTGAAACATGATGTCCAGTAGTCAAAGCTTAGGAGTTTGTCATGGTTTAATACTGTTAGGTGTATTGTTAGTGGGTTGTTTTGTTCTCCTAAGAAACACCATTCACAGTGTCCTTTGTCTCCGTCTGGCAATGTGTCGTGTAATTCGTTTATTTGGTAAGAGAATCCTACTTCGAATAATGAGTCTGTTTTGTTTGTGTTTTTGTGGTATAAATGTTGTATTTGTTGGCATGGGAAGTTTGCGTGTTTAAATAAGGCCAAATTTGTTGTGTTAATATTTCGGCATAAAGATAAAAAATCATTATTGTTAATTGGATTTATTAGTAGTGGTAGGTTACATATATATAATCCTGTTGATTGAAATTCATTAACTCTTTTTTGTCTGTTTAAAAATGGTGTTCCAAATACCATGTTTTTTGAGTTATAAATTTTAGAAAAGTATATAGATAGAATTGCTAAGAAAAATGCGTTACAGGCCGAAGCTGCTGAGGTCCAGACCGCCGGTGACGCCGTTCATGCTATTCTCCATGGCGTCATTGGCCTGACGCAGCGCCTCGTTAACGGCGGAGACCACCAGATCCTGCAGCATCTCCACATCCTCCGGGTCCACGGCCTCCGGCTTGACGGTCAGGGCCGTCAGCTCCTTCTTGCCGGACACGGTGGCCTGCACCACACCGCCGCCCACTGAGGCGGTAAAGCTGGCGTTTTCCACCGCTTCCTGTGCCGCCGCCATATCCTGCTGCATCTTCAGCAGCTTCTGCTGCATCTGTTGCTGGCGCATGGCGCTTCCGCCGCCGGAGAAGCCTCCCCGTGCGCTGTATCCTTTTGCCATAGCTGTGTATCCTCCTTATTGATCTGTTTTAAGGGTCCGTTTTGTCCGATCCGGGAGCTTCCGGCGGACTGTTTTTGTCCGGTATTTGTCCAGCTTTTGTCCAACCCGATGGACTATTTGATCTTGAAGTGCTCCAGCTGGCTGCCGGGGCCGATCAGCTCCTCCAGCCGGTCCTTACTGCCGCCCTCCCAAGGTGGAGCGTTCTCCTCCTGCGCCGAGGGCTCCTCCGGCAGAGGGGGACGTTCCTCCTCCGCTTTCGGCTCCGGGGGGCGGGATGGCTCCGCAGGCAGGGGCGGCTCCTCCGGCAGGGGAGGGCGCTCCTCCTCCGGGGTGGGAGTTTGTTCCGGAGCGGGGCGGGGGGGCTTCGGGGCAGAGCGGGTGGACCGGGGGGCAGATGGCGTTTCGCCGCCCACCGTCAGCATCACCCGGACGGGGCTTCCCACGGCGGCGGAGGTGACCTCCTCCAGCACCGCCAGCACCGTGCGGTTATTCAGGGAGTCCCGGACGAAATCGTTGCGGCAGTGGACGGTGAGGCAGTCACCCTCCACGGTGCCGGAGGCCATGTTGAGAAAGACCCGGTGGTTCACCGGTAGGCGGCCCTTGAACTGATCCAGCAGCTGAGTCCACAGGTGGCTATCGCCGCTAGAGGCCGAGGGGGCCGGGTCTGCGGGGGCAGACCTGCGGGGAACTCTATGAGTGGGCTTTGGGGCGGAGGAGCGCTGCGGCTCCTCCGGGATGTCAAAGACACGCTCCCGGCCCGCCGGTTCGTCGGGCAGAGGCGGCTCCTCCCACGGGACCTCCTCCGGGGCGGGAGGACGCTTCTCCGCCGCAGCGGGGCGGGACTCTGAATCCACTGAGGTGCGGGACTCCGGG
>OGWV01001384.1_pt1 | contig 15345 bp, 14 predicted proteins | sample 1576081 | NCBI WGS metagenome assembly OGWV01 (sample SAMEA3541541, study PRJEB24748) | human gut metagenome | biome: human gut; feature: human-associated habitat; material: faeces | place: China | collected 2012 | reverse complement strand
AGGTGTTTCGGTATGTTGGATAAGACTATGATTTTCTCACTTGGTCTGCACCATCCGCACAGTCTGAGATGAGATCAGACGTTTTCCGGTGGAAAGCTGCACTCCGTCATTTGCCAGCAGAAGACCGAACCTTGCCAGATCTCTTGCATTTACCGACATGGAACACATCTTGGTATAAAAGGTAACACTTTCTTCTACATCGGTATCAATGATGTCCTTACTTTTTAAAAGATAGGCAATCGCCTTATTTCTTGCGCAGGTCGCCATCTCAGACTGAAATACGGCTTCGTCTATCGCGATCTCCGGATCCTCGCATACTTCCTGCATATACTTCTGCATATCTTCGATGGAATATTGGTTCACTAGCAGACTTGCAACCGTAATTGCTCCGGAATTGATCATCGGATTAAAGGGCCGGTTGCTCCGGTTATCCAGTTCTACCAGTGAGTTAAAAGCCTCTCCCGACGGCTCCACGCCCACATGATCAAACACAAACTCTGCTCCAAACGTTTCCAGCGCCAGACACAGTGCCATTACTTTGGAAATGGACTGTATCGTAAATCTGTCCTCTGTATTTCCGGTCTCAAATTGATTGCCGTCTATTGTGTAAAGGCAGATCCCCAGTTTATTCTTATCTGCCTTGGCAAGCTCCGGAATATACGATGCGACACTTCCATACCGGATCACACCTTTTCCAATACGGATGGCATTTTCCAGTATTCTCGTAACTTCTTCTGATTTCATCATATTCTCCTTTTTCGCTCAGTCGTAACCACCTACAACTGCTATTTCCTAAGTACTAACATACATCATTTTCCGGCTTCAATCAACCACCATTTTTTGCTGAAACCCGACGGAATAAGATAGACAAAAAAGTGCCCTCATTGTATATTATTAGTAGTTTAAAATTGGGGAATATGCAAAGGGGAAAACGTATCATGAATCTAATTTCGCAATACAAAGGTCTTAGAAAAGAAAACTATGTCTTATGCTTCGGACGCTTTGTGACGGCCATGGGGGCAATGGTCCGTCCGATGCTGACGATGATCTTAAGCCAGAAGCTTGGGATGAATGCCGTGCAGGTTGCCTGGATCACGGCACTGATGGGGATTCTGACGATCCCGGCAAATCTGATCGGTGGAAAGATGGCCGATCGTTTTAATAAGAAAATGAATATCGTTTACCTGGATATGATTTCCGTCATTTCTTATATCATCTGCGGACTGATCCCGCTGACGACAAAATCCATTGTCCTGATGTTTATCGCATCGACCTGCCAGAACATGGAAAATCCGTCCTACAATTCGCTTACTGCGGATATCACCCTCAGCAAAGACAGGGAGAGAGGGTATTCCCTCCAGTATCTGACAGCAAATCTCGGCGGCGTGATGGCTTCTGCTGTAGCCGGATTTATGTTTCGCAATTACTTATGGCTTGCATTTTTGCTCAGTGGAATTTCCATCGGCACTTCTTCTGTGATGATCTATTTCTTTGTACAGAATATCACACCGGAAAAAGAAGAAAGTGATGGCAACGCCATTTATCAGGCCGAACGCCACGGGGAAAGCCTGCTGACGATTCTTAAAGAAAACCGGCTTGTTCTGCTGTTCATTCTGATCACCAGCGGGTACACAGCACTTTACCAGATGTATAATTATCTCTTTCCTATGGATCTGATCCGTCTACACGGGGATACCGGTGCGGTGATATTCGGAACAGTTACAAGCATCAACTGCTTTATCGTTGTTCTCTTCACACCACTTATCACTCAGATTCTGAAGCGATCCTCCGAACCAAAAAAGACAATCTACGGATTTTTACTGACACTGGTCGGCTACGTGATGTTCATCCTCTTTTCCGGACACATCCCGTTCTATTATGCGGCAATGGTCGTACTGACATGGGGTGAGATTTCTTACATGCTGGCGGAAAGCCCGTACATGACCAGGCGTATCCCATCCAGCCACCGCGGAAGAATCCACGGGCTGATGGAGATCATCCGTATCGGATTTATGAGTCTGTACCAGCTTTTGATCGGATTTATTTACAAAAATCATACGCCGATCTTTACCTGGGTCATCGTTCTTCTGACAGGAGTCGCATTCATGCTTCTGGCTGTTATCTTAACCAAAGAAGATAAAAAACGCTATAAAAATCTGTATCGCAGATTATAATAATGATGTGAACGGCAAAATTTACTTTTGACACTCACATCATTTTAAAAAGTTATAGCCAAAACAATACAGGCAAGACCAAGATTGGATTTTCTCCTTTCTCCGGTCTTGTCTGTTATTTTGCTTTCCACTATAATAAGAGTATCAAATACAAAGGAGTTTCATTTACCAGATTATGACCATCAAAGAAATCGCACAGCTCGCCGGTGTCTCCAGCGCAGCTGTATCCAGATATCTAAACGGCGGCTACGTCAGTGAAGGGAAAAAAGAACAGATCCGTAAAGTCATCGAAGAAACCGGATACCAGCCATCCGCACAGGCGCGTATGCTTCGTACCAAAAAGGCAAGCCTGGTGGGCGTGGTCGTCCCGAAGATCAATTCTGAATCCATCAGCCGGATCACTGCCGGAATTGAAAGTGTTCTCGCCGAAAGAGGCTATCAGATGCTTCTTGCCGGAACCGACAACACCCCTGCAAAGGAAGTAGAATACCTCCGGTTATTTGAAAATTATCCGGTGGACGGAATCATCCTGGTCGGTACGATGTTCACCGCCGGTCACCGGAAATTTTTAAAAGAGACAAAGGTTCCTGTTGTCGTGATCGGGCAGCGCACCTCACACGCAAACTGCATTTACCACGACGATTACGGTGCAGGAAAGGCAATGGGACAGGCCGTTGCCGGATTCAGTAAAAAAGGAGTTGCTTACATCGGCGTTACCCGTGATGACAAAGCTGCAGGTGCCGCAAGAGAGGACGGATTTATCGCAGGACTCAAAAATGCAGGTGTCACGCTTTTCGAGGAAAATAAGCGAACCTCAGCCTTCACGCTGGAATCCGGATATGAGTCTGCTCTGGATCTTTTGGAAAGCAAATGTGATATCGATGTCATATCATGTGCAACCGATACCATAGCAGCGGGAGCAATCGAAGCCATTCAGACCTACTTAAAAAAGCAGATTCCGACAAATGCAGCCGATGCAGGTGCAAGAATGCGCTATATCCTTGAAAATACGTCCATCCGAGTAACCGGATTCGGAGATAACCAGATGTTAAAAGCCGTCACCGGAGGAATCCCAACCATCCATTTCGGCTACAAAACCAGTGGAATCCGCGGCGCAGAGCTACTTCTTGACAGTATTGAAAGAGGAGAACAGATCCCGATCGAGATGAAGCTCGGCTTCCGTCTTGTTGGAGCAGACCCTTCAGACTCCGAAAATCTTACCTGATTTTCCTGATTTCCCGGAGTTTCTTAAGGAAACGAAAGTTTCTTTCAACACTTTTCACAAAAAACAATATGAATTATCAGTAAAAATGCTGTATCCTGCCTGGCATTTTTTAATTCTGATTGTTACACAATTTTTAATTCTGACTGTTACACAATTGCTTCTATAATTGTCTTTCCGTCAATTGTAATTTCTTTGATGCCGGTTTCTTTTTTCCTGTTAAAATTAAAGCTGATCATATATCCTTTCTTCACATGGTAATCATTAAGATATTCTATCAACTGATTTTCCCCACGATTATTATATTCCTTTCCATGCCAGATCTTCATTTCTATAATATACTGTTCACCCAAATAGTCTACAATAATATCTGTCCGTTTCTGCTCTCTGGTTTGAGACTCTATATAATAATTGCCTGTTCCATTGATAATCGGTCTTAAATACAAAAGAAAATATTTTCTACCTTCATCTTCAAGAAATGTCTCGTCACTGTCGCCATATAAATCATGAAAATGCTGCGCAAATTTTTCAAGAACCAATCTCATATTCAAATAACCATTTGTGATAAACTGATTCTTGTCAATCAACGATGCCGCATAGATTTCCTTTTTCTGCATCTCCGCAGATGACAAATACAGATTATATAACCAGGTTTCAAAAATACGGTTGGAAACTGCAAGCACTCCATTTTCATTTTTCACAAAGCCGAACATGGTCGCAATATTGATTGATGTCTCATAATAATTATACACAATCGCTTTTCCCGTAAATAGAAGTGAATAGAGCATACTATTCAGTTCCGGATAGCTTTCCAGTTTTTCACGCAACGACTCAAACAGCATATTTTTTTCTGAAAGCAAAATCCTTACCGCTTCCAAAAATCCCTTCTTCGTCCACGCACTTTTCTTACCGCCATACTCCTTCTTCACACTGATTTCCTCATCCAGAAGCTGACATATCCTAGACACCAGGAATGGATATCCGGATGTATACTCTCTGATCAGTCCGGCAAGTAATTCCACATCCATTCCTGTATGATAATCTTTTTCATACTCATCGAGCATTCCTGCAATTTCTTCTCTTGAAAAGCTCATATCCACTTTAAAATCCGCTGCGATATTCCACGGACTGTTATATTTATGAACTTCATCCGGACGGATTTTCCGCCTTAAATTCTTTACGTCATATACACCCGCCAAAATAACAGCTCGAAATGTCGGCTGTATATCTCTTTCAATATACTGTGCACGAAGCTGAGCAAGAAAATCCAGAAACACCTGATTATTCGATGCACTGTCAACCTCATCAATCATCAGTACAATCTTTTTTTCAGCTGCCGCACAGAGATCACTCAACTGTTCAAACAGCTCTTTTAAGGAAAAATACTTATCTGTATAATCCGTACTATGCAAAATATTTTTTATCGCATCTTCCAGTTCTGGTGAAAGAGTATTTCTTTTTAACGACCGCAAAAATGAATTGATAAATGCTGCTGAAAAAACATTTCCATTTTCAAATTTATCATTGTCAAAAGTCTGAAAATCCAGAAGGACAACATAATATTCTTTTTGCAGATAGCGATACAATGCACGAAGTGTTGTTGTCTTTCCATATTGCCGCGCACGGTTGATCGTAAAATATTTACCGGCATCTACGAGGCTTTTGATCTCCTCCAGCCGTCCGGATATATCGACCATATAATGTTCTTCCGGTATGCATACTGCTGTTGTATTGAATACTTTTGGCATCGTCTTCTCAACTCCTTTTCGCACCACTGTTTCTTAGATTTTATCATTGCGGTGGGGGAATGGCAAGGGATTCTATCTTTCAGTTTTCTTCTCCACCTTTTCTTTTTTTATTTCAAATGTTATACTTCATATACAGCAAAAAACAGATAAAGGTAACGAAACACTATGTTAATCAGAAAAACACTTCCAGAAGATGTAGACACGATTTTAAATATTTTTGACACCGCACGCCAGTTCATGCACGCAACCGGAAACCCGACACAATGGAATGCAAATTATCCGGCTCTCGAAGATCTCGAACCGGATATCCAGAATGGTAACAGTTATGTCTGCGTAGAAAATGATAAGGTCGTTGCCACTTTTACACTCATCATCGGAGACGAGCCGAACTATCAACTCATTGAAAATGGAAGCTGGCGTTCCGAGGCTCCATACGGAACCGTTCACCGCCTTGCATCTGACGGAACAACCAAAGGGATTGCACGGGCTTGCTTTGATTTTTGCAAGACACAGATCTCACATCTGCGTGTAGATACCCACAAGGATAATCAACCAATGCAGGCTTGCTTTAAGCAGAATGGATTTGAAGAATGTGGGATTATTTACGTCAGTGACGGGACTCCGCGGATCGCTTATGAATTTATTAGGATATCTGAATAGAGGGGTATTTTTATGACAATCAATAGTATTTTAGAAGAAATTATAAATCTGGCAAAAAAATATTCTGCTTCTACCGTTATTCTTTTTGGTTCCCGTGCCAAAGGGACTGCGACAGAACGAAGTGATATTGACATCGCCGTATCCGGTATTCCAGATGCAGAAAATCTACGGGAAGAGCTTGATAATTTACCCACTTTATACACAATAGACCTTGTCAATCTTGATGAATGTGGAAATCAGTTATTATTGGAGGATATAAGAAAATATGGACGAGAAATTTACAAAAAGATTTGAATCCTTTAAAAATTCACTGGCACATGATTACGATGGTACGATCGTTACAAATTGCTGTCAGACAATCATTCATGTCTACATTGACAAATTATACGACTACCAGAAAAAAGTAGAATCTATTTTTCATTCATAAATAAAAGGAGCTTTTTGAGCGGGACTATACACAGATTGCAGAAGAAATCCGCAATTATAAAAAAGAAAATTCCCGTGTCCGGCGCAGGAGAAAGTAACTTACAGTTTCTCCTGACATCTGACACGGGATTCTTATTTTACTCTATTCCATATTCTTTCAGGAGTTTTTCCTGATACTCGGTATCTTTTGTTGAGCGTTCTAAATCACTGTATCTTTTATCTGCTAACAGATATCCGTTCAGTCGATTGATATTTTGTATCCCTTCATCACGCCCTTCTCTTCTCAACGTCTTCTCATGCAATTTTTTATTATATGTTGTCAAAATCATTTCCAACACCTCCGCTCGATGTTTCTTCAAAAAATCCGTCAACACATTCTGCCTGATACAGGCATCCATTGCTTTAGAAACCGCATCTTCCATTGTATCTTCCAACTGCATATATTCCCTGACACATCGCACAAATATTGCATACTCCTCAAGCCGTCTGCACTGATGCATCAGCTCCTGATTGTGACCATAATTGATATTCAGCATAATCGCTGTACATTCCAGACACGATTTTTCATCATCTGTCGCTTCAAAACAATCAGACAACTTTAATTCCATTGAATCTGGTTCATCCTTTGTTCCATTATAAAAAACAATGTACTTCGGTATCGGGAGCCGTAGTCTTTTTTCTCCGTATATATCCAGATCATTCTTTGCTACATATCCCTGATATAGCCTTCCGAAATAGAACACGCCACGTAGTGGCATATTGGGATTAAAGGTACTTTGATGTTCATACAGATTCATTGTACCACCCACCAGAAAGGATACATCATTCTCCATAATCGGTCTTTATATTGCCGGTTATGAGTTTGTTTGTTATGACGAATCTTTTTCTTTTGTTTTCTCATTTCTGCCTCCATTATAATCGAAAAAGGTTAATAAGTAAATTCGTCATAACTCATGTTTCGTGTAGATATAAAATTTTATCTACAATAAATACACTCATATCTATATATGATTTAATTTTCTACATTCGCCTTATTTCAAATAATACTGGTTTCTCTTGGCAGAAGCAATTAAAAAATAATAAAATTTGTGTTATCATATTCATAAATCTTTTAATCACTAACCATATATTTCCAGGAGGTTTAACTTCATGTACTACCAACTCGCACAACAAGAATTTGAATCTTACCTTAACGGATACGACCGCGAAAATGACCGCATAAAATTAAAAATCATCCACACCTACGGCGTTGTAAAACAGGCAGAAGAGCTTGCCGGAAGGATGCATCTTTCAGCCGAAGACACCGACCTTGCAAGGCTGATTGCACTCCTTCACGACATCGGGCGTTTTGAGCAGTTAAAGCGCTACGACAGCTTTGAGCCTGGCACAATGGATCACGCTGCTTACGGTGTAAAGGTGCTTTTTGATGAAGGCATGATCCGCCGCTTTCTTCCGGATGACAAATGGGACTCCATCATTTACACTGCAATCGCCCATCACAGCGATTATGAACTCCCTGAGATTTCAGATCCGCAGACACTTTTACACGCAAAGCTGATCCGTGATGAGGACAAGCTGGACAACTGCCGGGTAAAGCTCGTAGACTCCACAAGTACCTTTATTAACGTTTCTGAAGAAGAACTCGGTACGCAGAATATAACCCAAAAGGTATACGAAACAGTATTTGAAAATAAATGTATCCTTTCCGCAGACCGCGTCACCCAGATGGATTACTGGGTATCTTATATCGTCTATTTCTTTGACATTAACTTCAAAGAAAGCTTTGATATTATAGCGGAAAATGACTACTTAAACCGCATTATTGACAGGATTCCATATAGCAATCCGGTTACAAAAGAACAGATGGAAAAAATTCGGACTTATATGCAGAAGTTTATTAACTCACATACAGGCAATCGGTTATCTTAACCTTCTTAGTTCACGAAATCAATGAACTGACATATGCGCTTTCAGGAAAACAAATTCTAAGATTTATTTGCACCTTGAAAGCGTGTACATCATTTTCCTGTTTTTTTATCCTCCTATTGTATTATTTGTATTATGTGGTATAATACAATCAAATCCCACAGAAAGGAGATGCCGATATATGATCATCAAGATCAACATGCAGTCCGAAGTCCCGATCTACCTTCAGCTGCGCAACGAGATTGTCAAAGGAATCGGGCGAGGGGAATTTGAGCCGGGGGAATCGCTTCCGACCGTCCGCCAGATGGCAACCGATCTCGGTATCAACACCATGACCGTCAGCAAAGCTTACCAGCTTTTGAAAACAGAAGGCTTCCTTGAGACAGACCGCCGTAAGGGAACAACCATCTGTTATCCCACTTCCTCTGCTCCACAAGATAACCGCTTTGACGAAAAGCTGGCAGATGAACTGGAACTTTTAAGCGCAGAAGCAAAGTTCCACGGCATGACTTTGACCGACTTCCTGGAACTCTGCCAGAGAGCATTTAACGAAATGGAGGTAACAGCGAAATGATGATGCTGATTATATTTTTAATTACAGACATTTCCATGGTCGGCATCTTTGCCGGAGTCTATGGAAATATTGCAAAATACCGGGAAGGAATGCTGATGGGAGTCCATATTCCTAAATCTGAGCTTGAACATCCCGACGTAAAAGAGCTTCTCCAGCTTTATAAAAAGCGCAACCGCCAGTTTTATTTGTGGAACATGCTTGCAGGAATTGCGGTATGCCTGCTTTGCTTTACTTACTTTTCTATTTTTATTACCGTATGGACACTGTGGTTCGTAGAATTCTGCCTTCTTACCATCCTCCGTGTCTATCATTATCATCAGAAAGTATACGACATTAAGCAGAAAAATGGATGGATCAGCTCAGTAAATGCAGATGTGTCCGCTGCAGTGGATACCCGCACTTCCTCACAAATTGCGAAAAAGATACTGCCGGCAAAGCTGCATCTGATCCCGGCTGCAGTGATTCTGATCCCTCTGTTTTTCCCGCAGGTCCGTACTTATCTGCTGACCGAAAGTGATGGAAGAGTCATGCTTCTCTGCACAATTCTTGTTGCGGCAGCTTACATGGGTACCGGCTATTTATTCGCCCATATGCCAAACAAAATTTACAGTGAAAATTCACAGATCAACCTGCAGATCAATGCACTGGAAAAGCGTTTATACACCATATTCCTTTTTGTCTCCAACATTTGCAATACCGGCGCCTATCTCGGGATCATCCGGGATATTGCATCCAGCCACTGGATTGGCGGAGTTGGAATGGGCATCTACATTTTCCTCGAACTGCAGAATACGGATGCCGAACCATTCGGACAGGATTCCGGTGAATCCACACGGCTTGGGGGCGGGGGAGAGTCCCTGTTCGAGCTGTGCCACGGACTGGGCGACGTCGGCATATGCGGTATGAAGCGTTTGCGGATCGGCCTTGGCATACAGGTATTCGTCGTTGAGCATCTTGGCGTCTTCAATGCCGTTGTCCTTGGCCAACGCGCGCAGATACACGTAATACTCGGCGAAAAATGCGGCGTTGTATCCATTGGAATAAAAGATACCGATCAGACCAAAAGTGACGAGGTTGAGCAGATACCAGCCAAGAAACGAGCAGTCCGCCACGAAGCATTCCCATTTATGCTCTTTCATCATATGTCGGGACAGGCGAATAGCGTCCAAGGCTTTGATGTTTGGATTCTCCGCAATGATATACGGCACCATACGGTAGGAATACTGTTTGATGAAGAAACCGATGATGGTAAGGCTCCAAAGGAACAGGAACACGTTTTCCACGAACATGGTCCAGGCTATCCGAGGCCATGCGTGCGTGTGGATGGGGTAAAGGAAGCGCGATGCCGGCAGTTTGTCGTAGGATCGTCCTTCCAACAGCATGCGCATCATGACGACGCGATACGTTTCCTGAATGAACAGCCAGATGAAAATATAGATGGCAAAAGAAAGAATGATTGGAACCGCAATGGAGATTCCGCCGTTATGGATGACGGAATTGACGGCATCGACAATGGCAACCACCAGCGATCCTGATGCAAACGAGTTGAGCAGGGACGCGATTACGCCGCGACGGCGGCCGAACATGGCATCGGTATCGTTGTTGACGATCTGCTCTTGGTTTTGCTTGACTTTTTCACGGGCATTGTCTTCATTGCCTATGGCAAGATCCCGCAATACGCCATACATATCGTTGGATTGCGTGGAATCCTCTGTTTGCGGGGTACTAACCGAAATGTTGATATTGACCGAAAGCGTCGATGATGCGTACGCAACACCGAACACCGAAGAGAACAGACAAATGACGACTATCATCCAATAATGTTGTCTCTGGGCTTTTTTAGCCGCAACCTTCATGCCTTTGCGGTCCATGCACGTATCTCCCTTCTTGATATGGGGATGCTCCTTCTAACTTTACCTGTATGCACGATGGTTGATGGATGATGGCAAAACACCGCGTGTGCCTGTCTTCATCTTCTGCGAAACTGTAGGATGCGTAAAACGCAGTATCATCCGCAATCCAATAGGGAGAAAACACAGCTATGGCTCACGTCATCGATTTCAAGGAGGCCGGTTTCGAGTCCGTCCTCGATGAACTGGAATGGCGCGGGTTGATTTCCCAGTCCACCGACAGGGATCGACTCGCCGAAGCGTTGAACGGAGATCCCATTTCCTATTATTGCGGTTTCGATCCGACTGCTGCCTCCCTGCATATCGGCAATCTGGTGCAGCTCATCAACATGCGTCACCTTCAGGCAGCAGGCCATCATCCGATTGCCCTGGTCGGCGGCGCCACCGGCTTGATCGGCGATCCTCGCCAATCAGGCGAACGTACGCTCAATCCGAAAGACGTCGTGGCTGGTTGGGCCGAGCGTCTGAAGGCGCAGATCGGCGGCATTCTCGAAGTGGAAGGCAGCAACCCGGTCCGTTTCGTGTCCAACTACGATTGGACTGCCTCCATGAACGTCATCGACTTCCTGCGTGACGTCGGCAAGAACTTCCGTTTGGGCACCATGCTCGCCAAAGACACCGTTGCCCGTCGACTGAATTCCGAAGATGGCATTTCCTTCACCGAGTTCAGCTACCAAGTGCTGCAGGGCAACGACTTCCTGCACCTGTTCGACGAATACCATTGCGTGCTGGAGCTTGGCGGATCCGACCAGTGGGGCAACCTCACGTCCGGCCTTGACCTGATCCACAAGGTACGTGGCGTGGATGTGAACGTGTTCACCAGCCCGATCATCACCGACGCTCAGGGCAAGAAGTTCGGCAAGTCCGAAGGCAACGCCGTCTGGCTCGACGGCACTATGCTGAGCCCGTACAAGTTCTACCAGTTCTGGTTTAACCGCCCTGACAGCGAGATGGAGAACCTGCTGAAGGTGTTCACGTTCTTGCCGAAGGCGGAGATCGAACGTCTTGTGGAGGAAAGCAAGACCAATCCGGGCGCGCGTGAGGCGCAACGCACCTTGGCTTGGGAGGTTACCAGCCTGGTTCATGGTGAGGAAGCCACCCGACAGGCCATCGAGGCCGCCGGTGCGCTGTTCGGCCGTGGCGGCGATCTTGCGGGCGTTGACGAGTCCACGCTCGAAGCTGCTCTTGACGGCGTGAAGATCGACGGCGAGTTCGCCAAGGCCGCGGTGGGCGACCGTGTGGCGGAAGCCGGCATGAAGGCCGGACTGTTCAAGTCGATTTCCGAAGCGCGCAAGACGATTAAGGCTGGCGGCGTGTACCTGAACAACGCCCGTGTCGAAGACGAAGAGCAGGTTTTGAACGAAAATGACTTCCTGCATGGACGTTTCGCATTGATTCGTCGCGGCAAGAAGGCCCTCGGCGTCGTCGAAAACGTGTGAGGCAATCACGAGCGGCGCAAACAAACGTAAACAAAGAACAAACGAAGACCATTTTCAAGGAATACAAGGAATATAAGGAACAGCATGGCAGAAGAACAGCGCGGATCGCGCGGCAAGTCCTACGGCAACCACAAGTCCTACGGCTCGGGCAAGCCGGGCGATCGCGGCGGCAAAGGATTCAAGCCGCGTGGCAATGGCGGCAAGTCCTACGGCCACAAGTCCGGCAGCTTCCACAACGACGATCATAAGGGCGGTTCTTATAAAGCAAATCTTACAATTTCAGAATCATAAAAATACACAAATATCGACAAATTCACAGGAAATTATAGATGAAGTAATTGTCCATAACGGTCCGCGCAAGTTCAACCGTGACGGCGAGCGTCGTGACGATCATCGCGATTATCGTGGCGGTCGTGGAGACAATCCTCGCTACCAGCGCGATGGCGAGCGTTCCGGTTTCCGTCGTGACGATCGACGTGACGGAAACCGTAAAGACTTCCACCGTGACGGCGACCGTCGTAACTTCCGTCGTGAAGATGGCGACCGTCGTAACTTCCACCGCGATAATGATCGCCGTGATTTCCATCGTGATGGCGATCGTCGTAACTTCCACCGTGACGACCACCGTGGCAATGATCGTCGTGATGGCGGCCGCCGTAATTTCCGTGATGGCGATCGTAAGGATTTCCGTCGTGACGATCAGCGCCGTGACTTCCACAAGGATCGCGACCAGCAGCAGGGCGAGGAGCGTCGTGAGTTCACCCGCGAAGAGAAGATGGCCTACCGTGAGGAGAAGCGTGGCGAGTACATGGCCAAGCCGCGCCGCAATTCCGATGGCACGGTGAGCTTCCCCTCGCAGAACCCGTACACGCATCGTCGTCCTGATGAGCCGAAGATGCCGAAGGGCATCGAATGGCGTATGCTCACCACCGACGATCGCGAACGCCTGCGTGGCCTGTCGAAGGAACATGCGGAAAACATTGGTCTGCACATTCTTGCCGCGTACACGCTTGAGGAGAGCAACCCGGAGCTGGCCCTCGAACATGCCAAGTGGGTGGCCCGCCAGGCTTCCCGCATCGATTTCGCCCGCGAGACACTCGCCTTCGTGGCATACCGTCAGGGTGATTACAAGCTTGCCTTGCGTGAGTTCCGCACCGCGTTCCGTATGAACGGTTTCCTGGATTATCTGCCGTTCATCGCCGACTGCGAGCGTGGCGTGGGCGAGCCGAAGAAGGCCATCGAAGTGGCTGTGAGCGACGACGCCAAGTATCTGCGCGGTGAAGCCAAGGCTGAAATGTTCTTGGTGTACGCTGGCGCTCTGGGCGATCTGAAGATGTGGGACAAGGCCATCGAGATCGTGCACACGCTGGGCCGTTCCAAGGGATTGGCCGGCGAATACCGCATGCGTGCGGTGCAGGCCGAACAGTATTTCCTTGAAGAGGCCGGCCGTACCGATGAGGCCATCGCATTGGATCGTCTGCTCGACAAGCTCGAACTGCAGTACGCCGATGTTGAGGATGATGAGACTTCCGACGATCTGGTTGTCGAATACGACATGCAGGAGCTGAACGACGAACTCATGGACGTGCTTGGCATTTCCGAAGATGACGCGCAGTACGCTCCGGAAGACCCTGAGAATGAGGAAGACGAATCCGAAGCCATCGACGAGAACGGCGAAACCAACGACGAAACCCAGCTTGAGGCCGAAGAGACGGAAGCAGGCGCGGAATCCGATGACGAGCCGGCAGAAGCTGACGATGCTGCGGAAGATGACGCCGATGATGACGGTGAGGCTGAAGAGGCCGAAGAGTCTTCGGATGCTTCTTCCGAATCCTCCGAAGATAACAAGTGAGGTGACGTGGCCCGCATGCTGAAGTCCACGAATCAGCCGCTCAGCGAAGCATACTCGCTGGCACTGCTTGATCTTGACGGCGTGGTCTACCGTGGTAAGAACCCGGTGGAACATGCTGCCAAGAATATCCGCAAGGCCGAATCCTTGGGCATGACGGTGGAATACACCACCAACAATTCGTCCCGACTTCAGGCCGTGGTGGCAGACCAGCTGAAGGGGTTCGATTTGGATGTCGAACCCTGGCAGGTCATCACCTCATCGGTTGTCGCCGCGCGCATGGTGGCACGTGCCGTGCCTGAAGGTTCGAAGGTTTTCGTGCTTGGCGCCCAGCATCTGCGTGAGGAAGTGGCCAAGCAAGGTCTTGAAGTCGTCGATTCCGCGGAAGCGCAGCCGGTCGCCGCCATCCAAGGATGGTATCCCGACATGTCTTGGAACGAAATGGCCCAAATCGCCTATGCCGTTGAGCATGGCGCGACCTATTTCGTGACCAATCGTGATCTGACCATTCCTCGTGAACTTGGCATCGCGCCGGGATGCGGTTCCATGATCATGGCGGTGATCAATGCCACCGGTGTGGAACCGGTTTCGTCCGCAGGCAAGCCGGAATCCGCCATGTATGACGAGGCGCGCATTCTCGCAGCCCATGATGATGGCGAGCCGGTGGACAAGGAACAGTGCCTCGCCATCGGCGACCGTCTCGACACCGATATCGAGGCGGGCAATCGGGGCGGGTACGATTCCCTTGCGGTGTTGACCGGCGTCACCAATCCGCGCGAACTCATGTTCGCTCCGGCGTATCTTCGCCCGACCTACATCGCCAAAGATCTGCGGGGCTTGAACGAGCCCGCTCCTGAAGTGGTGCATGATGAGGGCGCATGGCTGTGCCGCGATGCGAAGGCCCGCGTTGACGGCGACCGCCTGTATGTCACCGACATCACCAGCGTCGACGGGTTGCGTGCCGCATGCTGCGCCATGTGGGCCGCGGCCGACAGCGGGCGAGATGTGAGTGGCGTGATCGTTCCGGAATTCCGTATTTCCTAACGAACAATTCGTACCGATTATTGGAAAACCATTGCGAAACAGTGATTCCACTCAGGTTGTTCGTCTTGACGTTGCGTTGTTGGAACGTGGTCTGACCGACAGTCGTTCCAAGGCGCAACGTCTGATCGCGGATGGCAAAGTCAGTGTGAACGGTGTCACCGTCACCAAAGCATCGGCGAAAGTCGGTGGTGATGACGTCATCGCCGCCGATAGGGGAGACGGCTACGTTTCCCGTGGCGCATACAAGCTTGTCGGCGTGCACCCCTCCGCCGCTTTGCAGCTGAGTCTTTTACTTTCATCTGTGAGCTATCTTTTTCGCCTCCTCCGTGTTAGAATGATTTATATAGCCGTGCCGTTGGAAACGGCACATAGC
>OGWV01001376.1_pt1 | contig 15401 bp, 14 predicted proteins | sample 1576081 | NCBI WGS metagenome assembly OGWV01 (sample SAMEA3541541, study PRJEB24748) | human gut metagenome | biome: human gut; feature: human-associated habitat; material: faeces | place: China | collected 2012 | reverse complement strand
GGGGCGTCACTCCAGCAGGCCGCTTTCCTTCAGCAGCAGCTCCACATCGGTGCCCTTTACCTTCTTCAGCAGGATCTTGACCGCTTCCCGCTCGCCGAAGGAGAGCGGCAATTCGCTGATGGGCTTCTTATCGACGGCATAGTAGCAGGCACGCAGCAGCTCACGCACATCGTACTTGCTGCCCCATACCTCCGGCACGCCGCGGTCGATATCCAGCAGGGTGTAAACCGATTCCATACCGGTACGCATGGAGTACTCGGTGGTGAAGATGGTATCGCGGGGGGTCTCCGCAAACTGCCCGATGAAGGCGAAGTTCACGGCGCCATCCGGTACCACCTTGGGGCGGTCGCTTTCCTTGCGGGGCTGGAAGAAGGCATTGATATAGGGCATATAGCAGGTGGTGGTATTGCAGGCCGTCGCCGCCAGCTCCCCAATGCGGCTCTCCTCTACGCCGATGTGGTACAGCCACTCACGGCAGATCTCCTCACCGGTGCAGTCCCGCATGGCCTTCTTGACGAAATTACCCTCCCGGTCGGTGTGCAGGCCGTACACCCACACCAGCACGGTGCTCTTGTCCTGGCTCTTAAACTGCGGCTGGCGGTTGATGGTCCAGGAAAGATACCAGTTTTCTGTGCTGTCCTTTACGGTGACGATACCGCCGGTGGTCACCTTGCCGGCGCGGGGGTCGCGCTTGCAGATGTTCATAATATGGCGGATGATCTCCTCATCGGCGGTGGCTACGGTGGCGCTCATCCAGTTGGTGGCCTCCACATCGCTGCAAAAGGCGTCGGGGTTGCCGTATTCGCCGTGCTGCGCCTGCCGTGCGATGGCCTTCCACATATCCCACGATTCGCCGCAGCCGTTATGGATGCCGGAGAGATCGGGAGTGTGGGTCTGGTCGCCGTAGCAGGAGGTATCGGTGCAGCAGCCGTTGGTGATGAACACAAGGTCGTCCTCGATGAGGTCAATGGTCTGCTCCTTTCCGTCCTTGACATAGACGATCTGGCGGGCTACCTTCTTGTCGCCTTCAGTTTCGATAATGACATTGCGGACATCCATGCCGTATTCGATGCGGACGCCGTGGGATTCCAGATACTTCACCAGCGGCAGGATCATGCTTTCGTACTGGTTATACTTGGTGAAGCGCAGGGCGCTGAAGTCGGGCAGGCCATCGATGTGGTGGACATAGCGGCACAGGTAGCGCTTCATTTCCAGGGCGCTGGACCACTTTTGGAAGGCGAACATGGTCTGCCAGTAGAGCCAGAAGTTGGTGCTCCAAAAGCTTTCCGGCAGGACTTCGGAGATCTTTTTATCCTCCAGGTCCTTTTCCGGGGTAATGAACAGCTTGGAAAGGGCCATGGCACTTTCCTTATCCAGCGCGAACTTCTTATCGGTGTGGGCGTCCTCGCCGCGGTTCACGGTGGCACGGCACAGGGAGTAGTTGGGGTCGTGCTTATTGAGCCAATAGTATTCATCCAGTACGGATACACCGGGGGTTTCGATGGAGGGCACATCCCGGAAGGTATCCCACATCACCTCAAAGTGGTTATCCATTTCGCGGCCGCCGCGCATATAAAAGCCCTTGGTGACATCCTTGCGGCCATCGCAGCTGCCGCCGGCCAGGTCCAGCTTTTCCAGCAGGTGGATGCGCTCGCCTTTCATCTGGCCATCGCGCACCAGGTAAAATGCGGCGGTAAGACCGGCCAGGCCGGTGCCGATGATATAGGCGGATTTGTTATCGACGCCCTGGGGCTTTTCGGGGTGAGCAAAGCTTTCGTAGGTTCCAGCGGAATAATACATAAATAAGCCTCCTGTAAGATTGGTTTCGGGAACGCCGTTCCCTTTGATGCTCCCATTGTATCCCTGCCGGAAATAAAATGATATAGACAGAAAAAACCCCGTGACAAAAACCTCATCACGGGGAAAGAGCTGCGAAATTTTTTATCAAAGCGGAAGTTTTGTCAAAAAGCGCTGGGCTTATCGGTGCGGAAGCGCTCCAGCGCGGCGCTAATGCTGCCCTGGATGACCAGAGCCAGCTTATTCACCAGCAGCTCCGGCTCGGCCCGCATATCGTCCTTGATCCAATCCAGCATGAGCCCCACAAAGGAATAGGAGTGGACCTGCGCGATGAACTGCTTATCCTCCTCCCGCACCGTCATCCCGGCGGAACGCTCCGCAATGACGCCCATGATGAGCTGATCGGTGAGGGGGACCAGGTATTTTTCCACCTGCTCCCGGCTGACGCACCGATAGACATTCATCACAAAGACCTTATTTTCCCGCACCGCGTGGAAGATTTGAATAAAGCCCTGCTGCCAGGTATCGTGGGTCTTTTTGTTCTGCAGCGCCTTGGAAGCGTCCTCCATGCAGGCCCATTCCACCAGGTCGTAGATATCCTTGAAGTGATAGTAGAAGGTCATGCGGCTGATGCCGCAGTCCTCGGTGATATCAGTGACAGTAATTTTGGAAAGCGGTTTTTCCCGCAGCAGGTTTTTCAGCGATTGCTCCAGCGCGCGTTTGGTGATCTGGGACATGGGGCATCTCCTTCCGGCTCTATTTTTCCCTATTATAGCATGCGGCGGCCCTACCGTTCCAGCGGCTTTTTGTAAACAAACCGAACCATGGAGGAAAAACGGGACAGGTGGGGGCTTTTGTGGTATAGTAATGGTATAATAATGCTTGCAAGGAGGATATGCCATGAGCTGCTTTATTACCCATTACGCCTCCCCGCTGGGACGCCTGCTGCTGGCTGCCGATGAGGAGGGTCTGACCGGTCTGTGGCTGGAAGGACAGAAGTACTTTGCGGCCGGACTGCCGCAGCAAAGGGAGGAGCAGCGCACGCCGGCTCTGGAAGAGGCCTGCCGCTGGCTGGATACCTACTTTACCGGCCGGGAGCCGGATTTTACTCCGCCGCTGCATCCTGTGGGCTCGGATTTTCAGCGGGCGGTGTGGCAGCTTCTGCTGCAGATCCCCTATGGGCAGACCACCACCTATGGCGCGCTGGCCGGGGAACTGGCGCGGCAGCGCGGCTTGACACATTTTTCGGCGCAGGCGGTGGGCGGTGCCGTGGGGCATAACCGTGTTTCCATTATCATCCCCTGCCACCGGGTAGTGGGCAGCGGCGGCAGCCTTACCGGCTACGCCGGCGGGCTGGAGAATAAGATCAAGCTGCTGGAGCTGGAGAGTGCCGACCTTGGCGGCTTATACCGGCCAACCAAAGGAACGGCGCTGTAAAGCCTGTTCTCCGGCTTGACGCTGGCGACGGCGCGCATTATACTGGTAGAAGATTTTGCAGGACGACCCGACAGGAGGGATGTACGATGAAACAATATCATATCGTGGATCTCTTTGCCGGGGTGGGCGGGCTGAGCTACGGTTTTTCCCAGCTGCCGGGTTTTCGCATCCTGGCGGCCAATGAGATAGAAAAGGACATTGCAGCGGCCTATTCCCTCAATCACCCCGGGGTAAAGATGTTGAATTGTGATATCGCTGACCTAACCAAAGAGCGGCTGGCCGGGGCCCTGGGTGGGCAGCAGGTGGATATTGTGGTAGGCGGCCCACCCTGTCAATCCTATTCCACGCTGGGTAAGCGCCGGATGGATGACCGGGCGAATCTCTTTTTGCAGTATAAGCGTATCCTGCAGATTTTGCAGCCGCAGGCATTTATCTTTGAGAATGTGACCGGCATCCTCAGCATGGATCACGGCCGCCTGTTCCAGCGGGTGGAAAGCGAGTTCCGGGCGCTGGGCTACGATGTGCGCCACGATATCCTCAATGCTGTCGATTTTGGTGTGCCGCAGCAGCGGGAACGGGTGATCCTGGTGGGGATGAAGGGAGAAAATAACTACATCTTTCCGGTTCCAACCCACGGCCCGGGGAAAAAGCCCTATGTAACGCTAAAGGATGCTATAGGAGACCTTCCCCAACTAAAAAGCGGGGAGAGTGCCAGCCACTACGCCGGGGTCGCGGAGAACGAATTTCTGCGGTTTGTACGGGCAGGTGCCGGGCAGCTGGTAACGGAACACGCTGCCCCCAAAAACGGCGCGCACCTCATCCGCATTATGCAGACTTTGCAGGATGGTCAATCCAAGGATGACCTGCCGGAGGAGATCCGCCCCAAAAGCGGCTACGGCAATACCTATGCCAAGCTGTGGTGGGAGCGTCCCTCCACCACCATCACCCGAAATTTTGCCTGTCCCTCCTCCTCCCGCTGCATTCACCCGCGGGATTCCCGCGCCATGTCCATCCGGGAGGGTGCCCGGTTGCAAAGCTTCCCAGATGATTACCGGTTCTATGGCTCCGATGTTATGAAGCGGCTGGAGATCGGCAATGCGGTGCCGCCGCTGCTCTCGGTGGCCATTGTCCAGGAGATGCAAAGCGCCCTGAAAAGAAAGGAACAGATGCCGGAAAGGAGTGACCCCATGCGGTTGACCGACCAACAGATTGAAGAAACCTATCGGCTGATTGAACAGCACCACCAGGAATTTCTGGTATCCCAGGGGGTAAGGCTGCCCCGGCTGCGGCAGGCCGGGCAGTACACCAAATATGCGCTGACGCTGGTATATCTAGCGCAGGGTTACCCCCATACCCGCACCGTCAGCAAAAAGGAACTCACCGAGTTTATTCGGCAGTACTACCCGGATGTGAATGATGTGCAGCAGGCTAGGCACCTGGGTGCCCAGCAGGGCTGGTGCATCCTTTCCGGGGAGCGCAGTGACTTGGCTTCGGAGGGGATGAAGTCCGGGGAATACCGCCTGCAAACGCTGGAGGAGTGCTATCCGGGCTTTACGGCGGAGCGTCGGGAGGAACAAATGGATGCTGACTACTGGGAAGCGCTGAAGGCAAAGTATGATTACCGCTGTGCCTGCTGCGGCTCCCGGGAGGGCGAACCACACCGTTACTGGAAAAATACCCTTACCAAGCTGCAAAAGGGGCACAAGGACCCCCGCCGGCCGTTGGGCCCCGGCAATATCATTCCCCAATGCAGCAAATGCAACCAACCCGACCGCAATTGCTGGGTCTACGATGATAAGGGCCGGGTGGTGGGCCTTGCCAATGCCATTGTAGTGGAGCGCTGCCCCGCCGATCTTCAAAAGGAGATCTACATACGGCTGTACCGGCAATTTGGCGGCAAAGACCCCAAGGACCTGTGATCTTTTTACGACAAAGGAAAGCCAGCCCCCGCGGTTGGCTTCTTTTTATAGGGAAACAAGGGAAACCTTGTTATAAATTTGACGAATACCGCGAAATTTGGTATACTATCTCCATCCTAATCAAAGGCAAGGGGACCGGGAATATGAAACTTTTACCCTGCGCGGTGCGCGGCGTGCTGGCTGGTTTGATGATCTCTATCGGCGGCTATGTGTACCTGGGCTGCGAAAACCGTGTGGTGGGGGCGGTGTTCTTCACTGTGGGGCTCATCACCATCACCCTGTTTGGGTTCGACCTGTATACCGGAAAAATTGGCTACTGGCTGGGCCAAAGTCGGCAGGAACGCTGGCAGACGCTGCTTTCTCTGCCTTGTAATGCCGTGGGCTGCCTGATAGCGGGCCTGGCCCGCAGACCGGCCGGTGCCGTGCTGGCCCTGTGTGAGGCCCGCCTGGCCAAAGCGCCCCTTACCCTGCTGGTGGATGGCATCTTCTGCGGCATCCTTATCTTTATCTGCGTCGAGATCTACAAGACCCGGGGAACGGTGCTGGGCATCCTTATTTGCATCCCCACCTTCATTCTCTGCGGGTTCGAGCACTCCATCGCCGATGTTTTCTACTTCTGCAATGCCCGTATCTTCAGCGGCCAGGCTGTGTTGGTGGTAGTGCTGGTGGCGTTGGGCAATGCCCTCGGGGCACTTATCATCCCGGCAGCCCGGCTGGTGTACCAGCCCAAAGAGGAACAACCCCATTGGGAATAAAACCGCTGCGTGGTCCATCGGGCCGCGTGGCTTTTTTTACAAAAGATCGCATCTCCTTATCGATATCCTGTTGGATGCCGTATGTGTGCGGCGGCTCCTGCCGCAGAGCCCCAGCCCCAGGGTGCTCAGGCGTTCTTCGCCCCTTGGCAGCCTACAGTATTCCATCATTTCTTCTCAAACTCCTTTGCTGCATCTTTCAGGTATTGGCGGATGGGCAGATGCTGGGGGCAGGCGGTCTCGCATTTTCCGCAGCCGATGCACTCGTGGGCTTTGCCGTTGCAAGCGGTGCAGGGGATAAGGCCCTTGGGGCGCAGCACTCGGCACACCTCAGCCACGGCTGTTTGCTCGGTCTCATCCAGCGGCCGGTAGTCCTTCATCACCACCACATTGTCCCGCCGCCAGGTATTCGTCCACCATCTGGCTAAACTGTGCCAGGTCCACCTCCTCGCCCTGCATGGGCAGCCGCATACAGCCAAAGCCAAAATTCTTTTTCACTTCCTCAAAGCATGTCATAGCCATTCTCCTTCCATTTTGTTGCTATTTTCATTATGAACCCTAAAGTTCACTTTAGGTTAGGAGCTTTTTCACAGAAAAACCGTCCCCCGGCTGTTTCACAGTTTGGCTCCCCTGTCCCAAATTTTCTCATCCGCCGACTTTTGCCGATGGGCTCCGAGCCGCCCCGGCGCTACAATGAAGAGGAAATAAAGGGCTTTGCCCTGTACTACCGGGAAAGGAACGGGAACTGACTATGACACTGATGGAAAAAGCCGCCCATGCGGCAGAACGCAAGGCCTTTGAGAAGGTGCTGGAAAACTTCATCCAAAAGGGAAAAACAGCGGATGCCGCGGCCGCCGCGCAGGAGCTGGTGGATATGGCCGAAAAGATCCAGGGCAGCGTGTGGAAGAAGGAATCCTTCGAGGTGCTGCGCATGATCGCAGGCCAGCCGGAGGGCAAATGGGCGCACTATGTCCAGCGCATCCTGGATGAGACCGACCCCTATATCCTCAGGACCTTCCTCACCAACGCTGTGTATGAGGGCGGCTTCCGCGGCTATCAGCAGGCACAGAAGAATGCCGAAAAGTACGGCTGCAATATTCCGTGGCTCATTTTGATGGACCCCACCTCCGCCTGCAATATGCACTGCACCGGCTGCTGGGCCGCCGAATACGGCCATCAGCAGAGCCTGACCTATGAGGAGATGGACCGGGTGCTGACCGAGGCCGAGGAGCTGGGCACCCACGCCTGCCTGTTCACCGGCGGCGAGCCCCTCATCCGCAAAAAGGACATCATCCGTCTGTGCGAAAACCACCGCAATATGGCGTTCCATGCCTTCACCAACGGCACCCTCATCGATGACGACTTCTGCAAGGAGCTTTTGCGGGTCGGCAATTTCTTCGTCTCCGTCTCCATCGAGGGCTTCGAGGAAGCCAATGACGGCCGCCGCGGCGAGGGCCACTTCCAGAAGGCGCTGGCCGCCATGGAGCTGATGCACCGCTACAAGATCCCCTTCGGCGTTTCCATTTGCTACACTGCCAAGAATTATAAGACCGTCACCAGCGATGAATTCCTCGATCTGCTCATCAGTAAGGGCTGCGTCTTCGCCTGGTACTTCCACTACATGCCGGTCGGCATGGGCGCCTCCACCGAGCTGCTGCTGACCCCCGAGCAGCGCACCTACATGAAAAACCGTGTGCGGGAGATCCGCGGTGTGACCGGCGGCAAGGAGCTCTACTGCATCGACTTCCAGAATGACGGTGAATTTGCCGGCGGCTGTGTGGCCGGCGGGCGCATTTACTGCCACATCAATGCGGCCGGTGATGTGGAGCCCTGCGTCTTTATCCATTATTCCAGCGCCAATATCCGGGAAAAGAGCTTTCTGGAGTGCCTGCAGCAGCCGCTATTCCTGGAATATCGCAAGGGCCAGCCCTTTAACGGCAACCACCTGCGGCCCTGCCCCATGCTGGAAAATCCCGATCTCCTGCCGGAGATGGTGAAGCGCAGCGGTGCCCGCTCCACCGATCTGGAGGCGCCGGAAAGTGCCGAGCACCTGTGCGAAAAGTGCAAGGCCTACGCCGCCTGCTGGCAGCCCACCGCCGAACAGCTGTGGGACGAAGAGCACCGGCAGTAACCAACAAAGAAGAACCGTAAAAGTTTTCGGTCAAGCCTTTTTCAAAAGGCTTGCAGTTTCCAAAGACAGTGTCTTTGGCCGCTTACCGCGCGTCGGGCACAACCTCCACTTGAATCGGGCAGACCCTCCGCTACACTACGGGCAGACCCTCCGCTACACTACGGGCAGCCCTCTTCCGCTTCGGTGTGCCCTCCTTTCCCCACAAGGTCTTACGACCTTGTGGGGACCCCAGAAATCCCATTTTTCCGTAGGGCACTCGCAAGGTAGCTGCTTAGACTTGTACCTTCGGAAGGAAGGATAGTGTGAAAGGGAACCATCAGGGTTCCCTTTCGCGCTTAATAGGTGCTGATTTTGCACATAGGGCAAAATCAGCGGCGGCAGGGCATAGCCCTGCCGCGTTCTATAAGGAGAGGGTTCACCCTTACTTGTTGTCTTGTCCAGACTATCCTTTCGCCGAGCAGACGAAAATATTCCATTATCCCCCTAGTTTCCGTCAGATACGCCCCTCACCGTCCAAAGGGCGCGGCCTGCCGCAGTGCCGCCACAAACTGCGCCAGCGCGGGGTTTTGGGCGTCCCGCCGCCACGCCGCTATCACTTCCTCCTGCTCGCCCTGTCCGGTCAGCGGGATAAAAACCAGGTTTTCCGCCGGGGCATGCTTTCGCGCCGAGTAATCCGGCAGAATGGATACCCCTTCTTCCGCCGCCACCATCATCAGGATGCTCTCACTATCGGAGGAGCAGAACAGGATATTAGGCCGGTAGCCTGCCTCCTTATACAGGTTCATAAAAAACGCGTCGCCGTAGGAATCCAGCGTTTCCGCCGGGGACATGTAAATGATCGGCTCCCCCCGCAGCTCCCGGCGGGTCAGCCGCACCCGCTGCGCCAGCGGATGCCCGGCATACAGCGCCGCCACCAGCCCCACCTCCTCGGCCAGCAGCCAGTCCACCCGTTCATCCTGCTTCAGGTTGGTGCTGTCCCAGGTCAGGATCAGATCAAACTGATTCCCCAAAAGTCCCGCCGCCAGCTGGTCGGTGGTGCAGCGGTAAAAGGTGATCAGCAAATTGGCGTGCCGCTGGTGGAATTCCCGCAGGAAATCGGTAAATCCGCTTTGCTCATAGCCCTTTAGGTACCCAATGCGCAGGCTGCCGGAAAGCCCGGTGGAAGCTCCGTGCGCCCGGTCAATGGCCTGATCCATCCGCTCCAGGATCGCCTTCGCTTCGGTCAGAAACGCCTTGCCCGCCGGCGTTAGGGAAACCGGCCGGGTACTCCGGTCAAACAGGGGACACCCCAGCATCTCCTCCAGCAGCCGTATCTGCTGCGTCACCGCTGTCTGGGAGATAAAAAACTGGTCGGCTGCCTTGGTAAAGCTCCGGCTCTCCGCCGCCGCCACAAAGTATCTCAGTTGGTTTCGGTTCATCGGTTTCCTCCCTTTCTCCTTTCCGGTCCCTGCAATCCGCTGCATCATAACTTTTTCTTATATTATAATGCCAAACTGCTCCTTGTCAATGCTCCTCTCCCGTCCTATAATAAGAATACTTTTTATAAAGTCGAAATGAGGAGTATTGTATGCAAAGAGAAAATTTCCGTTCCCGCTTAGGGTTCCTGTTGGTCAGTGCCGGCTGCGCCATCGGCATCGGCAATGTCTGGCGCTTCCCCTATATCACCGGCCAGTACGGCGGTGGATACTTTGTGCTGTTTTATCTCATCTGCCTGGTCATCATGGGCATCCCGGTTATGACCATGGAGCTGGCCGTGGGCCGCGCCAGCCGCAAAAGCGCCGTACAGGCCTACCAGACCCTCGAAAAGCCGGGCCAGAAGTGGCACATCCACGGCTGGTTCTGCATGCTGGGCTGCTGCCTGCTTATGATGTACTACACCACCGTCACCGGTTGGATGGTGGATTACTTTTATAAATTCCTCCGGGGCGATTTTGTCGCCGGCATGGGCACCGAGGAGATCGGCGGCGTCTTCAGCCAGATGCTCTCCTCCCCCGAAGAAATGACCATCTTTATGGTCATCGTGGTCGTTCTGGGCTTTTTGGTTTGCAGCTTTGGCGTGCAGAAAGGCCTCGAGCGCATCACCAAGGTCATGATGATCGCCCTGCTGGCCCTCATTGTTGTGCTGGCGGTGCACAGCCTGCTGCTGCCCGGCGCCGCCGAGGGCATGAAATTCTACCTGCTCCCCTCCGCCGAAAGCATCCGTACCAACGGCCTGGGGAATATCATCACCGCCGCCATGAATCAGGCCTTCTTTACCCTCAGTCTCGGCATCGCCGCCATGGAGATCTTCGGCAGTTACATGGGCCGGGAGCACACCCTCGCCGGCGAGGCCACCCGCATCTGCGCCCTGGATACCTTTGTGGCCATTATGGCCGGCGTCATCATTTTCCCGGCCTGCTTCTCCTATGGTGTCCAGCCCGATGCCGGCCCCTCCCTCATCTTCCAGACGCTCCCCAGCGTTTTCGTCAATATGGAGGGCGGCCGCCTGTGGGGCACCCTGTTCTTCCTGTTCATGACCTTCGCCAGCTTCTCCACGGTGCTGGCCGTGTTTGAAAATCTGTTGGCTTTTGCGGTGGATACCTTCGGCATCAGCCGCAAAAAGGCCTCCCTTATCGGCTGCATTGCCATGCTGGTGCTCAGCATGCCCTGCATCCTCGGCTTCAATGTCTGGGGCGACCTGCAGCTCATCGGTGCCCGCGGCGTGCAGGATAGCGAAGACTTCCTCGTCAGCAGCCTGCTGCTGCCCATCGGCTCGCTCATTTATCTGCTGTTCTGCGTCAGTCGCTGGGGCTGGGGCTTCGAAAATTACCTCGCGGAAGCCAATACCGGAAAAGGCCCCAAGCTCCCCCGCTGGCTGCGCCCCTATTTCCGCTATGTTCTCCCCCTGCTCATCATCGTCATTCTGGTGCAGGGCCTTCTGTAATCAGTCAAAAATCAAGAGCCGTCCCCACGGGGCGGCTCTTTTCGTATCTGGTATTCCGCTGTCTTAAGGCTCCTCTTACATCGGGAAGCGGCCAGCCGTATAAATGACGGCATGGCTGCCGGAACAAGCAAAACCGAGATGATCGCCCCATCTGCCGGTAGGAGAATAGACCAAACCTAACATACCCATCCAAAAGGAAAAGCCCCTCTCGGAGCTTCCTTTTCATAGGACGATCGCTTATGTCATTATCGGCGCTTCTTCCTTCGCGAAGACCATCACACTCACGGTGTAGCACCCGTCGCCCGGCTGTGTCTCCATCTCGCCGCCGTATTTCTTCACCACCCGGTTGATGATCCCCCGGCCGTTGCCGCGGGTCATCTTGCCCTGGTTTACGGCGGTGCCCTCGGCGCCCTTACCGCAGCTGTTGCGGCACAGGATGGAAAGCGCCCCATCCGCCGTCTGCATGGTTAGTCCTACCTGCTTCGGCCCAGCTGCCCCGGCCGCCGCTATGGCGTTATCCAGCAGATTGCTCACCAACGCCACCAGGTCGTAGTCGTCAAAGCCCGTCGTCCCCGCCGTCAGCTTTATGTCAAAGTTCGCCTCAATACCCGCCTTTTCACAGTCGGCGGCCTTATTCACCAGCAGCGCGTTCAGTATGGCGTTGCGGCAGTAGTGCAGGTTGATGAGCTTCGGCGCGGCCACCTCCTCGGCATACTGCTTCAGGTCGGTGCCCTCCGGGGCCCCGGCGGTCAGGCTGCGTATCACCGCCACATGGTTATTGATGTCATGCTGCATCTCCCGTATCTGCTTCTGCTGCTCCTCCAGCAGGGTATAGTAGCTCTGCTGCATCCGGGTGGCCTCCAGCTGGGCCCGCAGCGCGGCGTTCTCGTTCATCCGGCGGATCATCACAAACAGCGCCAGGTCGCCCAGCATCCCCGCCACCAGCGCCGCCACCCCATAGGGGTTAAAAATGGCCGTCTTGGTCTCATTGGCGTACAGCACCAGGGTAATAAAAAACAGAATAAACTGCGAAGCGGGGATCAGGATATACGCCATGATGTCCAGCCGGGCATTGCGGCTCTGCACATACCGTATCAGCCGGATGATCCCCCAGCAGAGCCCCACGATGATCAGCTCCGAGGCGGCAATGGAAGCGTTAAAGTACCACACGCCCCGCACATTATCCAGCAGGTAGTAGTACATGTAGTCGGGGATCAGCCAGATCGCCAGGATATCCACCAGCGCCATCCCCAGTATTTCTATTATCTTTTCCACAAAGAACAGCAGCAGCCGCATCGCGATGCTGCCGTCAAATACCGTAAACAGATAGACCAGCTGAAAGACAAAATACAGCGCCATCAGCAGGTAGAAAATAGGGATCGCGTTGTTGCCAGGTACTTCCCGCAGGTAGCTGATGATGACTAGCCCAATATACAGCAGCAAGGTGGCGCGGGTCAGGTTTTTCCGGCTTTGGTATTTCGGCTTATAGGGGATAAACGCGTGGATAAACCACACAAATATAAATGTAATCAGATTATTGATGATGCCATACACCATGTTTCCAAAGAAATGCGATGTAAAAAACTGAATGATCGCTGTCATGCTTCCCTCTCCTCAATTCCGTTCTCTCTCACAGCTCGATATGGTGGTATTTACGGAACTGCTCCCGCACGGCAGGGTAATAGCCGTGGCTGATGGGCACCACCGTCCCGTCCTTCATCAGGAAGCTCTCCCGCCGAAACACCGCCGCATGGTCCAGGCTCACCGCAAAGCTGTTGTGGCACCGCAGAAAGGCCGGGCTCTCCAGCCGTTCCAGCAGCTCCTCCAGTCCCAGGGCGGTGGTCACGCACTGCCCGTCCGCCAGGTACAGCTTGGTCACCCGCAGCCGCCGCTCCAGGTGGGAGATCTCCCGTTTTTCCAGTACCAGCTGGCCGCCCTTCTGCGGCAGCACCAGTTGGCCGTTTTCGGCCTCGGCCAGTGCGGTCATCGCCTTTTGCAGCGCCAGCGGCAGGTGCTTCTCCATCGTCGGCCGGTACACATAGTAGGTGTGCCGGGTGGCATAGGCGTCGGGGGCATAGTCCAGGTATCCCGTCAGGTAGATGATCTGGCAGGTGGGCAGCAGCCGGTTCAGCGCTTCTCCCACCGCTATGCCGTTCATCTCTCCCAGCTCAATATCCAGCACCGCCAGCTGGTAGCGGCAGTTCTCCTCCCGCACCGCGCGCAGCAGTGCTTCCCCGCTTTCAAATGGCGCAATCAGCGCCTCCTCAGCAAAATATTCCCGCAGCCGGGCGGCGGTCGCTTCCCGCAGCTCTCTCTCATCATCGCATATCGCTATTTTTATCATCCCGTCGCCTCCACTCTTTTGTCAAATTATATCACACCTGTGCGAATTTTGGAAGAAAATATGACAGTATCTTACCTATTTATGCACGCTGTCCCAAAGGGTCTTTCCCCTGCACCCCTTCTGTGTTACAATACCCTCGATAAGGGGTAAGGGAGCGGAGAAGAACGACTGGGCAGATGTCACCCCTCCGTTCCCATGCCGGCACCGCTTTCGGGCAGCGGGGCCGCCGCAGCCAAATTTAGAGAAAACATAGAAGATCGAAATCGGCAGAGCCTCATTTTTGGGGTTCTGCCGCTTTCGTTTTTTGCGTTTTGGCCAAACTTTTCTCCCGCAGCTTGGTCATTTCGGCGAAGAAAAGAACAGCCCTATTTCGTCCTCAAAAAAATTTCCCGCCGTCTTCGATGCCCTTTTGCCGTTTTTCTGTTGCAAAAACGCAACAACCCACCCTGATTTTTTCTTTTTATAGGGGGACCCCGCACAAATTGTCGGAAAAAATTTTGGAATTCTGCTAAAATCCGTGTGTTGCGCAAATGCATCACTGTTGCGATTACGCAACACAAATTATTTGCAAAAATGCAACAAAACAGTATAATAAAGCCAGCAAGCCCACTTATTTCTACAAAAGGGGAGGAACTCTCATGAACTGGCTCGATACCATCACCTACATCCTGTACGGCTGCGGCGTCCTTATCATCCTGCTGTTCGCCGTCAATCTCATCCTCGCCAAAAAGCGCGGGGAGGACTCCAAATGGGTGCGCCGGGCGCTGTATGTGGTGGCCTTCATCGCCGCCGTCCTCGGCGCCATCCGGGCCAAGGCCGTCTATTCCGAAACGGTTTTCTTCGCCGATCTGCTCGTGATCTTCTGCCTCATCGTTGCCTTCGTCCGCTCAGAAAAACCCCAGCAGCCCCCGGAGGACGACGACCAGCAGTAATTTTCACCCGCTCCAACCAAAAGCCTCCCCTTTGTAAGGGGTAACGAAGCGGTGTCGCGCCAACCAAAAGCCTCCCTTGTGTAAAGGGAGGTGGCACGGCGCAGCCGTGACGGAGGGATTGTCATTCTTTTCTCCGTCTCTTTCAATTAAGCAATAGATACAAACAGGATTTTGGCAGAGAAAAATTGTGTTCAGATATGTTTGTTACGGTTAAATTCAAACTAATAATTTATAACCATGCACATGGCTGCGGTTATGATATAAACGGCGATGCTTATAAACTTGAAAGCCTGATATTTTCCCACGGGAAGGCCGTCGTCCTTGACGGTAGCAAGGGCCTTGACAAAGGTCACATAAAGGAAAATATAAAACGGCGCGAATATAAAGCAAAGGTATCCGTTGATGCTCGGTATGAACATAATCGCAATGTTGACGGCTATTATCAAAACCTGAAGCAGCATGGTCACGGCGAAGGCCTTTCGGCGGCTGCCGTTCATTTTTGTTTCCTTTTCGACGATCGGGTCGCCGTATTTATCGTATTTCACGGTAATCACCCCTTGAGGTGTAATATAACACAACCGCACAAAAAAATCAATCCCGAGGTATATATGTCCTTTAAAAAACTTTCAAACAGACTTGCTCTCGCCGCCGAATTTACGACCGACGGCAAAATAATCGCCGACATCGGCACCGACCACGGCAGTCTGCCCATATTCCTCGTCGGCTCGGGCAAATGCCCCTCGGCCGTCGCCGCCGACCTGAGAAAAGGTCCTCTCGAATCGGCAAAAAGCAACATCGAAGCCGCCGGGCTTTCCGATAAAATCGTCACAAGGCTTTCGGACGGACTTTGCGGCATAGGCCCCGACGAATTTGACGAGGCGGTCATGGCGGGAATGGGCGGAATTCTCATTTGCGGAATTCTTGAAAACTGCCCATACAGAAACGACAAGGCCTTTGTGCTGCAGCCCATGTCCGACCCCGACACCGTGCGAAGATGGCTTTACGCAAACGGATTTGACATAACAAGAGAAAGAGCCGTTTGCGAGGGAAAGCGGGTGTATGTGGTCATGCGCGCCGAATATTGCGGCAAGAGCCACAGTCCGACCGATTTCGAAGCCCTTGTGGGAACGCTCGCCCAAAGCCCTTCGGCGGCAGAATTCGAATAT
>OGWV01001374.1_pt1 | contig 15404 bp, 18 predicted proteins | sample 1576081 | NCBI WGS metagenome assembly OGWV01 (sample SAMEA3541541, study PRJEB24748) | human gut metagenome | biome: human gut; feature: human-associated habitat; material: faeces | place: China | collected 2012 | reverse complement strand
ATGAAGCCTGTGGTTCGCAAATACTGTAGTTCCGCTTCCTGCACATACACAGGTAATTACCAGTGCCAGCCCGGCTAACATTTTACTGATCTTCTTCCATCTTTTCTTCATGCTCTTTGTCCTCTCTTTCCTGCACCTTTCCAGATGCCATTGTTTCTGCCTTTTCCTTTTTCCCTGTATCCGGCTTTTCTTCCCTACTTACAAAACTGCTGTCCTTTTGGAGAACAACGCTGCCCTCCTGCAGTCCGCACAGCAGGGAAAACAAATCCCTGCCGTTTAATTTCATGCTGCGGATGCTTTTTACAATCTCCAAGCTGCATCTCTTTCCATGTTGCATCATCCAATTCGATGATCTCCATTCCTTCTTCTTTCAAGGTCTTCATTCGCTCTTCCCGGCGTTCATCTGCCTGTTCACGAGCTGTTTCCTGCGCATTTTCAGCAGCTTTGCGAATAATCTCCTGCTGTGATTTGCTTAAACCTTCCATAAATTTATCACTGACAATCAGTGTTACATAGTCTGGAACCGCATTGGTTTCAATTACGTATTCCTGCTGTTCGTAAAGCTTTGCACTAACCAGAAGCTCATATGCATTCTCCTGTGCGTCAATCGTTCCCTGCTGCAGTCCAATATAGACTTCGCTGAACGTCATTGGCGTTGGATTCGCACCAAGGGCTTTCCAGAACTGCAGATGATAGGTATTCTCCATGGTACGGATCTTCTGTCCTTTGAAGCTTTCAAATCCGGTAAATGGCTTAGCTGAAGTCATCACACGGTAGCACTGATCTGCCGTACCAAGGAGCTGATATCCGGCATCTTTGTAAATTCCTTGGATAATCTCCTGGAATTCTTCTCCGTCTACCGCCTTTCTGGCATCATCAATATTATCAAATGCACAAGGGATATCAAATACACACAATTCCGGCATAAAACTTACCTGCGGCGCCGGAGACTGTACGATGAACGGAATATCTTCATCCTTACAGCTTTCCAGAAGTTCACGGTCTCCACCTAAGGTACTTTGCGGATATACTTGAATCTTCATCTTGCCATCACTTAATTTACCTACTTCTTCCGCAAAGGTAGAAGCAAATACATGTGTAATCGTCTCTTCAGTACTACAGGTAGCCAAAGGCCATGCATACCGTTGTTCCTCTTCTTCCGATTGTTTCCGGGAGGAACCGGTAACGCCAAAAGCAATGACACCGGCGGTAATTCCAAGAAGGGCAATAACAATAATTGCGCGGTATATTCTTTTCATTTTCTCTCCTCCTTATAACAAGATCAGACTGATCTGTGGAATAAACGTAATCAGTAACAATGCAATTAAGAAATATCCAATCAGTGGAAGTGCACGCTTTGCAATATCCACGACCGGAATATCTGTCAAAGAGCTTGCCACAAACAGGTTCACTCCAATCGGAGGAGTTACAAATCCAATTGCCAGGTTAACAACCATCATAACACCAAAGTGGATTGGGTTCACACCGATTCCTGTCATAATTGGCATCAAAATCGGCGTAAGAATCAAGATCGCAGGTGTCGTATCCATGATCATTCCAACCAGTAATAAGAAGATATTTACAACAATTAAGATCACTACCTTACTAGAGAAATTCTCTAGAATCCAGCCGCTGATCGTCTGTGGAATCTGCATCAACGTAAGTACACGTGAGAATGCAATAGACGCTGCCAGAATAAAGAGAATCGGAGCATAGGTCTTTACTGCTTCTGCAAATACCGGATAAAGATCTTTGAACTTCAAGGATCGATCACCAGCATGAGCATGCCGTCGTGCGCGGTGTAATCGCCCTCGGCAAGCGACCACTCAACGTGCTGCTTAGCCCAGCTGAGCATGTTATGGGTAAGCGGCTCGCCCTGCACCAAGCGCTCGGACAGCGCGCGAATGTGACGGTTGAGCATGGGCACCTTTTTGTTGGACATGCGCCAACGGCAGATAAGCGCGGGCTTGTCGAGCGTAAACTTCTCGACCGCCTCCTGATTGGCGCAAAAGTCCTCGTACGCACGCTGGTCCTCGGCATTGCCAAACAGCTCTGCATCATCAATCTGGGGCATGGTTGTACCTTTCGTGTTAGTCATTCCGTCCTCTTATACCAAAAAGACGGCCCTCCAAACGGAGCGACCGTCTTTTGCAAAGATTATTTTAGAAGCGAGGCCAGTCCAAGGGACGAGATAACATCCCATCCTCCCCAGTCAACCTAACAGGTCGGCGAGGGTTGCCCAGGTGCCGCAGATTGCCGTGAAAGAGGAGCGACGCGTACTTGGGTACGCGAGCGACGAATGAGCGGCAAGGTGCGGTGGTTGGGCAAGCCGCAGCGCCACCTCCCTACTTAATGGCGGAAGTGGCGGGCACCCGTGAAAACCATCGCAATATTGTGCTCGTTGCAGGCCTGGATGCTCTCGTCGTCGCGCTTGGAGCCACCGGGCTGGATGATGCAGGTCACGCCGTGTGCGGCAAGCACGTCGACGTTGTCGCGGAACGGGAAGAACGCGTCACTTGCGCAGGCAAAGCCGCCCTTCTCCACGCCTTCGCGCTCGCAAAAGTCCTCGGCGCGTTCGCAGGCAAGCAGTGCGGAGTCAACGCGGTTGGGCTGACCAGGGCCCATGCCAATGCCGGCCTTGCCCTTGGAGACCAGGATGGCGTTGGACTTGACGCCCTTGCAGACCTTCCAGGCAAACTCGAGCTCGGCCATCTCGGCGTCGGTGGGCTTACGGTCGGTGGGGAACGTGAAGGTCGCGGGGTCCTCGGTCACGTGGTCGACCTCCTGCACCAGCATGCCACCGTCGATGGAGCGCAGCTCCACCTTGGCGCCGTGGTCCACGCCGCCGGTAGCCAGCACGCGCAGGTTGGGGCGCTTGGCCATGCGCTCGAGTGCCTCGGCGGTGTAGCTCGGGGCGATGATGACCTCGACGAACTGCTTGTTCTGATCGGCAAAGTGCTCAACCAGCTCAAAGGGGACCTCTCGGTTGCAGGCAATGATGCCGCCGAAGGCGCTCTTGGGATCGCAGGCAAAGGCGCGGTCGTAGGCAGCCGTGATGTCCTCGGCAACGGCGGAGCCGCAGGGGTTCTGATGCTTGAGGATCACGCAGGCAGGCTCGTCGAACTCGCGGACCAGGTTCCAAGCGGCATCGGCGTCCAGATAGTTGTTGTAGCTGAGCGGCTTGCCCTGGATCTGCTCGGAGCCCACAAGCGGGAACTGAGAGCTCGCGGTGTTCTCGCAGCCCTCGGCAAAGCGATAGACCGTGGCCTTCTGCTGCGGGTTCTCGCCATAGCGCAGGTCGTCGACCTTTTCCAGCGAGATCTCGAGCTTGGCAGAGGTGTCCGCCACGTCGCTTGCCTGGGCGGCAAGCCAACGGGAGATAGCCGTGTCGTAGGCGGCGGTAGTCTGGTAGACCTTCACCTGCAGGCGGCGACGGGTGGCAAGCGTGGTGCAACCGCCGGTCTCGCGCATCTCGGCAAGGACGGCGTCGTAGTCGGCCGGGTCGGAGATAACGGTAACGCTCGCGGCGTTCTTGGCGGCAGAGCGCAGCATGGAGGGACCGCCGATGTCGATGTGCTCGATGGCGTCCGCAAAGGTGACCTCGGGGTTGGCGACGGTCTTCTCGAACTCGTACAGGTTGACGACGACCAAGTCAATCAGCTTAATGCCGTGCTGAGCGGCCTCCTGCATGTGCTGCTCGGAATCGCGGCGGGCCAGCAGCGCGCCGTGAACCTTGGGGTGCAGGGTCTTAACGCGGCCGTCCATCATCTCGGGATAGCCCGTGAACTCCTCGATGGGGGTTACGGGAACGCCCGCGTCCTCGATGGCACGAGCCGTGCCGCCCGTAGAGATGATCTCGACGCCAAAGTCATCGACCAGCGTCCGTGCGAAATCGACGACGCCCGTCTTATCGGTAACCGAGATCAACGCGCGTGCGATCTTCACATCAGATCCCATGCAGTCCTCCTGTCTGGTACGCCGCCGTGCTCTGTGAGTCGGTGATACGTCGATCTGCAGCGCTCGCGCAGCGGCATTGAAAATACTGATTCAATGTAGCGCATCGAGCGCATCGATGCACCCCGCAACGGGCGCATGTGCAGAAAAAGTTTGCTCGCGGAGGGGATGGGCACGGTGAGTTCATGGAACACAGGGGCACCATAATTAGATGCCAATAGCGTGGTAGAACTGTGCTCGATATGCATCCGCAAAAGAAAGAGGCACCATGGTCTCGCGGGTTCTCTACCGACCGTTTGATACCGAAGACTTCGACGCCATCGCGCTGATTCTGCAGCAGCTTTGGCATAACAATTCGGATAACGATGAGTACAACCGCCTTGAGGCCGCGTGCGACCTCGCCTATTGCCTTTCGTCATCGACGTTTTCGCAGGTTGCCGTAATCGACGGTCAGGCGCGTGGCATTTCGCTCGCGCGTGCGGGACAGAGCTCCGGCGCCACCGTTAAGGAACATTGGATGGATACCGAACGCGCGCTGCTTTCGCAGATGCGCGAGCTGGAGCCCGATGTCTGCGCCGAGTATCTCTCGTTTGTGCGCGCAACCATCCGAACCAACAACCGCCTGCTCGAGAGCAGCCCGTTGCCGCACGACAACGAAGTCACGCTGCTCGCCGTCGATCCCGATGTCCACGGCCTGGGTGTAGGCTCAGTGTTGCTCGATGCCGCGGTCTCGTACCTGTCCTCGCGCGGGGCGACAAGGGCGCACCTGTACACCGACTCCAACTGCTCGTGGAAGTTCTACGAGTTGCACGGCTTTAAGCGCACGGCCACGCACCGCGCCAACCGCGAAGAGCGTCGTCACGACATGCCGCGCGAAAGCTTTCTCTACGAACTCGACCTAACAGCCTAGCCCAAGCAGCCACACCTAGTCATTTAAGAACGTCCCCAATGACTGATCCCCAACAACTAGTCATTTAAGTCTGTCCCTAATGAGTGGCCTAGGGGGTTTGTAGATAGCCGTGGTCAAAATACATCAAATATGAGTACTGTTACCTTTTTAGTAGCAGCGATTCGGGGCATTTTTGATGCTTATAGGCATGACGACCAGCTGCACGAGCTGACGTAACTCCCCAAATGTTCAATAAAATGGGCTCCTAACGAGAAGTACTCTCATTAGGAGCCCATTATTATGTGCAAACATATGTGACCAACGCAGCAACAGTACTCATATTTGGCATTTTTTGTCCACTGCCCCTTGCGCGAAGGTCCTCAGCGGAAAGTTTGACCCGTTTCGATGCACAAAAATGGGATGAATCTTCCCTGGCAACCGCCCAGAAAGATCCACCCCAAAGCAAGCGCTCGCTAGAACGTTCCGCCGCCGCCTCCGCCGACGCCGCCACCGCCGCCACCGGAAAAGCCGCCGCCGCTGCCGCCGCTCGAACTATCGGAACTCGAAGCCAGCTCGCGGATGGTCTCGTGGTACACATCGTTGAACGAATCGAGCGGGGACTCGTTGCCGTAGTGATGGTAATACCACCAGTAGCAGGGGTAGTTGTCGTAGAAATCGTCGCTGTTGCGCAGGTCCGCAGGCACGGCCTCGGCCAGCTGTCGCAGCACTTCTTTCGAAACGCCCAGGGCAACGCCCATCACCAGCAGTTTGTTCCACAAGATCAGGTCGCTGGGAATGGCCTCCTTCAGGCGCGTAAAGTCCTCAAGCCAATGCTTGAGCGCTTTACAGCGAGCCGCCACCTCGGCGCCCTCCGGCGTGTAGCGACGGAAGGTGCAGCTCAGGACAAAGCCCACGATCGTGACGGGGATCGAGATCATAGCGGCACCGACATTGGCATCCGCAAAGTCGGCATAGAACAGAGAGCCCAAAATGCCACAGACAATAATGATGCCGAGAACCAAGCCGGCAACCAGGGCGATGGTGCCGTCCGAGGCGATAAGCTCGCGCGCCTCCAGCTTGCCCTTAACCGTGCTCTGATAGTCCTCGAGCTTGTCGCCAACAGATGTGGTGCGCTCGCTAGCGTACTCCTCCAGCTCGCTAAACGTGCGCGAACGGACTCCGTCCTTATCGGGCTTAACGCCGGCGAAGAAGACCTTGAGCACATCGCGATCGATGCCGTCCTTCTTGGCAGCCTTCCAGGCCTCGTCGGTCACTGTGATGCGATACGTCTGCTCCTCTTTTTCGCGACGGAGCAGACCCTTCTTCTTGGTCTCGGTCGCTTCTTCCAGCTTGATCACGCGGTCGTCGGTAAGCTTCATAAGCGTGGCGATATATGCCTGATCGGGCACCTCGTTCCAGCTCATGAGGGCCGAAAGCACGGCGGGATGGTCGGCCGAAGGCACATCGCGGAAATATTCGTCCTGGAAAAGCGGCTTGGGCTTGCGGCGGCGCAGCTTGAGCACAACGATTGTGCCGGTAAAGGCCACCGCCGCGACAACACTTAGCACGGCAAGCGCATTGGCAATCATGCGAGCGTGAGCGCGGCGAGCGTTGGCCTCGTCGGCCCATTCCTTCTCTTCGCTCAGAATCGTCGACATGCGCTTTTCGCCCGAGACGGCAAGCTGCGGCACCCAGTCGCTGGGGAAGGCGATGCGTGCCTCGGCGAATTCGCCCTCATGCACGCAGGGAATGGTATAGGTGACCATGGGCTCGTCCGCATCGAGCGACACGTCGCCCGTCAGCGGGCCGTGGCCCCATGCGCGGAAGTTATCGCCCTTGACGGCAGCCGTCCCGGCAGCGGCATTTGCAAAGTAGACTTCCATCTCGACGTCATCGGAGTCCGCAGACCAGCCGTCACCCACAAATTTCCAGTAGAGCTCGGCGGTATCGGCCCAGTTCATAACCGCACCGGTCATGGAATAACTCACGTAGTAGATTGCGCTGTCGCCGCTCTCGTGAGGGCTGAACACCTTAATCTTTACGCCGTCGTCGGACTGCTCCACCGTGTAAACGCCGTCGTCGCCTTTATTTGCGCTGTCGACCTTGTTAAACGCAGTGTCGTCTTCCTCGACGCTCAGCACATTGACGACCACCGAGCCGCCTTGCTGGTTAGAGCCTGTATTGATATCCCAATACACGCCGTTAATGTCATCGTCGAAATCGAACTGGCGTCCCTCGACAACGGTCAGCGAGCCATCAGCCTCAACCGTGGCACCGATATAGGTTTGGCTCATGGAGTAGCCGTCGGCGTGCGCGACGGCAGGCAGCAGCAACAACGCAAGCGCGACGAGTGCGCAGACGGAAGCGAACCGCGCAAACAGGCGGCGCTGCCGACAGGGCTGGGCAACGGGGGCGTTCATAGGCACATCCTTTGTCTGTGGTACCAGTAGCGTCATTGTCCCACGTTTGCGAGTTCATGTGACGAACATCTAGGTCAGCGGAGCGTCAAAACGGGACAAAAGTCACGCCCGCCGCCGGCACCTGGGGACGTTCCTTATCTGCCGGCAATCTGGGACACTCCTTGGCATAGCCCGCTCCGGCAATAGATACCACTTCATAGCTCCATCACAGGTGTAGCGGCTTTGTGTGGGCGCGGCATGCGCTGATTGAGCCGCCAGTTGAGGGGCATAAAGCAGTTGAGCGAAAACGGTTTGCCCCTTTGCCGTCCGCTTGAGGATCATGTCCCCCTTTTCCGCGGAAACCCCGGCAGTTGCGAAGAGCTGCCGGGGTTTCTGTCGTTTGAGGGCTAGATTGATTGACGACGATTAAGGCGCCGAGCCGGTGGTCCGGCACGCGCAACGTGTGGCCTCAGCAACTTGCAGGCCACGGCAGCGTCTCCCCCACCACGCCCCGCGCTATACTCGTCCGCATGGACATCAACGCACGCAACATAGCAACAACCGCCGCCGACGCGCCAACGACGCCGGCCGCTCCCGCGCCCGTCGTGGGGCGCTTCGCCCCGTCGCCCTCGGGCCGTATGCACCTGGGCAACGTGTTCAGCTGCCTGTGCGCATGGCTTTCGGCCCGCAGCCAGGGCGGCAGCATCGTGTTACGCATTGAGGACCTGGACGATCGCTGCAAGCGCCCGGAACTTGCCGCCCAATTGATTGACGACCTGGCCTGGCTGGGGCTGGAGTGGGACGAAGGCCCCTACTACCAGCACGACCGCCTAGACCTGTACGAGAGCGCCTTGCGCCGGCTGAAAGACGCCGGCCTCACCTATCCCTGCTTTTGCACACGCGCCGAGCTCCACGCCGCGAGTGCACCGCACGCGAGCGACGGCACGCCCATCTACCGTGGCGCCTGCCGAAGTCTTTCGGCCGAGGAGGTGGCCCGCCGCAGCGCCCTGCGCGCCCCGGCCACACGTCTGCGCGTGCCCACCGTCGACGACCTCGCAGACGACGTGATCGAATTTGTGGATCGCACGTACGGCGCCCAATGCGAAGCACTCGCCACCGAGTGCGGCGACTTTTTGGTGCGCCGCAGCGACGGCGTGTTTGCCTATCAGCTAGCCGTGGTGGTCGACGACGCTGCCATGGGCGTCACCGAGGTCGTGCGCGGATGCGACCTGCTGGGGTCCACGCCGCGCCAGATCTATCTGCAGCACCTGTTGGGACTGCCCACGCCGCACTACGCACATATTCCGCTGCTCATGGCACCGGACGGCCGCCGCCTTTCCAAACGAGACCGCGATCTGGACCTGGGCGAACTCCGCGCCCGCTTTGGCACGCCCGAAGCGCTGCTGGGCTGGCTCGCCGGGCAAACGGGCATCGCGCCGGACACCACGCCGCGCTCTGCCGAGCGGCTGGTCGAGCACTTTAGCTGGGATGTTATCCGCAAGCACAGGGAGAACATCACCGTAACGGCTGAGTAATCAGGCACCCCACCCCTACGCAACATCCCAGGGCTGGAGTTCGTCGCCCAAGCGAACGATGCAGTCGTAGAGCACGGTATGACGCTCGGCCGGGTTGGCATCTCGATGAAAATGCCCGTAGTACCAGCTCCTGTAGTCCAAGCGGTCTTCCAGCTCATCGAAAAATGCCGTAAGCCGATCAACGGCAGGGCAATTCCAGCCGGGCCCCGGATAGAGCGTGGGCGAAAGCATGCGCGTGGAGCAGGTGTGGGTGATCACGTAGTCGACCTTCCAGCCCACGCCGTCGAGCTTTGTCCGTGCCTCCTCAAAGTTGCGCTCGTCCGGCAGCTCCTGCGGCCACCAGCTGGAATACGGAATGCGGTATTCCTTGTCCACGCTCGTGGCGCCGCCCATGGTAAAGACCGTTGAGCCGTCGAGCTCAAAAACCTCGCCGCGCGTCAGGCGCCGTATGGGCGAGGTGTCCGACAGACGCTGCGTCAACCCACCATGCCACAGCTCCATGGGGCGCTCCGCCCAATGGTCGTAGCGTTCGTGGTTGCCGTCGACGAACAGCACGGTATAGGGGCGCGACTCCAGCCAGGCGATATCGGCGCACTCCTCGGCAGAAAAATCCCAGGGAAAGCCAAAGTCGCCCGCGACAATCAGATAGTCGTCACTCGTCAGGCTATCCCCAAGCTCCCAGTCGCGCAGCTTTTGCATGTCAAGGCCGCCGTGAATATCGCCCGTCACATAGACCGTCATCGGATCACCACCTCCCTGTAAGTCGCTAGCCCACATTCTGCACGATCACTAAGCCAACCGTTCCAGCCCTTCCATCCTTTAGGACCTACCCCTCGCTCTTCCATCCAAACGGGTCAAGCACCCAAAAAACCAGATCGAGCACGCCGCTGGTCATCATGGCACCGGCAAGGGCCATGCAAACATGCAGAGAACTGGCACTTCGGAGCACGTCAAATGGTCCCAGAACAGCCAGCAGCGCGACCGCCACGCCGGCCGCGCACAGCACAAGACACGGCCCTGCGTCCTTGACGCACTTCTTTGCAAGGTGCTTGGTGTTGCCACTCATCAATATCGAACTCCTTAGAGGGTCGTTTTTCAGATGCATGCCGCCGCGACGGAGCATGGCGGCAGGGTAAGTGTCACATATCGTGCGGACATCAATGGAGAAACCGCCTGCTCGACCAACCCTTGACGCCGTTTTGCATCGGTACCCCATCCCCCGCTATCGGGCTCTATTACTTTTTCCGCGAAGTGAGCGTCTGTTTTTGGACCCCTGGAGCATCCGCATTTTTCAACGGCATAAACGCAGGATTCTGGCATCAAAACCGCGGAGAACGGCGCCCTCAAAGTGTCAATGCTTCGGGGGTCCGATTTTGCTCGTTCACTTCTCGGGAAAAGTATTAGACCTCGCCGCGGGCCACTAATAATGACCCCTCTATACACACCCAAAAACTCATCCAACATTAATCTTGGCTCAAGAATCGCTTAATCTATAACCTGCACTATAGAGTTCGACCAAGGGCGGGGCGGGGCGGGGCGGCGCAACGCAGACCGCCGAACGCAACGCTCGCGCCCGAGCAAATTGCCCGGCGTCGCGCCCATCGAACGAAAGGACAGGTCATGGACGACCTCGAAAAAGTTGAAACCATCCGCACCAAGTGCAACGTGAGTTACACCGATGCCAAGGCGGCGCTCGACGCTGCCGACGGCAACGTTTTGGATGCCATCATTTGGCTCGAGTCGCAGGGCAAGACCCAGACCACGTCGGCGCAAGCCGCCACCGAGTCCGCGCCAGTCGATGAGCCCTCTGCCGAGATGGTCGCCGCGCAGGCAGCCTACGAAAAGTCGAGCGAAAAGACCGACTTCTCCAAGAAGATGGACAGCGTGTGGGAGTACCTCAAAAAGCTCTTCCGCCTGAGTCTGGACACCAAGTTTATCGCCACGCGCCGCGATGCGATCATCCTCAACATCCCCATCCTGATCCCCATCGTCGCGCTGTTTGCCTGGGGCGCCACGATATGGCTGATGCTGATTGGCCTGTTCTTTGGCATGCGCTACCGCATCGACAGCGACGGCGACGTGCCCGGCAGCATCAACAACCTTATGGATAGCGCTGCTAACGCCGCGGACGACATCAAGCAAAATCTCAACGACGACAAGTAATCGCAGACGGGGGCACGCATGGCACGGATCCTGATCGTAGAGGACGAGGAGAAAATCGCCCGCTTTGTGACGCTCGAGCTGGAGCACGAGGGCTACCAGGTGGAACACGCCGCCGACGGACGCACCGCCGTTGACCTGGCGTTGGAGCGCGACTACGATCTGATTCTGCTCGACGTGCTGTTGCCGCAGCTCAACGGCATGGAGGTCTTGCGGCGTGTCCGCAAGCACAAGGATGTGCCGGTGATTATGGTCACCGCGCGCGATGCCGTGATGGACAAAGTGGCCGGGCTCGATGCCGGCGCCGACGATTACCTGACCAAGCCATTTGCGATTGAGGAGATGTTCGCACGGATCCGCGTGGCACTGAAGCGCTCGGAAGCCGTGCGAGCGGCTTCGGGCGTTGGCGGCGCCAGCGCCGGGGCTGGCGTAGCGAGCGGCACGGCCGCCGGTATCGCCACAATGTCCCCGGCAACCGACACGGCCCAGACCGCTGCCGCGCCCTCCCCCGCCGCGCTCACCGTGGGTTCGGTCGCGCTCGATCCCGACCGCCGCGAAGTCACGGTCGGCGGCTCGCCCATCGCGCTCACGGCCCGCGAGTTCGACGTCCTCGCCCTGCTTATGACGCATGCCGAAACCGTACTCACGCGCGAGCGCATCGCGCACGAGGCGCTGGGCTACGAATACGTGGGCGACACCAACAACGTCGACGTGCACATCGCGCACCTGCGCGCCAAGATCGAAGACGCCGGCGGTGCCCGCATCATCCAAACCGTGCGCGGGGTGGGCTATGTCTGCCGCGCGTAACGCCGAGACCAAGCGCGTCACCTCCATCGCCCGTGCCATCAACTGGAGCTACATGTGGCGCCGCCTGGCGAGCTACATCTGGCTCGACCTGTGGCTGCTGGTTGCTGCGGCGGCGATCCTCATCTATGGCTATAACCAAACGCTGCCCGACGGCGCGTTTACCGCGGGATGGATCCCCGGTGCCGCCGTCCACGGCATGTCGCTGACGCCCGCGCACGGCTGGGACCCCGCCACGCTCACCTATACCGTCGAGCTTGCGCGCACCACCAAGACCTTCCCCCTCGCGCAGGACCTCATCGCGCTGTGGCCCCTCTATCTTGTCGTTGCAGGTGGGCAGGTCATCAGCGTGCTCAACATGCTCGGCGGCGCCCGCCGCGTGCGCCGCACCATGGCACCGCTCAACGACCTGGCCCTGCGCGTAGACGAGCTCAGCCGTATGCAGCTCTCCGGCGGCAAGATGGAAACGCTGGAGCAGGCCATCGAGCGCGCAAGCGTCGACTCGCCGAGCGTCACCACCGGCGACGCCGACCTGGCGAGCATCGAGGTCGCGCTCAACCGCCTGCTGCGCCAGATGCAAGAGGCAAAGCTGCAGCAGATGCGCTTTGTCAACGATGCAAGCCACGAGCTACGAACGCCCATCGCGGTGATTCAGGGTTACGTAAACATGCTCGACCGCTGGGGCAAAGATGACCCGGACGTGCTGGCGGAATCCATCGCGTCCCTCAAGGCCGAAAGCGAGCATATGCAGGAGCTCGTGGAGCAGCTGCTGTTTTTGGCGCGCGGCGATGCCGGGCGCACGGTCCTGCGGCGTGCGCATACCAACCTGGCCGCACTGGTCGGCGAGGTATGCGAGGAATCGCAGATGATCGATACCGAGCACACGTATCGGCTGGCGTACGACACCACGCTTGCCAACGACCCGCGCTGCGACGCATCTGTCGACGTGGCGCTCGTGAAGCAGGCTCTGCGCGTGATCGTGCAGAACGCCGCCAAGTATTCGAACGCGGGAACGACCGTCACATTTGGCATAACGACCGATGCGGGCATGGGCACGATCGACATAGCCGTTGAGGACGAGGGTATCGGCATGAACCAGGAATCCGCAGCTCACGCGTTTGAACGGTTCTACCGCGCCGACAACGCACGCGATGCCGACGCGCAGGGCTCGGGTCTGGGGCTTGCCATTGCCAAGTGGATCGTCGATAGCCATGGTGGTGTCATTGGCGTGACCTCAGTCGAGGGCGTCGGCAGCCGCTTTACGATTCGCCTGCCACGATAGAAAGCCCCTCGGCATAAATAAAGGGATAAGGCCATGCGGCCCTATCCCTTTTTGCTAGCTATAGCAGCCTGTGCGCTACTCGCGGCACAGGTGCACGGCGAAGCCGGCGAACTCGCGCTTAAAGTACACGAGCTTGGTGCCGCCGTCGGGCAGCAGCACGCGCGACTCCTCGTTGACCTCGAGCCCGCGCTCGGCAAACCACTTCTCGGCCGCATCGATGTCGTTGACGGCAAAGCCGATGTGGCCCTTGGTGCCACGACCGTTCTGCTTCATGACCTCGATCAGCGAATCGTTAAAGTACGAAACCGGGGTCTCGATAACGGGCAGGCCCATCATCGTCGAGAACAGCTCCGCGATCTCCAGGGCATCTGCCGGGTCGGTGGCGTTAATGCCCACATGGGCAACGCGCATGCCAAAGAGCTCGACCGGATTGGCGTTCTGCTCACTCATACAGTCAGCGCCTACTGAGCCATGACGTCGAGGACGGCCTTCTCGGCAGCGACGCGGTTCATGCCGGTCATGAAGGGCACGCCGCTCACGTACGGGCAGGTGAGGCCCTCGGGAGCAACGGTGGTGGCGATCAGCAGGTCGGCGCCCTCGTCGCAAGCGTCCTTGGCCTCGGAGATGGCGCACTGCACGATCTCATACTTGCCGGCATAACCGTTGGCGTCGAGCATGGTGGCGACCTTCTGGGCAACGAGCGTGGAAGTAGCAGCGCCAGCACCGCAAGCCAAAACGATCTTCTTCATAGGTAATGTCTCCCTTCATGGTTTACTTTAGGTAAGTGTACCGCAGCGAGCGATGGCACTCAGCCTCGATGAGCTTTTATGCCAGTTTGCTTGTGCGCTGCGTATAATACATCTAGTACGTGTTGTCATACCGCTCGCTTTATGAGCGACTAAGGATCCTAACATGCCCGATTCCCGCACACTCTGGACCGCCGTCGTTATCATCTGTATCGCCGTGTCGGTGTTCTTTAGCGTCAAAAAACGCACTACGTTTAAACGCCTGCAACAGTTGATGGCCGCCAAACAGTGGGCCGAGTTCGATCGTTTGCTCGACGGCAAACTCACCAGCATGCTGTACCCGCGCTACAACCGCGACTACCTGCGTCTGAACTCCTATCTGCTGCGCGAGGACCACGAGCGCGCCGGCGAGATGTTCGACCTGCTGCTGGGACTCAACCTGCCCAAGATGCAGCGCGTCGACCTGGTAATCAAGGCCTTTAACTACTACGTTGGCCAGGAGGACCGCAAAAAGTCCAAGGAGCTGCTGCATGAAATCAAGGGCTTTGAGGGCGGTCAGGCCGAGGCGGTCGCGCACGAGTGCCAGCTGATGTACGACACGATGATCCTCAAGCGTCACAACGACATTCCCGAGCTGGAGCGCATGCTCGAGGATGTCGGCGACGACCCGGTCAAGCGCTGCCGCTTGGAGTACCTGCTGGCCCTGCAGTACCAGAACAAGGGCGACGAAGCCAAGTTTGCCGAGTACTTGGAAAAGTCAGGCCAGCACTCGATGGCCGTCAACGCGTAACGGACGGCTTGTGCTAGACTTCTAGTCTCACGGGGGCGTGGCGGAATTGGCATACGCAGGAGACTTAAAATCTCTCGCCGCAAGGATTGTGGGTTCGAGTCCCACCGCCCCTACCATATGGCTTTTACGGGCCCGTGTCCCTTTGAGATGCGGGCTCGTTTCTTTTGGATGCCGGTGGGACTCGAACCCGCGAGCCGTCTCGGCAAGCTCCGTCACGGGCTTTCTCAGCTCGTCGGTGCCGGTCTGGCGCTCCTCCATGACGCGCGCCCTGTGCCACAGCATCGCCGCCCCCTATCCGAGGAACTTGATGCCGGGGCGGCCCATGGAGCGCTTGAGGGCGGCTATCTCCTCGGAGTAGGCCGACAGCACGTCGTCGATGAACGAGTTGGACATCGACCCGCCGTCGGCCGCGGACTCCGAGGTGCTTCCCTCAACGCCTTCATGGCCGCATCGACCGCGATTGAGCCAGCGGCGTCGGGGAGGTCGCCGTCGGACTCCACGCGGAGCGCTATGCGGTCGAGGACGGTTCTAAGCATCTCGGTGATCGCGTCGTCCCCTGGCACCTCCTCGCAGTCGAGGAAGCGCACCTTCACGCGGTCAACGAGGCCCTCGGGGGCCATTTAGCCCTCGGTGGTGCCGGCGTCCTTGCCGCTCTCGGGCTCGGAGGGCTTGGCGGGCCCGCAAACTCGCCCGCATCCTTGGTCAGCTTGCCTACGCTGTCGACCGGAACGACAATCTGGATCTGCGGATAGTGGTTGACGCAGACTTCAAAGTCCTCGACACCGTGCCCAGGAGCGGTGTGGACGCAGCCCCGCCGCGGCGGCGCATCTCAGCAGTGCGGTTCA
>OGWV01001369.1_pt1 | contig 15436 bp, 13 predicted proteins | sample 1576081 | NCBI WGS metagenome assembly OGWV01 (sample SAMEA3541541, study PRJEB24748) | human gut metagenome | biome: human gut; feature: human-associated habitat; material: faeces | place: China | collected 2012 | reverse complement strand
ATCATAAGTGACCTCCTATAAAAGATATTTGTAGTTGGTAGACGCTAATCCTTCACACACTTATTACCACTCAAACTAGTTTTTTTACACGAACACGGAGATAAACCTGCCTAACGCGAGCACACATAATAAGGGGAAGGCTGACCCTCTTCTCCACGTCCAGTAAACGGACCGGTGGGTCGCCGTCAAGCCATCTACTCCCCTAATTATATGCAATAAGTGCAGCGGATAGGAGCGACCTATCTACTACACTTCTATTGTACTAGGTGGGCCGTATACCAGTTGGTATAGAAGTGATTCATGATAATGACATAAGTCTTAGTGTACGGGTCGGATGAGTTGCATTTCCTCAGCCGTAGGTATATAAGTTCAAGACAAATTAGAACTGATTTCTTATATTTCACATCGCAGAACTGTCCCCGGAGGGGAAAGTGCCCAGCCTATCACTTTTCTGTTGCTGGGAGAAAGAGTTGCATTTTCTAAGAAGGCGAAGCATCATCGCCTATGGTTTTCAGATAACACAGGCCTATATTTATGTCAGATAATCCTCCAATGGAATATTCCAATAGAAAAAGGGCTGTGACAAAATGTTTGCACACTTTGTCACAGCCCTCATTTGTTTTTTACTTCGTCTCTTTTGCTTCTGTTTCTTTCTTGGCCGGTTCTTCCTTGGCGGTTTCTTCCGGCGCTTTTCCCTTTGCGTCGCTGGTAGCAATGCCTTTCTTTCTGGCAGCTTCCAATGTATCGGTTCTGGTGCCGTCCTTGAGTTCGACTTCTTCGCCGTGGAAGTCTTCGCCGTGGAAGTCTTCGCCTGTCAGTTCGTCAGCGCGGCCGCCCATTTCGGTGCCCTTCTGGCGGAGCTGCTTGATGCCTTCTTCGAAGTCCATTTCCGGATGTTCCTTGAAGTAGCCCTGTTCACGGAGTTTCTTTTCCATGCCTTTATAGGTAAAGGTGACGACTTCTTCCTGCGGGATGCGGATCTGGCCGGGCATTCTCTTTTCGAATTCCTTCCAGAATTCTTCAGAGGCTTTCATGAGGACGCGGCCGACTTTCTGGGTGCTTCCGATATCGTAGAGGAGGGACCAGATCGGACGGTTGTCCATCTTTGCGTATTCATGGAATGTATAGCGGTAGGTGACCGGCTTCATGAGCTGGTTCTTGAAGTGGTGCACGCCGTAGATTTCATCATAAGGAATGATGATTTCCTTCTTGTGGCCTACGCCGGTCTTCAGCATGTAGAGCCCATCATCTTCCAGGCGGTAAACGGTCTTGGTGAGGACGGTATCGAGCAACCACCAGAGGATGGCAATCTGCATGCCGATATCAATGACAGGAACGCGGCCGTGGACGATGCCCCAGTAGCCGGTCCAGCATACGTAGGCTGCCCAGAGGATGAATCCTAACACTGCAGGAATCATATAGGGTTTGTAAAAATAGGAATGGTCGACGAAATCTTTCGGGGATCCAGTCTGTGTGATCTTATTTGCCATGCTTCATACTCCTTTTGAGCAGCAATAAAGGGAAATCAATGCATTGATTATAACATACGGACATCTGCAGAAGCGGGAAGCCCGCATGCATCCGTCTTATCCATCATCCATTAAACGTCCAGGAAAGGGGCGGAATGCCAAGTGCCCAGAGGCCTGCTCCGACGGCATAGACGATGATGCCGATGATGAAGAAGCGCAGGCCTACCATGAGGACGCCTTTCGTGATGACAAGGATATTATGGAAATTCGGATCCATGAAGGTGTAGGGATAGAGATGGCTCTTCCCGTGGAGAACGATCGTCAGCCATGCCCTGAAGTAGACGAAGACGACATAGAGTGCAGGGTAAACCATCCATGTGATCATGGTGTACCAGTGCATTTCGCGCTTGTCTACGAAGAGAATGTAGTCGATCATCATCAGGATCGGAATGATGTAATGGAATATGTAGTTGTAAAAGGAAAAGTGTTCGTAGCTGATGTCGTTCAGCTTGTGGGTCCTTATGGCGCCCGGCCGCACGATGAGATGGTACATGAGCGACAGTGTCCCAAGGCTCGCTGCGACAGCGTAGCGGAAGTCGGCGGTATAAAGAACCGGCATGTCCACTTTCATGAGCGTCGCGCCCAGCCAGAGTACGAACAGGGTAAATGTGGAAAATGTGTAGTACTGGATTCTTGACCAAAAAACAAAAGGCGTCAGGACCTTATGCTTCATCAGGAGGATCAGCCCTATGATCAGAAGGACGAAGATCACCCAGCGGTAAATTAAAGCGACCGGCATATGCACCTCGAAAGGAAAGACTAGCGGGAACTTTCATCCCGGATCAGCATTTGGAAAATGCTTATTTCTTGTTTCTCTTTCCTCTTCTAGACTGCTTATGGCGGGCTTCAGCGCGAAGACGGCGGACTTCTTCCTTCTCACGGATCTGGTCCTCTTCCTCCTGCCTGATTTTCTTCTTCTGGTGGTAGTTGTAAATATTCATAGCCAGACAGAGAAGGATCATAATGGCAATGGCAACGGTTCTTACGTTCACACCATTTACCATAATGTTCCAAATGGCGAAAGCGACAGCTACGCCAAATAAAAGTCCACGTGCTTTCATCCTTGTGATTTCTCCTTTGCGCGGGAAGGCCGCGTTAATCTTGTAAAAAACGTTAAAAGCATATCGCTCTTATTTTAATAGTTTTTGTTCATGATAGCAATACAAATAAAAAATATATTCTATATGTCCATGAAAAAAGATCTCTGCCCGTTTTCAAAGAAAAAGGCGTTTTTAAGCCGGCATCTTTTTGAACGAGTAATCAGTCGTTTCTTTTCCGCCCTTGCGTAAGAGGGGCTTTTTCAAGCGAAATTGAGCGAAATATCTTCCGGGCAATAAAAAAAGATGCCTGAGCCCGATGACCCAGACATCTTTCATGATTGGAAATTTCCTTACTCAGGAGTTCTTGATGCCCCCATGCAGTTCCATGCTGCGTGCTTTGCAGGCCGGACATTCTCCGTCCCCGCCTCCGCAGCAGCTTCCTCCGCCGAATGTCACCTTGTAAATATGGTGGCATGCCAGGACGAAGAGGATGGCGATGGCAGCAATGACTAAGTAAACGCCAATGCTCAATGAAATCACCCTTTCTGAAATAATGGTGCTTACGCCTTCACGCCGGCTCCTTCCAGAATTTCTTCCTTCTTCTTGGGAGCAGGACGGGCGATCATCCAGAGAGCTGCCAGGCTGACGACGATGGCAAGGACTTGTCCAATGCCGAAAGCGGCGCCGTAGAAGAGCCAGCTTCCGATGTTGTAAGCGACGAATGCCATGCCGTATCCGAGCATGATCTGGAATCCGATGGCAAGAGCTGCCCATTTCCTGTCGCCCATTTCACGGGCAATCGTAGCCATAGCAACGACGCACGGCGGGTCGAACAGGTTCAGGATCATGAAGGAGAAAGCGGCAATCGGTGTGAACATGCCGGCAATGCCAGCCATGAGTTCCATGTCTTCTGCATCAGCAGCGACGCCGTTCAGGACAGCAAGGGTGCCGATAGCGTTTTCCTTTGCCATTTCAGCGGAAATGACAGCGACGGCGCCTTTCCAGTCGCCCAGACCGACCGGTGCGAAGATCCAGGAAATAGCTCCGCCGAAGGCTGCGAGCATGGAGTCTTCAATATCGACCATTTCCATGGACGCATTGAATGCGGAGAAGAACCAGATGATGACGCAGGCTGCAAAAATGATGGTGCCTGCCTTGATGATGAAGCCTTTCGCTCTGTCCCACATATGACGGATGACGCCCTTCATAGCCGGAATATGGTATGCCGGAAGTTCCATGACGAAAGGTGCCGGATCGCCGGCAAAGGCAGAGGTCTTCTTCAGAGCAATGCCCGCCAGAACGATGACGGCAATGCCCAGGAAGTACATAGCCGGAGCCATGAGTACCGAGTCTGGGAAGAAGGTGGACGTGATCATGGAAATGATGACAGCCTTCGCGGAGCACGGGATGAAGGTGCAGAGCATGATGGTCATGCGGCGGTCACGCTGATCTTCGATCGTACGTGTCGCCATGACAGCCGGCACGCCGCAGCCGCTTCCGACCAGGATCGGAATGAAGGACTTGCCGGACAGGCCGAATTTGCGGAAAATGCGGTCCATGATGAATGCGACGCGCGCCATGTATCCGGAGTCTTCCAGGAGTGCCAGGAAGAAGAAAATAAGAACAATCTGCGGCACGAAGCCAAGGACGGTGCCCACGCCGCCGATGATGCCGTCGACGACAAGGCTTTCCAGCCAGTCAGGAGCGGCAATGGCTTCCATGAGGCCGGCAGCTGCATCATTGACATATTCGCCGAAGAATACCTCATTCGTCCAGTCGGTAGCCCATGTGCCGATGGTCGTGACGGAAATGTAGTACACAAACGTCATGATAGCGAAGAAAATCGGAAGAGCAAGGATACGGTTCGTGACGACGCGGTCGATCTTGTCGGAGACCGTCATCGCATGGCCGTCATGCTTCTTCGTCAGGACGCTGGAAATGATGCGTCCGATATAGGAGTAACGCTGGTTGATGATGATGGATTCGGAATCATCGTCCATTTCATCTTCGCAGTCCTTGATGTGCGTATCAAGGTGAGCGAGAGTCTTAGGATCGAGCTGCAGTGCATCGGTCGCATCATGGTCTCTTTCAAATACCTTGATGGCATACCAACGGACGAATTCCTTGTCCACTTTGTCATGGATGGATTCTTCAATGTGCGCAATGGCGTGTTCTACGCTTCCGGTGAATACGGAAGGCAGGCAGTGCTTCCTGCCGCTCTTGGCAGCCTCGATGGCTCTTTCAGCAGCTTCCTTGCAGCCCTTGCCCTGCAGCGCGGAGATTTCCACGACTTCGCAGCCCAGTTCCTCGCCCATCTTCTTGATGTCGATCTTGTCCCCGCTCTTCTTGACGAGGTCCATCATGTTGACTGCCATGACGACCGGCAGTCCGATTTCAATCAGCTGTGTGGAGAGGTACAGGTTTCTTTCCAGATTTGTACCATCGATGATATTCAGAATCACGTCAGGCTGTTCGTTGACAAGGTAATTTCTTGCTACCTTTTCTTCCAGTGTATACGGGGACAAAGAATAGATCCCCGGAAGATCCTGGATAATGACATCCTTGTGTCCTTTAAGGATGCCGTCCTTCTTTTCTACGGTGACGCCGGCCCAGTTTCCCACATACTGGTTGCTGCCGGTCAATTCATTAAACAGTGTCGTCTTGCCGCAGTTCGGATTGCCCGCAAGGGCGATTCTGATTGACATTCTGACTCCTTTCCTACCTTAAGGAAATAAATATATGAGAAAATTACTCTTCCACTTCAATGACTTCCGCTTCACTCTTGCGGATGGAAAGTTCGTAGCCGCGGACGGTCAGTTCGATCGGATCGCCCAGTGGTGCTACCTTACGGACAAAGACATCGACTCCCTTTGTGATGCCCATGTCCATGATGCGGCGGCGCGTCGGTCCGTTGCCGCCGATCTTCTTGACCTTGGCGGTCTCCCCGACTGCCACTTCCTTCAATGTTTTCATAGCTGCTCCCTTCCTCCTTTAAAAGAAAATTCTCTGCGCCATGGACTTGTCGAGAGCAATGCGGCTCCCTTTGACCTGTACGATCAGGTTGCCTGCCATGTGGCTGACAATCAAAACTTCTGCGTCCATCACAAATCCGAGCTCAGCCAGATGCTGGCGGACGTCGTCTTTCCCTGAAATGCGGCGTATCGTCACAGTCTCGCCTTCCTTGGCAAATATGAGAGGCATCATTTATATCACCTCGATGCTTTCTTAAAAAGGAATTTCTTTCCGGCTCCGCGAAGGCGCCGGCCAATCACCCCATCGTTGATTATGTCATAATCTTAATGCACGTATTCAAAATTAGTCAATATCTCAAAATAATTTTTATTAGGTCGTCCTTTTCATTATTTTTCTGTATCCCGTTTATTGTTAAGGAAATTAGAAAATAAAGTAGGTTGAAACTTTAAATTTCATATTTAATATAATTAAATTTTTGCTCACTTAATTTAATTTTTTCGATATTCGTTCTTTTTATATCTAACTTCCTAAATATGGCAGGCTCCCAAAAGTGCCTTATGATGGGATAAATCCCGGGATTTCCGATATTTTCTCTCTTCCATGATGCTGCGTCCGGTTTGGGACAGGCGTCCAAAATCCGCAATAAATGTTTAGGTATCCCCTTAGAATACGCGCTTGCATACCATGAGAAAGTACTCGCCGCCCGCATGAGAAACGGCCTTTCCGCTTCCCCTTCCGCGGGGAGTTCCTGGTTTCTGATGCTGGAAACGGGGGATTTCTGCAATAGAAAAAAGGGCTGTATCAAAATGATTACACATTCTGGCACGGCCCCTTTTGTGTGGGTATATCCAATTAGAGAATTAGCTGATATAAGCGGATTGAGGGAGATGAAAACCATAAAACCGGACTTCGTCCGTGGAAATCAACCCTATCCACCGCGAAGCGGTCCCCCTTCCCCGTCTGGGAAGGCAAGCCTGGTGGTACCCTGATTCTGCTGCTTTATTATTTCTATTTTATTCCACTATTTCTATTTCCTGTGGTAGATGATGAAGCGGTGCGGGATGTTTCCTTCGCCTTCTGTTTCTTCGGTGACGACCCAGTCTTCGGGACGGATCTCAGGGAAGAAGGCATCGCCGTCGAAGGGTTTCTCTACTTCTGTGATGTAGAGGGCGCCTGCGTACGGGAGGAGGGCTTTGTACATGTGCTCGCCGCCGATGACGAAGTTTTCTCCTTCGGGGAGGGATTCCATGAGGGATTTCACGTCGTGGAAGAGGAGAACGCCTTCGGGCGCTTTGTAGTCCTTATTTCCTGTGAGGACGTAGTGAACGCGGCCGGGAAGGACGCCCGGGAGGCTTTCGAAGGTCTTCCTTCCCATGATAATCGGATGGCCCATCGTCAGTTTCTTGAACCGCTTGAGGTCGTCGGAGAGGTGCCAGAGAAGGGCATTGTCCTTTCCGATGGCGTTATTGGATGCTTTGGCAACGATGATGGAGAGGCTCATACGGACACCTCCATGGCAATCTTGTCGTGATGCTTGTAGTTTTTAAGGACGATGTCTTCCGGCTTGAAGTCGTAGAAGTTCTTGATGTCAGAATTCAGGACGAGCTTCGGCGCATCGTAAGCCTGCGGCAGGCGGGAGAGCTGGAGGAGAAGCTGTTCCTTATGGTTTTCGTAAACATGGGCGTTGTTGATGACGTGGGTGAAAAGGCCCGGACGGAGTCCGCTCACCTGCGCGATCATGCAGACGAGGGCTGCGTACTGCGCCATGTTGAAAGGCACGCCGAGTCCCATGTCGCCGCTTCTCTGCACGAGCATGCAGTTCAGGCGACCGTCAGCGGAGACGTCCCACATGGTGAGGAAGGCGCAGGGATAGAGCGCCATGTCCGGCAGATCCTGGACGTTCCAGAGGTCGACGACCATGCGGCGGCTCTGCGGATCCTTCTTCAGCGTTTCAAGGAGCGTGTCCACCTGATGGTACTTGCCCAGCTGGTAGCCGTATGCCTTTCCGATCGTGCCGTCTTCTCTCATCCATTCATCCCATACGTGGCAGTTCCAGTCCTGAAGGACGCGGACGTCGTTCGACTGTTTCTGCCAGATCCAGAGGATTTCCTTCACGGATGTCTTGAATGCGACGAACTTGGTCGTCAGGATCGGGAATTCCTTTTCAAGGTCAAACTGCATGATCTGGTGGGGCAGCTTGTAGGCAGGCATGCCGGTGCGGTTGTCGCCAAGGGCCCCGTTTTCGAGGATATTCTTCACTATGCCTAAGTACTCTTTATCTGCAAGGCTCATGTCTCTCTCCTTACTCCGCACTCTGCGGTGATGACTTGATAATATTGATGAACGCGTCTCCGTATTCGGCGGACTTCTTCGGTCCTATGCCGCGGATGGCCCGGAGCTCTTCCTTTGTCTCAGGACGCTTCCTTGCCATTTCCGAGAGGGTGTCGTCGGTAAAGATGCGGTTGACCGGCACGCCTTTCTTTGACGCGAGGTAATTTCTGTAAAACTTAAGCTGCGCAAAGAGCGCTGCCGAGGATGGCTCCTCTTCCGGCATCTCTTCTGCAGTGTCTTCCGGTTCTGTTTCCTTGAAGATCGGATTCTTTCTCCATGTCTCGCGGAGCTTTTCGTCCTTGTCTGCTTCTTCGAGGAAAATCTTCAGGAAACGAGTGCCGTACTTTCTTAGCTTGAACTCGCCCACGCCCCTGACGGTACTCATTTCTTCAAGTGTCTTTGGAGAAATGACAGCCATGTCTTCCAGCGTGGCATCGGAAAATACGACAAAGGGCGGCACATGCTCGGCGGATGCGATTTCTTTCCGGAGGCTTCTGAGCTTGTCGAAAAGACTGCCGTGGACCGGGCTTCTGGCGGCCAGTTTCCTTTCAACGGCAGCATCCGCCATGGCGTCTTCTGCGCCGAAGGCAAGGCCGAATACATTGGCTTTCCCTTCAAGGACGTCCTCTGCCTTGTTTGTGAGGCGCAGCACGGGGTACGGCTCGCCCTCGCGGACGAGGTAGCCGTCAGCGACGTAGCTGTTCAGCGCGCTCTTGATATGCCTGGCCTTCACGAAGGACAGCTTGCCATACGTCGGGAGCTCGTCGAGCTTCCTGTCCAGCACTGCCTTCGCGCGGCTGCCCGCCAGAATGTCTGCGACAGTCGATGCGCCGAAGCGCCCGTGGAGCGAGCGGACGGTCTTGAAAATGAGGGCGGCCGTGTCCGTCACGTCCACCTTCGCCTGCCCGCTTTCGCAGTTGCCGCAGTGGCCGCAGGGCTTGTCCGCCTTCTCCCCGAAGTAGGTCAGGATGAAATTGCGGAGGCAGGCCGTCGTCTGGCAGTAATCGATCATGGCATTCAGGCGGTGGTAGTCCATCTTCTTCTGCTCTTCGTCCTGATTGCCCTGATCGATGAGGTAGCGCTGGATGCCTGAGTCCCTTCCATTGTAAAGAAGGATGCACTCAGCGCTCGCGCCGTCTCGTCCGGCTCTCCCTGCTTCCTGGTAGTACGCCTCGAGGCTCTTCGGCATCTGGTAATGGATGACATAGCGCACATTGCTCTTGTCGATGCCCATGCCGAATGCATTCGTCACCGCCATGACGGGCGTACGGTCGTAGGAGAAATCCTCCTGCGCCTTTCGTCTTTCCTCGTCTTCCATTCCTGCATGGTATCTTCCTGCGCGGATGCCGGCACGTTTCAGAAGGTCATGGACCTCATCGACTGCCTTTCTCGTCGCACAGTAAATGATGCCGCTTTCCTTCTTGTGCGCCTTCACGTACCGGAGGAGCAGCGCTTCCTTGTCCGCATCACGGATGACGCGGAAGGACAGGTTCGGCCGGTCGAGTCCGGTGCGGAAGATTTCCGCATGAGAAAGCCCCAGGCTCTTCTTCATATCCTCTTCGACAGCCGGCGTCGCGGTCGCTGTGAACGCCGTGACGATCGGTTTCTTGGGAAGGGAATCGATGAAGGTCTTGATCTTCCTGTACGACGGGCGGAAATCATGGCCCCACTGGGAGACGCAGTGCGCCTCATCGATGACGACCATGGAAATCGGCACCTGCGCGAGGCAGTCAGTGAAGTAGGACGGTTCCAGCTTTTCCGGTGCCATGTAAAGGATCTTGATGCGGCCCCTGTACATGTCGCGCAGGCGCTCGATCGCTTCATCATAAGGCACCGTGCTATTCACGTACGAAGCCAGGATGCCCTGCTCCGTCAGCGCCTCCACCTGATCCTTCATGAGGGAAATCAGGGGCGAGATGATGATGGACCCGTGAGGAAACATCATGGCAGGTATCTGAAAACAGATGGATTTCCCGGCGCCCGTAGGCATGATTGCCAGAATATCCTTCTTCTTCAGGATCGTGGAAATGACTTCCTCCTGTACAGGCCGGAACGAATCGTAGCCAAAATACTGCTTCAGCACTTCACCCGGCGTCATGCGCATCCTCCTTCCCCCGCTGCCGCCATGCGGCCAACAGGCTTTCCGCCTTTGTTTTTAGATCCGCGCCTCTCCTGCGCGAATCTACGCAACTTATATTATAGCATAATATAGATGATTCTTTATCTGGAAATAGAATCCATTCGTCCACGAAAAAAAGGCTGCGGCTAAATGATTTTGTCACAGCTCCTTTTGATTCAGATTTTATCTTTTGCCCGGACGGTACTTGTCGTAGACGTAGAAGAGTTTGTCTGTCAGGAAGGAAATGGCTTCCTTTCCTTCAAGGACGTCTGTCCAGTAACCCGGGATGAAGGTATCGCCGAAGCGTACGCCTTCGATAGCGCCAGTGATGGCAGCTGTCGTATTGCTCTTTCCTCCATGGTTGGCGGAAATGATGACGGCTTCGAGCGGATCATCTACGGCAATGGAGCAGTAGATGGCAATCGCCAGTGCTTCTTCTGCATTCGTTCCGTCGCCAAAGGATGCGATGGAGTCGATGTGGTCCCATACGCCTGTCTTTCCTGCCGGGCGGTTGTCTGCCTGCTGGCGGGCTGCCGACATGAGGGACAGGATCGGATCGGTCTTGTGCATCTTCGTCAGGATGGATTCCGCATAATCCAAAGATTTCGGGAATGACATGCCTTCTGCCAGGCATGCGATGATGCATGCAAGAGCGCCGGAAGAATAATATGCGATCGGATTGGAATGGGAAAGGGCTGCTGCCTTGACGGCTGTATCAAAGGCCATCTTCCCGTCGCCTGCAAAGGTGAGGCCGATCGGAACGGCTCTTGCCAGGGAGGCGCTCCCCTTGCTGTCATTCACTTTATTTTTCGTCGAGCCGCGGCCGTCCTTGGAAAAGGCTCCCAGAAGCCCTTCTTCCGGATTTCTGCGCGCGTGCATGAATTTCTCTCTGACGAGGCAGAATTCCCTTTCATGGGACTGGCGTCTCATCCAGGTCTTCTGGCCTCTTCTGGGTTCTTCACCCGTCTGGCTGTAGTACCAGCGCATATAGCTTCTGTATATACCTTCTATGATATCGAGCTTCTTGGCATCCGCCCAGAGTATCCCGTCGATTGTTGCCAGGAGTGTCTGTGTGTTGTCAGAAACAGGTGCTTTCTTTCCGTTTTTCGGATCGCCCACGAGGGTGCGCAGTCCGAATGGACCAAATCTATGCTTAATTCTGGCCACGGAGAGATTCTGCAGCGGATACCCCAATGCATCCCCGCACGAGGCGCCTATGATTGCGCCGCGAAACTTCTCTATCTCCGCCATTTTTTCCTCCTTCGATGTTTGAAATCTGCCTCTGAAAACCTTCTTTCAGACGAAAAAGCCTTCCCAGTCCTTCGTCCACATTTCCCTCTCAGGAAAATAAAAGTTCCTGCAAATGACTCTCACAGAAACTTGAGTAGTATAGAAAAAATTTAACTTATACCCGTACACTATCATATTTTCTTTATTATAACACATTTTATACTCGGGAAAAGAGATAGTATGCATAAAACAGGACTAAAAGTTCAGTAAGGAGCCGCCCCTAGTATAAGCGTCCCATAAGAAATAATCCTGCCAGAATGACAACCTGGATAAGGAGCATCCCAGGGACAAGGATGCGGAATTTCCAGTGCTTCGTCTTGTGATGGTAATGCTTCATGCCAAGAAATGCGCCAAGAGATCCGAAGCAGAAAGCGGCAAGGAGAAGATTTCTTTCTGAAATCCTCCACTCCCCCCTGATTGAACGCCTCTTGTCTTCGCCGTAAAGGAAAAATACGGCGAGGTTGATGCAGATAAGAATCACCGGAATCGCTTGTTCCATAAATCCATCCTTCCTCTATGCCTTTACTTTTATTATACTCCCCCTGAAAAACTTCCTTATATATATTTAATCATTTATACGTGTACGAATATCTTCTTCCGTGTTAAGATAAAAAATGTCTATACAAATTTACAATCTTCAAGGAGACCCTTATGGACTTATTGATGCAGTACCTTATTATATGCCCTCTGGTCATGCTGGCCGGATTCATCGATGCGATTGCCGGAGGCGGCGGCCTGATTTCCCTGCCGGCTTACATGATCGCCGGGATTCCCGTTCATCATGCGATTGCGACAAACAAGATGAGCTCGACAATGGGTACGGCGCTTGCGACATTCAAGTTTGCAAGGAAAGGCTTCATCCCCTGGAAAATTGCGCTTTCCTGCGTCGTCTGCGCTTTTGCCGGCTCGACCCTTGGCGCAAACCTGGCCCTTCTTGTCAATGCCCATATCTTCATGCTCTTCATGATCATCGTGCTCCCGCTGACTGCTGTCTACGTGCAGAAGACGAAGAACTTCATCGTGGAAAAGGAACCGCTCTCCTTCAAGAAGACGACCATTCTCAGCATGGCCATGGCTCTTCTGATCGGCGTCTACGACGGTTTCTACGGCCCGGGCACAGGCACATTCCTGCTGCTCCTCCTGACGGGAGTCGCCCACCTTTCCATCCATAAGGCCAACGGCGTCACGAAGGCCATCAACCTGACGACGAATGTCGCCGCCCTCTGCGTCTTCCTCCTGAATGCGAAGGTCCTCTTCCCGCTTGGCATCATTGCAGGGCTCTTCGGCATGGCAGGCAACTGGCTGGGCGCTTCCTACTTTGCGAACGGCAGCGCAAGAAACGTGAAGCCGATCATCATGATCGTCCTTGGCATCTTCTTCCTGAAGGTCATTTACGAATTATTCTTTAAGTAAGAGCCTCTGCTCTTTTCGAGGTACGAATGAAATACAAATCCCCCAACATTGGCAGTTTGAAGGCGCTGCTCCCCTTCCTCATCTTCATCGCCATCTACCTTGGTGCAGGCATCTACTTCCAGATGCAGGGCGTGGACATGGCTTTCTATCAGTTCCCTTCCGTGACGGCGATGTTCATTGCCGTGCTCTCGGCCTTCTGTCTCGGAAGCGAGCCGATCATGTTCAAGTTCGGCATCTTCTCGAAGGGCGCTGCCAATGACAACATCATGACCATGCTCATGATCTACATCCTGGCGGGTGCCTTCTCCGCTGTGGCTGCTGCCATGGGCGGCCGCGACGCAACGGTGAATCTTGGCATCAGCACGGTCCCGGCACAGTACCTGACGGCCGGCATCTTCCTCATTTCCGCCTTCATGGGAACGGCCACGGGCACATCCATGGGAACGGTAGCAGCCATCATACCGATCGCAGCCGGCATCGGCGAGAAGAGCGGCATTTCCGCTCCCCTCATCATCGCGGCCTGCGTGGGCGGCGCGATGTTCGGCGACAATCTTTCCATGATTTCTGACACGACGATCGCGGCGACAAAGACACAGGGCTGCGCACTGAAGGACAAATTCAAGGTGAACTTCCTCATCGCCCTTCCGGCCGCCATTGCAACGATTGCCGTCCTCCTCATCCTTGGGACGCCGGGCGCAGCAATTCCTGACACATCGGGCGGATTCGACTTCATGAAGGTCCTTCCCTACATCGTCGTCCTCCTCCTTGCCCTCATGGGAACGAACGTCTTCCTCGTCCTTGTCATCGGCATCTTCCTCGCCGGCGTCATCGGGCTGTCGGCCGGGGATCTCACGATCATATCGCTTGCCCAGGCTGTCTGGAACGGATTTACCAGCATGAACGAAGCCTTCTTCCTCGCCCTTTTCTGCGGCGGCATTTCCGAGATGATTTCCTACTACGGCGGCATCACCTGGCTCATCAACAAGCTCCACGGCATGATCAGGGGACCGAAGACAGCACAGCTTGGCATCGCTTCCCTCGTCTCCCTTGTGGACTGTGCGACAGCGAATAACACCGTCGCCATCATCGTATCCGGCGACGTAGCCAAGCAGATCAGCGAGAAGTACAAGGTCGATCCGAGAAGAAGCGCTTCCCTCCTCGACATTTTCTCCTGCATCTTCCAAGGCATCATCCCCTACGGCGCGCAGCTCCTCACCGCGGCTGCCCTTGCCACGCAGAGCGGCGTGAAGATCATGTTCGCCCTGTGCGATACGTGCGGCAGCAAGCGAAATTTTACGGGTAACGAACGTCTCACCACGGCGTTCGCTCTCGTGATTGAACAAAATACCGTTTACAGCAAACATACCATAGCTTTCGCGGTAGTTTTTAGTAATCCAGAAACCATATTGTTTGGCTACCCCGTACGGAGAACGGGGATAGAACGGAGTTGTCTCTTTCTGTGGAACTTCCTGCACTTTACCGAACAACTCGGAAGTGGAAGCCTGATAGATACGGGTTTTCTTTTCCAGTCCCAGAATCCGTACCGCTTCGAGCATACGGAGCGTACCGATAGCGTCCGCTTCGGCAGTATATTCCGGAACATCAAATGATACCTTTACGTGGCTTTGGGCAGCCAGGTTGTAAATTTCATCAGGTTGCACTTGTTGAATGATACGGATTAACGAACTGGAATCTGTCATATCCCCATAATGCAGATTGATCGTACGTTTCTGTTTCATGTCGCGCACCCATTCATCAAAATATAAATGTTCGATACGTCCCGTATTGAACGACGAAGAACGACGAAGGATACCGTGAACTTCGTAACCTTTTTGCAAAAGTAATTCGGCAAGATACGAACCGTCTTGTCCGGTAATGCCTGATATTAGGGCTTTTTTCATACGTTATAATTGTTTATTTGGAATAATACGGGCGCAAATGTCGACATTTTTTGCAGTATATGCAAACCTCTTTCAATTTATTTTTCAGCACAGTCGTTCAGCACGGTTTTTGCCCATTATTTTGTCGATAATCAAAGCAATAGCTCCATCTCCGGTTACGTTGCAAGCTGTTCCGAAACTGTCCATGGCAATGTAAAGAGCAATCATCAATGCTTGTGCTGATTCATCGAAGCCGAGCATGGACTGCAAGATACCTAGTGCCGCCATGATTGCTCCTCCAGGAACACCCGGTGCAGCTACCATTGTAATCCCCAGCATAAAGATAAACCCGGCAAATAGGGGAAAGTCGAACGGTATTCCCTGCATCATCATCAATGCCAGTGCACAGGCTACGATTTTCAGAGTACTGCCCGACAGGTGAATCGTGGCGCATAGTGGAATAACGAAGCCGGCAATGTCTGAGGATACTCCGTTCTTCTTCGTCTGCTCCAGTGTGACGGGGATAGTGGCTGCTGAAGATTGTGTGCCTAAAGCCGTGAAATATGCCGGCATCATCTTTCCGAGCAGTTTAAACGGATTTTTGCGCACGAATAATGCTGCAATGGAATATTGGAAAACCAGCAGGAAGATATGAAGAATGAAAATTACTCCGATAATTTTGATAAATACCATTAAGATAGCGTATACTTGTCCGGAGTGCGTCATGTTTAGAAAAATACCGAAGATATAAAGCGGAAGCAACGGCAGAATGACAGCACTAATCATGCGGACGATGATCTCCTGGAAGTCCCTTGCCACGTTTTTTAGCGCATCGCTGTTTAGGTTGTTAAGCCTGCAACT
>OGWV01001361.1_pt1 | contig 15507 bp, 13 predicted proteins | sample 1576081 | NCBI WGS metagenome assembly OGWV01 (sample SAMEA3541541, study PRJEB24748) | human gut metagenome | biome: human gut; feature: human-associated habitat; material: faeces | place: China | collected 2012 | reverse complement strand
CGCGGAGCCATCCCGGAAGAACTGTTTTTTCTAAGCTGCCTATGCGGCAGTGATCATAAGATGTTATAATGCACTTAACAAGCGATTATTTCTAAGCTGCCTATGCGGCAGTGATCTGGCATGTTTCGGCGCAGGGAAGCGCCTGATGTTTCTAAGCTGCCTATGCGGCAGTGATCCCGCGGTAGTTATTGTGCCGCTCGATGGTGCAATTTCTAAGCTGCCTATGCGGCAGTGATCGAGTACGCGGAGCCATCCCGGAAGAACTGTTTTTTCTAAGCTGCCTATGCGGCAGTGATCTTTGATACTTGTAGCGCGGATTCGCGCGGAAATTTCTAAGCTGCCTATGCGGCAGTGATCGCACCAAGCCCCGCGGCGCCCTGACTAAGCACTTTCTAAGCTGCCTATGCGGCAGTGATCTATTTATCATTAATGGTCACAGCATAATCATATTTCTAAGCTGCCTATGCGGCAGTGATCCGGCAGCTGACGAATCCGCCATGACTGAAAAATTTCTAAGCTGCCTATGCGGCAGTGATCGGATGTGCTTGGTTTCACTGAGTTCGATTAATGTTTCTAAGCTGCCTATGCGGCAGTGATCCCTGGTAAGTGACAGCTCCCCGTTTTCGTAAATTTCTAAGCTGCCTATGCGGCAGTGATCTCTTTCCTGTCCTCATTCATTTTCCCGCTCCTTTTCTAAGCTGCCTATGCGGCAGTGATCACGAATTTATGAGCAGCAGTTGTTGAGTTGTTTTTCTAAGCTGCCTATGCGGCAGTGATCGCTCGTAAGTTGATTCGACCGTTAGATTGAGATTTCTAAGCTGCCTATGCGGCAGTGATCGAAGAACTCATGCTTTCCGGCTGCGTGCCTCCTTTCTAAGCTGCCTATGCGGCAGTGATCTTAGACAGTGGGGAAAATTCACGATAAAACAATTTCTAAGCTGCCTATGCGGCAGTGATCTTACAAGTTCCGCTATGACTATAACGTCTGGCTTTCTAAGCTGCCTATGCGGCAGTGATCGAGAGAAGATTATTATCCCCGCGACGGGAGGCTTTCTAAGCTGCCTATGCGGCAGTGATCTATGCATGTGCATAGAGATTTCTTAGATTCTATCATACCATCCGGAATTACGTGATGCAAAACCCTTTTAAAAGGGGGCTTCGAAAAAAGTTAGATTTTATCGCTCTTTTTCCGAAGCCTTTTTTATTTGGGTCAAAATTCGGGTACTGCTGCACCCTTGCTCAGCCCGTAAGTTGTAAATCCGCCCTGGCCTTCTTCTTTCTTTTCTTCTTTTTTGACGAAAAGATTGAAGGTTTGCCCTGTAGATAAGCTCTTTAACTGAATGAAGGGAAGGTCATACTTTTCTTCTCTTTGTTTCAGCATCTTGAAAGCTGCTTTCTCGGTAACTTCAGGATGCCTTTTTGCATATCTACGGGCTTTTCTGGCAATGGAGCTGTCCGGCTGGTATCTTGCGAATTTTACATACCCTTTGACTTTGGACTCCGGTACTTCACGAATGCTTGTGATATGAACGTAATCACTCAATCGTCTCAGTGCTTTTTTCAGATCCAGTTTTTTCAGATCTGCTTCTTCCGGTGCAAAAACTCTTGCCTTTTCTCCCATAGATTCATCAGCATATTCAGGAAATGAGACTCCATAGATTTGTTTATGATCTATATTTCCCCGGTCGGCGAATGCCAAATGGATCTGTGCATAGACTTTTGTCCAGAGGAAATCCGGCGGAATTTCAGCATCCGGAATCAATGTAATTTCTTGATAGTATTTCATCATAATAAATTACTCTTCATCGTTCTTGCCAAAGACACCGCCGCGTACCAGGACTGCCATGACATAGTTTTTGTCATCATCGGAATCAAGATCTACGCCATTTGAGTAATCATCAAAGAGTGTGTAGAAGTCTTTCTTTTCTTTCGGTGTTCTGTAAGCCATGCCCATGTTTGTTACGGCGCCGTATGGTTCAACAGCAATTGGTCCGGTTTCTACTTCATCAAAGCTCGGATACCAGGTATCGATAGCACGGATAGCGTTGCCAAGCTTCTGTGAATGCATAGCTGCGATATCATTTACCTGATAAAGGATTTTGCTCTTCTTTTCTCTGCCTTCCACTTTATCTTTGTTCAGGATCATTTCTTCGCTGGGGTATACTTCCTGTCCCTGTCCTTCGAAGGCAAATGCAGTGACTTTCAAGAGGAGATAGTTTCTTTCTCCGCAAAGTGCCTCAGCAATGAGACCTGCAAGTTCTTCTACATCGTCAGATGTGTCACCGAAATCTTTCAGAGAGAAATCGTATGCATCAAAGATCCATTCTTTTTCCACGCCATCTTCTTTCAGCGCGACAACATGGACTTCAATTTTTTCTGCGCCGACACGGTTTCTCCAAAGGAAACGGCCATTTGCAAGGTTCAGCGCATAGCGGCGAGACAGTTCTTTGAATCCATTTTCTGCAATGAAATCTTCTCCCATTTTTTTGATGCTTTCATAATGTTTTGGATCATTGCACGCCGAAGGATACTGAACGCCAGAGAGTACTTTGACAGTGAATTCAAGTTTCAATGTATCTTCATCCATCGTCAAAGAAGCGCTGTCGACAGTCTGCAGGTTTGCTTTCTGAATTTCTTCATTCAGTTTAGCCGGATCATTTTTTACAGCACCTTTCAGACGATTAGAAATTGTGCCGCGAACTGATTTTTCCTGAAGTCTGACTGGAACAGCTTTGCCGCTTCTGTCTTCCCATGTCGTTCCATACATATAGCCGTCAGATACAACCAGTTTCTTTTCGAATGCGAGTACTTCACCTTTTTTTGCCATTTTACATTCCTCCCTAATTAAATTTTCTGATTTCTGCAAAGATATAATTCCTGATTTTCATCATAAGCATACCGCCACATCATATCGTCAATTGAATCGAAATGATACGGCATACGGAATTCACCGAGTGTTACGACACTTTCAGCAAACCGATGCTGCGTTTCTTTATCACGCTGATTTCTGCAGATTCCCAGTGGTGACAATCCCTTAAAACCTACAGAGATCGGGATGATCCAGCCTGTGCCTTTTCTCGAAAGATTCCATCCCGTAATTTTCCCATTTTCATCTTTCCTTGCGCTCATATTGACTTTCGTATAATCAAGAAGCGCATCAAGACCGTTAGTGCCATTTTCCATTTCCTGCTTAAGGATATCCCGTCTTTCAATGATGACATATCCTGGCATGAGCATACCTCTTACTCTGCGGATTGTTGCTGGATCATCTACATCGGTATACTGTATGCTCATACTTTGTATCCTGTTGATATCACCGCCAGCGATTTTCATCCGCCAGATTTCGCTCTGTACTTTTTCAAGAATGGCATCTTTATCATCAGGATCCAGTCCATCGATCTCGATTAAGATGGAAGCCGAAAGGTCAATGTGCGGTTCCTCAATCGTAGGTGGCCTTTCCCAGTCAGCTCCCTTTTTAATTAATGGATTCGCCGTATTAACAACAGCATTCCCATACGCTCCTTTAAACACATGCAGCCTTGTTTTATGAAAGCTGACTGCGACACCTGTGAAATGGATCTCTGAAAAATCAGTATCTTCTCTCTTTTTCTGATTCAGACCGCGAACTTTTCTTTCTAAAGCATGGACAGCTCCCAGCCATGCTGTCATAGCCGGAACTCCGATCGTATATGTACTGCTCATTGCATTTGCGTTATGAATCTGCATTTTCCTAATCACAAGATATGTACTCATAATCCCAGTCTCACCTCCTCACGCAGCTGATCATAAATGGTGTTTCTGAAGTAATCCGTCTCTGCATCTCCGAGAGTTACCTTTTCGTCTCGTTCAATTTTTTCATATGTACGAATAATCCAGCGCGCGAAATCCTTGCTGACAGCTTCTACCCACGCGTCTCCTTCTCTTTCACTTTCGTATGCATTGTCGAGCCAGATTTTCTGAAAACGTGGAAGCCCATTGTACTTTTCATCATCACTCCAGCCAGAAGGATTCTCTTCACGGATTCTTCCGGCAGTCATCATGGCCGTATCAATGATTCCCCCAAGGATCCGATCTCTCTTCTCTCTAATACCTGCATTATTCCAATTGATTTTAAATAATGCATGCAAACGTGATACGAAAGATCTGTATTCGGAATACGGAACGGATTCTTTAAAGAAATTCCTCTTTGGAAGAATTAAATCCCGTTCATTCAAAACAGGCGGAAGTGATGAAACCAGATATCCTTCCCCATGATGCAGCATGTTAAGCCCACTAATGTTCTGCGGCTTTGTCCCGCCGAAGGTGATGACCGTCTTATCCCAGACATTGCTGCAGTCCTTCCCATAATTAGGATCTTTAGGATCCCTTGCAGCAGAGAATTCTCTTCTAATGACGTTCAGCTTATCAAACAATGTTCCCAATTCACTAGTGCTTGGCATTACTGTCAAAAGATGATATTCTCCTTCACTTATTGGGAAATAAACCTGCCTTAAATTCTTATCTGTAAATCCCCTGGTTCCTGTCTTAAGGTCCTTAAATTGCTGATACAATTTCTCCGAGTCAATTCCATAAAGCTTCAGTTCATCGGCTTTTCCATCCTGGTTCAGAATGTGTTCCAATATAGACTGTCCGTCTTCCATTTTATACAAGAGAAGCATAGCCGCTGTCATGATATTGGCATTCGTATACACGATATCCGTCTCACATTGTGTATTTTCCGTTGTCAAATATCCGTCAGGCCTCTCTTTGCTCTCTACATAGAGATGCACAGTACTGTCAGGATTAGCAAATTTTCCCACATGTGTTGCTAATGTGTATTTAGATATTTGCTTCTCTAAGAGATCGCGTACCCAGACGCCTATCTTAACACGCCTGGCTTCTTCATCTAGAAAACCGTCTGGTAGTTTCTTGCGGTCTTCGACAATTTTCTTAGCGACTGCTTTACTTTCAAGAAATTCCGCAATTTCTCCCAAATTTCTCCCTTCCCTTCCTTCTTAAACACTCGTTTTCGAGAATAATCCGAATTGGTCAGAATAAAACCATTCTTTTTCTAAATTGTCAGGTATGATAATTTCTCCATACTTCTCAGACTTTTCAAAAAGAATTTCTTCTTCCTGCCTGAAATCTGAATCATTTACATAACGTTTCAATGCTTCTTTATAATCCCTCTTCAGCCATAAGTTTTTCTCGATCCCCTCCTTAAATTTTGGAAACGCTTCAATGCTTCTTTTCCTTCCTACTGAAACAAATTCCCTATCTATATACTCAGAAAACTTGATCTTATTATCTTCAAACAATGCGGTCAGGCGTACATCTGGATACGTTTTTTCTCTGAATCGGTTCAAACGCTGCGGCAATGCTGTCATCCACCAATATTCCCGGATCCATCCATTGACCGCTTTGGCTCCGCTGCTTTCTTTATCGTTGAAATCTTCCATCGCTTTCTGCTCGAGATCAATTAAATTCGTTCTCCAGGTTAGCGGGTCCTCTTTTCTAATACGCGGAATGGAATCAATCCTCTTTAAAACATCCTCTTTCAAAATACCTTTAAGATCATGACTTTCCAGCTTATTCTTTCCACTTTCATAGCCTGGATATATAAAGGCAGGTGCCTTTCCATTTAATCCTCTTAGATTCCATCGCATGACGGCTATATTTTTCTTCTCAATATTTTCGCTCATGATTCTATGACGAAGGACTCGTCCGGCAAGCTGGATAATCGAGCGATACGACGAAGGCTCAATCACTGACCAATCGAGATCGTGATCCCGTCCTACTTCTTCTACAGGCGTTGCAACAATAATGAAAACGACATAATCTGTTGTTGCTTGATCAATATGTTTTCGGAGAACCGGATCCTTGATGTCAACAGGCTCTCCATACAGCGTTTTCCTCTTCAATACACTATCCAAATACTTTTCCTGCTCATGACGAAGCAGCAAAATCTGCCGGCTGTGATAGGTCATAATGCGCGGTGTTATATCATCTTTATCCCAATCCGTATTCTGCAGTAGGTACAAGCTGACTTTTACACATGGATCAATATTTGCCATACGAACAACACCGATAGATACTTTTTTGCCTGTCTTCTCGTCTACAACGAAATTTTCTTTGGAAAGACGGACAACCTGTTTCCGGATGCTTTCGAAGTACGACTGCATCTTATCAGACTTGGCATCTTCAGTGTCTTCATCCCCACAATCTGCTATGTATCCTGACCTCTTTGTTATTTGCCGTGTTAATTTCGCGACGCGCTTTTCGATGAATGATTGATGAAATGCGCTATAGTCGGAATCATCATCTGTATTCATGAACTTCATCTCAGTTCGGAATTCATCACAGAGTACGACGCTGACACGTTTCTTGGAAATAAAGAAACTGTTCCTGCATTTCACACCGGCTATATAGGCTCTATACATGCCTTCTGCCAAATCGGGAGGAATTGTCGCTGAAGAAAGAACAACATTTCTTCCATACATTCCCGCCAGATGCACGAGCCGGGAAATGGCAGTCAGGTCTTTCTGCGTAAAATCATCGATTTCATCGATAACTAGATCAGAGGACATCAGCCGGAGCATCGGAAGAATGAAGCGTCCGCCCCGTATTGTTTCTGTCGCCCCCATCATATGATCGATTGTCGCAACGAGAACGGGCTTGTACAAGAAAGCACTGTTCTTATCTGCATCGATCCCTCTCGCAGGTTTGAAGAAAATATTCATGAAAGCTCGCTGCTCATCGTTCAAAGAGTCTTCATAAGCAAGCCCTTCAGCGAGAGATATATCTTCGCCGTCTTCATCTTCCATTGCTGATCGTTTTTCTTCCAGCTCCTTATCTCCTTCGTGAAGTTCCAGAACTGCTTTTGACCCGATCAATACAGCAAGGTCATCTTTGCTGAGTTTGATTCTTTCTCTGTACTCATCGCCGGTCTGCAGTGTCAGAGTACGGAGTCCTAATGCCAGAATGTAACGCAGGGAATCTCCTCCTGGAGAAAGCGCTCTCATAATTTTTGCATTGGCAAAAGTTTTACCGCAGCCAGTACTTGCAATATTTACAACAAAAGATACCTGATCTTCTCCACGATCTTTGCGGAAATTTCGTATTGTCTCAGCCGCCTTATCCTGCCAGGAAAACTTTCCAGGGCTTCTCTTCTTCAAAGCTTTGACGTCATACGTCTTTTCCATCTCTTCCGCAAATCTAGGCAGCTGATGCGCTACGCGAAGTGCTTGATCTGAAACGCCCGTCATATGCTCCTCCAGAAACTGGTTCTTCTCAGATTTTCTTTTCTTATTCCTGAAAGAAAAGGTATTTGCCCAAAGGTCTCTCGCGCTCCACTTCCCGTCGTCCTGCTTCGCATCGCCATCCAAAGAGGAAAAATAATGGTCTCCCAAAACTAATGCCAGGCGAGCGTTAAGCAGTATTTCACGGAAAGCCGGATCATAGTCAGGATCTTTCATGATCTGCTTCAAGGTATCGTAATCCTGAAGAAGTCTGCCGGTCCATTTCTTCAGATGCTTTTTCCAAATGTTTCCTTCGTTCCAAAGTATCCCATGAGAAAAGCGGAAACATTCCTGCCGCTTCTCTACAAAATCCGGATCATCATTTTCGTATCCCCATGATGATTTCAAACTTTTCATCATTTCATAAAAAGTTTCTCGTTTTTCATCTTCATAAGCGCGCCGGTCATCCTTATTTAAATCCGGAAGTTTATGATGTGAAAGAATCAGCCACGTGAGACATTCCGCGGCAGGCGGAAGCTTTTTTAACTTCGTTACATCTGATTTCCCCGCTTTAGCTTCATTTTTCAAGATATTTAAAACGATTTCTTCTTCAAATGTGCCATCAGCGAATTTCTTGAGCCAAGGTGTATCATCTTCAAAATCGCCTGATGCTTCTACGCATGCTTCAATCATCTTGCAGCTCATCCATTCGTGACGGAACGGATCCCGCTCTTTCGTTCCTGAGCGCAGCTTCTTTTGAAAGAAATCCGATGCTTTGCCCCAATCGTGAAAAAGTCCCGCCAGACCGGCCAGCTCTTTAATAATCGGCAGGTACTGCCAGTCGTTTTCCCATTCAGAATGGATGATTTTCTTTTTCGTCGTATTAACAGGTACAGCGCCTGCATCATTGAACTGGCTTCTGTCACCGACAATCCAGAGCAGATCGCTTCTTGCCCTCGACCTGATCCAATGACAAGAAACCGCCGTATTTTTTGTAGCATTTCTCCGAAGCGCAGTCCGCACTGCTTCCAGACCGTCCGAAGTTATGACCGTGCGCCAGGCGTCATCCCCAATTCTTCCCGCAAAGCTGTCCAAGATCGTACGGACCGTTTTCTGTGACTTACCGTTGCTTCGGCTGATCAATAATACCATCATAGGAAATCACCCGGCCCATATTTCAAACTACTGCGTTGGACGATTTCAAACATGTAATCCAGTGCTTTATGTTCTGTCAATTTATTCAAACACGTCATACGGAAATGCTTGTCATCATCGCCTCTGGCTGCTGAAATAAAACTCCAAGGCAGAATAATTGAGTCTTTGATCAGGTCCGCCACATCAAAGACAAGCGCGCCGCGCCTTGTTTTACCGTGCATGACCGCAAACCCATGCGGAATTCCCAATACCCAGAGAGTACAAGCTGCCAAACCATAGGCGAGGTAGTTTCCGTGATTCAGGAAGATGTTCGCTTCATCATCACCGTCATGATTCCTGGTAAAATCCGGAAGTCTGGTTCTCTTAGCTGCATATTTATAGAGGGATTTGGTGAATTTTGCTTCTGACAGTAACAATTCCGTCACGTCTTTTGCACTGTCTATCTTACCTCTATAAACCGCCAATGCTCTTTCGATTTCAGGATCGTCCGCATTGAAATTTTCCTCATGCAGATCCCTATCTTTCCCCCATGTTTTTTCAAGAAAATCACATCTGGCTCTTTGGAAGTCTCTAGCCGTTTCGAGGCGTCTTTCTTTATTCATCCAGAACGAAATCCACCCCTGCATGTACTCCGTCGGACGATATTCGCTCTGCGGCATCATCCATTCAATATCCGTACCGGCAAAAAGAGGCGTACCACCGCCCCCGCAAAATCCGATCATGACACCTGCAGAAGCAAGCACCCGAACAGCTGCCTGGGTCAAGGATGTGCCGCTCCCCAAAAGAATGACCGTCGTATTGGCAACAGGAATATTCCAGAATAAATTTTCATCGCTGCTTTCAGTCAAGTAGACGACACGTCCATCCTTCTGCATGACTCGGCATTTCTCAAGATAATAAATATTGGCACGTTTAGAATGCAGAATCGCTTTGTAATTCGATTTCTTCAGAATCTCTTTCATCGCAGTTCCTCTTCGAAAAATGATTCATCTCTATATTTTTTATTTACGGATTTTTAATAAGTTGTTTTTATTATAACAGATAAACATGTCACGCTTTGTCATAGGAATGTACTATAAAAAACTTTTATGCCAGGCATTTCCTCTCCCTCATGTCAAAGATAAAATTTTGTTTAACTGTCACAATTCAGCGTTTGTTCATGCTAAAATATAGAAAAGAATCAATACAGATTTTGCAAGGAGGCGAGCGGGATGAAGAAGCGGTTTATTTTGGATATGACGATGCTGTTTGTATTTCTGATCGTAGTCGGGTACAAGCCGCTTGGGAATTATTGGCATGAGACTTTGGGCATGGTGCTTTTTGTTCTGGTCTTTTTGCACAATTACTGGAACAGGCAGTGGTACAAGTCTTTGAAGAAGGGATCCTGGGGACTGGAGAGGAAGTATACGGCTGCGGTCGATGGGCTTTTGATTGTTTCTTTCCTGGCTGTTCTCCTTACTGCTCCATTCATTTCCCGCTCCTACTCTCTTGGTTTCAATATTCATTTTCTTGAGGGTATCCATAAAGCGGGCGGCGCTCTTATGCTGGCGGCGATCGGGCTGCATCTTGGGATTCACTGGGCGATTTTGAAACCTCGTTTTGTGAACGGGCTGCATCTTGCTAATGTTTCGACAGCTGGAATAATCGTCCGGCTCGTGGTCCTTGAGATCGTTCTCGGCGCGATTTACTTTATTCTTCCGACGGGCACGCGTCCGAATCTGAATCCTTCCGGCGTGTATATCGGTATGCTGGGACATTTGGTGGATGTCATCGGTATTGCGGCGGTGTCTTACTTCATTCAGATGCATCTTAGGAAATTGGGACGTAAAGCGCCAGCAAAACCTGTGCGTTAATTGAAAAAGGGCTGTGGCGAAATGATTGCCTGTTTCGCTGCAGCTTTTTTGATTTCCTTTTCCATACATTTCTTCTATAGTTTCTCTGTCATATTTCGCATTTCACATGGTATCCTACCGCATGCTAAAATGAAGAAAAGAGGTTCTTGGGAGGTTTATTATGAAGCTTCGTATGATTGTAGACACGGTGATGCTTGTCTTATTCCTCGCGATTCTGGATTACCGCCAGATCGGGAGTTCGCATCATGAAATCTTCGGGATGATTTTCTTTGTCATCGTCATTTTCCATAATTATTTGAACAGGCAGTGGTATAAGTCTCTTCCGCGCGGGCGGTGGAACTGGGACAGGCGGTTCACGTTTCTGATCGATGTCGTGCTTATAGGTTCGTTCCTCGCAGTCATGATTACGGCGCCGCTGATTTCTTACAAGCTGTCGCTGGATATCAATGCGCCGCTCATCGTTCACAGGATTCACCGGATCGGCGGTTATGTGATGCTCGTTGCAATCGGGCTGCACCTGGGGATTCACTGGAGCGCTCTTCTTCCGCGTTTCAAGAAGGCTCTGCACTTGGGAAATACGAAGACTGTTTCCATTTTCCTTAAGGTGCTTGCTGTGGTACTAGCCGCTGCAGGAATTTACTTCTCGTTCGGATTCCACATTGGAAATCGTATTTTCCTGCTTCCTGTCACGGGGACGCGCATGCGCGCACCGAATGTGCCTGCTTTCGCTCTCGCCCATCTGACGATTGCAATTCTCTATGCGGAGATTTCCTATTATATGCAGAAGTTCATCAAGTCGAGCGGAAGGAAACCAAGACCGGTAAAGAAATAATAAAAAGAGGTTGTAGAAATGATCGCACATTTCTACAACCTCTTTTTTATTTCTTATTCGCTTTTCAGAACGTATCATGGGCGGCGTTGTCGTACCAGTGGTATTCTATCTGCTTGCAGATTTCTTCTGCTTTTTCTTTCCCGAACTGATCGGCAACAAAGCCTACTGCCATGTCGGTGCCTGCGGAGACACCGGCGGCGGTATAGATATTGCCGTCACGGACCCAGCGGGGTTCTCTTTCCCAGAGGACGCTTGTCCCCTGGTTCCTGACCCAGTCAAAGGCATTCTTATTGGTCGTCGCGTGGCGGCCGTCCAAAATGCCTGCCGCCGCCAGAAGAGCAGAGCCTGTGCAGACGGAGAGCACCCATTTCGTCTTCGAGGCAAGATCGCCGAGGCCGGAGAGGAACCAGTCGTCGGTGACAAGGGTTCTTGTTCCCATGCCGCCCGGGACGATGAGGATATCTGAATCCTGCACGTCGAGCATGCGCTCGGTCACGACCATGATGCCCTGGCTGTTTGTCACGATGCCGCCAAGAAGCGATACGGAGCGGATCTCGTATCCATCCAGTTTGGACAGGACCTCTGCCGGACCAAATGCGTCAAGCGTTTCAAAATCATCAAACATCACAATCGATATCGTCTTCATGGTTTCCCTCTTTTCCTGTTTATCTTATAAGGATAAGACGCAGAGCGCCTTCCTGTCAATCTTCACCTTTCAGAGGCAACAAAAAAGCCCCGGTTTCCCGGAGCTTTCTCGTACGGAACACGGAACAGCTAACAGTAGAACTGACAACTCAAATCCTAAAAAAAGCATATAAGTTTCATGAACTATCATTCACTACATACAATCTAATCCGGAAAGGAGAAAACGCATGTGTTCCGATTTCGCTGCCTTTGCGGCAGTGGTTGGTGAAAGGTCTTCTTACCCTTCAAGTTCATTATAACACTTTACTTATCACATTTCTATATTTCTATCTATAAATCTTTCTTTAACTTGCGAAAGAAATGCAAAAGAAAGAGAAAACGCCATACGTTCTTGAAATAATGTTTCATCCCCGGCTGGCCTTCCCCAACAAAAAAGATGTGAAACCCACAGCGGATTCCATATCTCTTTATTTTTAGTCGTCTTTTCTTTCGTCCCAGTAGTCGACTTTCATGCCGATGGTTTCGGAGGTGAAAGGCGTGCCGTCGTTCTTTGCATAGTGGGCAGCGGCTTTTCTTACGTAGCGGAAACCGAGGTAGAGCATCGGAACGTTGCAGTATACCATGATGATGTTTGCAAGGTCAGAGAATGCCCAGAGGTTCGACAGGTCGTATCCGGCGATGCTGCAGGCAATGCCGAATGCAGTGACGAAGACGCAGAGCAGACGGAGAACGGTGATGAAAGAAGTGGAACTGGAAATACGGTTCCCGGAAATTTCGGAGAAGGTAACGAAGCCCATGACGCAGGTGTATGCGAAGAGGCAGAAGCAGATGGAGACCATGACCATGACGAAGGTCTGCAGGAGATCCGGAGTCAGCGCATGGATGGAGAGCAGGAATTTCGGATAGGTGCCTGCCGCTTTCCATTCTTCAGGATTCAGCACCCACTGGTGAGCCATGATGATGATGAAGCCTGTCATGGTGCAGATGACGTGGGTATCGAGGAATACGCCGAGAGCGGAAATGATGCCCTGTTCGCACGGATGGTGCGCTTCAGCGGAAGCAGCTGCCATCGTGATGGTGCCCTGGCCGGCTTCGTTCGACATGAGTCCTCTCTTGACGCCCTGCAGGAGTGCAGTACCGAGGACGCCGCCGAAGACAGCTTCCGGCTTGAAGGCGCCTGCAAAGACGGCATGGAAGAAGTACGGAACGCTTCCCAGGTTCGTGAGAATGAGAAGGATGGCCGTGCCGATGTAAATGACTGCCATGACCGGGACAAGGATATCTGCCCAGCGGGAAATACGCTTGATGCCGCCAAACGCCATGAAGGTGATGAAGACAAGCAGAAGAATCGACATGACGTAGTAGAATGTCGACCGCAGCGGAATTTCCTCTCCGCCAACGAGCCCGACGATCGAGCCCAGGGATGTGATGACGTTCAGGCCCTGCGCCGGAAGGCACATGAGCGCGTAGAAGATATAGAGAGCAGACAGAGCCACGCCTACCCATGCCTTATTTCCGCAAAGGCGCCTTGCATAGAAAGGAAGGCCGCCGACGAAGTTGTCGCCGCGTTTTTCCTTGAAAATCTGTGCGAGCGTGCCTTCAGTGAAGGCTGTCGCCATGCCGAAGAAAGCGGAAATCCACATCCAGAAGAGTGCTCCCGGACCGCCGGCAGCAATCGCGCCCGTGACGCCGATCATGTTGCCCGGGCCGACGCGCATAGCCGTCGAAAGGAGGAAGGCCGCCAGAGGAGAAATACCCGTGTGGATGCTTCTTCTCGTGGCAAGGGTCCGCACGCCCGTCATGAACTGGCGGATCTGTACGAATCCGAGGCGAAGTGTGAAATAAATGCCTGATCCCACCAGTACGATGATGGCCAGGGAGAATGACCCCAAGACAGGGATGTCCTTCCAGAAACCGAACATCTTCGGGAAATCCCAGAAGAAGTCAGAAACCGGAGTGACGAAGCTGAGTACTGCATTCAGAGCTGCAAATAAGTTTTCCAATAGCTTCACCCCTCATTTTTTTATTTACAGGGCTCCAGAAAGCCCTTCAGATTACTGCTGTGCGCCAGCTTCTTTGATAGCCAGAGCGAGCTTGTGAGCGAGGCCGTGCATCTTTTTCTTGGAAACGGAGCATACGGCAAGGCGGATGCCCTTCTTCAGCGGAACCATGAATACATGATCCTTTTCAAGGATGTCGCAGACAGCCTGGGAATTGGTGACAGGAATCGTGATGAAGAAACCGGAGATGTAAGGAACGAACTTCACTCCTTCTTTCCGTGCTTCTTCTACGAAAATAGCGGCTCTTTCCTGGATGAGCTTGTAGTACTTGGCTCTTTCAGCGTCGAGCTGTTTGATCTTTTCCGGATCCTGGCAGATGCGGATCATTGCATGCTGAGCTGCACTGTTGCAGTTGGACCATGTAGCACGGCTGCTGTACTGGTTGATATCGACGTATTCCTTGATGACGTCTTTGTCAGAGGAAATGCCGATCATAGCGCCCATGCGCTGGCCGTACATCGTGAAGCCCTTGGAAAGGGTGTATGCACAAACGACGAGGATGTTCTTCGGGAGTCCGCCGAATACCTTGAAGAATTCACGGCATTCTTCCTTTTCGCCGCTGTAGTCGAGGTATGCAACGTCAGCAATCAGGATGGCATTCTTTGTTTCATCCTTGGTTGCTTCCTTGAGGACATCGACAGCAGACTGCCATTCAGCCACGGACATGCAGTAGCCGGTCGGTAATCGCAAGACGTAGTGGAATCTGGTTTTTAACTTTCATTTGAATGTTAGAAACATCGGAAACCATGAACTTGATAAAAACCCAGACCAACTGCCGCACGGCGGGTGCGATTTCCGAGAAGAGCACCGGCTTTTTTTGCGTGATCGACGGGTAGAGGCGGCTCATCAGGGCGTTGGCCGTGGTGTGCATCCCGGGTACCGCGACCCGGCGGATCGAATCGGGAGGTGTTCCCTGCCGTGCGACGAAAACCGGTCCGTTGCCGCGTCCCAAAGCCGAACCGCTGTCCAGCAGGGTGTAGCGGGACTGGATTTCCGGCAGCAGGGCGTAGCTGATTTTGCTTACGTCGGTTTCGCCTGCTTCGGCACGGCGGTTCAGTTCTTCGATGTCGTAGTAGGCGACTTCGAAGGTTAGCTCCCCGCAGTCGATGCGTCCGTTCACGAGTGCGTCGAACATGAAGGTATCGTTCGGGCACGGAGAAATATGTAGGCGGATCGTGCGTTTCAAAACATCGAATCGATTAATTGCCGTTGCCTTGCTGTGTCCCGTTTTTCTTGCCTCCGAAGCGTCCCAGCAGCCAGCCGCCGCCGAAAACGGCCGCGAGGAGCAGAATCTTCCACAGCTGGTTCGAGAGCCAGAAATAGATGTTTTTCGAGAAGACGACGATCAGCACGAAGGCCACGACGATCAGAACGATGTAAATAATCCACTTTTTATTCATAATCCGAAAGTATTCGAATGATTGTTTTTGCTAATTTTTCTGCACTTTCCTCGATGCGCCAGGCCGAACGCGGGTCGTCGGTATAGTTCGACACGGCCCGCACCTCGGCGCCGGGCACTCCGAATGCCCGGCAGACGGCCAGGAAAGCGGCTCCTTCCATATTTTCAATTTGCGTGCCGGACGCTGCGACTCCCGTGCGGTTGGTCGTATTGCTTTCGACGGTCCGCAATCCTGCCGGAATGAAGTCGGCCGCATAGCGGACGGCGTATTTCCCGGGCAGTTCGGCGATTCGCTCCCCTGCGACCGCGACGACTTCGCATACGGCTACCGAACGGTCGGAAGCTC
>OGWV01001350.1_pt1 | contig 15576 bp, 8 predicted proteins | sample 1576081 | NCBI WGS metagenome assembly OGWV01 (sample SAMEA3541541, study PRJEB24748) | human gut metagenome | biome: human gut; feature: human-associated habitat; material: faeces | place: China | collected 2012 | reverse complement strand
TCGACCATCGACGCACGCAACGCCGAGCTCCAAAAGCTCGCCGACAACGAAACGGCGCTCACGGTTGGAGAACTTGCATATTTGGCAGGCCCATATTCCTCCATATCCGACCGCGAGGCACTTATGTGGATTGCAATGTGCCGTTATTACGCAATCGTCGGGGAATTCGCCAGCGAAGTACTTAAAAAGCATTATCTTACCGGCAATACGCATCTGGACTTTGAGGATTATGATCGGTTCATTGCGGACAAAGCCACCTGGCATCCTGAACTGGAAACTGTAAGCGAGGGAACGACGAAGAAACTTCGGTCCAATCTGTTCAAGGCCATGAGGGAGGCACATCTGTTCGATAAAAATTCCGACACGGTGCTGTCTTTCCTTCCCAGTCCCTCTTTGATGGATATTCTTAGAAAGAGGGCGGATTCGTTCGGGTATCTTCCGATGCGCGAATCGTCGTTATGAGCAGAACGGAGGATAGCATGGCTGATTCCATCGCCGGTATTGGATTTGTGGATGAGCGTCGTGACATTGATGCTGATTTCGCTCATTTATATGAGATCATGGAGTCCCGTTCATTCCGGACCAACAGCGGGCTGGCGGGAGAACAGCCGTATTACATCTATGACTACCCGCCCATTCAGGAGCTTGAAGTCGCCGAGCATATCAAGCAGTTGGCGAATCGTCTGCAGACGATGACGCCGAAAGATGATGGCGATTACGCTCCGCAAGTGCTTACGTTGGATTTGTACGACATTGCTTTGGAGATTCTTGAGAAGCGTGGCATTTTGGATCGCATATTCAAAAGGGAGGAAAAACGCCACAAAAAGGTTTCATCGGATGTTCACACGGATAACTTCTTGAGATTGCTCGACAATATACTGGGTGCCGATGCGAATCATCTGCCCGATACCATTCGTGATCATTACGAGCAGGCCAAGAGCGAAGGCGGGGCCGATATCGTGTTTATTACGGGAATCGGCAAGGTTTACCCGTATATTCGTGCGCATACACTGCTCAACGCGTTGCAAGGGCGTATCGATGATCGCCCGCTGGTACTGTTTTATCCGGGTACGTTCACAAGAAGCGCTACTTCAGGATCGGTCATGTCGCTGTTCAACTGTTTGCCGGGAGACAATTACTATCGTGCGCAAAATCTGCGTGAGATGAGCGTGCAGCTGGAAGCATAGCGGTTTAAAGGAATGTCCTGTCAGCTGCAACATGACACGAGGCAGGATTTGCAAGTATTCGTTCAAAGAAGAAGGGAACACAAATGAACGGGGAAAGCGGCATCAGCTTCAAGGAGCTGTTCAATAAAGACATTGACCGCAATATCAATGGTGTGATCAAGGCCAATGATGAGAAGAACCTTGACGATGAGGTCAACGAGTATGTGCTTACGGAGGAGATTTGCCGCAATCTGGCCAAATTCCTTGATGCATACAACGACCCGTCGAACCGCGAACAGAACGGTGCATGGATTTCCGGTTTCTTCGGTTCTGGTAAATCGCACCTGTTGAAGATGCTGTCGCATATTCTGGGCGAGGTCCCGGCTGAACTCGTTGACAAGGGCAATAAGCCGACCATGAGTCGCGAACAGATTGTTCATGCCTTCATGGGCAAGGCCGAAGCACAGGATGACCAGATGCTTGCAGGCCAGCTTGAAAAGGCTTTGACGATACCAGCCACGTCGATTCTATTCAACATCGATCAGAAGGCGGATAAATCCAATGCCTCCGACATGCTGCTGTACGCTTTTGTTCGCGTATTCGATGAGGCGCGTGGTTTCTACGGCAAGAATCCATACGTTGCGAAATTCGAACGCGATTTGGCGAGCAATGGTTATTTCGAGGATTTCAAACAAGAGTTCGAGCAGGTGGCTGGCAAACCATGGAGCGAAGGCCGTGGTGAGGCCGTGCTATGGGATGATGAGATCTGCGAAGCCTATGCCGCGGTGACGGGCAAGCCGGAGCAGGACAGCATCATCCAGCGCTATGAGGATACGTATACGATGACGGTCGGCGATTTCGCAGACGACGTGAACGCATGGCTGTCCCATCAGGAACCAAACCGCCGCATCCTGTTCCTCGTGGACGAGGTTGGCCAGTTTATCGGTGAGAACAGGGAGCTCATGCTGTCCCTGCAATCCATTGCCGAGGATCTTGCCGTTAAGACCAACGGGCGTGCATGGGTAGTGGTCACCTCTCAGGAAGACATGGATACCATCGTCGGTGATCGGACCAAGCAGCAAAGCTATGACTTTTCGAAGATCCAGGGCAGATTCTCCATCAAGCTGAAGCTCAACAGCGCCGACGTGGTGGAGGTCATTCAGAAGCGCTTGCTGACCAAGAAACCGGAATATGAGTCGGTGATGAACGAGCTGTGGAATGAACAGAACGCGAACCTGCGCACCATGTTCGAATTCACTCGTGAGACTTCGAAATTCAGTAATAACAAGGCATACAGCAAGGACGATTTCATCGCATCGTATCCGTTTGTGAACTATGAGTTCGAGCTGTTCCAGAACGTGCTGCGGGAAATGAGCCGGTACAACATGTTCTCCGGGCGCCATGCGTCCGTGGGAGAACGGTCCATGCTTTCCACCATCAGCAGCACGCTGCGGTCCAGCCAGAATGAGATGGTCGGGGCCCTGATGCCGTTCGACAAACTATATGACGGTATTGCCGACGCCATCCAATCAACCTCGAACTTCCGCATCAACCAAGCTGAAAAGAGACTTGGCTCCGATATAAAGGAGCTGGGCGTACGCCTGCTGAAGGTGCTGCTGCTGGTCAAGCATGTCGACGGATTCCCCACCACACCGCATAACCTGCGCATTCTGCTGGCCGACCAGTTCGACATGGACGTGATGGAACTGGAACGGAACATCAAGTATGTTCTGGGAGAGTTGGAAAAAGACACGTATGTGCAGCGTGTGGGAGATACCTACAATTACCTGACCAACGAAGAGCAGGATATTGAGCAGGAGATCAAGAACACCGACATCGACTCCACCAAGGAGATCGACGAGCTGAAGAAGATCCTGGTCAGTGACGTGCTCGGCAAGATGACCGTGGCATACGGTGAGCAGCGTGCCCAGTTCCGCTACGGTTTGCGCATCGATGGGGTGCAACAGTCCGCGCAGCAGCCCATCTGGCTGAACGTGGTCACTTCGACCAATGCGCAGGACCGTGCGGACGCCATTCGCATGGGCATGGGCATGCGCGACACCATCACCCTGTTGCTGGACATGTCTGACAAAACCTTGCTCGATGACCTGCGCATGTACGTGAAAACCTACACATACCTCATGCGCACCGACAAGAACAGCCAGTCAGAAGTGCGCCAGCAGATCATCTCCCGTAAGAGCGTCGCCAATGAAAGGCTTTACACGGAGCTGCGTACCCGCATCGTCAAAGCCGCAGCCAATGGCGAGTTCGACTATAACGGCGGAACTGTGGAAGTGAAATCCACCGAGGTGCAGGCCCGTATGGCGGAAGGTCTTGGAACGCTTATCGGCCGGTATTACACGAACTTTTCCTTGCTTGGTGGGCAAAGATACGAGGAAACGGATCTCGCCCGTATCATCATGAACGCTTCGCAGCACCAGCCTGGCATGCTTGACGGCATGAACGCAGTGCAGGACAAGCTCGACGTTCCCGCTGATGATGTGTTCGCCGCGGTCAGTCGTGACAAAGGCAAAGGCATAGTCGCCACCGTCAAGAGCCTTCTTGATGCCTACGGCAGCGTTCCCTATGGTTGGCCGTACGCCGCCACGCTCGCATGCATCGGCCACTTGTATGGTTCCGACAGAATCACGCTGACACTGGATGGCAAGCCGGTGCAGCGTAGCGAGGCCGCCCGTTTGCTTAGGGAAACGAAGAAGCAGGATTCCATCCGAGTGGATCTGCCACGCGTATTCGACACGAGAAAAGTTTCACAGCTGCGTGACTTCGCCAGGGATTTCCTTGGGCTCACCGCCGCGGACCTGCCATCGAATGCGATTGATCTGGCGGAGGCCGTTACCACGCGACTTAAGTGGGAAGCGGAGAGTCTGACCCAGCTGCGCGTGCGCAATGCCCGATTCGGTTTCGTGCAGCAGCTCGACGAGCCCATTGAGAAAATCAACTATGCCTCCGGAATGGGTGAGGACTGGCTGCTCGGCGATTTCACCGAGCTGGAAACCGAAAATGGTTCCGACGAACTGCTCGATCTCAAGGAAGATGTGATCGACCCGATTGTCGCTTTCCTCAACGGCTCCCAATCCAAGATTCTTGCAGACGGATTGGAATGGCTGAAAAACAACAAGCCGAACATCGACTATGTATCTGGCACTACGGCAGCAAGCCTGTACCAATCCGCGGAACAGCTGGCAAACGACCCGAACATCTTCCGCAAAACCAATAAGTTCAAGACTGCCATTGACGATCTGCGTGAGGCAACAGACGCAACCATCCAAACCGAACGCGCCAACGCGCTTAACGACGTGGAAAATATTCGCGCCAGAATCCACGATTCCACCGAATATCAGCATGCAACACAAGCCGCGCAAACCAAGGTCGAGACAGAACTGGACCAAGTGGCGGAACTCATGCAGCGCATACCGTTCATCTACAAAATGCGCGAAAGCGTACACGAACTGAGCGAACGCACTTACCCGCAACTCATCAACGCACTAGCAGCCTCCGCGCCGAGACCGAAGACCGCGCTCGCAGGAGAGGCGCAGGCTGCTACAGCTACTACGCCGATGGATGCGAACATTCCTGAATCGCAACAAAAGGAAACCCCGCGCGTGGCCGTGTCGTTCGCTACCATCAGCAGGCCTCACACCAAGGATGCTTTGGAAACCAAGGATGATGTGGATGACTTCCTTGATGCCTACCGCCGTGAGCTTATTGCCGCCATTGAGAATGGAAAGAAGATCCTGCTGTGAACACGTCGAAACTGCAAGCTTTCGCAACGGATGCGCGCCGCCAGCTCATGAATGCGGTGCAGGCCCGGCTTGACGCCGCATTGGTGCCGAATTCCGACGCCCAGGTTGACGACCCGCGTGCGTTCGATTTTCTGCAGCGTGAGATCGAGAGTGCCGGTGGCGGCGTAGAGGGCCGCAAGCATGTGGTGGAGCGTTATGCGTACCGGTGGTTCAACCGCATCATCGCGTTCCGTTACATGGATGTGCACGGGTTCACTGGCACGCCGGTGGTCTCTCCAGCTGTCCTGACCAGCACGAATGGTCTGCCGGAAGTGCTTGCAGCGGCGAAACGAGGCGAGTATGACAGCAGGGTGTTCTCGTTGCGGGTGAATGATAAGGCCAAAGAGCGCATTGAAGGATTGCTGAGTGGTTCCATTTTGGCGGATGATCCGCAGGGCCGCGCGTATGGTCTGCTGCTGCAATCCGAATGCCGGTTCTGGAATCGTAACCTGCCGTTCATGTTTGAAAACGTCGGCAAGGAAGCCGGCAGAGTGGATGAACTGCTCATGCCAGCCGATCTGCTCGCCGAGGGTTCCGTGTTGAGGAATGCGGTGGAGGTCATGACCCCGGAGGATTGCGGTGTTGACGATCCGTCCGGCAACGTGGAGATCATCGGCTGGCTGTACCAGTACTACATTTCGGAACGCAAGAACGAGGTGATGGACGGGTTCAAGAAGAACCACAAAGCCGGAGCCAATGAGATTCCCGCCGCCACCCAGCTGTTCACGCCGGATTGGATCGTGCGCTACCTTGTGCAGAACACCGTGGGCAGGTTGTGGATGCAGTCGCATCCGGATAGCCAGCTGCACAAAAACTGGGATTATTACATCTGGCCTTCAGAGAATGATTCCGTCGGGAACGAGGATATTCTCGCAATCCGGACTCCGGAAGACCTGACCGTATGCGATCCCGCATGCGGTTCCGGCCACATGCTCACCTACGCGTTCGACCTGCTGTATGAGATCTACGAGGAGGAGGGGTATGCGCCGAGCGATATTCCCAGCCTGATTCTCAAGCACAACCTGTACGGCATGGAAATCGATGAACGAGCCGCAAGCCTTGCCGCCTTCGCTCTGACCATGAAGGCACGCTCCCATTCCCGCAGATTCTTCAAGAAGCAGGTGGAGCCGAACATTCAGCACATTTCGCCGATTGCGTTCAAGGAAGACGAAGTCGTAGAACTGAATGACCTATACCAGGTGAATCTGGACTCCACGGTATGGAATACCTATGCGAAGGCGGATGTATATGGTTCGCTGATTCAGCCGCCGCAGGAACTTGTTGAATTGGCGGCATCAGCACCGGAAAGCGCGGATGACATCAATACGTTGTTCGACCCACTTCTGCGTGAACATGCAGAGGACGTATTTACTCAAACAAGGTACCTCGCACGTAAATACGCGGCAGTGGTGGCGAACCCACCATACATGGGCGCAAAGAACATGAGCGCCGAGCTCAAACAGTTCGTGCAGGACCATTATGAGGATGGCAAGGCTGATCTCTTTGCGGCATTCATTTATAGACTGTTTGAGTTGGTGCCTAAGCATGGGCAGCTTGGCTTCATGACTCCTTACGTGTGGATGTTCATATCTTCCTATGAGCAGATGCGTCAACGGATTATCCGACAGGAACACATCAGTTCATTGATTCAACTGGAATATTCCGGATTCGAAGGTGCCACCGTGCCTATTTGTACTTTCACTCTAGGAAAGGGTCGCAGCGATAGGAAGGGTGCATTTGTCAGGCTTAGTGATTTTGTAGGAGCGAAGCAGCAAGGTCCTCGTGCATTGGAAATTATCGAAGCGCACAATAATGAGCAATCTGCCCATTCGGGTATGCGCAAGTATTTTTTCGAGGTGGACCAGCACGAGTTCGCGCAAATTCCCGGTGTGCCAATCGTTTACTGGCTTAGCAAACCTATGCTTGAGGCTTTCACTAAGGGAGATAAGCTTGAAAAAGTTGCAAAACCAAGGCAGGGGCTTGCGACCGCTGATAATAATCGCTTCATTCGTGAATGGTGGGAAGTTTCGCAATCCAAATCGAAGCTTACGTCTGATGACGCAAAGGACAGAAAAACTCCGGTTTGCGATAAATGGTTTCCCTATAACAAAGGTGGCGAATACCGCAAATGGTATGGAAACCAAGATTATGTGATTAATTGGGAAAACAATGGTCAAGAATTGTATGATTTCAAGCCAAAATCAGTTATCAGGAATCCACAATTCTATTTCCAGTCCTCAGTATCGTGGTCCAATGTATCTTCTGGGACTCCTTCATTCCGGTATTATCCAGAAGGTTTCATTTTCAGCCATGTTGGTGATTGTCTCTTCCCTAAAGACGAACTGGATAGAGATAAACTCATTGCAATTTGCAATGCTTCGGTAACAGGTCAGCTTCTAGCTGCAATGGCTCCAACTCTGCATTTTGAAGTTGGACAAGTTGCGAAGTTGCCGATTGCCAATCTTCTTCCGGGAAATTGGACTTTAAAAATTGATAATTTGGTTCAGAATGCTAAAGATGATTGGAACACTCAAGAAATTTCATGGAATTTCAGTAAGCCGATATTGTTTGATGAGGAACAGACAGACTTTTCATCTGGCGTCATAGAAGAGCTTGTTAAGAATGTTCGCTCGTATTGGGCAATGATTGCTTCGGAACAGCAGCAGCTTGAGATTGATAACAACATAGCTGTGGCGGACGCGTATGGCGTGCGTGATGATATGCCATGTGACGTGCCGTTGGAACGCGTGTCGTTGAAGCGTAACGTCGCGTTCGCATATCCGAAGGATACTCCGGAAGTGCGCAACGAGAAATTCGCTCAAGATGTCGTCAAGGAGCTCATTTCGTATGCGGTGGGCTGCATGTTCGGCAGGTATTCGCTCGACAAGCCTGGTTTGATTCTCGCATCGCAGGGTGAAACACTTGATGACTACCATGCACAGATTCTGAACCCGTCATTCGAGCCGGACGCGGACAATGTCATTCCTGTCACGGAGACGGACTGCTTCGAAGATGATATCGTGACACGGTTCCGCAGGTTCCTTACCGTGGCGTTCGGCAAGGAGAATCTGGCCGCGAACATCGCCTACATCGAACAGGTGCTGGGCAAGAGTATCCGCAAGTATTTCGTGAATGATTTCTACAACGACCACGTGAAGATGTACTCGAATCGTCCGATCTATTGGCAGTACTCCAGCCAAACCAACAACAAGGGCTCGTTCAAGGCGCTCGTGTACCTGCACCGGTATACGCCGAAAACCACGAACATGGTACTCAACTATCTGCGCGACTACACCGGCAAAATCGCCGACATCGCCGATAGCTTGGAACATTCGGATCGTGCCGCGGACCAGAAACAGGCCGCCAAACTGCGCAAGGCCGTTCTCGAGTGTAAGGATTACGAGGACCAGACCCTGTACCCATTAGCTACCCGCAACCTGGAAATGGATTTGGACGACGGTGTGCTGGTGAACTACCTGCGCATGGGCAAGGCATTGCGTTCCATCCCCTCTATCGAGAAGAAGCGCAAAGACGTCTCCACCTGGACCTGGCCCGTCCATCCGCTGGGCAAGGAGTAGTTGTCAGCTTATGTGGATTACGGCAGATGTGAATATTCCTCAGCAGTTGCTCGACGCCTCCGCGAAGGTGCTTCTGGCGGCGGGCAAGGAAAAGCTCACCAAGGACCAGTGCTGCCAGTACCTGACCCGTGTGGGCCTGTGCGCCAACGACTATCTGGAGCGTGAGGTGGATGTGTCCCTCTCCGGCGGCGAGGTCAAGCGCATCGAGATCGCCACCATTCTGGCCCGGCAGGGCAGCCTCATGATCTTCGACGAGCCGGAAGCCGGCATCGACCTGTGGAGCTTCGCCCGGCTGACGGAGACCTTTGAGCAGATCCATCAGCAGCACCGGGCCACCATGATCATCATCTCCCATCAGGAGCGCATCATCCGTCTGGCGGACGAGATCGTGGTCATCTCCGGCGGGCAGATCGCCCACCGGGGCAATACGGAGGAGATCTTCCCCCTGATTTTGGCGGACACCCTGGGCGGCTGTCCCGTACTGGAGCACAAGGAGGTGCAGCTATGATCACCGAGATCGACGCCAGCCTGCTGGAAAAGATCGCAGACCTCACCGGCAAGCCCGTGGGGGCCTTCAACATCCGCAAGGACATGGGCTGCGAGGCCCGTCAGTCCACGGAGCATATCGCCATCGACCCCCGTGCCGACGGCAAGCCCGGTATCGACATCCACTTCAAAGAGGGTACCAAGGGAGAGACCTGCCACATCCCCGTCATCATCAGCCAGACGGGCATGAGCGACATGGTGTATAACGACTTCTATGTGGCCGACGACTGCGACGTTACCATCGTGGCGGGCTGCGGCATCCACAACTCCGGCTGCGACGAGAGCCGCCACGACGGCATCCACACCTTCCACATCGGCAAGAACTGCCGCGTGCGCTATACGGAGAAGCACTACGGCGAGGACGCCAAGGGCGAGACCGGCAAGAACATCATGAACCCCCAGACCATTGTCTATCTGGGGGAGAACTCCACCATGCAGATGGACACCATCCAGATCCGGGGCATCGACTCCACCCTGCGGGACACCCAGTTCTACTGTGAGGCCGGCAGCGAGGTGGTGGTGACGGAGCGCCTGCTGACCCACGGGGCCCAGACCGCCGAGAGCGACATGACCATCCAGCTCAACGGCGAGGGGGCCAAGGGCCGTGTCATCTCCCGCTCTGTAGCGCAGGATACCTCCCGTCAGGTGTTCCACCCGGTGATGGTGGGCAACAGCCAGTGCTTCGGCCATGTGCAGTGCGACTCCATCATCATGGGACAGGCCCACATCGAGTCCATCCCCGCCATCACCGCCAACTGTCCGGACGCCCAGCTGATCCATGAGGCCGCCATCGGCAAGATCGCCGGGGACCAGCTGCTGAAGCTGGAAACGCTGGGCCTCTCCCCGGAGGAAGCGGAGGAGACCATCCTCAAGGGCTTTCTGGCGTAAACGAATCGTATATTTTTGCCGCAATTCTACCATTTGTTATCACTCCCCCATAAAATGTCCCCTCCTGCCGGCGCAGGAGGGGGCATTTTCGTTTACAGGTCAAATTCCTTGATGCGGGAGGTGCGCTCCTCCATGGGGACGTAGTGGCCCCGAATGGTGACGGCCCGGTAGGCCGGCCGCATGATGCGGTGACCGGTGATGACCTCCTCCATGCGGTTGGCGCACCAGCCTGCAATACGGGCAGAGGCGAACAGCGGCGTGAACACGTCCTCCGGGATGCCCAGCATGGTATACACCAGCCCGGAGTACATATCCACGTTGGCACACATGGGCGTATCGCTGTGACGCCGCTCCTGCACCAGCGGGATGCCCAGCTCCTCCACCTTCTGCAGCAGGTCGAACTCCGCCTCATAGCCCTTGATCTGGGCAATATGCCGGGCGTACTTCTTCAGCAGCACCGCACGGGGATCCGACATGGTGTACACAGCGTGGCCCAAGCCGTAGAGCTTGCCGGAGCAATCCCCGGCCTCCCCGTCTAGCAGACGCACCAGATAGTCCCGGATGGATCCGTCGTCGTGGGGATCCACATTCTCCTGAATGTAGTGGAACATCTCCATTACCTTGGCGTTGGCGCCGCCGTGGAGCGGCCCCTTCAGGGAGCCCACCGCTCCGGCGATGGCGCTGTAAGTATCCGTACCGCTGGAGGACAGCGCCCGGCACACGAAGGTGGAGTTGTTGCCGCCGCCGTGCTCGGCATGGAGCATCAGCATCATATCCAGCAGATGGGCCTCCTCCTCGGTGTAGCTTTTATCCGGACGGATCATCCGCAGGAAGTTCTCCGCCGTGCTGAGTCCCTCCTCCGGGTAGTGGATGTGCAGGGACTCGCCGCCGAAATGGTGGCGCTTGACGGCATAGGCATTGGCCACGATGGAGGGAAAATACCCGATAAGCTCCACCGACTGGCGCAGCAGATTGTCCACCGACAGATCGTCCGGATCCGGGTCGTAGGAGTACAGCGACAGGATGCTGCGGCCCAGCTCATTCATGATGTTGCCGCTGGTGCGCCGCATGATCATCCCCTCGGTGAAGCCCTCCGGCAGCTTTCTGGCCCGGTTCATGATCTCATTGAAGTGCCGCAGCTCCCCCTGCGAGGGCAGATAGCCCATCAGCAGCAGATACGCCACCTCCTCGAACCCGAAGGTTCCCTCCGCCCGGTGGGCCTCCACAATGTCGTTAAGCTCGATGCCCCGGTAGTAGAGCCTTCCGGGAATGGGGATGCGCTGGCCGTCCTGCAGCAGATAGCCCTGCACGCTGCCCACCTTGGTGACGCCCACCATCACACCGGTGCCGTCGCTGTTTCGCAGACCCCGCTTGATCTCGCCGTGGTAATACTCCTCCCCGATATGATACTCCTCCCGGATCTGACGGCTCAGCGACCCGGTGTACTCCTGAATGACGCCGTTTTCCTTCATCCCCTGCTCCTTTCCCCGTCGGCCTGCTGCCCCGGTGACTGTGATTTTCCCGTATTGTATCCCATTTTCCTTCATTTTGCAAGAAAAACTTTTGTAACTTTCAAAATATCTATGCACAACCTATTTATATTAGATTATCTCCGGTCTGCTCACGGAAAAATTGCAAGAATTTCATTTTATTCATTCATTTTCTCTTGCATCCTGGCTTTTTTGTGTTATACTGTATCCAACAAAACCATCATCCGAAAAGGGGTGCTTACCGATGATCCAACTGCACAGCGGCAGCGTCATGCTGCAGGGCGGCGTACCCGCACCGATCCCCGCCGCCGGCAGCGGCCGGGATAAGACCATGGCCTATCAGATCCTCCGCCGTCACCACCGGGGGCCGTGGGAGGGCCAGCTTCACCTGACCTTCGATAGTCTCATCTCCCACGACATCACCTATGTGGGTATCATTCAGACCGCCAAGGCCAGCGGCCTGCGGGAGTTCCCGGTGCCTTACGTTCTCACCAACTGCCACAACAGTCTCTGCGCCGTGGGCGGCACCATCAACGAGGACGACCACGCCTTCGGCCTGTCTGCCGCCGTGAAGTACGGCGGAAACTACGTCCCCGCCAATCAGGCGGTGATCCACCAGTATGCGCGGGAGATGATGGCCGGCTGCGGCCGCATGATCCTCGGCTCCGACAGCCACACCCGTTACGGCGCTCTGGGTACCATGGGCGTGGGCGAGGGCGGCCCGGAGATCGTGAAGCAGCTGCTACGCAACACCTATGACATCGCCGCCCCGCAGGTGGTGCTGGTGTGGCTCACCGGCACACCGCCCCACGGCGTGGGTCCCCACGACGTGGCCATCGCCCTGTGCGGGGCCGTGTATGGAAACGGCTTCGCCAAAAACAAAATTCTGGAGTTTGCCGGTCCCGGCGTGGCTCATCTGCCTATGGATTACCGCATCGGCATCGACGTAATGACCACGGAGACGGCGTGCCTGTCCTCCATCTGGCAGACGGACGATGCCGTGGCGGAGTACCTGACCATCCACGGACGGCCGGAGGCCTATACCCGGCTGGCCCCGGAGGAGGGTGCCTGCTACGACGCCATGATCTCCATAGACCTCTCCCGGCTGGAGCCCATGGCCGCCCTCCCCTTCCACCCCTCCGAGGCGGTGACGCTGCGGGAGCTGCTCCACGATCCCGGCGATTATCTGCGTCAGGTGGAGCAGCGGGCGGCGGAGCAGTTCGGCGGCAAGGCCACCCTCTCCCTCACCGACCAAGTGGTGGACGGCAAGCTGGTGGTGCAGCAGGGGATCATCGCCGGGTGCGCCGGCGGAATGTATGACAACATTGCCGAGGCCGCCGCCATTCTCTCCGGCGGTGACGTGGGCTGCGGCCCCTTCTCTCTGTCGGTGTATCCCCCCTCCATCCCGGTAAATCTGGAGCTGATGCAAAACGGCGTGCAGCAGGCGCTGCTGGAGGCCGGAGTCCTCTTCAAGCCCTGCTTCTGCGGCCCCTGCTTCGGAGCCGGGGATGTCCCTGCCAACAACGCCCTGTCCGTGCGTCACACCACCCGCAACTTCCCCAACCGGGAGGGCTCTAAGCCCGGCGACGGCCAGTTGTCCGGGGTGCTGCTGATGGACGCCCGCTCCATCGCCGCCACGGCCCGGAACCACGGCGTGGTCACCTCCGCCGCCGAGGTGGACTATCCCGCCCCGGCCCCGGTGCGCCGCACCTTCGACGGCGGGGTCTATGGCCGCCGGGTGTACTTCGGCTATGGCAAGGCCCGACCGGAGGCCCCCCTCCACTACGGTCCCAACATTGCCGAGTGGCCCGCCATCCCGCCGCTGGGGGAGGAGCTGCTGCTGCAGGTGGCCTCCGTACTGCGGGATCCCGTCACCACCACCGATGAGCTGATCCCCTCCGGCGAGACCTCCTCCTACCGCTCCAATCCCCTGAAGCTGGCGTCCTTCGCCCTGTCCCGCCGGGACCCGGACTACGTTCCCCGTGCCAGAGCCACTCAGGCGCTGGAGGAGGCCCGCCGCAGCGGCGCCATGCCCCCGGAGCTGCAAAGCGTGCAGAAGGCCCTCTCCATTCCCGACATGAGCCGGGTGCAGATCGGCTCGGTGCTGTTCGCCAACAAGCCCGGCGACGGCTCGGCACGGGAGCAGGCCGCCTCCTGCCAGCGGGTGCTGGGAGGCTGTGCCAACCTCTGCTACGAGTTTGCCACCAAGCGCTACCGCTCCAACTGCGTCAACTGGGGGATGCTGCCCTTCACGCTGGCGGAAGGGGCCAACTTCCCCGGCCGCTCCGGTGACTTCCTCTATGTGCCGCAGGTGCGGGAAAAGGTGACCCGTGGCGATGAGGAGTTCCCCGCCCTGCTGCTGACGGACAGCGGCATCCACGCCCTGACGCTTTATCTGAAAAATACCACCGCCGAGGAGCGGGAGCTGCTGCTCACTGGCTGTCTCATGAACCACTATGCGGCCCAAAATGCCGCCGAAAACCGGAGGTGAACCCCATGGAAAAAATCAAAATGCCCCACCCCATTGCGGAGCTGGACGGCGACGAAATGACCCATGTGCTTTGGGGGAAGATCAAAGAGCAGCTGATCCTGCCCTTTGTGGAGCTGAACACGGAGTACTACGACTTGGGCCTGCCCAACCGGGAGCGGACGGCGGATCAGGTGACACGGGATGCGGCGGAGGCCATCCACCGCCTGCACATCGGCGTCAAGTGCGCCACCATCACCCCCAACCTCCAGCGGCAGGAGGAGTACGGCCTGAGCCAACTGTGGAAGTCCCCCAACGCCACCATCCGGGCGGCGCTGGACGGCACGGTGTTCCGGGCTCCCATCCTCATTTCACGGGTCAAGCCCGTGGTGACCAGCTGGAAAAAGCCCGTCACCATCGCCCGCCACGCCTACGGTGATCTGTATAAGGCCGTGGAATACCGGGTCCCCGGCAAGGGAAAGGCGGAGCTGGTCTTCACCGATGAAAACGGCGTGGAGACCTCCCGCCAGACGGTGTATCAGTTCAGCGGCCCCGGCGTGGTGCAGGCCATGCATAACCGGGACGATTCCATTCTCTCCTTTGCCCGGTGCTGCTTCTCCTACGGGCTCTCCGTGGGACAGGACGTGTGGTTTTCCAGCAAGGATACCATCTCCAAGGACTACGACCAGACCTTCAAGCTGCTGTTTCAGAAGGTGTACGACGAGGAGTACCGGACGGCCTTTGAAAAGGCGGGTCTCACCTATCGCTACGCCCTCATCGACGACGTGGCGGCCAAGGTCATCCGCTCCCCCGGCGGCATCATCTGGGCCTGCAAGAATTACGACGGCGACGTCATGAGCGACCTCATCGCCGCCGCCTCCGGCTCCCTGCCCATGATGACCAGCGTGCTGGTCTCCCCGGACGGCAACTTTGAATATGAGGCCGCCCACGGCACCGTCACCGATCATTTCTACCGCTGGCGTCGTGGGGAGAAGGTCTCCACCAATCCGCTGGCTACCATGGCGGCTTGGGCCGGCGCCCTCCGCAAACGGGCGGCACGTTCGTGGCCCAGATGCCCGTAGATGCCTTCGCCGTTCTGATCCACCTTGTGGATCAGAATACCGGACCGCGCCGCATTTGTCAGGCGCAGGGTGGTCACCTGGCCGTCCTTGACTTCGAAATAGTGCGGGGTATCGTCCAATATGAAGTTCGGATTGGCCTCGATCTCAACGGCGTAGTAAGAGCCGTCCTCCAAAGACAGGAAGGCACGGCCATTGCGGTCCGTCGTGATGGTGTCCACCAAGGCATCATCCATTCGGCGGATCTCATAGGTGGTATCCGGGATGCGCTCCGAGGTCCTGCTCTCGCTGACCTTGCCCGTACATGTGATGATGGTCTGAATATCATGGATGCTGTTCAGCAGATAATTCTGCCGGTTGCTGTCAAGTTCTGACAACACATCATCCAGAAGTAATACCGGCGTATCGTGGATCAGCTGTTTTACCAGCTCGATCTCCGCCAGTTTTAACGAAAGTGCAGATGTCCTCTGCTGCCCCTGGGAACCGTATTTGCGGATGTCCGTCTCATTGATCAGGAAGGAAATATCATCCCTGTGCGGTCCGTAAGACGTCATTCCCA
>OGWV01001349.1_pt1 | contig 15583 bp, 10 predicted proteins | sample 1576081 | NCBI WGS metagenome assembly OGWV01 (sample SAMEA3541541, study PRJEB24748) | human gut metagenome | biome: human gut; feature: human-associated habitat; material: faeces | place: China | collected 2012 | reverse complement strand
TTCCTGCTCTGTACAGATGGACTGGTTGACATGTGTTCGGAACAGGAAATTCAAGATATTCTCTCTCAGGATTACTTCAATGAAGCAGCGGTTCTGGTGCAAACTGCTGTCAATTATGGCGGCATTGACAATGTTACTTGCATCGTTCTGGAAGTTATTCCAATTGAAGAACCTGCTGAACTTGAATCTGACCCGATGCTATAAGAAATGCAACTGAAATATTACAAAGTGCCGGTATTCTCAAATAGAATATCGGCACTTTTTTGTGATTACATTTCAATTTTCACATTATTCTGTAACTTTAAATTTTTGATATGAAACAATCTGATTTTGATAACTGCCATTTGTTGCAATGATACCATAATAATAAGTATCAGCGGACAAAATATTGAAATTCACATAATTATCCAAACGGCTAACATCATACGACTTCGCATTTGGCTTGACGGTTTTCCCTGTTACAAAATTTCCAGAAGCAGTGAAAACGCCAACTGTCAAACTGGTGATATTGGAAGTTGCAGATTTTACTGTTCCACGAATGCTGACAGCTTTTCCCACTTTGATATTGGGAATGGTTCGTCCGCCGGAAAGCGTCAATCTATCCTGACTCTGTGAACTGCCACCCTTTGCCTTTACCTGAAACGCCTGATTGACCAACTGTTGTGTCTTTGTGCCGTTGGATACCGTTACACGATACAGGTAGCTGCCCGGTGTCAACAGGTTAAAGTTGACATAAGCATCCAACTTTCGCAAATCATATGATTTTGCATTTGGCTTTGCTGTTTTTCCGGTAATCAAGTTTCCGGATGCAGAATAAACACCAACTGTTACACTGGTGATATTGGAAGAGGCAGAGGACACCGTTCCTTTTACTACAACGGACGTTCCCTCTGTGATATTCGGAACACTTGTACCGCCCGAAATGCTCAAGGTGTCGGATGCTGTTGTACTTCCGTTCGCAGAAACCGTGAATTTCTGCTCTACAACTGGGAAATTCGTTGTAGTAGCGTTGGTTGCAAAGACTCTATAATAATAAGTACCTGCCTTCAAATCACCGAAGCTGACATACGCATCCAGATTGCGGACATTGTAGGTTTTTGCATTCGGTGTTGCTGTCTTTCCAGTTACCAACTTGTTGTTACTGTCATAAACGCCAACCGTCACGCTCTTCAAGTTGGAAGATGCGGAAGTGACTGTTCCTCGAATCGAAACCACGTTGCCGACCTTGATATTCGGAATGGTTACACCGCCGGTTATGCTCAGCTTGTCGGTTGTGGTAGTACTGCCATCGGAAACCGTGAATTTCTGGTTGACCACGGCATAATTCGTATGGGTTGCATTCGTTACTAATACCTTATAATAATATGTACCAGCAGACAATCCGCCAAACTTTACATAAGGGTCTATTTTTGAAACATCATAGGATTTTGCATTTGGCACAACCGTTCTTCCCGTAACGCTTGTGCCATCTTCCCGATAAATTCCAACAATCAATTTTGTAATGTTAGAGGTTGCAGAAGTCACCGTTCCTCGAATCGAAACCGACTTTCCTGCTGTAATATTCGGGATTGTCACACCATTGGTCATTTTGATTTGATCTGTCGTGGTACTGCTGCCGGATTCCGAAACTATGAACTTCTGATTCACGGCTTCATAATCCTTGTGGGCAGCATTGGTTACCAACACCTTATAATAATAAGTACCCGCTTTCAAGTTTCCGAACTTTACCGCTGCATCCATATTTGCAACATTGTATATTTTTGCATTCGGAGATGCAGAATTTCCGGTTACCAACGTATTGTTTGCATCAAACACCCCAACGGTAATCTTGGTAATATTCGATTTTGCAGAAGTGACAGTCCCACGAATAGATACAGCTTTTCCAACCATAATATTTGGAATCGTCGCATTGTTGGTGATTTTAATGCTGTCGTCGGTTGCTGTGCTGCTGGAAGATACGGTAAACTTTTGATTGACAACCGTATAATTCGTATGCGTACCATTGGTAACGGTAATCTCATAGGTATAAGTACCTACCGGCAATTCGCTGAAATCCACAAAGTCATCCAATTTCTTGACATTGAACACGGATGCAGTTGGGTAAGCATTTTTTCCGGTTACCATCTTATGATTGCTGTCATAAACGCCAACGGTAATGGTTGTGATATTGGATGAAGCAGAACGAACGATCCCGCTGATGGAAACAGATGTGCCCACGGTAATATTGGGAATCTTGCTGCCATTTTCAATCGTAATTGCATCTTCTGTCGCCCCAACTTGTACAGTCGGGTCACTGGATACGACAAAACTTTGATTGATTACGATGTAATTTTGATTGGTTGCATTGCTGGCAGTAACACGATATTGATACGTGCCATCCTGCAAGTTCTCAAACGGCAAAGCATCATTCAAGTTCTGCAAATCATATTCTACCTGATTCGGAGAGAGTGTTTTTCCAATGACCTGTTCTCCAGCAGCATTGTAAACGCCCACTGTTAAAACTGTAATCTTTGAAAAATCGGATTTCACAACCCCATTGATGGCAATCGGTGTTCCCTGTATGATGTCTGGAATGGCATCGTTGGAAGAAATGCTCAAAGCATCGGATGATAGGGATTCCTCCGGCATCGTTTCTGTCACAGCTTCTTCCATCTGTTCGGTCTGTTCTGTAGGATCTGGTGTTGATACCATCGCTGCTGCCCCTGTCATTGCAGTTCCCTGAATGGAAAGCAATGCTAAAAAGACACTGACAAATACTTTTATTTGATTCTGGTTTTTCATAATTCCTCTTCCTTTCTGCAAAGCGTTTTGTTCGATGTGTTCTGTTGCTGATTGCTGTAAATTCCTGCCCGATTTTTTTCTAAGGACAGGCGGTAAGACCCTTACAAAAACGATTAGAAAAATGTATGAAATGATATAAAATTTTATGTTCAGAAAGAGAACCCATTCCCGTTCTGAAGATACTTTCATTATAGCATAATTTCTGTGGACTGTCAAGCAATATTCATATTTTCCACATGTTTGATTGAGTTGGTATTCAGAGAATAAATTTCCATCTCTGACCAACTTTCGATAATTTTTATTATAAATGACACAAATTTATTGAAAAGTTTTCATTTCCCATTTATTCCAGAAAAAAGCCAACAAAATGACTTGACAAAAAGAGCTTGCTGTGTTACACTACAAAACAGAAAAAATAATCAAATGAGGATGTGGATATTTTGGAACAAACAAAACCGAATAAAAACAAGTGGATTTCCTTTCTGGCGGACGGGATTCTGTCCGGTCTGATGCTGGGAATTGGCGGCATGGTGAGCCTCTCCAGTGAAAACCGATTCTTAGGGGCATTCCTGTTCTCGCTGGGACTGTTCTGTATCGTACAGTTCAAGTATGGATTATTCACCGGAAAAGTCGGATACATTGTCAGCCGGGATTTACCTTATGTTGCAGAAACCGCTGTCACTCTTGTGGGCAACGCCCTTGGAACATTGATTGCAGCCCTCCTGCTCCGACAAGTTCGGTTCTTTACATCGACTGTTAGCACGATGGATGTTACCATCTCCGACCGGGTACAGGCAACTGTTGACGGCAAAATTCATGACAATCCGCTGAGCATTTTTATTCTGGCAATTTTCTGCGGAATTCTGATGTTTACTGCTGTAGAAGGCAGCCGGAAATGCAAAGAAGAAAAGAACTTTGCTGGTTCGCTGTTCGTCGTTGTCATGCCGGTTATGGTCTTTATTATCTGCGGATTCAACCACTGTATTGCAGATATGTTCTATTATTTCTTTGCTGGTTGCCCAGAGCCGTCCAAGGCAATTGTTTACTTCATTCTTGCCATTGCCGGAAACAGTGTTGGTGGTATGATTGTTCCGCTGCTGAAAAAGTTATCGAATCAGCCACTCTAAAAAAGTGTCATTCTTACAAACACAAAAAGCGTACCCGTTGCAAAAACGGATACGCTTTTTTTCATGCAAAATACAGCAATTCTTACTTCTGCTGATAGCAGGTAAAGGCTGCATCGGTTGTCTTCGGGTCTTTTACCTTTGTAAAGGAACTGATGACTGGAACGACAATCAAAGACAAAATCATCAGGATTGCACCAATATTAATCGGAGATGCCAGATTCAGCGGCAGAGAAGCTGCGGACTTTGTCAGGGCTGGGAACCAGCCAAATCCAAATAGAATCATGTGTCCAATTGTACCGCCAACGCCCAGAATGAAACTTGTCCAGACTGCCGGAACAGTTACCTTCTTGCTATACAGACCAAAGACGAACGGCCCTAAGAAAGAACCAGCCAGTGCTCCCCAAGAATAGGACATCAGCGTGGAAATGGACGCATTCTTATTGAACGCAATCAAAACAGAAATCAGCAGGAATGCAGCAATCAACACCCGCATAATGATGACTTCTTTCTTTTCGCTGTGGTGCTTCATTCTTGGACGAATGAAGTCAATGGTCATGGTGGAACTGGATGTCAAAACCAATGAGGACAGCGTAGACATAGAAGCGGACAATACCAGAACCACAACCAGACCAATCAGCAAATCAGGCAGAGCACTTTGCAGCATTGCCGGAACCATGGCATCATATTCCGGCTTGCCGTTTGCCAGCGTGGCAATGGCAGTCTTTCCGCTTTCCCCGTTCAAGGTGCAGAACAACCGGTCAAATCCGCCCATGAAGTAAGAGCCGCCAGCAACGACCAATGCAAAAATCGTGGAAATTACCGCACCTTTGCGGATGCCATCGGTATTCTTGATGGCATAAAACTTATGCACCATCTGCGGAAGTCCCCATGTACCAAGCGAGGTCAGAATAACAACACCCAGCAGATTCAGCGGTTCAGGTCCAAACAAGGTTGCATACTGTCCCTGTTCGATTTCGCCCATCTGCCGCAGGGATTCTGAAAAGCCGCCATGATTCTGTAAGGTACAGACAACCACCGCTGCAATTCCAATCAACATAACAATGCCCTGAATAAAGTCATTCAAAGCCGTTGCAGCGTATCCGCCAAGGATGACATAAATAGCGGTGACAATTGCCATGGCAATAATAATGATTCGGTAAGAAGCATCCGATTCCAAATCAAATGCCATATTAAACAGACGGGATAAGCCATTGTAAACCGAAGCCGTATAAGGAATCAGAAATACAAATACAATCAGTGCAGCGGCAATCTTTAAGCTGACAGACTGAAACCGATTCCCGAAAAATTCCGGCATCGTCTTTGCCTGTAAGTGATTGCTCATCAGTCGGGTACGTCTGCCCAGTACCAACCATGCAAGGGCACTGCCGAGCACAGCATTTCCGATTCCAATCCATGTGGACGAAACCCCGTAGTTCCACCCAAACTGTCCAGCATAGCCAATGAATACAACAGCGGAAAAATACGATGTTCCATAGGCAAATGCCGTCAGCCATGAACCGACACTATGACCGCCGAGCACAAAATCGCTGACGGATTTGGTTTTACTGGCTGTATAGATTCCAATGCCCATCATGATGGCAATGTATACAATCAGCATTGCAAGCGTAATTGCGGTTGTCATAATCAAACATTCTCCTTTTTAATTTAGAATCCAATCGGTATCAAAGATTTGCCGTTCCGCTTTCGAAAATCTCTGCGTGAAATGGATTCCATAAGTTCTGTAACGATTGTACAGTGTTTCTATTTTACCATAAAACCCCGAGAAAGTCAATTTGTTTTGTAAATCTTGCATTTTATTTTTAAAAAAACAATCGACATCGACACAAAAATATGTTATAATAGAGATTGCATCGGGGAAATCACTACAAATGCACTTTTTAACATCCATTAAACACCCATTACAAAACAGAAAGGAATGAATTTCTATGGAACGAACCAACACCAAAGACATTGTTTCAAAAGTCGCTTATTTAATCGGCGTGAAAAAAACCGTTTTATACAACCAATTTGAAACAGAACGTCCCGGATATTTAAAAGAACTGGACGAAAACCAAAACGCCCGTACCATCCGCAGCCTTTGTAAATTGCGAATGACACTGTTACATCGATTCAAAAAAATTGATGATATGCTGCGATTTGAACTGAAAAACCTCAAGACCATTGAATTTTTTGATAAGGATGATATTAAACAGCTGGAGAAATGGGAAATCCCAGTGATTTTAGTCAACTCTCGTTCTTCTCTTTACATGGAGCATTTTAATGACCTCATTCAGGAACACATTGATGCTTGCAAAGACCTGTTTCCGGAATGGCTGAAATGGGAATATCTCCGCAGTCTGTTCCTCATGCCGAAAAACAAAAAGACCGATGTTCCAAAATCAGAATTTGCAAAATATATGGCAAATATGGAATTTTATCCGTATCAAACCTATATTTACTGGCAGCATCCAAAGGACTGCGGAAATATGCTGTTCAACGATAATAAATTTGTCAATATCTTATATGAGATGCACAACGACTATTTCTTTGAAACCGAAAAGGTGCTCGATGCTGGCGAAACTACCAAAACCACCATTTATGATTTCATCGAACGGGGCGAACGAACTGCAATTATTGTAGACTGCGAAAACTCCGATGTCTATAAATTATATGCGACCTTAAAAAATCTCAATCAGGAAGAACTCCAAAAGGTCAAGAAAATCATTCTGTTCGATGATGTCCATACGACCCGTGCATGGTCATGTTTATCCCACTTCTTGGATATTGAAGTAGAACACATCGAAGTGGAACGGGTTAATGACTATAAATCCTTGGTTGATATCAAGATGACAGCAGGTGCTTGCAAGGAATTTTACAGCAATGACATTCAATCGTTTATCTTGGTATCCAGCGATTCGGACTACTGGGGGCTGATTTCCTCTCTGCCGGATGCAGATTTCTTGGTGATGATTGAATACAGCAAGTGTGGAAAAGACATCAAGGAAAAACTTGAAAACAACGGCATTTTCTATTGTTCGATTGATGACTTCTGTTCCGGAAATATCGCAGAACTGAAAAGCTATGCCCTGCAAGAAGAACTGAAAGGACAACTGGAGCAGGCATTGAACTTGAATGCTCATACACTGCTCGAAACAGTTTATCGAAACTGCCGAATTCAGGCAAGCGAAACCGAACAAAAGAACTTCTATGACCGTTACCTTCGCACATTGCAACTGACAATGGATGCAGACGGCAATTATCTCATTAAGCCGAAAACATTCTAACGAAAAACAGCGATTTCCCCATAGCAAATAAAATCGGCAGCCACAGAAAAACTTGTGGCTGCCGATTTTCTGTTTATCGAATTTTCACATCGTCCAGTGTCAGCGTGGTGAGCATTTCGGTTGTAATCTCTTCACAGTCGGCAAGGCGGTTTGCCTGTCGAGTCAATGCCGTATCAAAAAAGTTCCGGACTTCTCGCCCATTTGCAAAAGATTCCGATTTCTCCGCACAGCGTTTCCGGAAATATTGCAACACATAGAAATTTGCTTCGGCTGTTGGCTCTAACGCACTCTTTTCACAGATATGCTGGAAAATCGTCAGCAATTCTTCCGGCGTATAGTCTGCAAAATAAATGACTTTCCGGAATCGAGAACGCAACCCCGGATTTGAATCTAAAAACTGTTCCATCTCTGCCGGATACCCTGCTACAATGACGACCAAATCATCCCGATGGTCTTCCATCTCTTTCAGCAGTGTGTTCACGGCTTCCATACCGAAATCATTGCTGCCCACAGCAGAAGTCAATGTATACGCTTCATCAATGAACAACACACCGCCCAGTGCCTTTTGAATCACCTTTTTGGTGCGAATGGCGGTTTGTCCAACATAGCCGCTGACCAGTCCGGCACGGTCGGTTTCGACCAAATGCCCTTTTGAGAGAACCCCCAGCCCAGCATAGATTTCCGAGAGCAGACGGGCAACGGTTGTTTTCCCCGTTCCCGGATTTCCCGAAAAAACCATATGTAAGGAAACTTGCAGCGGCGGCAACCCTCGTTCCTGTCGCAGCTGCCGCAGCCGAACCAGATTGATTAAGCTGCTTAGCGTTTCTTTTACCTGCTGCAAACCAGTCAAGCTTTCCAGCTCTTCCATACACACCGCCAGCGGACGGATTTCTGGTGCTTCTGGTACTTCGGGGGTGGATTCTTCCGATGCTGCTTCCGGCTCTTCGGGAGCAGCTGGCATTGCCGGTTTCCAGCCGCTCGGAATTACAAAGGGCTTTTCTTTTGCAGTGCTCCGCCAGCCTTGCAACTTTCGATTGCGATAGACTCGCAACGGCAATAAAATCGCTGCAATGGCAGATGCCTGCCGTTCATCTCGCTGGTTGGTGTCGGCAGTAAAAGACAGCCCCATCAGATTCAGCAGGTTTAAAAAGAAGAGTGACAAGCTGCTGTTCCCTTGCTCTGCCAAATCCACTCGAATCCACAAGTCCAGCAAGCCACGCAAGGTATCCTGCACGCTCTCTGCTGTAAATGGATGCCGCTTGCAAAATGTTTGCAGCTGTGAGAGGGTCATGTTATAATGCAGCAAGTCGTTTAGATACTGCACCTCTGTTTCTTCCAGTCGGCGGTCTAAATTTGCAAGATACAACAGGTATTTATAATAGGAAAATCCGGCAAATTCCGCAAGTGGCTGCTGATTGCCGAGGATGCGTTCGCCGTTTTTTTCGTAAAGTTCACAGAGATAATAGGTATATTGAATGGCTGTTTGCAGGGTTTCTGATGCCATAGCTGCCTCCATTGATTGGATTTTTTAGACTTCGTTTTCCTGAAAAAGAAACGGTCTTAAATCTTCGTATAATTTTTGATAGGTTTCTAATAACTTCTGATTGGTTTTCTCCCGATTTTTCGACAGCTCGGAAATGGCAATGGCTTTCGCCTGATTGGCAATGTCGCCCGGAATGGCGTTGTTGGGAATCTTGGAAAGATTGTCCATGGCTGCTTGTAGATAATCGTTTTCTGTTTGCAGCTGCCCCAGTAACCGCAATAAAATCTGATAGTTTTCTTTCAATTCTGCAGCAGTAAAAATCGTTTGCATGGCGGTGCTCCTTTCTGCATTGTGCGATTAGTTCTATTATACCGAGTTTTGGGGATATTGTCAAGAAAAAACAAAACTGCCGCTTCCACAATCGGAAATGGCAGTTTCTTGTTTCTCGTATTTTCTTTTTACAGCAGTTTCCGCTTCAACAGAACTGCATCCAAAATGGTAATCGCACCATCTGCATTCAAATCCGCTGCAACTGCATTCCGCTTTTTCAGGGTTGCTTTGTTGCAAAGATGTTTTTGCAGCAGAACAATATCCGGCAAGTTGACCGTTCCATCTCGGTTGACATCGCCCAGCAAGACCGTTCCGCCCTCCGGCTCTTCGCCCCAGACTAGTTCGCCATCCTGATATGCTGTGATTTTTTCCGTTCGGGTGTATTCATCCAAAATCAAGCCATCTCGGCTGTAGTCATCGGTCGGATCCCAGTGGGTTGTATAGTTGGCATCCATCTTTGGAATCAAGCCAAAGTGGAACACTCTTGTTCCATAGAATGCACAGCCATCCCAGCTGATTTCCACATAATACGTTCCGTTATCATCCCATTTGACTGGCTTGGAAATCGTTGCAAAACTCTCTCCGTTGGTGTTGGCATTTTCTTCATCATAGTAAATTTCAATGTCCAAATCATCAATGGTCTGCCCTGCTTTCAGCATTTCATTGATGTTAAAGAAATACCGAGCACTCAATGTGCTGATGTACCGAGGCGGCAAAGAGGTATCGTTGCAAATGGAAATTTCAATCTGCGAACGGGCATCTGTTTCCTGCATCACTCTTGCATCAATATAAATCTCCTGAATATCGCCCTTCATAGATGCTTCAGATGGTGGGAAGTTTTCCACAGGCTTATTCCCCATTGCCTTGCCATAATACTGGTACAATCCTGCACACGCTCCAACAAAAGCAGCATTATAGTCTACCGCAACTTCATTGTAGATGTAATCCTTGGTCTGGTCGTTATGGAAATCCTTTTCATCTGGCCCACCGACTAACGCACCCCAAAGAACATGTGTCTGGTCTGCTGGTTCATCCATGTTCAACGTCTTAGAACCATGTGCAGCCCGATGGTGCGGATGCGAAGCAGCGTTCTTGGAATAGCCGACAATATATGCACGATTCATCGGATTTTTTCCCATGATGTATTCCATCTGACCTTCTGCCCAGTCTGCAAATTTGTCATCGCCCGTTTCTTTTTCATAGACCAGTGCACAGAGCTGTGCAGCTGCATCATACCGACAAGAACCATAGTTATTCAGCATGGAAAAACCAGCTGGTGTTTTTGCCAGAAATGTCGTGTCGGTGGTATCTGCAACAAATGGTGCTGTTTTCGGATCATATGGCAAGTTCCACAGAACATCATCCGACCCGCCCGGGTCAGCATGCGTCAAGCCCGACCAATATTCCAGATTCCAGCGGAAAATATACCAATCTCTTGCCGTGTTGGTAATCGGGGCAAGTTTTGCAAACACACCGCCCCACACAGTATCCCAGCAATGCACCCAGATATTCTGCCAGCAGTTTCCGGTGTCTGCAATGATTCGCTTCAAATAACCGGTATAAGGATGTGCTCCCATGTCCCCCGAGGTGTTCTCATCCACAGCAATAATGTCGTTGATATAGTCATATTCTCCGGTGCATTCATAGAGCCAAACTGCTGCCCACGCCAGTTCATCATAATCATAGCTGGATGTATAGAATCCGCCATCATAGCCCAAGCTGGTAACGGTTTTTCCGTCTTCTGCTTCCGAATGCGTCTTGACTGCAAATTCATACATCTTGACGGCAGTATTTAAGCAGCGTTTCGCATACTCCGGCTCGGTATCCTTAAAGTTCAGATAGTTCACTGCCAGCGAAGCCGCAACCCCTGCACACATATCCGAAGCAGGCGTTTCTACTGTTGCAAAATATGCCGGTCGTGCAAAGTCCAGCAGGCTTTCGTTCTGCAATTCCGGTGCGTTCCAATAGTTGTGGTCAATGTCGCCCTCTCCGACCTGATAACAGAACGCCAAAATATCGCCATTCTCATCAAAATACGTACACTTTAAGTAATAGTCATTGAACCAGTGCAGAATATCTTCGATATGCCATTGCTGTCCAGAATCCACATAGGCATCCCGAAATTCGTAATAGCCCCAGCCCAATGTGGAGGCAGCATAGCTGCCCGGCAGACAGAATTTTACATGGTCGCCGGCATCGTGCATACCGCCAGCAACGTCAATTGTTCCATCGCCATCCGGGTCTAAAATATCCCGATGGGCATCAATGAATTCCTGTGACAGATTCGTGCCCTTGTAATCTTCCCCCATTGGTTTCAGCGGTACGGCTGCATCTTCTGTGTGGCAGTCCCCACGCCATTCCAGATTTCCGCCCGTAATGCCAGAGCCGCACTTGTTTGCATCATAAAAATACAAGGACATCTGTAAAGCTTTCGCAAAGTTGATTTCCACTTCTTCCTCTGATGTTGTGGCATCCGCAGCGGCTGCGGAAAAGCCCTGCCCCAATGTGGTGCAGCCCATAACCACACAGAGCAAGGCTGCTGCAATTTTTTTGCATCGATTTCGTTTCACAATAAACTCCTTTCTATTCTTTCCCATTTCACGCTGTTTTCACATCTTTTGTCGCATTCACCAAAAAGCAAGAAAAGATGTGCATCTTCTTTCCCTATCTTATCATAAATCCAGAAAAAAGGAATGTGATTTTATGTCTAAATTGTAAAAATATCATGCTGCAATCCGTTGTTTTGTAGTAGACAGAAAATCGTATTTGTAGTATAATAAAATGGATTTCTTACCACGCAACAATTTCAGAAAGGATGTGGATTTTTTGACCATTCAACAATTAAAATATGCAGTTACAGCTGCCGAAAAAGGGACGATGAGCGAAGCTGCACAATCGCTGTTTCTCTCTCAGCCGAGTTTAACTGCTGCCATTAAAGAGTTGGAAAAAGAACTGCGAATCACCATCTTCCACCGCACCAACAAAGGGGTCATTGCTACCAATGAGGGCGAAGAATTTTTAGGCTATGCCCGGCAAGTGCTGCAACAGGTCGGCTTGATTGAAGAAAAATATCTGGATGGCAAACAGCTGAAACAAATTTTTTCCGTTTCTGCCCAGCACTATTCGTTCGCTGTCAATGCTTTCGTGGATGTCATTCAAACATTTGGCAATCAAAGCTATGATTTTACGCTGCGGGAAACTCAGACGTTTGAAATTATTCAGGATGTTTCCCGACTAAAAAGCGAAGTCGGCGTGCTGTATCTCTCCCGTGAAAATCAAGCAGTCATTCAAAAATTGATTGCAGAAAACGGGCTGGTCTTTGAGGAACTGTTCACCGCCTCTCCGCACGTCTTTATCAGCTTCAAGCATCCGCTGGCTGCCAAAACAGAAATCACCTTGGACGACCTGAAACCCTATCCCTATCTCTGTTTTGAACAGGGCGATTACAACGCTTTTTATTTCTCCGAAGAAATCCTAAGCACTATCCCACGGGAAATGACCATCAAAGTCCGTGACCGTGCAACGCTGTTTAATCTAGCCGTTGGGCTGGACGGTTACACCATCAGCACCGGCATCATCAGCAAGGAACTGAACGGGGAAAATATCATTGCCCGACCGCTTGCCATTCCGGAATTGATTCGGGTTGGTACAGTCACCCGAAAAAATATGACACTGAGCCGACTGGGTACAGCATACATGGAAGCTCTGCGGCGGCATACCTGCAACGAACCATAAACAATTCCAATCACCTACAAAATCAGTATAGTTTTTTTCTATCGCAAACAGCGGAAAATCGGTATTTTACAACAGCTGTTTTCTGGTGTACAATGAAAAGCAATCCGGACGCTTTACGTCCATGCATTTACAACCAGAAAGGATTTTGATATGAAAACAGCAATTGTCGGATACCCTCGTATCGGGGCACATAGAGAATTAAAGTTTGCAAGTGAACAGTATTTCCGTGGAGCTTGCACCGAAGCAGAATTACAGGAAACGGCAAAGTCCCTTCGCCTTGCCAATTTAACACAGCAGAAAGAAAGCGGTCTGGACTGGATTCCGTCCAATGATTTTTCATTCTATGATGGCATGTTGGACACTGCCTTTTTGCTGAACGCTGTTCCGAAGCGGTATCGGGAACTCGGACTTGCTCCGCTGGATACCTACTTTGCAGCGGCAAGAGGCTATCAGGGCGATAAGGGCGATGTAAAAGCCCTTGCCATGAAAAAATGGTTCAATACCAACTACCACTACATGGTACCGGAACTGGAAGACGACACTGCCATTTGTCTGGCAGATGAAAAGCCGTTTAACCTCTATCAGGAAGCAAAGGCTGCTGGCGTAGAAACCAAACCGGTTGTCATTGGTGCTTATACGTTCCTGAAACTGGCTGTTTACAACGGAAAGAAAACAGCTGCGGATTTCGTTGCAGACACCGTAAAGGCTTATGCAGACTTGCTCCAGAAGTTCCAGACCCTCGGCACTGCTTGGGTACAGTTCGATGAACCTTGCTTAGTCATGGATATGACCGCAGAAGACAAGGCTCTGTTTACACAGCTGTATGCTGGCATTCTGGCAGCAAAGGGCAGTGTAAAGGTTCTGCTCCAGACTTATTTTGGCGATGTACGGGACTGCTATGATACCATCTGCAAGCTGGACGTAGACGGCATTGGTCTGGACTTTCTCGAAGGCAAGCAGTCTGCAAAGCTGGTTACAGAACAGGGCTTTCCGAACGACAAGATTTTGTTCGCTGGCGTTGTCAACGGCAAGAACATCTGGAAGAATCACTATGACAAAACCCTGTCCCTGCTGGCAGAACTGAGCCAGCATGCAGAACAGATCGTTCTGAATACATCCTGCTCGCTGCTGCACGTTCCATATACCACAGCCAATGAACACAAGCTCTCCGAAGAAGTGCTGTCGCACTTTGCATATGCTGCGGAAAAGCTGACTGAACTGAAAGAACTGAAACAGATTCTCTCCGCAGACCATCCGCAGGAAACCGCTGCTTATCAGAAGAATGCTGCTCTGTTCGCAACCCCGAGAAGCGGTGCAAACAAGGCGGTTCAGGAACAGGTTGCTGCTCTGAAAGATGCAGACTTTGTTCGTCTGCCAGCATTCGCAGAACGGGAACAGATTCAGAAGAAAACTTTCGGTCTGCCACTGCTGCCGACAACCACCATCGGTTCTTTCCCACAGACTGCCGCTGTTCGTGCAAACCGTGCCGCATTCCGAAAGGGTGAAATCTCTCAGGAACAGTATGATGCATTCAACAAACAGCAGATTGCAGATTGCGTTGCTCTGCAAGAAAAAATCGGTCTAGACGTTCTGGTTCACGGCGAATTTGAACGGAATGACATGGTAGAATACTTCGGCGAAAGTCTGGACGGCTATGTATTTACCCAGAATGCATGGGTACAGTCCTATGGTACTCGCTGCGTAAAGCCACCAGTCATCTGGGGCGATGTAAAGCGTGCAAAGCCAATGACGGTAAACTGGTCTGTCTATGCACAGAGCCTGACAAAGAAACCGATGAAAGGTATGCTGACTGGTCCAGTTACGATTTTGAACTGGTCGTTCCCGAGAGAAGACATCTCCCTGAAAGAAAGTGCTTATCAAATCGCCCTTGCCATTCGGGAAGAAGTATTGGATTTGGAAGCAAATGGAATTACTATGATTCAGGTCGATGAAGCAGCACTTCGGGAAAAACTGCCGCTGCGGAAATCCGACTGGAACAGCGACTATCTGGACTGGGCAATTCCGGCATTCCGTCTGGTGCACAGCGGTGTAAAGCCGGAAACACAAATTCACACGCATATGTGCTACAGTGAATTTACAGACATCATCGCTGAAATTGATGATATGGATGCCGATGTGATTACCTTTGAAGCAAGCCGTTCGGACTTGAAGATTCTGGATAGCTTACAGGAACACCACTTCCGGACAGAAGTTGGCCCAGGTGTTTATGACATTCACTCTCCAAGAGTTCCGTCTGTGGAAGAAATTAAGCTGGCACTGCACAAGATGCTGGAAAAGATTCCAGTCGAAAAGCTTTGGGTCAATCCGGACTGCGGTCTGAAAACCAGAGGCTTCCGGCATTTTTTCGCAAAAATGTTCCTGAAAAAAAATAAGGATGTCATTCAACTGGCCGACCTTCTCGGTCATGGTAGTGTAGACACAACAAGAATTTATTTACAGAAAAGTTATGATGAACAACAAAGAGACTTTAATAAAAATGTTACGTGGTAGTGTAGATCAGCTCAATGAATTGTCGAATATGACTGAATGTATAGATATTTATGACGCAGCTGGATATGTTGATACTGAATTTCTTATGGAAGCACTTTCCTGTATTAATACTTTCATGGATGCGAGTAATATGGTTATAACGAAAATATCTTCACTGTTAGCACCTGACGCTCCGATTGGGGAAAAGAAGAAACAGGCTGACGAAGGTAAAAAATGCGCGCCGACCGTCAGGGGAGCTACTGCGTGCTCATGCAGTTGCTCTTTGGCGCTCTGCTGGCTGCACCGCTTATCGATGCATTTGTTTTTACCAAAAGTCCGATAATCGCCGCCGT
>OGWV01001341.1_pt1 | contig 15616 bp, 9 predicted proteins | sample 1576081 | NCBI WGS metagenome assembly OGWV01 (sample SAMEA3541541, study PRJEB24748) | human gut metagenome | biome: human gut; feature: human-associated habitat; material: faeces | place: China | collected 2012 | reverse complement strand
CATTTTGAATTCTTTGACTGTTGTCTGGTAGATACGTGGATCATGTCCAAAAACCGCGATCGCTTCTTCCTGTCCATAATCTGTTTTACAGATTCTTGGCCATTCTGGCCATGGATTGTTCTCTGCACGTTCATCCGGAAGTTTTGGCATCATCTCTAGCTGAGTAACACTCTTCGCTCCATGACGAATGGATGTACCAACGCAGTCATTTCCTGTATCTCCACCACCGATAACAATAACATTCTTTCCTTTAGCAGATATATATTTCTTATCTTTTAATCCAGAATCTAACAGACTCTTTGTTGTGGATTTTAAGAAATCAACCGCAAAATAAATTCCTTTTGCTTCACGTCCAGGAACTTCGATATTTCTTGGATTTGATGATCCACAAGCTAAAACTACTGCATCGTAATCTTTCTTTAACTGTTCTGGTTTGATATCTTTTCCAACGTTTGCATTCGTCACAAAGTGAATTCCTTCTTCTTTCATGATTGCGATCTTACGTTCTACGATATGTTTTTCCAATTTCATATTTGGAATTCCATAGCGAAGAAGTCCTCCGACTTTGTCTTCCCGTTCAAACACTGTCACGCTATGTCCTCTGCGGTTTAGCATATCTGCCACAGCAAGTCCGGACGGTCCTGATCCCACAACAGCTACTTTCTTTCCGGTTCTGACTTTCACCGGTCTTGCCGCAGCGTATCCTTTTTCGTAAGCATTTTCAATAATACTGTACTCATTCGCTTTTGATGATACTGCATTTCCATTGAGTCCACATGTACATGCTGCCTCACAAAGTGCAGGACATACCCTGGAAGTGAATTCCGGAAAATTATTCGTCTTTTTTAACCTATAATAAGCCTCTTCCCAGTTGCCGTGGTAAATCAGATCATTCCACTCCGGCACCAGGTTATGGAGAGGGCAGCCACTTGCCATCCCCATAATCATCTGTCCTGCCTGGCAGAACGGAACGCCACACGCCATACATCTTGCACCTTGGCGCTCCTGTTCTTCTTTTGACAAAGGTGTGTGGAATTCGCGGAAATGCTTGATTCGCTCCTTCGGTGACTCTGCCGGCTTATCCTGTTTTTCATATTCCATAAATCCTGTTGGTTTTCCCACGTTGTCCGCCCCCTATCTTCTTCCTTCTTTAATTGCGTAAAATGCTTCAATTCTAGCCTGCTCACTGCTCATGCCCTGTTCTTCCATCTGAACGATAGTAGAAAGCATTTTCTCGTAATCAATCGGAATGATTTTCTTAAATTTCGGCAGATAATCGGTAAAGTGGTCCAGAATTTCTTTTCCGCTCTCAGAATTCGTATAAGCCACATGCTCTTCGATCATTTCTTTCAACTCGTTGATTTCAAACTTCGAAGTTACTCGTTCAATATTTACCATCTGCTTATTAATATTCTTATAAAGATCACTGTTCAGATCCAGTACATAAGCGACACCGCCGCTCATTCCGGCTGCGAAGTTCTTTCCAGTCTTGCCAAGAACAACAACGCATCCGCCGGTCATGTACTCACATCCATGATCACCAACACCTTCTACAACTGCTTTTGCACCAGAGTTTCGGACTGCAAAACGCTCGCCTGCCACACCATTGATAAAAGCTTTACCACTGGTTGCTCCGTAAAGTGCAACATTTCCTATTATAATATTCTCTTCGTGTTTAAATGTAACACCCTTCGGTGGATACACAATCAGTTTTCCGCCTGAGAGACCTTTACCAAAATAATCATTGCCGTCTCCTACAAGTTCCAGTGTCAGACCCTTTGGAATAAATGCACCAAATGATTGACCACCTGCTCCGGTACATTTGATCACATAACTGTCTTCCTCTACGCCTTCCGGATATCTTCTTGTAATTTCTGATCCGAAAATTGTTCCAAATGTACGGTTGGTGTTCGTGACATCGACTTCCAGGCTTCTCTTCTGATGCTTTTCAAGTGCCGGAAGCAGTTCTTTTACAAGGACTCTTTCGTCCAGCGTCTTCTCCAGTTCAAAATCATAAATCTTCTTTGGATTATAAGTCATTGGTGTCTTTGTTCCCTCATAAGGGTTTTGCAGGATCTGGCTTAAATCCAGTGTTGCTGCACGATCAGATGTCGGCACTTCTTTGACTTTCAGAAGGTCAGTCCTTCCAACCAGTTCATCAATCGTACGAACACCTAATTTTGCCATATATTCGCGCAGATTCTGTGCGATGAATCTCATAAAGTTGATGACGTATTCCGGTTTTCCGCGGAAGTTCTTGCGAAGTTCCGGATTCTGTGTTGCCACACCAACCGGACATGTATCCAGATTACATACCCGCATCATAACGCATCCCATAGTTACAAGTGGTGCTGTCGCAAATCCAAATTCTTCTGCTCCAAGGATTGCTGCAATTGCAACGTCACGGCCACTCATCAATTTTCCATCTGTCTCAATACGGACACGTTCACGCAGTCCATTTTGGATCAATGTCTGATGTGTTTCCGCAAGTCCAAGCTCCCAAGGAAGTCCTGCATTGTGGATAGAACTCTTAGCCGCCGCTCCGGTTCCTCCATCATATCCAGAGATCAGGATCAATCCGGCTCCTGCTTTTGCGACTCCGGCTGCGACAGTTCCAACACCTGCTTCAGATACAAGTTTTACGGAAATCCTTGCGTCTTTATTTGCATTTTTACAGTCGTAAATGAGCTGTGCCAGATCCTCGATAGAGTAAATATCGTGATGCGGTGGTGGTGAAATCAGGCTGACACCTGGCGTAGAATGTCTTGTCTTGGCAATCCACGGATAGACCTTTCCTCCTGGAAGATGTCCACCTTCTCCTGGTTTTGCGCCCTGTGCCATTTTAATCTGAATCTCTTTTGCGCTGACAAGATATCTGCTTGTTACACCAAATCGTCCGGAAGCGACTTGCTTAATTGCAGAACATTTTTCTGTATCCAGACGCTCGATTTCTTCACCGCCTTCACCACTGTTGGATTTACCATGCAGACGGTTCATGGCGATTGCAAGCGTCTCATGTGCCTCCTTGGAAATGGATCCGTAGGACATAGCACCTGTCTTGAATCGCTGAACGATTTCATCCACACTCTCTACTTCTTCAATCGGAATACCTTTCTTCGGATAATTAAAATCAAGCTGACCTCGCAGATTAATGTGGGCACCTTCTTCATTTACCATATCTGTGTACTGCTTAAACATTTCATAATTGCCAAGTCTTGTAGATTGTTGAAGCATATGGATCGTACGTGGATTGTACAGATGTTCCTCGCCACAGCTTCTGGATTTGTGTTGACCGAGACTGTCCAGTGTCAGATCTACTTCCAGTCCAAGTGGATCAAATGCCTGAGAATGTCTTGCCAGATAATCCTGTGCAATCTCCTCAATGCCAATGCCGCCAACACGGCTGACTGTATCTGTAAAATATCTGTTAATAAATTCTTCTTTTAATCCGATGGCCTCGAAAATCTTTGCTCCCTGATAAGACTGAATTGTGGAAATACCCATTTTAGAAGCAATTTTTACAATGCCGCTTAAGATTCCGTGATTGTAATCATCAACTGCAGCGTAATAATCTTTCTGCAGCATGCCTGTATCAATAAGCTGACGGATTGTCTCATGTGCAAGATATGGATTGACTGCGCATGCTCCATATCCAAGTAATGTCGCAAAATGATGTACTTCTCTTGGCTCTCCGGTCTCAAGAATGATTGCAACGGAAGTTCTCTTCTTCGTGCGCACCAGATGCTGTTGCAGTCCGGACAATGCCAGAAGTGACGGCATAGCCACATGATACTCGTCAACACCACGGTCAGAAAGGATCAAAATATTCGCTCCGTCACGGATTGCACGATCTACTTCGATAAACAGGTAATCCATTGCTTTTTCCAGACTGGAATTTTTATAATAAATAGTCGGGATCTCTGCAATTTTGAATCCGTCCTGTTTCATGTTCTTAATCTTCAGAAGGTCAACATTTGTAAGGATTGGATTATTGACCTTGAGCATCTTGCAGTTTTCTGCTTTTTCTTCCAGAAGATTTCCATCTGCTCCGATGTATACAGTCGTGGATGTTACCACTTCCTCACGGATTGCGTCGATCGGCGGATTCGTAACTTGTGCAAATAACTGTTTAAAATAATTGAACAGGTTCTGATGCTTATCCGAAAGTACTGCAAGTGGTGTGTCAATACCCATGGCAGCAGTTCCTTCTCCACCGTTGAGTGCCATATTTTTGATAGAAGTTTCTACTTCCTCATAAGAATAACCAAATGCTTTCTGAAGTCTCTTAAGCTCCTCTGGTTTGTAGATCGGTACTAACTGGTTCGGAATTTTCAGATTCTTAAGCTCAATCAGATTGCTGTCCAGCCACTCACCATAAGGCTGTCTGTCCGCATACATTTCTTTCAGCTCTTCGTCTCCGATGACACGTCCCTGAACCGTATCGACCAGAAGCATTTTACCTGGACGAAGTCTTTCTTTTACTACGATTTTCTCTGGTGCAATATCCATAACTCCGACCTCAGATGATAAAATCAACTGATCATCATCTGTAATGTAATATCTGGACGGGCGAAGTCCGTTTCTATCAAGAACTGCTCCCATACAATCTCCATCACTGAACAGAATTGACGCCGGACCATCCCATGGTTCCATCATTGTTGCATAGTACTGATAGAAATCTTTCTTCTTCTGGGACATGCTCTTATTATTTGCCCACGGCTCCGGAATAGAAATCATAACTGCCAGCGGAAGTTCCATGCCACTCATGACCATAAATTCAATGGCATTGTCAAGCATAGCGGAGTCAGAACCTGTGGCATTGATTGCCGGAAGGACTTTGTGAAGTTCTCCTTTTAAATCTTCAGATTCCATATTTTCCTCTCTTGCCTGCATCTTATCCCGGTTACCACGGATTGTATTAATCTCGCCGTTGTGTACAATAAAACGGTTCGGATGTGCTCTCTCCCAGCTTGGATTCGTGTTCGTACTGAATCTGGAATGAACCAGTGCAATGGCAGATTCATAATCCTTATCCTGAAGATCTGCAAAAAAGAGACGTAACTGATCTACCAGAAACATTCCCTTATAAGCAATCGTTCTGCTTGACAGTGAAGCTACATAAGTATCATCGCTGCTCTGCTCAAAGACACGGCGTACCACATACAGACGTCTGTCGAAGTCAATTCCTTTTTCAACCTTTTCCGGCCGCTTGATAAATCCCTGCATGATGCATGGCATACACTCTACTGCACGACTTCCAAGCACATCCGGATGTACCGGTACTTCTCGCCAGCCCAGGAATTCCATTCCTTCTTTTTCCACAATCACTTCAAAGATATTCTTTGCCTGATTTCTTTTCAGTTCGTCCTGAGGGAAGAAAAACATACCTACGCCGTAATCTCTCTCAGAACCTAAAAAGATGCCGAAAGGTTTACAGACTTTGGAGAAAAACTTGTGAGAAATCTGTAACAGAATTCCTACTCCATCACCTGTCTTACCTTCGGCATCTTTGCCCGCTCTATGTTCTAATTGTTCTACAATCTTTAATGCATTCGCCACGGTATCGTGACTTTTCTGGCCCTTGATATTGACGATTGCTCCAATACCACAGTTATCGTGTTCAAACGAAGGACGATACAAGCCAGCATTTTTCTGTCGCTGTTGCCCGTTCATAATATCTGAGTCCTTTCTTACATTTTTTATTTTTTCCTACTATACACCCATTTTTCAAATTTGTAAATAAAAACTTCTTTTTAAATTGTCAGATAATCAGACATTTTACAATTGTAAAAGGAGTAGTCTGATAACTACCCCTCATTTTGGCTACTATTTTTAGTTGTATCTGTGTTCAATCTCTGAATCATAACATAAATACTTGATGCAATAAATGCACATAACACTGTTGAAATTCCGACACGCATCGGATCTTTGAACAACCAGTCGAACCATTGGAACTGCGTTCCAACCACTGACAGGATATTCGCTGTAATATGCGCAAGTATCGGTGCTTTCACAGAACCATATTTTTCATACACATAACAGAACATCATGCCCATGATAAAACCATAAAGTCCCTGGACAAGATTGCCATGGGTAAATGCAAATACGAGTGATGAATACAAAGCCGCTGCCCAAAACGGTGAAGTATAACGTAATCTTTTATAGACAAGTCCTCTGTACACCAGTTCTTCACATGTCGGCATCAAAATTCCAAGCACGAGAATCTGCACTGCAAATCCCTGTCCGTATAAAGTCTGCATTGTATCGGAATAAGTTTCACTCGCTGCTGACAGATCACTTAAAAATATCAGATTATTAAGCCCAAGTGCCATAACTGCAAACATCACTATAATTGCAATATATTTCCAAATTGACGCTTTTTCCGTTACAATCCCAAGCTCTTTTTCTTTTCTGCTGTCTCTGTGAAATAAAAATAACATGACTGGAATCGTAATCAGCGCTGCCACGCCCTCAATATAAACAGTCCAGTTCATTAGCTCATTTGTGATCTGATCATATAATTTGCCGGACTGTGCTGTACTCTGCGCAATCTGCATCATCGCATCTGCATCTCCACCTGTCATCTGCATCAGATGTACACCTGCAAGAAGTGATACCGCCGCCATATATACAAGATATGCAATTCCCAGTTTGATAAGCACAGATCCCCAGATATACCAGAAGCCTCTCCCGCCTCTTGTTTTCTGTTCCATCTATTTACTTCCTTTCCTTTTGCTGCTGATCCACTTTTCATTGTACCTTCACCGAAAACTCCTCTATTCGGCACGATGTTAATTGTACTTCTTTTCTACAGCATATGCAATTAAAAAAGTATGAAATCTTCCAACGCTTCCCGGCTGGCACTGTCGTAATCTGCCATACTCTGAGATTTCCGGATCCTTTTCAGCGCCTTCTTCGCTTCCGGAGCGTTCTGTCCCATATATGCCCACAGCTCTTTTAACTTAAATAACGTATTTTTCTCACCCATTCCCACTTCCAGATAATCACATTTAATCTGTTCAAGAAATGCATGGATTTCCTTTTTATATCTGTCTGCACTCTGCATTTTTCGTGACGTTTCTTCTTTTTTCCACTCAGTCACATCTATATCAGTTGTCTTTTTCACATCTGTTTTTTCTCTTATACGGATAAGATCAAGCAGAGCCGGATTCATTAAAATCCCTCTTCCAAGCATAAAGGTATCTACCTGCGGAAATTCCCGTTTCATCTCTTCATAACTTTCTGGCGTAAAAATATCTCCGTTATAGCAAAGCGGAATCTTACTTTCTTCCACCGCATCATGAAACGCACCAAGATTCGGTTGATTTTTATAAAAATCCTTCTGAACCCGCGGATGAATAATCAGTTCCTCTACCGGATACTGATTGTAAATATCAAGAAGCCGCGCAAATTCTTCCGGATCATCTTTTCCAATTCTTGTCTTAATAGAAATTTTCACATCACATTTTTTAAAAATCTCATCCAAAAACCGGTCCAATCCGTCCGGATCTGCAAGAAATCCAGAACCACGCCCTTTAGACACAACTGTCTTTGAAGGGCAGCCCAGGTTCAGATTCACCTCTTCATAGCCATAGACCTTCAGTTTCTCAACCGTATGTAAAAATGACTCCGCCTGATTGCTCATAATCTGTGGCACAAGATTCATGCCCGGACTGTGCTCTGGCATCACATCATTCTTCTCCTTCGTACTGAACCCCTTCTTCGTATGTGGTACCAGAAAGGGCGTAAAATACTTATCCATCGGCGCAAAATGCTGATGATAAGCCCGACGATATATATAAGTTGTAATCCCCTCAAGCGGAGCAAGGTAATACTTCATAAAAAATCCTTCCCATTTTTATTCACAATGCACAAAAGCGACACCGCAAATCAATGATGGGGACGTAGTACTTTAACATTTCACTACATCCTTTGTTAAATAATTGCCCATCTCATTTTTGTGCATTTTGCGCGTGGATTTCTTGCGCATTCCTGTGCTGATGGACGAATCACGTCTTTACAGATTTCGCTGTAAATTCCTGCTTTTTTTCCTTCTTTAAAAGCTCGTTTCACAAGTCTGTCTTCCCCGGAATGAAAGGTCAGGATTGCAATTCTTCCACCTGGGTTCATGACTTGTGGCAGTTTATCTAAGAATGCATATAACACTTCAAATTCCTGGTTCACATCAATGCGAAGTGCCTGGAATGTTCTCTGACATGATTTCTTGACCGCCTCTTTTTTCTCTTTCTCCGGAAGAAATGTCAGAGCTTCTTCGATTGCTTCTTTTAATTCTGTTGTAGTTTCCGGAGATTTCCCGTGTTTTCTCCAATTCATCAGCACTTCTGTTATCTCTGCTGCGTATGGTTCATCAGAGTTTTCCACCAGCATTCCTTCTATTTCTTCTGCGTCCATGCTTTTCAAACGCTGTGCCGCACTTTCTCCTTTTTGTGGGTTCATGCGCAGGTCCAAAGGTCCGTCAAATTTGTAAGTAAAACCGCGTTCCGGGTTATCGATCTGCATAGAGGACACACCAAGATCTGCCAGTACAAAATCAAACTTTCCATGTTCTTCTGCCACTTTGTCAATGTCTGCAAAATTGCATAATTTCACAGTCAAAATATCTTCTCCATATCCAAGATCACGCAGTCTCTTTTTTGTCTTCTCGGACTCAATCGGATCCACGTCAAGACCATAAATGTGACCATGTCCTTCCAGCTTTTCCAACATCTTTCTTGTGTGTCCGCCATAGCCAAGTGTTGCATCCAGTCCATGCTGTCCCGGTTTGATGTCCAGAAAATCCAGAATCTCCTGCACACAAATGGAAATATGCATACCTGCCGGAGTGCTGCCCTTTCCTATGACCTTTTCAATCGTATCTCCATATTTTTCAGGATTTAATTCCTTATATTTTTCTTCGTACTTTTTCGGATGCGTCCCGGAATAACGCTTTCTTCTCTTATGAGGCTTTTGCCCCTGTTTTTCTGATTCTTGTCCGTTTTTTTGTTCTTCCATATTCACATTCTCCAACAAACTGTTACTTTCCCTAAAATCAATAAACACTACAAAACGGGGATCTTCAAAAAAGGGTTACCCTCTTTTAAAAACCCCCGTCCAACAAACTCAAAATCTACTTCTTTGCTTTTGGCAGAGTTAAGTTTAACACAATCGCTACGATAGTTGCAAGAACTACCGGTGATTTTCCAAATATAGTCGTTACCCAGTCCGGGAACTGTGCCAGTGATGCACTTGCCTGAGTCACACCCATGCCGACTGCAACTGCAAGTCCAACAACTGTTGTATTGCGGAAATCCATCGGCTCTGTTGTAATCAGATTCATACCTGTCATTGCAATTGATGCAAATACAGAAATTGTTGCTCCTCCCAGCACGCAATAAGGAATCGTAGTCAGTATTGATGAAAATTTCGGGATCAATCCGGCCGCCATCAGAATCGCAGCAGCAATCCCAAGCACTCTGCGGCTGATAACTTTTGTTGTAGATACAATACCTACATTCTGGCTGTAAGTTGCTGTCGGAAGTCCACCGAAAAATGCGCAAAAAATATTGCTGATTCCATAGCCTACAATACCACCGGATAATTCCGTATCTGTCGGCATACGATCCATAGAACCTGTTGTAGTTGCAGAGAAATCTCCAATTGCCTGCACAGAGTTAATAGCAAACAAAATACCAAGTGCTACGCAAGATGAAGGCTCAAACTTAATTCCAAAATGCATCGGCTTCGGAAGCTGGAAGATTGCCGCTTGTGCAACGGAAGAAAAATCTACCATTCCAAAACAAAGTGCTACAATATATCCACCAATAATTCCAATTAAGATAGATGCCAGTTTCCAGATACCTTTTCCAAAATGATTAAGTGTCGTTACAATAATCAATGTAATAATTGCTACGAGCCAGTTCTTCCATGAACCGTAATTTTCACTGCTGGCTCCTCCGGCCATATAATTGATCGCGGTCGGATACAAAGATAATCCAATAGAAAACACTACCGTACCGGTAATAAGCGGCGGGAAGAACTTGCGGATCCTCTTAATATTTAATCCCACTAAAAGTGCAACGATACCACCAACAATCTGCGCTCCAAGAATCGTTGCAATATCAAAATCCGCAGCAATTGCCTGCATACTTGGCACATATGCGAAACTGATTCCCATCATGACCGGAAGTCCTGCTCCGATAGTGAACCATTTTGTCTTAATAAACGGAAATAACTGAATCAATGTCGTCAATGCAGACATCACAAGCGCTGCCTGAATAAGAATCACAGAGTCTTCCTGTGAAAGACCTGCTACGCCTGCCACAATAATAGAAGGCGTTACGCAGCCGACGATCATAGCCAGTACGTGCTGTACTGCAAGTGGCAGTGATTGTCCAATGGAAGGCTTCCCGTAAAAATCAAACAATGCTTTGTCCATCTGAACAGACTGTTTTGCTTCTTTTGTATTCATTCTTTTCCTCCTGAATCATTTTTTCAACTCATATATTATATAATGCAACGCTTCTATTTGGACACCCTCTGGCTCATTACTTTTTTTAATGTTATTTTTTAGTCATACTTATTTTTCAATTACATTATCTGTCATACGCCTTTACATAGACAAAATTATCATTGGTACGCTCCATACTATATTCCGGATTCAGAATTGCCTCGACAAAATCTCCTCCACCAGATTCTATTGGAATAAGCCGCATTCCGAGCTTCTGTTCCACGTCTTCCACAGTCCAGTCATCCAAAAATACCCTTTCTCCGGTACGAAGCATGTTACATGGAATAATGAGATCTTCTCCTAATCCATGCACATTTTTATCAGCACTTCCTATGTTATCCACAAATTTCTTCGCATCAGAGATTTTTTCCACAAAATGTTTCCTACTATTCTCCTGGTACTCTTTTATCTGAGCAGTCAGATCCTGTCCGGTAATCAGTCCAGATACGGTAATTGTCTCACCAAAGAAATCATTCCTTATGGCAAATACATGGATCTGAAGTCCCGGAAATGCCTCCATCATACGCTCTGCAAATGAACAAATGGTTGCATAAGTCAATTTTCCGGTCGCGATTGTGACCGTGCGCTTCACTTCTTCACGCATTTTGAGATATCCAGGATTGCTTTTCACCTGCTCAAGCGCTTCCGTGAATTCTGTAATGAAAAGCCGCATCATACCGACACCATTTTCCAACTGGATATATCCGTCATACCGCTCTTCTTCTGGAAAATCACGTCCAGCGGTAATATACCATTCATCGCTTGCATGCATAAAATGAAGTCCATATTCTTCATAATATTTTTTCTGACGGCTCTCGATCATATCAATAATCTCTCCAGCCTCTTCTTTCGTAAAAAGTTCCAGCGGATAAAGATTGTCCCTGTACTTCGTGATACCCGCAGGCACAACAGAGACACTGCGCATAAACGGAAGATATTTTGACAGATCGTCCATCGTGCGTTCCAGCTCTTTTCCATCATTCACACCTTTACAACACACGATCTGACCATTCATCTCCACATGACCTTCATAAAGCTGATCTAAAAATTTCAACTTTTCTCCTGCAAATCGGTTATTCAGCATTTTACAACGAAGTTCCGGGTTCGTAGTCTGCACGGAAATGTTGATCGGCGCCAGCTGCATCTTGATAATGCGGTCTACGTCCTTTTCTTTCATATTAGTCAGCGTAATATAATTTCCCTGTAAGAAAGAAAGTCTGGAATCATCATCTTTAAAGTATAAGGTCTCTCGCATATTCGGCGGCATCTGATCAATAAAACAAAAAATGCATTTATTGCTGCATGATTTGTAATCACTCATCAACTGATTCTCGAATTCGATACCAAGATCGTCATCGTAATCCTTGTCGATTTCCAGAACCCATTCTTCTCCATCCGGTTTGCGAATAAGCACTTCTATATATTCGTCCTTTATCATATAACGATAATCAAACACATCTTCAATTGACTGATCATTGATCGACAGCAGCACATCTCCCGGTTCAATCTCCAATTCTTCTGCGATGGAGCCCGGATAGACTTCCTTAATCAAATGTTCTACCTTCTTCATCTGGATTCCATCCTCCTTTCTTCGTTATTTATCATTTATAATCTGTTATCAACGTTTATCTTTTCATTTTCAGCTTTCACATTTCTTGCACTTTTTATGTGCTCTGCTTCGTTGATCTGCTTCAGAGCCCTTACATATCCGCCAATCAGCATCAATGTCATAAAAATCCAGATAATCGGCTCTGTATAGATAACTCCAGTGTATCCCAAAACTGGCACGATCCAGATCGTGGATACTATTTTCAACACAAGTTCCAGAATACTGGACGCCACCGGAATGACTTTATGTTCCAGCCCCTGAAGAGAACAGCGCAATACAAACAGTGGACCAAGCACAAAATAAAATGACGTATTTCTTGTCAGATAACGGTATGCCGTATTCAAAATATAGGTATCATTACTGCTTGTGATCCAGCGTATCAATGGGTGTCCAAATATCCAGCAAAATGTAGTAAATATAACTCCCTGCACAAGTACAATCACAAATGCCTGCTGGATTCCCTTTTTTATCCGGTCATATTCTCCTGCCCCCAGATTCTGGCTGGCATAAGTCGTCATAGCCATGCCTGTACACAGCATCGGAACATTGGTCAGTTCCTCGATTCTTCTTGCCGCAATATGCGCCGTCACAATCTTCGTACCAAGTCTGTTTACTGCAGTCTGGAAAATCACGGTACCGATACTCACAAAACAGGACATCATACCAAGTGAAATTCCAAATACGGTCATCTCTTGATACTTTCTTCTCTGTACCTGCCATTCCTGCCCCTTTGGCACAAGTTCCCGGAACCTAAAAAGCAAGTATGCCATACACAGAACTCCTGCAATACACTGGGCAATATTGGTCGCATGCGCTGCACCGCGAAGTCCCATGGAAAATGTATGCACAAAAAGAATATCCAGAAAAATGTTCAAAATGACTGCAACTGCAAGGCATAAAAGCGGAATCCGGCTTTCTCCGACCGCTCTCAATGTATTGGCACTGTAATTGTAAAGAGAAATGAATGCTGTCCCCATAATAATAATGCGGATATATTGAAGTGCCTCTTCCATAATATCTGCCGGCGTGTCCAATATATGCAAAAGCCCTTCTATCCCAAGAAGCGCACCTACTGTAAGAATCAGCGTCATTGCAACTGTCATAATAAAACTTCCTGCCACATAACGTCGCATATTTTTATAATCTCCTGCTCCAAAACATCTGGATATCGGAATTCCAAATCCCTGGGTCACTCCATTCACAAAACCAATAATCAGATTCGCAATAACTGCTGTTGCACCAACTGCTGCAAATGCCTGTGTCCCCACATAAGTGCTGACAATTTTACCATCTGCCAGATTATATAATTGTTGTAAAAGATTTCCAAAAATAATGGGCAGGGCAAAGGTCATTATGACCTTTGCCGGACTGCCCTTCGTCAATTCCCTCATAGAATAACATTTACTCTTTCTGCTAAAACCAGTGTATGAACTATCTCTGAACTCGTGCTCCTGCACCACCCATGATAGCTTCTACTTCTTTCTTGCTAGCCATAGTTGTGTCTCCAGGTGTTGTCATAGCAAGTGCTCCGTGAGCTGCTCCGTAGTTAACTGCAAGAGATGCATCCTCTGTTGTCATCAGTCCATAAATAAGTCCTGATGCGAAAGAGTCTCCTCCACCTACACGGTCCATGATCTCAAGTCCCTTGTAGTCTTTTGCTTTGTGGATTTCTCCATTTGCCCAGCAGATTGCGCTCCAGTCGTTCACTGTAGCTGTCTTAACCTCACGAAGAGTTGTTGCAACAGCTTTGAAGTTCGGGTATGTCTTAGCTGCTTCATTGATCATCTTCTTGTATCCATCAAGGTTAAGCTGCTTGAGATCTTTGTCGTTACCCTCAATCTCAAATCCGAGGCATGCTGTAAAGTCTTCCTCGTTACCGATCATAACGTCTACATATTTTGCAATCTCTTTGTTCACTTCCTGAGCTTTCTCCTGTCCACCAATTGCACTCCACATAGAAGGACGGTAGTTCAGATCGTAAGATACAATCGTTCCATACTTCTTAGCTGCCTTGATAGCTGCAAGTACAGTCTCACATGACTGCTCGGAAAGAGCTGCATAGATTCCGCCTGTATGTAACCAGCGAACTCCAAGCTCACCAAAGATATAATCAAAATCAAAATCTTCCGGTGTTGCCTGAGCAATTGCTGTATTGGCACGGTCAGAGCATCCTACTGCACCACGGATACCAAATCCACGCTCTGTAAAGTTGATACCATTTCTGCAGATACGTCCAATTCCGTCTGTCTTCTTCCAGTTAATTAAAGATGTGTCTACTCCACCCTGAAGAATAAAGTCCTCCATCAGTTTACCAACTTCGTTATCAGCAAATGCTGTGATAACTGCAGTCTTCATACCGAAGCATCTTCTAAGTCCGCGGACAACGTTGTACTCTCCGCCGCCTTCCCATGCACGGAAGTTTCTTGCTGTACGGATTCTTCCCTCACCCGGATCAAGACGAAGCATAACCTCGCCTAATGATACTGCGTCAAACTGGCACTCCTCTTTTGGTCTTAAATTCAGATTCATTTTCATTTCCTCCTAGGATTAAATTATTAAAATTATAAGTAATCCATATATCATCATCGGTACTATTATACAATCAACACTCTGGAAAATCCAGCACGAAATACTCGAAAATAGGGAAAACCTGTAAAAACCGTGAATTTCTATAAAAATTAATGCTTTATAGCAAATCTTGACAGCAGTTTCTTCTGCTCTTTGTAATCCGGCATATACTTCTCCACTTCTTTCCAGAATGCTTTCGAATGATTCATAAATCTGCGGTGTGCCAGCTCATGGATCACTACATAATCCACGATCCGGTCCGGCACAAACAACAGTCTGCAATTAAAATTGAGATTTCCTTCACTGCTGCAGCTTCCCCACCTGGTCTTCTGATTCCGCATAGTGATCCGTCCGTAACTGACACCCATAACAGATGCGTAATACGACACCTTTTCTTCTATAAATGTCTGTATACGCTCTCTATCGCTTTCTTCTGTCACTTCCGGAAGATACACAATATCCGGGCGGTTGTCTTTTGAAAGAACCAGTTTTCTCTTCTTAAATATCCAGTCTGCATGTCCCTCAATAAATTCCTGCACAGCATAATCCATCACCTGCATCGGAACTCTGGCACAGACCGTCCCATCTGCTTTCACCTGAAGTCCCATCGAACGTCTGGATGAGCGGATGATCTGTACCTCTACCGGTTCTTCATTTTTCTGTTCTACCCTATATATTTTCATTTGATTCATAATTCACCACCATATATCAGTGTCACAATCGCACAACACATCTATCGTCTTCCTTTTATATTAAGATAAGGTTCTCTTTTTCTTCTCATAATCATACCAAATCTGACATTAATTAACAATTGTAGGATAGATTATCTTTTCATATCATGGTATGATTATGATGCCTGATGGGATTGTAAAAATCCATTCAAGAATGCCTCGGCATTCTTGCTGCGAGGTGCGCGTCATGCAATTGCATGA
>OGWV01001339.1_pt1 | contig 15620 bp, 13 predicted proteins | sample 1576081 | NCBI WGS metagenome assembly OGWV01 (sample SAMEA3541541, study PRJEB24748) | human gut metagenome | biome: human gut; feature: human-associated habitat; material: faeces | place: China | collected 2012 | reverse complement strand
TCTGCCCGCTTCAAGGATGTACTGCAAGGTTTCTTCCGGCGTTCCGACGCCTTTAGAAGATAATATTTTATATCCTCTATAAGTTCCTTCTACTGGTTTTGATACTTTTGGTTGATAATTTGCTAAATCATCCATAGTTAAAATTCCACCGTATTTTTTAGTCATTTCAACTATTTTTTCAGCAACTTCACCTTTATAGAATCCGTCTCTTCCGTTTTTAGCTATTATTCTTAATGTATCTGCTAGCTCTTCATTTTTCCATAAGTCGCCAACTTGATAAAGTTCTCCATTATCTTTTCTAAGGAATTTATAAAACTCTGGGAATCTAGACATTTTTTCATCTGCTGCAACCATATCTTTATAAAGAGTTGGTGTAACATAGAATCCATTTTGGGCTAAGTTGATTGCTGGTGCCATAACTTGTTCTAAGGTTAGATTTCCAGAACCATAATTATCAAATGCATATAAAAGACCTGCAACTTCTCCTGGAATTGTTACAGCTTTTCCACCTTGTCTGTTTGCCTTATTTGCTACTTTTCCATTTTCAACAACCCACATATCTGGACTTGCTGCTTTCATCCCGGCACAGCTGCGTATCCGGCGTAATGTTCATATCGAGCTTTCCGTCTTTTTTCAGCGCAAGAATATTGATGTTATACTTTTTTCGGATATTGATCTCACCGATCGTGCGATCCATCCATTCCGGCGGAATGGTCACTTCCATGATGGCGTGGTCGTCCTGCAGCTCGATATAATCCAGAATGTGTTCGGAGCTGTATCGGATCGCTGCCCACTTTGCCAGCTGCTTTTCCGGGTAGACCACTTCATCCGCACCGTTGCGCAGCAGAAACTTGGCTTGTACATCCCGCTCTGCACGCGAGACCACAAGCTTTGCGCCCAGCTCCTTGAGCAGTGATGTTGTTTCCAACGAACTCTGAAAATTGCCGCCGATGGTTACGATACACACATCAAAATTGCCAACGCCAAGGGAACGCAGAAAGTATTCGCTGGTGCTGTCACCGATCTGTGCATTCGTCACATAGGAAAGCACGGCGTTCACACGGTCTTCGTTGCTGTCGATCGCCATGACCTGATGACCCAGCTCATTCAGTTCCTGCGCAATATGGCGGCCAAAACGGCCAAGCCCAATCAAAAGAATCGATTTCATACTTGTCTCCTTTATCCGATTGCGATTTTCTCCTGCGGCAGACGAGAGTGGGCAGGGCTGTTGCCAAATGCCGCATAGATCAACGTCAATCCGCCAACACGTCCCAAAAACATCAGTGCGATCAGCACCCCCTGCGAAAGGATGCCCAACTGCGGCGTGATGCCCAATGTCAGACCTACCGTTGCCACAGCCGAAGCGGTCTCATACAGACAGACCGACATCGGCAGCTGCTCTGCCGTAGCAATGACAAAGGCTCCGAGGAAGAACAGCGTCAAATACATCCCTGCAATCGTAGCAGCATTCTTGACCGCGGAACCATCTATGCGCCGCCCGAAAAATTCGGCATCTTCTCTGCGGCGGAAGGTCGCCCACATATTGGCCAGCAGAACGGCAAATGTTGTGGTTTTCATGCCGCCTGCCGTAGAGCCGGGCGAACCGCCCAACAGCATCAGAACCACCATCAATGCCTGTGAAGTGCTGCCCATCGCAGCAAGATCGGCGGTGTTAAAACCGGCAGTACGGGGTGTAACGGATTGGAACATCGACAATAAAATGCGCTGCCGGGCAGAGCCTGCCGTGAACTCGAAGCAATAAAAGTACAGCGTCGGCAGTACCAGAAGAAATGCCGTTGTGACAAGGATCACCTTGCTCTGCATCCGGTAACGGTGAAGATCAAGGCGATATGTACAAATGTCCTCCCATGTCAGAAAGCCAAGGCCGCCAAAGACGATCAGGGCCGCGATCACTGTGGTAAGCAATGGGTTTCCTGCATACCGTGTCAGCGAAACAAATTTTGCCCCCTCTGTTCCCAGCAGGTCAAAGCCGGCATTGCAGAACGCCGAAATGGAATGAAACAGCGCGTACCAGATCCCGCGCAAACCATAATCGGCGCAGAACGTCGGCAGCAGCAGTGCAGCACCGCCCAATTCAAACAGGGCGGTGATCCGCAGAATAAAGCCTGTCAGCCGCACGATGCCGCCCATCTGCGGGGCAGTCCATGATGCGCTGGTAGGATTGCTCGTCGGTGAATCCTCCGAACACATCCAGCTTCGTCATTTCAAACGAACGGTCTCGTTGTACTTTGTAGAGTTGTGTCGTCGCCGGAATGTTTCCGCCGAGAGCCTCATCCATGAGCCTTATTTCGAGTAGTGCGCGTTTCTGCAAGAGACCACGGGCTATCAGCACGGCAACGCGGCTGTTCGGGTCGTTGTACTCCTGCGTAAACTGCTCGACGTTCGCGTTGATGCTGCGGGCGATATCTTCCGGCGGCCAGCCGAGCGCACCGAGATCGACCAACCTCTGCTCCTCTTCAGGCGCGAGGTTTTCACCGATGCTCTTATGGTCGGATAGTTCGTTCATATTCTTCGATCATTTTATTGACGGCTGCAAGCTCGCGTTCTTTCGCCTTCAGACGGTTTCTTCGCTCGATATCCAGATGGGGCTTGCTGCCGCGGGTTATCTCGTGTTTGATCCGCCAGATGCTTCCTTTGAGATTCTTCTGTCTGGCGACAAGGGCAACAGGCCCCATTTTACGCAGGGTCGCCAGTTCCTGCATCTCCCTGAAGATCGAGTGCCGGCCGAGCAGCGCATGATGCTCGGCGTAGTATGTGAATTCGTAGAGAATTTTTCGATTTTCGGAAAAAGATTTTATAAGATTTTCGGCCGTCGCAAAACATTCGTCCAGTGTGGTACAATCGAATAGCCGCCGGTGCGCATCTACGTAATCTCGATAGGCTGTAATTTTGTCGGCTGCCAGAATTTTCAATTCGGGCGGACAATCCGGTTCAGAGAGAAACGCCCATTGCTCCCGGAAGGCCGGGCGGGAGCTGGGCGGGGGCGTCGTGAGCGGAGAAGTCCCCGCTGTCTTGCACAGCGTGTCGATAAGCAACGATTTGTACCGATCGGGACGCGCTGTTACGAGCTGGGCGAGATGCTCGTTCTTGGCGTAAAGAGAGAGGAGCCGAAGCCCTGCTTGGACCTCGGCTCCGGACTCTAACCACTTTTGAACGGCATCTCGCATTACGACCGGATTTTGGTGAGCAAGGGGGATACCGCATTCCAGCCTTCGGCAGATGCTGCAATGAACTTACGCTGACAGAGTCCGGCGATCACGACGTTCTCGCAGGGATTGCTCCGCAGGACGAGTGTAACGAAGTTGCCGAAATCGTGCGAAACTTCCGTAGCACGGACACCGCGGCGATACTCTTTTGCATAATCCGCGACGAGGGTTTCGTTGTCGGCATCCTCTTGCATCGTTCCGCAAAGTTCGACCAGAGCCACTTTGTTCAGGAGCATCGGCAGACGTTCTGCGTAGTGTCGGGAACCGTCTTTGCGAACGTATACCTTGAGTTGTGCCAGATCTGCAAAATCCACCGGAGCGACCGGAGCGCAGTTGGCCGGGACAAACACGAATTCGTCGGGGATAGAGGCATCCGCAATCAGAGCGGGGAATTGCTTTGCGAAGGGGGCATCATCAACGAATACAAGCGTACAGTGTCCGGGAGCCGCCTTCTGCCACAGAGCCTGCAACAGGTCTTTCGTGCCGGGGTAGGCCGCGATAACGATAACGGAATCGTCAGCCGGTACTCCTTCAGCATCCGAAGAGGCCGGTGCGGGGGCGGCCCGGAATGTGTAGGGAAGCTTCCGAACCCCATGACCATGGCGGAATTTCTGCCCTATGTTGCCGGACGTTTGCACGTCAACGGGCTGCGGTATGTGGACGGTGGCCTGCCAGTGGAAAGAATCGCGGTTTGCGGCGGCTCCGGCGGGAATATGCTGGATCTGGCGGCTGCGAAGGGCTGCGACACCTTCGTGACGGCAGACGTGAAGTACAACCGCTTCCTCGCGGCAAAGGAGCTTGGCATCAACCTGATCGACGCCGATCACTTCTGCACGGAAAATGTGGTCATCCCGGTCCTGCAGGAGAAACTTCAGCGGCAGTTCCCGGATGTTACATTCACCGTCAGTCAGGTGCTCCATCAGACCGCACAGACATATTGTCCATAACGTATGCCGCCGGCACGCTGCCGGCGGCATATTCTCGTCCCGGACCTCATACAGTTTTGGTAAGACTGATGAGGAGAGGACGACAGAATGGACAATTCTTCAATTTACGCAGACATTGCCGCCCGTACCGGCGGGAATATTTACATCGGCGTTGTCGGCCCGGTACGCACCGGGAAATCGACCTTCATCAAACGCTTCATGGAAACGCTCGTGCTTCCGAATATTTCCGATGATTACGTGCGGGAGCGTGCGCGCGACGAGCTGCCGCAAAGCGGATCCGGCCGGACGATCATGACAGCTGAGCCGAAGTTTGTCCCGGAGGATGCCGTCTCGATCGAGCTGGATGCTTCCGTGCGCGCCTCCGTGCGGCTGATCGACAGCGTTGGATATATGATCCCCGGCGCAAACGGTCAGTACGAAAACGGGGAAGAGCGTCTGGTCACAACGCCGTGGTACGATCACGAGATCCCCATGCGCGTGGCGGCGGAAGAGGGAACGCGCAAAGTTATCCGCGAGCACTCGACGATCGGCATTGTCGTCACGACCGACGGCAGCGTGACCGAGCTCGCGCGGGAGGACTATGCCGCGGCAGAAGCGCGCATCGTTGCAGAGCTGCAGGACATCGGCAAGCCGTTTCTCATCCTGCTCAACACGGCCGATCCGGCGGGGGAGGCCGCACAGACATTGGCGGCTCAGCTGCGCGAGCAGTACGATGCCGCCTGCCTGCCGGTCAACTGTCTGGAGCTGACGGAGCAGGATATTCTGGAGATCCTGCGCTCGGTATTGTATGAATTCCCGGTCACAGAGGCTTGCTTCCGTATGCCGGAGTGGATGGACGTCCTGGCACCCGAAAATGAGACAAAGCAGCAGCTCTATGCACTGCTGCGCGAACAGATGCCGTCACTGCACCGCCTGCGTGACGCACGGCGCGCGGCGCAAGTGCTCGCAGACAGCGAACTATTGGAAGCGGCGGACGTGGAAAACGTCTCTGTGGACACCGGGGCCGTTTGTTACGTGCTCACATTTCCGCGCGCGCTGTACTACAGCATCATCAGCGAACAGGCGGGCGTTTCCCTGCGCAGTGATGGGGAGCTCATCTCGTTTCTGGCGGAAATGGGGCGTATCCAGGCTGACTATCAGCACATCCGCGGCGCACTGGAGGACGTGCGCAGCAAGGGCTACGGGGTCGTCATGCCGTCGGCCGGTGATCTGCAGCTTGCAGAGCCGGAGATCGTCCGCAAAGGCGGGCGCTACGGCGTCCGGCTCAAGGCCAGCGCAAAAGCCATTCACATGTTCCAGACTACGATCGAGACAGAGGTCTCGCCGGAGATCGGCGGAGAGAACGCATCGAGCGAGATCCTCGGCTTCCTGCTGCAGGGCTTTGACGGGGATGTCGAGCAGCTCTGGCAGTCCAATATTTTCGGCAAGCCGATCTACACGATCGCACAGGAGGGCGTGGAGGAAAAGCTCAGCTGCCTGCCGACGAAAGCGGTCGGAAAGCTCCAGGAAACTTTGCAGCGCGTGGTCAATGAGGGCAGCGGAACACTGATCTGTATTATTTTGTGACAGGAGCTCTGTCTGGTGTCCGGGAACCGGCTTGCAGACGCTTTTTTTGAGAATAGCAAATCGTTATAACAGGCATCCGGCGTTTTGCCGGATGCCTGTTTATGTTGTCCCTGTCCTTGATTTCAGGATTTGTGTCTTGAAATCAAGAATCATGATGATTCTTGAATTTGCACTGATGCAATGGTAAACTGTGGTCATGGAAGTCTCTCGAGTTCGTGTATGACGACGGCAACCAGCCGTTCGCCATGATCTACAACGACGGCTCGACCTCTTAATGCAGTCTTCAGGGCTGGCCTTACAAAGATCAAAAGGCATCAGGCTAAACGTATGTCTAGTCGTGTAATGCGGAAAGGCTTTTTCTCTCTCGTCGTAGGCGGTGTGCACATGAGTGCATGGCGCGGGATTCGCCCATGGTGAACGTGATGCAATATAATATTGATTCAATTATCAGAAGCAAACCAGCATGGATTTTTTATTTACTCTTGATTCAAGCCTTAATTGTAATAATGGCGATTAAGGGTATGCAATTTGTTCTAAAAAAAGAAAGCAGTATTTTCGCGTGGAAGATTAAAGACAGGCCAAAGCATTGGAAGACTTACGATTTGATAGCGAAGGTGATTATAACTGCGGGGTTGGCTTTCTTGGTCATCACTTACACGCTTCCATTTACGCTGGATATTCCACGTCTACTGACGGGAACGGAAGAGCGTGCGACAGTTATTATTGTAAGCGGGTATGACTACAGTAAAGAGAATGAGGCTGTTTTACCTCCTTTGGTGAGAGTACAAAATGTAGAAGATGAAACGGAGTTTAGAGTGTACCTTTTCCATGGTGAGATAGACGCAGGAGAATACATACAAATTGAATATCTTCCGCATTCAAAGCATGCACGAGTAATCCAGAAAGATGGATAAGTGGTCATTATGATGCGTACAACCGTCAGCACACAACCACAGATCATTATCGTTGTCTGCTGTATCACGCTGCGTCTTTGTGTATATCGGCGGACGGTGCAGTAGATTTTTTCTCAAACCGGCAAAAATGACGCGGATTCCGGCTGGTGTTTTGTGTAAGGTTTGCGTTGTTTTCTTCACAATGCTGTGGTAAACTATGGGCAAGAATTCTAAAGAAAACGAGGGATGTTTATGAAGGCACTTTCCAAAATTGCTGCCGGCGTGAGCCCGTCCGCAACGCTGGCCGTCAGCGCTCTGGCCAAGAAGATGAAAGCAGAAGGGAAGGACGTTATCGGCTTCGGCGCCGGTGAGCCCGATTTTGCCACGCCCGACCGCATCAGTTATGCCGGTGTGCGCGCGATCTGCGACGGAAAAACGCGCTACACCCCGGCGGCCGGCATGATCGAGCTGCGTCAGGCGATCTGTGACCGCGCCAAGGCGGATTACGGTCTGGAATACGAGCCCACGCAGGCAGTTGTCGCCAGCGGCGCCAAGCATATGGTCTACATTGCGCTGGCCGCTCTGGTCGACCCGGGCGACGAAGTCATCGTCCCGGCCCCGTACTGGGTCAGCTATTATGAGATGGTGCGCCTGTTCGGCGGTGTGCCTGTGGTCGTCAATGTCAGTGAGGAGCAGGGCTTCCAGCTCACGCCGGAGCAGCTCGAGCACGCCATCACAGACAAGACGAAGGCCATCATTCTCAATAACCCCTCCAACCCGACCGGCGCTGTCTATCCGAAAGAGGCGCTCAAGGCTGTCGCCGATGTCTGCGTCAAGCACGACCTGTATATCATCTCGGATGAGATCTATGATAAGCTCGTCTATGACGGCGTGCCGTTCACCAGCGTCGCCGCGCTCAGTGACGAGATCAAGGCACACACGATCCTCATCAACGGCGTCTCCAAGACCTATGCCATGACCGGCTGGCGTATCGGCTATTCTCTGTCTCCGGCGCTGGTGGCCAAGGCTATGACCAATTACCTCAGCCACTCGACCGGTGCACCGGGCACGATGTGCCAGTGTGCGGCCATCGAGGCGCTCTCCGGCCCGCAGGACGAGGCGGAGCAGATGCGTAAGGTGTTTGAGCAGCGCCGCGACCTGATCGTGCGCCGCATCAACGCCATGCCCGGTGTCAGCTGCCTGAAGCCGAGCGGCGCGTTCTACGTCATGATGAATCTCGAGCAGATCCTCGGCAAGCAGATCGACGGTCAGGTCATCGGCAGCGGTGATGATTTTGCAAAGCTGCTGCTGGAAAAGAGCCTGGTCGCGGTCGTGCCGGGCAGCGGCTTCGGCGCACCGAATTTTGTGCGCCTGAGCTATGCGATCTCGACGGAAAACATCGAGACCGGCATGGATCGTCTGGAAGGCTTCCTGAAGCAGCTTCAGTAACTCACAATATTGAGAGGCGCGCGGTTCGACCGCGCGCTTCTTTTTCTGTGCTTTGGTTGACGCGCCGGGCACAAAATGGTATCCTGAGAGCATGTCATAAGCGTCCGTTCCCGCCGCATACCATAGCAAGAGGGGGGAGCGCCGTGACAAAGTTACTCTATCAGCGGATCCTGGTCGTGCTGCTGGCGTTGATCGTGGTGTTCGGCGGCTGGTTTGCCGCCGACTGGCAGCTCCGGCGCGCGGAAGCAGCCGCAAACTGGACCGATCCAAAGCGGGTCCTGATCCTTGACGCCGGTCATGGCGGGGAGGACGGCGGGGCAGTGGCACCAAATGGGACGGTCGAGGCGGATATTAACCTGCAGATCGCGCTGCGCGCACGCGCGATCGCGGAGCTGACCGGCATTGAAGTCGTCATGACACGCGACAGCCCGGATATTGCATATCCGGACAATGCCACCACGATCGCCGAGCGAAAGAAAGCCGACCAGCACCAGCGCGCAGAACTGATCCGAAAAACGGATAACGCCGTGCTCATCAGCATCCACCAGAACTGCTATCCGGATCGCAAACCGTCAGGCGCGCAGGTACTGTATGCGGCGAGCGACGGCAGCGAAGCGCTCGGCACACAGATCCATGACAATCTCGTTGCATATCTTGACCCGCAAAACCGGCGCGTCGCGGCGCCGATCTCGGAGAAGATCTACCTGATGCGGGAAGTGAAATGTCCCGCAGTGCTGGTCGAGTGCGGCTTTTTATCCAATGAATCCGAGTGTACAAAGCTCAAGGACGGCGGCTACCAGACCAAACTGGCGGCCGTGATCATCGCGTCCTACTTACAATACCGGCAGTCTCTGCCGCAAACAGGAATGGTTACATGAAAGCAAAATCGAGTACAAAAACCGTTTTTTATTGCTCCGAATGCGGCAATGAGACGGCAAAATGGATGGGGCAGTGCCCGGCATGCGGCGCATGGAACACGCTGGTCGAGGCGCCGAAAGAACCCAAAATGTCTCTCGGCACGCGCGCAAAACGTATCGCACAGCCAAAACTGATCTCGGAACTGGACGCCGAGGAAGAACTGCGATTTTCCACCGGGATCGGGGAATTTGACCGCGTGCTCGGCGGCGGCGCCGTGCGCGGCTCGCTGGTTCTGGTCGGCGGCGCGCCCGGCATTGGCAAATCCACGCTGCTGCTGCAGCTCTGCGGCCGCATCAGCGAGCAGGAAACGATCCTTTACGTCTCCGGCGAAGAGAGCCAGCGCCAGCTGAAAATGCGCGCGCAGCGCCTCGGCGTTGATCACGGCAGCATCTATGTGCTGGCGGAAACGGACCTGAACACCGTTCTCGCCACGATCGACGACCTGCAGCCGACCGTCCTGATCGTAGATTCCATTCAGACTATGTACGACGCCGAGACGGCCTCGACGCCCGGCAGCATCAGTCAGGTGCGCGAGTGCACGATGCGCATCATGCGCTCGGCCAAGGACAGCGGCTATACGGCATTCGTTGTCGGCCACATCAACAAGGAGGGCAGCATCGCCGGCCCGAAGGTGCTCGAGCACATGGTCGACTGCGTGCTGTACTTCGAGGGCGATCAGAGTATGTCGTACCGCATTTTGCGCGCGGCAAAAAACAGATTCGGGTCAACCAACGAGATCGGCGTCTTCGAAATGGAAGATTCCGGGCTTCGAGAGGTAACAAACCCATCGGAAATGTTACTGTCCGGACGTCCGACCAACACGCCGGGCACTTGCGTCGTCGGCGTCATGGAGGGGTCGCGCACGGTGCTGGCCGAGGTGCAGGCTCTAGTCACGCCGTCGGGCTACAGCGGCGCGCGCCGGAACGCCAACGGCATCGACTATAACCGCGCCATGCTGCTGCTGGCCGTGCTGGAAAAGCGTGCCGGTTTTTCGCTGTCGAGCTGCGATGCGTACATCAACGTCGTCGGCGGTCTGCGGCTGGACGAGCCGGCCACGGATCTGGCGGTCATTCTGGCAATCGCATCGAGCTATAAGGATCTGCCGGTCGGCAGCGATCTGGCCGCCGTCGGTGAGGTCGGCCTGTCCGGCGAGATCCGCTCCGTGAGCCATTTGAATCAGCGCCTGTCGGAGATCGCACGGCTGGGATTCCGGCGCTGCATCATCCCGGCGCACGTGCGCGATGATGTGCAGAAGCAAAACGGCCTGCAGACGATCCCGGTCAAAAACATCCGGGAAGCGCTCAAGGCTGTGTTCGGTGCGTAGATCTTTCGATTTCAGCTGCGAGAAAGCGCACGATGAAAAAATGAGAAAATAGCGCAGAAAACAGCCGAAAGACGCTTATCGTGCTTTTCGGCTGTTTTCTCCTCCTCTGAATTCGGCAAAATTTTTATTTTGCCGAATTATTTGTGGATTTCGTCAATAGACACTGCCCCTTACTTCTGGTATGCTCTTATTAGAATTTGAGGTGTTGGCTATGGATTATTCAGATGCGCCGCAGGTGCTGCGCGACTTTTTGATTTATCACGAAACGATCTGCGGGCATTCCAAGGCGACGGTCGACCAGTATTATCTCGACCTGCGGATGTTTCTGCGATTTTTGAAGCTCGACCGCGGGCTCGCGCCGCGCACGGCGGAATTGGACGAGATCTCCATTGCGGATGTGGATCTTTCCTTCCTGCGTGCCGTAACGCTCACGGAGGTTTACAGTTTTCTGGCCTATCTGTCGCGCGACCGCGTCAGGCAGCCGAATGCGCACGAGCCGGAATACGGCTTGAGCGCCAGCTCGCGTGCGCGCAAGATCGCCGCGATCCGCAGCTTCTTCAAATACCTGACCGTGAAAGCGAAGCTGCTGGAGGAAAACCCGGTGCAGGATCTCGACTCCCCGAAGATACCAAAAACCCTCCCCCACTATCTCACACTGGAAGAAAGCAAGCGGCTGCTGTCCGTTGTGGATGGGAAAAACAAGGAGCGCGATTATTGCATTCTGTGTATTTTTCTCAACTGCGGTCTGCGTATCTCGGAGCTGGTCGGCTTGAACCTGCAGGATGACCACGGCGACAGCCTGCGCATCCTTGGCAAGGGCAGCAAAGAGCGTGTTGTCTACCTCAACAACGCCTGCCGCGAGGCGCTCGACCGCTATCTGGCTGTGCGCAGCGAAATCGCGCCGCCGCGCACGACGGCCATGTTTCTCTCCAACCGGCGCACGCGCATCAGCTGCGATTCCGTACAGGTCATGGTTAAGAAAAACCTGACCCGTGCGGGACTGGACGCCAGCCAGTATTCCACGCATAAACTGCGGCATACCGCCGCTACACTGATGCTGCAAAACGGCGTGGATGTGCGCACGCTGCAGGAGGTGCTCGGCCATGAGCACCTGAACACCACGCAGATCTACACCCACGTAGACAACGATCAGCTGCGCACGGCTGCAGCGGCAAATCCGCTGGGAGAATTCTCTCCTGACGAGAAAACGGCGAAAAAAATCTCCGATTCCTGAAAACAGGGATCGGAGATTTTGCTTGCTTATTTGGATTTGACCTTCGGCAGGTAATCGCGGACGCGATGATGCGGCTTATCGAAGCCGAACGCACGGATCGCCATCAGCAGCGTGCCGAGCGCGGCAGCGCCGTCCAAAACGGCGGCGAACCACAGCGTACAATAGCCGAGCTCTGCCATCACCAGCAGCAGGACCTTCACGACCACGCCGATCGCCAGATGCTCGCGGCAGATGCCCTCGACCCAGCCGGCCGTCTCGATCGCCTCCGGCAACAGGTACGGATCCTGGCTTGTGAGCAGGATATCGGCGTCAAACCGCTCGTCGCTCTCCTCCGGGATCACGCAGGCGTCCAGATCTGCCGATGAGTGCTCCGGATGTGCCGTGCAGCGGCGGTCATAATACAGCAGCAGTTCCCCGTCGCTCAGGTTCTCCACCTGCTGCGACAGGATCTGTTCCTTTTCCGCCCCGCTGCGCTTGCAATAGAGGTGATCCGCCTTGAGCTCTTTTGCATTCTCTGCAACGGAGTCGTTGCTGGCATTGCTGAAGAGCGTGATCGTGTGCACGCCCAGCGCACGCAGCTCTTTGAGCGCGGGCTTCGTGTCCGACTGCACAACTTCCTGCAGCAGGATCTTGCCTGCATACTGCTCACCAACGGATACATAGACCACATAGCCGTCTGTCAGGTCTGCATCCGGGATGTCCACACCCTTGAGGATCATCAGCTCACGCGTGCCGACGCAAACGCGGGTCGATTCAATGTAAACCTCCACGCCGCTCTCGGGAATATCCACCGCGCGGGAGAGATACTGCGTGAGAATGGGGCCGCTGTAGGCAGCGCAGATCGCGCGCGCCGTGCGGCTGTTCGAGCAGGACTCCGCATTGGCCGCCAGTTGCAGCAGGGCCTCCGGCGTCAGCTGACTGGATTTCACGCTGATCACCTTCGGAAGCTGGCTGTCCCCTTTCCCTTCATCGACTGCAACCGCACGCACGGCGTTGAGCGCGCGCATGCTGCGGCAGCTGCGAAACAGCACGTCGCAGCGGTATGCACCGTTGACGGCACTGTACCACACCAGCGGCACAGAAATCAGCAGCGCACACGGGGTGGAAAGAAAGAGGACGATCATGGCGGCATGAATTGCCCGGGAAACCGTTGCGACCTTGAGCACGATCTCCAGCACGGCCACCAGCACCGCAATGCACAGACCGGCCGGTGCAAGATAGCCGATCCACTTCGGGGCGGCGAATTCAGCCGGAGAATGGATCTCCCCGCCGACGGCGGCTTCCAGCGTTTTCTGCGCATGCACCGTAACGACCGCGATCAGTATCGACATGACCCGGTACACGAGCAGGAAAACGGCGGCATCCACCGGCTGCCCGACCGCCATCGTACCGATCACGCACACGATCACGATCACCGCGGGCCGGAACACCTGCCGGTCCAGAATGCAGGCGATCGCAGATGCAAGGTAGTCATACCCGGCGGCGAGCGCGGACAAAGCCAAAAGGATATACTGCACCACCGTGTTGTGCACCAGTGCGCCGATGACGCACAGTATCAGCGCCGCAGCAAGACGCACGATCAGCACAAGATACAGTCCCGTTTCCGGAAACAGGCGCAGCGTTTTCCAATCATAATCCGGCCGGTCGGCAGCAAAACAGCTCGCAGACAGCCGCATCAGAAGTTCCTGAAAATTCATGGGAGTTCCCCCTGTTCTGACTGAGCCGTATACAGACAGCAGCTCAGGCTTTTCCGTCGCAGCCGAGCACATCGACGATCTTGTGCTTGACAAGCTGCTTGATGTTTTCCCGCGCGGGGCCGAGGTACTTTCTCGGGTCAAACTCTGCCGGGTGCTCGGCAAGATACTTGCGGATCGTGCCGGTCATGGCCAGACGCAGGTCAGAGTCAATATTGATCTTGCACACGGCCAGGCGCGCTGCCTGACGCAGCTGATCCTCCGGCACACCGATCGCACCGGGCATAGCGCCGCCGAACTCGTTGATCATCTGTACGTATTCCTGCGGCACGGACGACGAGCCGTGCAGCACGATCGGGAAACCGGGCAGCCGCTCGGAGACTTCCTCAAGAATATCGAAACGGAGCTGCGGCTTCGTGCCGGGCTTGAACTTGTAAGCGCCGTGGCTCGTGCCGATGGCGATCGCAAGCGAATCGCAGCCGGTGCGCTCGACGAATTCCTGCACATCCTCCGGGCGCGTATAGGACGAATCCTCGGCCTTGACCTTGACATCGTCCTCAATGCCGGCCAGCGTGCCGAGCTCTGCCTCCACGACGGCGCCGTGTGCGTGCGCATATTCCACGACCTGGCGCGTCAGCGCGACATTTTCCTCAAACGGCTTGGAGGAAGCGTCGATCATGACAGAAGAAAAGCCGTCATCGACACAGGCCTTGCACAGCTCAAACGAGTCCCCGTGGTCCAGATGGAGACAGATCGGCAGGCCGGTTTCGATCACGGCGGCTTCCACCAGCTTGACCAGGTACGTACGGTTGGCATACTTGCGCGCGCCGGAAGATACCTGCAGGATCACCGGCGCGTTGCACTCCTTGGCAGCCTCCGTGATGCCCTGAATGATCTCCATATTGTTCACGTTGAAGGCGCCAATGGCATAGCCGCCTGCATAAGCTTTTGCAAACATTTCCTGAGAAGTTACAATCGACATTGACAAGTCAACTCACTTTCATATATTATGTAGAATGTCAATATGATGCAAAACAAATCATCGGTTCAATTTATTTTACACATGTTTTTAGATAATATCAATAGTGGAATTCAATGTTTCAGTAAAATCTATCAATTCTTTGAATTTATGGAGGTACGTTATGTCCGGTGAATTAAAAGGCGCGTGTATCTTTGGGCAGTCCGGCGGGCCGACTGCAGTCATCAATGCCAGCGCCTACGGAGTGCTCAAGACTGCGTTGGAATCCGATGCCATTACCAACGTTTACGGTGCGGCCCATGGCATCCGCGGCGTTCTGGATGACCGCCTGTATGATATCGCTCAGGAGGATCCGGACGAGCTCCGCCTGCTGCTGCACACGCCGTCGTCGGAGCTGGGCTCCTGCCGCTACAAAATGGCAGACCCGGACACGGACGATACGGATTACCGTCGTATTCTGGAGATCTTCCGGAAATACAACGTGCGCTACTTCTTCTATAACGGCGGCAACGACTCCATGGATACCTGCAACAAGATCAGCCGCTATATGCAGGCGCACGATTGGGACTGCCGCGTGATGGGCGTGCCCAAGACTATCGACAACGACCTCTTCGGCACCGATCACTGCCCCGGCTTTGCGAGCGCCGCCAAGTACATAGCGACCTCCTGCATGGAAGTGTCCAAGGACTGCCGTGTATATGACACCGGCACGATCACGGTCATGGAGATCATGGGCCGCCACGCCGGGTGGCTGGCCGGCAGCGCCGCGCTGGCATCGGCCTGCGGCTCCGGTCCGGATCTGATCTATCTGCCGGAAGTCGATTTTGACATGGAGCAGTTCCTTGCGGATGTGCACCGCATCTACGAGGAGAAAAATAACGTTCTCATCGCTGTTTCCGAGGGCATCCACTACGCGGACGGCTCATTCGTTTCCGAGGCCAAGGCCTCCGCGACCGACGGCTTCGGCCATGCGCAGCTCGGCGGTCTGGCGGCGCGTCTGGCGCAGGTGATCAAAGAACACGAACACGCCAAGGTGCGTGGCATTGAACTGTCGCTGCTGCAGCGCGCGGGCGCGCATCTTGCCTCTCAGACGGATATCGACGAAGCGTTTGCCGCCGGTAAGATGGCTGTCGAGGCGGCGCTCTCCGGCGAGACCGGCAAGATGGTCGCGTTTGAGCGCGTCATGGCAGGCGGTCAGTATGCCTGCCGCATGAAGCTCATTCCGCTCTCCGATGTCGCAAACTATGAAAAGAAAGTCCCGGTGGAATGGATCGTGCCGGAGGGCAACAACGTCACGCAGGACTTTATCGACTATGCCCTGCCGCTCATTCAGGGTGTGCCGGAGATCCCGCTGGAAAATGGCCTTCCCCGCTATGCACGGCTGAAAAA
>OGWV01001335.1_pt1 | contig 15631 bp, 14 predicted proteins | sample 1576081 | NCBI WGS metagenome assembly OGWV01 (sample SAMEA3541541, study PRJEB24748) | human gut metagenome | biome: human gut; feature: human-associated habitat; material: faeces | place: China | collected 2012 | reverse complement strand
GAAGCGGCCGTAGACGCATTGAAAAAAGAGGATGATTGTGGAGAGGAACAGTGCCTGCCCTTTCTTGTTTTTTTTGTTCTGCGCAGGCTGCATCGCAAACGCCTAGCCTATTGTGAGGAGTAATGCTCCAGCGTTACACCAGACCCTTCTGTTTTCTTGCCCTTGTCGCGGGCATCGCCGTTTTCGCCGCAGCTACGGGCTGCGGTGATTCCGTCCTTGACCCTGCCGTTCTGGAACGCTTCCGCCTCTACGCCGGCCGCTCTCCTTTCTCCGCCGGATTACTGCTGCTCTTCGGCCTGCCTGCGGGCATGGTCTTCTTTCTCCTTCCCCAGAGCGCGGCCGCTGCCTTCTCCTCTTCCTACTTCGGCCTCTTCGCCGGCACCATCCTTTTCACCTGTGAACTGCTTCTGGCGGCCCTGCTGCTCTTTGCCTGCTCGCGCGTGCTTCTGCGTCCCGCCCTCCGCGAATTTCTCCAGAGCCGGGCTGGCTCTCCCCTGAGCCCCGTGCCCGGGTGGGGGCTGCCGCTGCCCTTCGAATCGCTCCTTCTTCTGGAGACGTTTCTCTTTTTTCTGGCCTTTCTGCCCGCTGGGTTCACCGGCTTCGTGCTCGGCCTGACCTCCATGCGCCCCAAAGCCTTCGCCATGGCGGCCGTTCCCATGCTCTTTCTGCGCGCGGCCGTGGAATGCGCGGCTCCGGCGCACTGGACCGGCGGCGTGTCCGCGCTTCTTTCCGTTATCGGCGTTCTGCTTTTTCTGCTTTTTGTCTGGTGGCTCTTCCTCCTCTTCAGGAAGCGCGTGCACAAGGACGTTATGGATGGCACCGCCAGGCGCCGTGTGCCCCTAGTCCGCCAGCGCGAGGAGGCGCAGCTCACGGAAAAGAAGCTGCGCACCAATGCCATCGTCGCCGAGATGAACCGTCCCGACATTGATGACAGCCTGGCTGTCCAGACCGAGCTGCCAGTCAGTGAAACGATGGTGGTCTGTGTCCGTGACGCCTCCTGTTCCGACCCGGACGTGGAAAAGCTCATCATGGACGAGGCCGGACACCTTGGCGCGCGCGCCGTCTCCTGCACGCTGGCTCCCACGCCCGAGTACTCCGAGACGCCCGTTGAGGACGGATTTGCCGGCCACGGGCGTGTCCGGGATCTGGACGAGGTCTTTCTGCGCGCCTTCCATGAAGGCGCCGGCATCGTGCTTGCCGTGCGCGCCAGCACGCCTCTCGTGCGCGAATCCATCCTGCGCCGCGCTCTCCTGCGCCTGACCCGGTGTTCCGCCGTGCTCGGTCCTTCCGCGGGCGGGTATTACCTCATCGGCCTGCGCCGTATGGCCCGCGCGGGGCAGGGGACCCTGACCCGCTACGAACCCGGCCTGCTTGCCGGCCGCGGCTTTTCCGGTGAGCTGTCTTTTGCTCTGGCCGGCTTCTGCCGCAGGCCCGAGAAGCTGCCGCTTCTTCCTGACGCCTCCGACCTCACCAAGCCCCTCGTTTCCGTCATCATTCCCTCCCTGAACAGCGCCGACACCATAGCCGGCTCAGTGAAGTCCGCCTGCCAGGGCCCGTGGACTGAATGTTTCGTGGCCGATGGCGGCAGTAAGGACGACACCGCCTCCCTCGCCAGCCAGGCAGGCGCCGAGGTTATCGCCGTGCGCGGCGGTGAGGCCGAGCGCCTCAACGAGGCGGCCCGTGCCGCCCGCGGCCAGATCCTGCTTTTCCTTGAGTCAGGCTCGCTCCTTCCCCGCGGATACGAGGCAGAGGCCTGGGAAACGCTGCAGAGCGGAGACTGCCGGCTCGGCGCTTTCAGCCTGCCGGATCACGTTTCCGCGTTCCGCCGCGCTCTCCTGTGGGCGGGCAACAGCATCCTGCGTACCAGCGCCTTCGGCCGCCTCAGCCTCAGACAGGGCATTTTCATGTCCCAGGAGGATTTCCGCAGCGTCGGAGGCTTCTCCGTCAAGGTCGGAGAGGGACGTGCCGTGCCCGAACTTATCCGCCGCATGTCCGCTCTCGGGCGCACGGTCATTCACAACGATCGTATCTCCTTCCCCCGCAGTGAGGATGAGGAGAAGCCTGAAAGCATCGCCGACATGCTCGACAGCGCTGAAAATCATGTCCGCAGCTATCTGGGACGGAAATTCGCCAGAAAGACACCCCCGCCTGATGAGAGCGACAGCGATCTCGCGAAGCGCATCCGCTCCATGATCGCGCCCTGTGATCACTGCGGCGAGTGCACGCGCGCCTGCCCTATGCTCGCGCGGTGACTGTGATAAAATAAAGAGAAATATGTATAATGAAGGGAGCAAACCGATGAAAAAAGCAGTATGGGGCGCTTTCGTGCTGATGACGGCGTTCGCGGCTACGGGGCTTTGCGAGATGGATTATACGCTGACCAATCCGCACATTCGATACGAAAAGATCGAGGGCGCGCAGCAGGCGGAGGAAGACGCGCAGACAGACGGCGCGGGCATTTCGCTTTCGGAGAAATCATCAAGCAGGCCGTTTATTTGCAGGAAGCTTATGATCGGGAACGGATGTTAAAATGAGAATAGTGAATTGGTAAGAGCTGCCTTCGGGTAGCTCTTTTTAGATGGAGGAATATGAAAAATGGCGGCTACAAGACTAATTGCGCTGCATATCAATAAAGGAAAGACGGTAGCGCAGTGTCTGGCTGACCGTACTGATTATTCTGAGAATGCAGCAAAGACGGAAGATGGAAAATATATAAGCGCGTATGCCTGTGACGCAAAGACCTGTGATGAAGAATTTCTGCTTTCTAAACGGCAGTATGAGCATATCACCGGTAGAACCCAGGCGCATGATGTGATTGCATATCAGATTCGGCAATCCTTTAAGCCCAGAGAAATCACGCCGGAGGAGGCGAACAAGGTCGGGTATGAGACAGCCATGCGATTCACCAAGGGAAAACACGCATTTATCGTGGCTACCCATGTTGATCGTGCGCACATTCATAACCACATTATTTTTAATTCGACTACATTAGACTGCACCAGAAAATTCCGAGATTTTCGCTTGTCAGGACTTGCACTGGCAAGGCTCAGTGATATCGTCTGCCTGGAACACCGGTTGTCGGTCATTGTCCGGAAGCCCTATGGAGAGCGGCAGAAGAGAACGGAATACCCGGAGAAAAAATCGCAGCGAGATGAAATCTGCGAGGCCATTGATGTAGCATTGGCAAGAAAACCAAAAGACTTCCGGGAACTGATTGGAATTTTGCTGGAAGCAGGATACGAGTATAAAGATGGAAAACAGCCTGCACTGCGGGGAAAAGGCCACGCCAGATTTGCTCGTTTCCGCTCTCTTGGTAAAGGATATTCGGTTGAAGAACTTTGCGAAGTGATTGCTGGAAATGCGGTTCATAAAAGCAAATTTGTAGAGAAAAACCGCACAAGCGCACGGTCGTCACAGGTGCATCAGAAGGCGGAGTTGTCGTTCCTTATTGATGTCCGTGCCAAAATGCAGGCGGGCAAAGGCGCGGGATATGCGCGCTGGGCGAAAGTCTTTAATCTGAAGCAGATGGCAAAAGCTATGATGTTCATGGAAGAGCATGGAATCAAGAGCTATGCAGAGCTGAAAGAAAAGGCAGAGGAAATTTCTGAAAATTGCGATGCGCTGCTGGAATCTGTAAAAGCAGATGAGGCACGGATGTCGGAAGTGTCAGTGCTGCGGAAGCATCTAATCAATTATGCCAAGACAAAAGATGTTTTTGCCGCGTATAAAGCATCCGGCTACAATCCGGAGTTCTATGAAGCCCATCGGGATATGCTGGCCTTGCGCAGCGCAGCGAAAAAGGCGTTTGATGCCTATAAGAAAGAGAATGGTTCTGACAAAAAGCTCCCGCGCATCAGCGAGCTGAACGCAGAGTATGCAATGCTTCTTGAACGAAAGAAAAGCTCCTATGCAGAGTACCGCAAGACCAAATCGGAAATGCAGGATTGGCTTGTGGCACAGAAGATTGTGCAGGAAATCCTGAAAGAGGACGAACAGAAAAAAGAGCAGCTGTATGAGCAGGAAGTGCGGCAGGAAGAAGAAAATAAGGAGAATAGTAGATGATGGAATGTCCGGTGCAGTGTGGGCGTAATGCTCATGCTGCACCGGGCTTTTTTTCTTTGACAGGAACTGCCGTTAAAGCATCCGGAACGGATGCGCAGCCCGATGCCGCAGGCAGCGTTCTAAGGGGATTGGGGAATTTCCCCAACAAGCAGAAAATCGCTTTCGTGTCACGAAAGCCCTGCTTGCAGAAGAGTTTGACTCATTGACCAAACGCCTAATTGATGCTAAAATAATGCGGTAGATATGTGCATTTAGATACAAGGAGACGACCAATATGACATTTGCAGAGACTATAAAGCGAACAAGGCAACGCCTGTTTTTTTCACAAGAGGCATTTGCGAAAGAACTTAGTGTCAATTTAACAACCGTGAGTCGATGGGAAACCGGAAGAAGCAAACCTAACATCTCTACAATGCGACAAATAAAGGAATTTTGTGAAATGCATAATGTCGACTATGAACCGATTGAAAGTAGTTGGCTTACCTTTGAACAAGAAAAATAAAATGGAGTAGGAGAATCATTATGCCGAATAGAATCCCCGCCGAGGGCAAGTATAATTTTATAGATTTGTTTGCGGGAGCCGGGGGGCTTTCTGAAGGCTTTATTCAAGCAGGGTTTAATCCTATTGCTCATGTAGAAATGAATTCGTTCGCAGCGCAAACATTAGTTACAAGAAGTGCTTATTATTATTTGAAGCAAGTTAAACAGTTAGATATTTATTATCAGTATTTACGTGGGGAAATAACACGCGACGCCTTTTTGGAAAAGATACCTAATCGAATAACAAAAACAGTAATCTGTGAAACAATGTCGAATGATACGCTTCCTGGAATTTTTAAGACAATAGATGGGATTATGAAACTTCGCAATATGCAAAGCGTAGATGTAGTAATAGGAGGACCACCTTGTCAAGCATACTCACTTGTTGGACGTGCCCAGAGTAGTCACATGGATCATCCAATGTCTGAAGATCCAAGAAATGAGCTTTATAAATTGTATGCGAGAGTTTTGAAACGCTATCAGCCTCGAATGTTTGTTTTTGAAAATGTGATGGGTATTTCATCTGCAAATGAGGGGACAACCTTTAAAAATTTGAAAAAATATCTTCGGAGAGTTGGTTATGAGATAGAGTGGCATGAGCAAAATTCTAAGAGCTTTGGAGTTTTGCAGAATCGCCGAAGAATGATAATTGTTGGCTGGTTAAAAAACAGCGGGATGGCATATCCGGAGTTTTTGAAAAAGGAAAGCCCATTTACTGTGAATGATTTACTGTCCGACCTTCCTAAATTAAAGCCAGGTCTTGGGTCATCCGAATACAGAACTAAAACATGGAGCAAGTGTGTATCTGAGACAGAAGTTAGAACAGTGGATGATGTCCTCACGCTTCATAAGAGTCGTCCTAATAAAGAACGGGATATTGAAATATACAAACGAGCAATAGAGCTATGGAATGATGGACACAAGCGCCTTAATTATAACGACTTACCTGAGGAATTGAAAACGCACAAAAATAGACATTCTTTTGTGGATCGCTTTAAGGTAGTTGAGGGAGATGAGTCTTGCTGTCATACGGTACTTGCACACCTTTCAAAGGATGGACACTATTTTATTCATCCCGATATAGAACAGCACCGTTCCATTACTGTGCGTGAAGCAGCTCGTATTCAGTCGTTCCCTGATAGCTATTATTTTGAAGGACCAAGAACAGCACAATTTGTTCAAGTTGGTAATGCTGTGCCTCCTCTTATGGCAAAAGGAATAGCGTTGGGTATAGCTGAACAATTAGAACACAGACAGGGGTGATTGCGATGGGAGGAAATTTGCTTTTAGAACAATACGGAAGATTCAAAAAAGCAGAATTGGAGGAGTCTCCGTTTCGATGTTTGTTGAACGCGAACATTGAGATCAACCCTCACCAGATCAATGCATTTTGCGCTGCAATTCAAGCTTTAAAAACAGGAGGTATTGTCCTTGCTGATGAAGTTGGCCTCGGGAAAACCATAGAAGCGGGTCTTACACTTAAGTATGTTTTGGATTCAGGAGCAAAACATGTTTTGATTGCACTTCCAGCAACCCTTCGTAAACAGTGGGAAGTTGAACTCGAAGAGAAATTCAATCTCCAGGCATCAATCTTAGATCGTCTTACCGTGGAGAGCAATTTGAGTTTTTGGAAGGCTTGTTTGGAAAATAGAGATGAGGTTAGGATTGTTATTACTTCCTATGACTATTCATCAAAACTGATGCAACGATTTTCTAATGTTAAGTGGGATTTTATTATCATTGATGAGGCTCATAACCTACGCAATGTATTTCACGGAACGAAACGAGCAAAACGACTGTATGAGCTTTCTAAAGGCATTCCCAAAATATTGCTTACAGCTACGCCGTTGCAAAATTCTCTTTCGGATCTTCATGGGCTGATTTCCTTTATTGATCCTCGGATTTTTGGAAGCGAGAAGGTCTTTAACAAAAGATTTATTGAGGGACACATCGGCGATCCCGCCGGACTGATCGACTCCAACGCACCCCGCATCCACGTAGCCTTCCACGTCGACTCCTCCCGTTTCGTCCCCACCTTCACCACCCGAATCAGCACGTTGTAACAAACAAAACGGGGAGAACATTATGTTCTCCCCGCAGTTAACCTAATCAACTCAGCAAAAACTACTTTTTGACGCCGCCGAAACGACGGTCGCGGTGAATGTAGTGGTCGATCGAACGCCATAGCACGTCTCGACCGCAATCGGGGAACAGTTCCGGCACGAAATCAAGTTCGGCATATGCCGCTTCCCACGGCAGGAAGTTCGACGTGCGCTGTTCGCCGGAAGTACGAATCACCAAATCGCAATCAGGAATATCAGGATTGTACAGGTGTTCGGAAATCATTTTTTCCGTTACGCGATCGCCGGAGATCTTGCCGTCACGCACTTCCTTTGCGATTGCCGCGCAAGCATCCGCGATTTCGGCACGTCCGCCATAATTCAGGCAGAACACCACGTCGATGGTCGTGTTGTTTTTGGTACGTTCCTGTGCTTTTTCCAATTCGTCGATAACGGATTTCCATAGTTTCGGACGTCGGCCGGACCAGCGCACGCGCACGCCCCACGCGTTCATCTGCTCCACACGACGGTGGATGATGTCACGCGAGAAGCCCATCAGGAAGCGCACTTCCTGCGGGGAACGCTTCCAGTTCTCCGTGGAGAACGTATACAGCGACAGGTAGCGCACACCGGCTTCGATGGCACCTGCGATGGTGTCGAACACCACCGGTTCGGCAGCCTGATGCCCGTCGGTGCGAATCAGCCCACGCTGCTGCGCCCAACGACCATTACCGTCCATGATCACGCCGATATGGCGCGGAACCTTGTTCTTCGGAAAATCAGGAATAATCGACGGGTCAGAAAATGGTGCCGCCGGAATGTCAAGGGACTTGTAATCCACGTTCTCAAAAGCCATACCCGCTAATCTAGCAAGCGCATGGAACGAATCGGACGTTCCAAATAGTATTCACCCCATTTTTCCACCATTTGTCGGGTTTCCGGAAGCAACGCCGTGCCGTCCAGCTCTCCCCAATCGCCGTCTACAAGCGCCTGCAGCTGGCAGATCGCATTCCACGAAACATCAAACGATTCACGAATATGATCGGTCAAACACATTAGTCCGCCCGCGGAAATCGAAAAGAACCATGGACGATCAGCAGAAATCGGCTCCCCGCACACCACGCAGGCACGCAAACGTGGCGTCCAGCCAGCGATCGCAAGAGCACGCATCACGTAGGAATCGCCAATCGCAGCAGCCTCATGCGCATGCTTGGAAAGGGCATTCAACGCTCCCAACACCAGCCGATACTGTGCCACGGAACGCTCCTGCTCCGTCACCACCAGCTTGTCAGCGGTTTCGCAAATCACATTCGCTGCGGTATACGCCTTGAAATCGGTGCAGATGCCTCTCGCATACGCCGACACCGACTCGGCTTGGGAAATCACATCAAGCGAACGCCCTTCCGCAATAAGCAACGAGACGCGCATGAAAGGCTCCAAACGACCTCCGAAACGCGATTTGGTTCGACGCACACCTTTGGCGACGGCGCGGATTTTGCCATGGTCACGTGTCAGCAAAGTGACGATACGATCAGCTTCGCCAAGTTTGACGGTACGCAAGACCACGCCCTCGTCCTGATACAACGGCATTCACACACCTCCTTCGCCTCGACTCGTTTTCTTAACTGAACTATCTATACTTTCCGCACGTTCTCGCGCCAGCCGCACTCTCCCGCGATATCAGTAAATAAACAATCCCCAGAACGCGAACACCAACAGCACATACAGCATGGTGACCGCCGTGATCCAAAACATCACACGGCCGAATCTCGTCGACGCGAGCACCGGCTGGCGGCCACTCACAATCGCGCCTATAGCCCCCTTACGCGGTGGCCATTGTGCAAGACCACGATTCGTCGCCTCCTCGATAAGACGCACGAACACGCGGGACCACGCCCACACCACAACAACACACACCATTTGAATAACCGGCCAACTCCAATACATCATGCCCGGATCCTCGGCGGGAGCGCCACCCCACGCTAGCTTGACCACGCCCATAACCACTTCGCCCAATCCTGCACCAAACAGCACAAAAGTGGCCATGGTGGCAACGGCAAGCGTAATCAACGCATTTTTGAACACAGGTCTCAGCCCCAACGCATATCGGCGTCGATGCGCATGCGCCCAAATCTTACGTACGAGCACAATCAGCCACAGCACGCCGATCACCAGTAGCAACAGCACCATGCTGGCATGCAGCACCACGAGATAAATGGTCAGCCCGCTGTTCGCCTGCAATTCCAACGGCACCGCAATCGACTGATACAAGTTGGTACCGGCCACACGCTCGCTGGTCTGCTGCAGTCCCCGCGTGGTACCGACAGCCCAACTGATCACATCATCCACGTAGGCGTCGGCGAACGGAGTGCCGCTGTTGGATTCGTCGCCGAGTCGGAGCACATGGTTGGCGATGGGGTATGTGCGCACGGTCACGTCCCAATTGCCCGCCTTATGCGCCATGTCGATGATTTTCTCCGTACCTTCCACCTGCGCGGTCATCACGTCTTTGGTGCCGTATGCCACAAGCGTGGGAATGGAATAGGCTTGGGGATTCAACGTGTCGAGGTCGAGATTGGTCAGGCCGAACAATTCCGCATCGATGTTGAACGCGCGGCGCACAATGGACTGGTATCCATCATGCGCTCCGACCAGCGCGAAATCCTGTGCGGCAAGGAATCCCAACGAATGTCGTGGCGAATACACCATTGGGCTCAGCAACACCTGGAATGCCACGTCGGGGTCTTGATCAAGCAGATATGAGGAAATCCAAGTGCTTTCGGAAGTCGCGTAAATGCCGACATTCGAAGCGTCAACGTTGTCGAGATCACGCAACATGGTGATGACCTGATCGTAAATGGCCGCGGAGCCCGGGTAATCACGGGTCGCATCGTTGGTGGACCATACCGGCTTGTCGAGCACGGCCGTCACGAAGCCTGCGGATGAGAGATCGGTGGCCATGTCTCCAAATGAGTTGTCACAGGTACCATATCCGGCACCATGCATGAACACCACGCCGGGCCGATTGTTTCCCGCGTCTTTCGGCTCTCGAATCAACACTTTGACCTGTTGTATTTCACCGGTTGACGGCTGTTTCGCCTCAATGGTGACATATCGTTGCGTCACTTCGTAATCGCCTCGTTTGGCAAGGGTTTTGCCGGAAGGATTATCGAAGGTCACTGCCGTGTCGGATGATAACGTTTCGATGGTTTGACCGGTTGGCTCGTACTTCCATGACGATGCCGTCAAATTGGATACCGACACCAGAATGCCCAGCAGGATGATGAAGATAGGCAGACTGACCATCAGCCGTCTGCCCCTCGTCCACTGACTGGATTGGCTCTCCGCGCTGGACATGACTGACTGACGTTCCTGATCTGACACGCCGTTCATTGTACCGACTCCAGCTGAAATGGCAATCGACAACCAGCAAAACCAGCGGGCGGCCGATCACAATCTGCAATCGACCGCCCGCGGTCAGCGAAATCAACAATTACCTTGCGCCACCGGCACCACCACCGGTCCTGTGGCGTTGACGGGCACCTGTCCGTCCGCTTCCATCTGCGCGGCGATCTCCTGCGCTTTGACCAGCAGCGTTTCCACAATCTGGTCTTCCGGCACGGTTTGAATGACTTTGCCCTTGATGAAAATCTGTCCCTTGCCGTTGCCGGATGCCACACCCAAATCGGCTTCACGGGCCTCGCCCGGACCGTTGACGATGCAGCCCATAACAGCCACGCGAATCGGCGCGGTCACATCCTTTAAACCTTCGGTCACCGCATTGGCCAACTGAATCACATCAACCTGGGAACGACCGCAGCTCGGGCAGGAGATAATGTCGAACTTGCGCGGACGCAATCCCATGTATTCCAGCAGCTTGCACCCGACTTTCACTTCTTCGACGGGCGGTGCCGACAGCGAAACGCGAATCGTGTCTCCAATGCCTTCAGCCAGCAGCGCACCGAATGCCAAACAGCTTTTGATGGTGCCCTGCCATGCCGGTCCAGCTTCGGTGACACCAAGATGCAACGGCCAATCACCCTTGGAAGCGAGCAGACGATACGTTTCCACCATGGTGATCACATCATGATGCTTGACGGAAATCTTGAAATCATGGAAGCCGACGTCTTCGAACATGCGCGCTTCCTTCATGGCGGACGCAACCAGTGCCTCCGGCGTCGGACCGCCATATTTCGCATACAGTTCCTTATCGAGCGAGCCCGCGTTCACGCCGATGCGCAACGAAATGCCCGCGTCCGTGGCGGCTTTGCAAATGGAAGGGCCAACCTCGTCGAATTTGCGGATGTTGCCGGGGTTCACACGCACCGCAGCGCAGCCCGCGTCAATGGCCTGGAACACGTATTTGCTTTGGAAATGAATATCGGCGATGACCGGAATCGGTGATTTCTTTACGATTTCCGGCAATGCGTCGGCATCATCCTGGCTTGGTACGGCCACGCGCACGATATCGCAGCCGGCTGCGGTCAGTTCCGCGATCTGCTGCAATGTCGCGGGAACATTGGCTGTCAGCGTATTGGTCATGGATTGCACCGAGATTGGCGCTCCCCCACCGACTGGAACGGGACCGACCATAATACGGTGCGATTTGCGGCGCGGATGCAGCGGGCTTTCGCTAATGGCTGCCTCACCGGTTTTACGGAACGGCTTTTCGATTTCTGGCATACGTCAAATCCTTGCAATAACAAGGCTCCCGACTTAGGGAGCCTTGCGTCACTTACGCTTCGTCTGTTTGTCTTGTTTCGTTTTCCGTTACTTGTTTATCAGGTCGTCGGCTCGACGACGGGCTTCCAGCTCGAGTTGGCTCATTTCCTCCACGGAAGCGAATAGCGGATTGCCGCGCAGTTCCGCATCCATTTCGTCCAACACTTCCTTGACGGTATCGACGATGCCGAGATATGGCAAGCGATGTTCGAGGAAGGCGTGAACGGCCTGTTCGTTGGCAGCATTCAGCACGGCCGTATGCTTTTCGGAAGCTTCCAAGCAATGTCGAGCCAAGCTCACTGCGGGGAATGCCTCATCGTCAAGCGGTTCGAACGTCCACATGGCGGCTTTCGTCCAATCACAGGCCGCTGCGATGTTGCCAAGTCGTTCGGGAGCCGATAGGCCAAGCGCGATCGGCAGACGCATATCAGGCGGTGAAGCCTGTGCGATGGTGGCGCCATCGCGGAATTCCACCATGGAATGCACGATGGATTGCGGGTGCACGGTCACGTCGATACGGCTCGGAGGCACGTCGAACAGACGGCTCGCTTCGATGACTTCAAGCCCCTTGTTCATCAACGTGGACGAGTTGATGGTCACCACCGGACCCATATTCCAAGTAGGGTGGTTCAACGCCTGTTCAGGCGTGATGTCGGTCATCTGCTCGCGTTTCCAACCGCGGAACGGACCTCCGGAAGCGGTGACCACGAGTTTCGACACTTCACCGTGCGTGCCCGAACGCAACGATTGCCAGATGGCGGAATGTTCGGAATCAACCGGATTGATCTGCTGCGCACGAACCTGTGCGTCGAACAGCAGATGACCGCCGGCCACAACGGATTCCTTGTTGGCGAGCGCCAGCTGCGATCCTGCCTGCAGTGCCGCAATCGAAGGTTCAAGGCCGATGGATCCGGTAATGCCGTTCAACACCACGTCGGCACCGGATCCGGCCATGGCGATTACCGCTTCCGGCCCGGCCATGATTTCCACATGGCTTGCGCCGGCTTGGTTTAGCGCATCTTGGAGCGCATGGACCGCGTTTGTGTTGAAGATGGCGACTTTCGAAACGTGAAATTGGACCGCCTGTTGGGCCAGAAGTTCCACGTGGGAGCCGCCTGCCGCAAGTCCGACCACGTTGAAACGGTCGAGATGGCGGGAGATGACGTCAAGTCCTTGGGTGCCGATGGATCCGGTGGATCCCAGAATGACTACGGTTGAGGTTTGCATGGGTTATGCGTGTGCTCCGTATTTGTTTTGGATTATTCGTGTGAACGCGAAAACAGGCTGACGGTCACGTCAGCCTGTTCAGTGCGATTGCCTACTCAAAAGAGGGGAACGACAGGTCGGGAATATCGACATCCAGATTGCTGTTGGATGCTTCGAACATCGGATTGGTTGCCGGCTTGGTTTCGTTCTTCTTCTCTTCCTCTGCCGGTTTCGCCGGTTCAACGGGAGTTGCCGTTGTCGAGTGATCTGCGGAGGTTGCTGGTTCCAGCGTGAAGGAGGGTGGGACGGTCGGCAAGGTTCCGAGATTAATCGAGTCGGTATTGACCTGCGGAAGGTTCGGCGTCGACAGGCTTGGCATGCGCGGGGTGAACGTGTCTTCGACCGGATCGGGAGCGTCGATGTTCTGGGCCATCTGCGCCAAGGCAGCCAACGAAGAATCGGGAGCGATGTTGATGCCGTGAGATTCTTCCGGCTGATGCGCGACCGAAGTGTCTGGAATCACAGGAGCCGCAGGCGCGGCCGGAGCGTCATAGCTCGGCGCGCCATCATCAGAAAGCGGATTGAACGCTTCGGTTTCCGTTCCTGCGGAAGATGGCTCCTCGTCAACCGCATTGGACGCTTTGAACAGGTGTGCCAACGACTGTTCCGGAGCCGCTGGAGCAACCGGAGCGGCCTGAGGTTCCGGCGTTACAGGAGCTGCCGGAGTTACCGGAGCCGACGGGGTGCTGATGGTTGGCTGGAACACAGGCGGAACCACGGGAGCATACGTCGGCGCAGCGGTTTGAGTGGCCGGAATGCTCACCGGGGACGTTGCAGGCGTGGTGAAAATCTCACGTTCCGCCTTATTCAAAGCGTCGAAGGAGTCAGTGCTGTTTTGAACCTGAGCGGGCTGCGCAATAGGTTCTGCGGAAACGGCTGGAACGGCGAATAACGGCGAGACCACCTGCGTCTCTTGGGATGCCAGACTGGTTGCGGACGGATTGGCTGCGGTCATCGCGCTTTCGGAGGGCTCGCCCACGAAGTCGGCCACACGAGCATAGGATTCGAGTCTGGTCAGCAGCTGCACGCATTCGTTCAGGTAATAATCCACCTGACGCTCGTCATAGCCACGCTTGCCCTTGCGCTGGGTGAAGATCACATTCGCCACGGTCTGGGAGTTCAGATCGACAAGTTTCTTGGCATCGTCTTCCGACACTTCCTCCACGCCGAGCTCGCCAGCGGCCTTCGTCAGGCACTGATCGACGATGCGATCCACTTGCTTGCGGTCATAGCTCGGTTCCTTGCCTTCTCCTGGCTTGAAACGTTCGCCGTGCTCACGTTTGGAATGGGCGTCAAGCTGGCGGAACAGACTTTCGGTCTGCGCTTTCCACGCCACACGACCGTGCTGCGAAATCTCCCATGTGGTCTGCTTGTCCACCACGGCGCGCTCCAAACGAGCAAGGGCCGCGTCCACTTGGGCGATCACATAGCCGCCTTTGACCAAATCGAAAGAAACATTCTGAATATCATGCTGGGTGAGTTGCGCTCCCTCACCTTCGTACAGCATGTGCGCACGCTCAAGAAAAGCGTCCACCTGTTCGGAATCATACCCCCACTTGCGCTTTGAAGTACGAGCGATCCCCGATGCGTTCCTCTCGGATTCAGGTTCCTGCGCCATTGGCTATCGACCTCCTACTGCACTACTCAACGTCCCCACTCTACGTGATTGATTCGACGCTTTTGGCTTTCTTGTGGAAAATTCAGCGAATCGACACTCAAATCACACCATTTTTCACGCATTTACTATGGAAGGAACCCCTATTGGGCAGCGCGACACACGTTGAAGCTGTCGCAGGCAACGAATACTGTACAGTAGAGCTTTGCGGGCGATTAGCTCAGTTGGTTAGAGCGCCACCTTTACACGGTGGATGTCGGGGGTTCGAGTCCCTCATCGCCCACTTTTTGTTTCCGCAAAAATAAGCCGTTCCGACTCTTCTGATATTCCCAACTATCTCGTGTGCGTGTCAGCAAAGTCATGACTTTTGTCAATATAGACAATTTCATGGAAACATCTTCTTCGACTGCTTCCGCAAGCAAAAAGGCTTGGAATCATGTGATTCCAAGCCTTTATATGAGCGCCCGACCTTGGCCATGCGTGTCGAGGCGGGTAAAACGAATACGATTAGCGGCCTTTGCCGAATGCGCGCAGACGGATGCCGTTCCAGTCACCGCTGACGGTCAGCGGCGTGGCTGCATTCATGCCGGCGGTCTTCGCGGCGGACTGCACGGTGCTTGAACTTGCCGCGCCCGGGCGCCCCGGCTTCGGGGTGAGCACCCACAATGGACCATCGTCGCCGAGGACCGCATACGCATCGACGATGGTGTCAGACAGTTCGTCTTCGTCATCGCCGTCGCGCCACCAGATAATCACGCCATCAACGGCGGAATCATAGTCCTCGTCGACCAGCTCTTCACCGGTCAGCTCCTCGATCTTGGCGCGGATCGAGTCGTCCACATCATCGTCCCACAGCCATTCCTGTACCAGGTCGCCGGCGTGGAAACCGAATTCTTCAGCGTTATCAGATGCCGTTTGATTCACGTTCGTCAATATACCAACACTGCTCGAACATATACGTTACGAACCGTGGAATTGCTCACTTTGCGAGATTGTTTTTTCTTATATCTCGGAATGCGTCATTCTCCCGCGGAGCATTGCGGCAGGGATGCACCCTTGCCGTCTCGGACGGCAACCAGCGCATCGTACGCCTCCTGCAAAGTGGACACCTTCACCACGTTCAAACCTTCCGGAATATGATCCACAACGCTGGAACAATTGGATTCCGGGGCAAGGAACCAAGTTGCTCCGTCGCGTTTCGCTCCGAGCATCTTCAAACGGATGCCTCCGATTTCACCGACTTCACCTTTGTCGTTCATAGTGCCCGTTCCCGCGATGATCTTACCCCCAGAAAGTTTTTCACCGGTCACCTTGTCGATCAGACCAAGCGTGTACATCATGCCCGCCGACGGCCCGCCGATGTCGT
>OGWV01001328.1_pt1 | contig 15660 bp, 15 predicted proteins | sample 1576081 | NCBI WGS metagenome assembly OGWV01 (sample SAMEA3541541, study PRJEB24748) | human gut metagenome | biome: human gut; feature: human-associated habitat; material: faeces | place: China | collected 2012 | reverse complement strand
GGTTTTTACCGCACCGAATTTACTTTTGTAAAACGTGTCTCGCGAGTTACCGATCAACGCCTCGATGTAAATCAAATTCTTCTGCTGTGCCAGCTCCTGCAGTTCCTGCAGCTCCTCCGGCTCCACCGTGATCGGCTTTTCGCAGATCACATGCTTGCCGTGCTGCAAAAACAGCTTGCTCTGTTCGTAGTGCAGGCGGTTGGGGCTGGCGATGTAGACCGCGTCGATCTCCTCGTCCGCAGCCATCTGCGCAAGGTCGGTGTAGACTTTCTGCGCGCCCCATTGCTGTGCGAAGACCTCCCCTGTCTGCTGGCTGCGGGAGTAGCACGCCGTGTAGCAGATGCCGCCCGCCTCCCGGACTCCTTTGAGAAACTCGCCAACAATCCAACCTGTTCCAACTGTTGCCAAACGAATCATACTCAGTCCTCCTATTCTGTTTCTTTTTTATTACATCCTCCGCGCGGTCCGATCCTACCGGCGGAAACGATTTCCGGTATTTTGATAGACAATCATCCAGACAATCAGCGCCGCAAAGGCCACCCAGCTCAGTGCGACCAGCCAGTCAATTTCCAAAAGAGCGAACAGTGCTCCCAGCAATATCAGCACAGCCAGTCCTAAAATGCACCGGCCGTTAAAGTGCAGCAGGCGTTTTTCGTCCCAGCTTTGCTTTTTTTCCTTGGGCATGGTGTTCCAGCCGGCCAGCAAAAATCCTGCTTTTCCCTTACAGAACAGCACTCCGACTACGCCCAGCAGCAAGGCTGGCAGTGCATAAATAACCGCCGCAACAAAACGTTCCTCCATCCTCTCTTCCCTCCATTTGGCGCAAATCCTGGCGCCGATTTTTCAAGAAAATTATACCATACTTTTTTCGCTCGCTCAACCGTAAAAGGTGACAAGTCGATCTTTATAGTAAAAACTTTTCTTTGTGGGACAAAAAGACAGCGCCCCATGGCAGGGCGCTGTTTTTGTTTTAAAATTGCAGTCTCGCCAAATCCCGCGCACTGGAAACAAAGGTCGAGAAATTGTACATAATAAAGATATCGTCAAAATCCTCCTGCATCAGCTCGGCTGTGCTCTTTGCCATATAGCGCAGGTCGACCACCACGATCTCGTCGTAGTTGTAGGTCAGGTACGGCAGCATGCTGTTGGCGTAGGAGTCCTTGAAGATCAGCAGGCGGCTGGTCTTGCCGTCCTGGTGGTTGAGGTTATGGCTGCTCTTGATCTTGACATAGCCGCTGTTGCCCCACAGGAAGCCGGCGTATTTGTCGCGGGTGGAGAGTTTGCGCTCATCCATCATGCTCTCCACCGACAGCAGCTCCAGCCCGTCTTCCTGGATGACCTCGCCGAGCTCCTTCAGTTCCGGGTCCTGCTGCAGGTTTGCCACAAAAGCAAATTCATCGACATCCACATCGTACCAGGTGATGGTGTCGGACTGCTGTCCCGGCCGCTTTGCCTTGGAGTAGAAGGTGCCGTAAAAATCCTCCACCGTCTGTGCCTGCGGCAGGTCGCTGAGCTCCACCGGCGTCAGGCCCTTCTGCTCGCAGTATTCGCGGTAGGCGTAGTAGGCACCCAGGGTTGTCCAGTGATGGTCGGTCTTGTAGTAGATATACTCGTCCTTGTGCTCAGAAAGGGCCTCGGAAAAATCGACCACTTCCAGCTGGTCGTCCTCATCGGAGAGCTGGTCATAGATCTGCTGGCTGTAGCTCAGCTCGTCCACACCGGGAAAGCCTTCCGGCAGCTTGTCCCCCAAAATGGCCTGGGAGTTTGGCACCAGCGAGAGGGTAACCTCCTTGTCGTACATTTCCAGGAAGGAGCGGACCATCCCCACCGCGCGGTTGACGCTGCTCTGCGCCACCACGTTTGTGGAAGAATTGACCTGCTTCTGCTCATCACCCACAATCTGTAGCTTTTCCACCATGTAGCTGTTGTCCCCAAAGGTGACGCCGTGGCTCTCGACGCGGCCCAGCAGCAGGTCGGCCACCGCCTTCAGGCTGATCCAATCGTCGCGGCCCGCAATCTGGTCGTTGATGTACTCGACATAGTTGCTGCCGAAACTCCCGTCAAAAAAGCCGCTGATCGAAAAAGCCGGGCGGGTTGTGAGGACCGTATTTTCAAATTCGGAGTAGCTTCTGTCCTGATTGAGGACATCCACCAGGAAAAACACCAGGATAAAGACGCCAAACAGGACAGCAACCGGGTACTGCAAAATCTTTTTCATCTGCCATCCTCCTTAGAAGTTAAAGTACAAAAACGGGCTGTAGGTGGAGTCTACCATGAAAGCGACGCAGACGACCAGCACACCCGCCAGAAAGACAGTTCGGACCACCCTGTTTTTACCGGCGGCGCTGTCCGCCAGCTTTTTAAAGAAGGGGGTGGAGGCCAGGATGCACAGGACAAACATCGCCGCGTAATCGCGCATTGCCCTGTCGGACGAGCTTGAGGCCGGTATGAACGTTGTGCTGCCGATGGCGGCCAACGATCTGCTGACCATCAACGGCGTCGACGCCAGCTTTGTGGCAGTCGCCAAAAATGACGGCGTCAATATCTCGGCGCGCAGCATGGGTGCGCTGAACGTGCAGGTCATTCTGGAGCCGCTGGGCGGCGGCGGCCATCTGATGATGGCGGGTGCTCAGCTCCAGAACTGCACGCTGCAGGATGCGGAGCACCGCATCCGTGAACAAATCGACCTTTACCGCGCGGCGCAAAAGGAAAATACTGCGCGGTAATTGTGATAAAAATTTTGGGAGGGAAACCCTTATGAAGATCATTCTCAAACAGGACGTCAAGACCATCGGTAAAAAAGACGAGATCCACGAGGTTTCGGACGGCTACGCCCGCAACTTCCTGTTCCCGCGCAACCTGGCAGCCCCCGCGGATGCCGCAGCGCTGAACCAGGCCCGCACCAAGAGCGAGGCCAAGGCCCACCACGAGGCCGAGGCACGCGCCGCCGCAGAGGAGCTGGCCGCCAAGATCAAGGGCCAGGTCGTGACCGCCAAGGTCAAGGGCGGTGCATCCGGCAAGCTGTACGGCAAGGTCACCGGCAAGGAGGTCGCCGAGCTGCTGACCGCCCTGACCGGCACCGAAATCGATAAAAAGAAGGTCGAGCTGCCTTCCGCCATTAAGGAGTTCGGCAGCTATGACGCCTCCGTGCGCCTGTACGCCGGTGTCGTCGCACCCTTCAAGCTGAAGGTCGAGGAGCTGTAATTTGTCGTCTGGCAGGGAAGGAGGATGTCCGCTATGCCGAAAAATGAAGAAGTAAGCCTTGCCAGCCTGGGCATCCAGATGCCCTACAGCATGCAGGCCGAGCAGAGCGTGCTGGGCGCGGCGCTGGTGGATGAAACGGTGCTGAACCGCCTCATCACCGACATGGAGCCCGAGATGTTCTACTCGGACCAGAACCGCGCCATCTATGAGACGATGCGCTCGCTCTACACCGAGAGCGAGGCCGTTGACATTGTCACGCTTGTCAATGCGCTTGCCAGCAACAAGACGTTTGCCAGCGCCGACGACGCCAAGGTCTATCTGGCCCGCATCGCCGAGACGCTGCCCTCGGTCTCGAACGTTGATTCCTATTTTAAAATCGTCAAGGAGAAGTACCAGGGCCGCCGCCTGATCGACGCCGCCCGGTCCATCCTGAACGAGACCGCCTCCGGCGAGGACGCCGATCTTCTGCTCGAAAGCGCGGAGCAGAAGATCTACGACATCCGCTCCGGGCGCGACAAATCGGGCGTCAAGACGATCCGCGAGTCCATTCTCGAGGTCATCGACACGATGCAGAAGCTGAGCGGCGCGGACCGCGACAAGTTCGCCGGTATCCCCACGGGCTTCAACTATCTGGACACGGTCCTGACCGGGCTGGGCCGCTCGGACCTGATTATTCTGGCCGCCCGCCCCGGTATGGGCAAGACCTCGTTTGCGCTGAACATTGCAACAAACGTTGCCCGCCAGCAGAAGGTGCCGACGATCATTTTCAGTCTGGAAATGACCTGCGAGCAGCTGACGGACCGCATTCTTTCCAGCACGGCGAACATCGACAGCCAGGCATTCCGCACGGGCCGTCTGAACAACTCCGACTGGAACGATTTTGCCCAGGCCACATCGCTGCTCTACAACGCTCCGATTTACATGGACGATTCCTCCGGTATCTCGGTGCCGGAGATCAAGGCAAAGATCCGCACGATCAACCAGGATCCCAAGAAGGAAAAAATCGGGCTCGTTATCATCGACTACCTGCAGCTGATGCAAAGTGCCAAGCGCACCGAGAGCCGCGTGCAGGAGATCAGTGACATTACCCGGAACCTCAAGATCATGGCCAAAGAGCTGAACGTACCGGTCATAGCGCTTTCCCAGCTGTCCCGTGCAGCGGAAAAGACGACGGGCCGCTCGGATCACCGGCCCCAGCTTTCCGACCTGCGCGATTCCGGCTCTATCGAGCAGGATGCCGACATCGTGCTGTTCCTCTACCGCGCGGCCTACTACAATGCCCAGAACGGCGAGGAAAACCAGGCCAATGAGAATGAGGCCGAGTGCATCGTAGCCAAAAACCGCCACGGCGAGACGAGCGTTGTGCGTTTGGGCTGGGACGGTGCGCACACGCGCTTCAGCAATCTGGATGTGACCCATGAGTTCTGACGCGGAAAAAACTGTACAGCGTATGGATGAGGCTCTGTTGGACAACTGCCGCCGACAGGGTCTGTTCAAGTCTGGCGACAGAGTCATTGCGGCCTGCTCCGGTGGGGCAGACTCGATGGCTTTGTTGCTTTTTTTACTGCGCCATCGCCGCACGCTGGAAATCGAGGTGCTGGCGACCCACGTCAACCACGGCATCCGGGGCGAGACCGCCCGCCGCGATGCCGACTTTGTGGCGGACTTCTGCCGCCGGAACGGCGTGGAGCTGTTCCTGTATGACGCCGTGCAGGAAGGCATAGAGGTGCCGCCCCGCCCGAGCGAGGATTGGGCCCGCGGCCTGCGCTACGGCTGGTTCGATGAGTTGGCCGCGCGGGAGGAGGCCGTCATTGCCACGGCCCACACGATGTCCGACCAGGCTGAAACGGTGCTTTTCCGCATGGCGCGCGGCACGGGTCTGCACGGGCTGACCGGCATCCCGCCGCGCCGCGGCTGCTATGTGCGGCCCTGCCTCTGCCTGACCCGCGCCGACACCGAGGCATACTGTGCCGCGCTGGGGCAACACTATATCCGGGATGAGACGAACGACCAGGACATCTATGCGCGCAACCGCATCCGGCATGATGCCATCCCGGCGCTGCAATACGCCAACCCCGCCGCCGAACGCAGCATTGCGCGGCTCTGCCGCCAGATGCGCGCGCTGGACGACTGGCTGACCGGCGAGGCTGCCGCCCTTCTGCAGGCGGCCACTGTGCCGGGCGGCTATGACGTCACGGTCCTGCGCCGCGCCGAGGGACCTGTGCTGGACGCCGCGCTGCACGCGCTGGTCAGCCCCGTGCGCGACGCCGAGGAAAAGTATATCAGCCTGCTGCACTTCCTTGTTTTAAAGGGGGAGGGTGCTGTTCAGCTGACCCCGGACGTAAACTATAAAATACAGGACGGCCTGCTCGTCTGCCTGACGCGGGAGGGCTATCAAACCCTTCCCGCGCCGCCGCAGCCCTTTGAACCGGGTGATTTTTACCTTCCGGGTGGTTATTTTGTGAAATTTCAGGTCGTAAAGTATGAAGATTTTCTAAAAAATCAACCAATTTTCAAAAAAGACTTAAACTGTTGCGCAGATTGTGCTAAAATACAGGGGAATGCTATTCTGCGCACACGGCAGCCGGGGGACTTCTTCCGCCCGGCAGGACGCCATCTGCGAAAAACACTCAAAAAATATTATAATGAACTTGGCATACCGCAGGCCGAAAGGCCGCTGCTGCCGCTGCTGGCTGACGGCAGTGAGGTGCTGTGGCTGTGGGGCTGCGGCTTTGCCGAGGGATGTGCCCCCGATGAGTACACCCACGAGGTACTGACGGTGCGGACAGAAAAAACAGGGGAGGCATAACTCTGATGTACAGCATGGACAATGATATTGACCACATTCTTGTATCGGAAGATGCGCTGAAGGCCAAGGTCAACGAGCTAGGCGCACAGATCAGCCGCGATTACGCGGGCAAAGACCTGCTTCTGGTCTCGATCCTGAAGGGTTCCGTCGTCTTTATGGCGGACCTGATGCGCGCGCTTCAGATTCCCTGCGCCATCGACTTCATGGTCGTTTCCAGCTACGGCGGCGCCAACACGTCCTCCACGGGCCTTGTCAAGATCATCAAGGACCTGGACGCCGACCTGACCGGCAGGGACGTGCTGATCGTTGAGGATATTCTGGACACCGGCATCACGCTGTCCAAGCTGGTTCCGGTGCTGAAAATGCGCAACCCCGGCAGCGTGAAGATCTGCACCATCCTCAGCAAGCCCAGCCGCCGCATGGCCGACATCGAGCCGGACTACTGCGGCTTTGAAGTGCCGGATGAGTTTGTGGTCGGCTATGGTCTGGACTACGACGAAAAGTACCGCAACCTGCCCTATGTGGGTGTTCTTAAGCCGGAAGTATATTCCGGCGAATGATAAAATGCCCGGTGTGCACACCGGATAGGAGTTGATTTCTTGAAGCAAAAACAACCGAAATTCAGCGGCATCCTCGTGGTAGCCGTCCTGATGGTGTTGGTCCTGTTCATCGTCAGCCTTTCGCCGCTGCTGGCAGCGTCCGGCAGCAAGGACACGACCTACTCCGAGATTTACTATTACTTTGAAAATCAGCAGGTGACATCGTTCCGTCTGAACCTTGGCACCGGCAGCCTGGAGCTGTGGCTCAAGGAGGGCAAGGCTGCTCTGCCGGAGTCCAACGCTGCAGCCAGCCTGCCCACCGGCGGTCTGCTGACCGGCGTGTACAGCTCGGACGATAACGCCCTGCCCGCCAACGGCGGCACCGTCTATATGACCTACAAGCTGCCCTACGGCGGCGACTTCAACACCGGCAAGATCTCCGATTTTGTTGACGAGTACAACGCGGCCAACCCGGATGCGCCGATGGTGTTTGACTACGTCGCCGCCAAGACGAGCATTCCCTGGCTGGAGATCATCTTCTACGTCGCAATGATCGGCAGCATCGGTATGCTGTTCATGTCGATGTACCGCGGCGGCGCGGGCGGCGGCATCATGAATGTGGGCCGCGCCAAGGTCAAGGATCAGCAGGAGAACCAGCGCAAGGCAACCTTTGCCGATGTGGCCGGTGCCGATGAGGAAAAGGCCGAGCTGCAGGAGGTCGTTGAGTTCCTGAAGGCCCCGAACAAGTTCAACTCCCTCGGCGCACGCATTCCGCACGGCGTACTGCTTGTCGGCCCTCCGGGTACCGGCAAAACGCTGCTGGCCCGTGCCTGTGCCGGTGAGGCCGGTGTGCCGTTCTACGCGATTTCCGGTTCCGATTTCGTCGAGATGTACGTCGGCGTCGGTGCCTCCCGTGTGCGCGACCTGTTTGAAAAGGCCAAAAAGACGATGCCTTCCATCATCTTCATCGATGAGATCGACGCGGTGGGCCGTCAGCGCGGCGCAGGTCTCGGCGGCGGTCACGATGAGCGCGAGCAGACCCTGAACCAGCTGCTGGTCGAGATGGACGGCTTCGATGCCAACGACGGCGTCATCGTCATGGCTGCCACGAACCGCGCGGACATTCTGGACAAGGCGCTGCTGCGCCCGGGCCGCTTTGACCGTCAGGTCTACGTCGGTCTGCCCGACGTCAAGGGCCGCGAGGAGATTCTGCGCGTCCATACAAAGAATAAGCCTCTCGGCCCCGATGTGAGCCTGAAAACGATTGCCCGCTCCACGGCTGGCTTCTCCGGCGCTGATCTGGAGAACCTCGTGAACGAGGCTGCACTGCTGGCCGCCCGTCAGGGCAAGAAGGCCATCACCGAAAAGGAAATCGAGGAAGCCTCCGTCAAGGTTATGATGGGCCCTGAGAAGAAGAGCCACGTCGTCACCGACGAGGAGCGCCGCCTGACTGCCTACCATGAGACAGGCCACGCTATCACGGGCTACTTCAGCAAGCACCACGATCCCGTGCACCAGATCAGCATTATCTCCCGCGGCGGTGCGGGCGGCTACACAATGTACCTGCCCGAGAAGGACCCCAGCTACGTCACCAAGACCGCGATGTTTGAAAACATCGTCACCCTGCTGGGCGGCCGTGTAGCCGAGCAGCTTGTGCTGGAGGACATCTCCACCGGTGCGTCCAGCGACCTGCAGCGCGCCACCGATACGGCCCGCGCCATGGTCACCCGCTACGGCTTCTCCGAGCGGATGGGGCCTGTCGTCTACGGCAGTGACCCCGGCGAGACCTTCCTGGGACGTGACTTCGGCCAGGGCAAGGGCTACTCGGAGGCTATCGCATCCGAGATCGACAACGAGATCCGCGACATTGTGGATGAGGCCTACGAGACCGCCCGCCGCACCCTGACCGAGCACATGAACGAGCTGCACAAGGTGGCAGGCGTTCTTATGGAGCGCGAAAAGATCAGCGGTGAGGAATTCAAAACATTGATGGAAGGCGGGACCCTGCCGCCTTATGACCTGGGCAGGGGCGAGACCGCCCAGCCTGAAGCACCTGCGCCGGATTCTGTCGCACCTGTGCAGCCTGCCGAACAGCCCGAAACCCCGCATCCTGCCGAGCCGGCCAACCCCCAGCCCGACACGCAAGAGTAAAGAGTAGGTGTAACTATGGATCAGAATTTTTCCCTGATGGCGCAGTCCCGCGCCAACTACTATACCGCCGGAAGTCCGGTGCAGTTCGTGCGTGTCGAACTGCTGAAGGGTGACACGACCGGTGAGGTCGCCGTCTGCCTGACCTTCAAGAATGTCGGCACCGAGCCGCTGACCGGCCTGGTCGTCCACTTCAAATGTAAGGATGCCGCCGGTCAGGTCCTGTGCGAGGATGACTTCTACTATGAGCAGCTCAACGCCCAGCCCGGTGCCGTGTTCGGCAGCGATGACGCTGTCTACGTCAGCGACACGCCGGTTTCCAGCGTGGAGGTCGAGCAGGATCGCGCGTTCCTCAATGGCCGCGGCGTCGACCTGCGCAATTACAAGCGTGTTCGCTTGAACATGCCCCGCGTACTGCCCGGCTCCATCGCCAAGACGCTGCAGCAGCGCACCGGCAATGTCCAACTGACCTGTGTGCCCCAGGACACCGAGTACGGCTGGTTCTGTGCCTGCGGTGCGTTCCATCCCAATGAGGAAAACACCACCGTCTGCTCCGAGTGTGGCGGTGACCGCGCCGGTATCAAGGCAACGCTGACCGCTATTCTGGAGGAGGCCCGCCAGGCCGCCGAACGCCAGCAGCAGGAGGTCAACGCCGTTGCCAGCAGTGTGGCTCCGGCGCCCGCTCCCGCACCGCAGCCGCAGGCACAGCCTGCCCCGGCTGCCAGCGACCCGCGCGCCATGGCCAACGCCGTGCAGGCAGCCATCACCGGTCAGCAGGACATCCCGCCGCAGAGCGCCTATGAGCCCGAGCAGGCAACCGCCGCGTTTGAGCCCCAAAGCAGCAGCTACGCCGATGACGACGAGGATGCCGAGGCCGAGCGCGTCCGCCGCTACGCTCCCAAGGGCCGCCTGTTCGACGATGATGAGGACGACGATGAGGGCACCCAGATGTACGATACCGATGACCTCGACTACGATGACGAGGACGACGGTTACGACAAGAAGTCCAAAAAACGCGGCCGCTACGCCGATGACGACGAAACCAGTGAGGACGACGTCATGGCCGAGCGCATCATCCACCTGGCCCCGCCCATCACGGCCATTGCCTGTGCCTTGATCGTGGCACTGTCTCTGGTCTATCACTTCGTTCTGGCATAAAAAATTGCCGGGCCGTTTCCCGAATGTGGGGAGCGGCCCGGTATTTTTGATTTTTCGGCAATATCCCGCGGGCAGATATGCAATGCGCCCCTACGGATAACAGCATCATTGCTTGCAGGGGCGGATGCTTCCAGCCGCCAGCCGCGGCAGAGCTTACTTTTCTGCCGTCAGTCGTTCGTACGTCTTTACGATTTCCGGGTCATTCAGCTTGATGACCCTGCCGGAAAGATACTGCAGCGTATTTTCCTCGGGGATTCTGCCAAACGTCAGTCGCTGGGCGCAGAGAGCCTGTGTTTTCAGCCCGGTGCGCTCGTTCATCTTGTGGTTGCCGTACTTGATGTCGCCCAGAACCGGATGGCCCAGATACGCCAGATGCGCACGGATCTGGTGGGTGCGGCCCGTGATCAGCCCAATGCGGCAGAGCGCAAACGGCCCTGCCTGCCGGATGACCGTCACCTCGGTGATGATCTGCTTGTAACCCTCGCTATCACGGGCGTGGATGCGCACCTTGTTATTTTTCTCGCTGTGCTGCAGCCATGCGACGAACCGCCCCTGCGGCGGTGCCCCCACCGTGATGGTCAGATACTCCTTTTTCATCATGTCGTCGCGGATGATGGCGTTCAGGTCGCGCAGTGCATTATAACTGGTATCATAATGCTTCTTTAACATACCAAACATCTGACCATTCTTCAAGTTATGCCCATAAACAATACTGTTTTCTGAAGAAAAATCTGCCTCACATCCCGCATCTAAAAAGATAGCTCCAATAAAACTATCCTTTCCTTCAAAGGTTCTGTGAAGATAGGAAGTATTGTCCGTTGTCTGGACAATCGGATAATTAATACCAGTTCCCTTAATATAAATCCATGCTTTTACATCAGGATTTATCCTGGCAAGTGCATCAAAATCCACCTGAACCGGACAAGTATCCGCTCCTGACTTTTTCTTCTTCTTTTTATCAGAATCCTTTTTTTCCTTTACATACTGCCTTAACTGCTCATACTCTTTTCTTCCACCATGATAATTATTGTAATATCCCCACAGTTTCCACGCAGCAACACAAAAAACAACAATACACAATAGAAGAAGCAGATTTGAGAAAAATCCGCTCCCTTTTCTTTTTTTCTTTCTGCTCATAAGCACACCTATTTCAGACGAAGAGGCAGTCCGCTGATGGCTACATAAACTTCATCACTTAATGAAGCAAGCACCTGATTGGCCTTTCCTGAAATATCACTGAAAATTCTTCCAAGACGGTAAGATGGTACAATGCTCATTCCTACTTCATTGGATACAATGATAAGTGTTTTATCCTCATCACGAATTGCCTTTACAAGGTTGGTCAGTTCCTTAATAACCTCACTCTCAAGCTTCTCCACCTCAGAAGCAGAAATCTTATCGAAATCTCTCTCCTCTTCTTCGAACAAAATATTCGTGATCATAACAGTGACACAGTCAAGAAGAATGGTATTCTTTTCCGTATTTTTTACAACCTCACCAAGATCGCGGTATCCTTCATAAGTTCCCCATTCCGGATCACGTCGCTCCTGATGCATACGGATACGCTCCTTCATGTCATCATCAATCGGAATCGCTGTCGCAAGGTAAAGAACACTGCGCTTGCCATATTCCTTTGCCTTCTGCTCTGCAATCACGCTCTTTCCACTTCGGCTTCCACCGGTAACCATAATAACCTTTGACATAACTCTTCCTCCTTAAAATATCCGGGATAATTCTTCTCAAATCCCCCGGTTACTTAAATATTTCAGGTTGCTTGAACATTTTGTATAAAATATTGCACAAAATAGATTCCTTTGAAAACGCTTTATTCCTTCGAAGGTTGTGGGTCGAGGACAGAAATCTCGCCCCGCATAATAAATCCCATCGTGATAAATACTGTCACAATCATAAGCACAAAACTATCTATCATGTATCCAAGTGCTATATTCGCACTTCCGATAACCGCCGCCAGCGTTCTGGCATAGACCGCAATGTAAAAGGACTCTGCCATTGATACAATCTTACCCTCTGTCGTTCGGACACTTCCCCTGCATATAAGGGCAAATGCCAACGCTACCAAAAGATACTGTACTGCCTTCGTTATAAGAAGTACCACCAAATAGAATACAAGAAACATATAAAATGCTGGAAGCATCTCTGCTAATCCCTTATTATTCAACTTCCAATTTTTAAACTGAGAAAGTACAATCTGCTGATTTCCACTTGGCATCTTAATTAAAATGTTCTTCTTTCCAACTAAAAGTTCCTGTACATAATCAGACTTAAAATCCGACTCCTTAAATTCTTCAACTGACGAATCTGCCTTGATATGAACAACCCCGCCTATCGTAAAATCAATCGGACTCTCACTCTGAAAATATCCTTTTTCTAAAGTAAACTTCGGGATACGGTTTAAAACCAGATTTTCTAAACCACCGACACTCGCCGTCCATGCCGCAAATGGAATCACATTCTCGATAAGTACGAGAAACATGACAAGCACAGCTACATAACCGACAAATGCTCCCTTTTTCTTCTTAATCAGTTCTTTATACTGAGATGGATGGATGCAGGCAATCACATACTGCCACAAAAATCCAATCTTACTCTCCTGCTGCATCATCTTCCCCCTATACCGGATATACAATAGAGGCGGCAATCTCGTCTGCCTTTTCTTTGCTAATCAATACTTCAATTAGCTTCAGTGCAAATGCAATCGCTGTACCTACTCCCCGGCTTGTTACTACATTACCATCAACAGCAACCGGCTCTTCTGTATACTCTCCCACAGGAATTCCGTCAAGACATCCCGGATAACTGGTTGCCTTTCTGTCCTTTAAAAAGCCAAGTCCGCCAAATACAGATGGTGCCGCACAGATTGCTGCTACCCACTTACCAGCCTCATACTGCTTTTTTAAAAGTTCTGCAAGGCCCTCATGGTCTCTCAAATAATTCGTTCCCGGCATTCCTCCCGGAAGTACGAGCATATCTGCCTCTTCCTTAATATCTTCTATTAAAATGTCTGTATTCACAGAAATATTACGGGCTCCTGTTATCTTTGTTCTTCCCATAATGGAAACCATCGTCACAGAAACACCAGCTCTTCTCAATAAATCTACTGCCGTAAGCCCTTCTACTTCCTCAAAACCATCGGCACAAAATACATATACTGAACGCATCATAAGCCTCCTTTACTTTGTTAATAAATTCATTATCCTTAATAATATCCTACTTGCACCTTTTTATCAAGCTTGGTCATACTTTTTTCACTTTATTTCTCCTAAAAATATGATATTATATAGTAATACATTGTTATCGACTGTTATTTTTTAATTAAAATAATATTTTAGGGAGGATGAACATGGAAATCGAAAGAAAGTTTTTAATAAAATCTTTACCCGACAATTTAGAAAGTTATTCCTGTGATACTTTAATTCAGGCATACATTTCCACAGAACCCGTTATCCGTGTCAGGCAAAAAAACGAAGATTATATTCTCACCCTGAAGTCTGCTGGATTACTCGCCAGAGAAGAAATTGAAATGCCACTTACAGAAGAATCTTTCAAACATCTGCTTTCAAAAAAAGATGGCATTTCTATCAAAAAGAAACGGTATAAAATTCCAGATACCCCTTACTTAATCGAACTTGACGTATTCGAGGGCGATTACAATGGATTTTGCATGGCAGAAGTAGAATTTTCGGATATAGACAGTGCCAATGCTTACAATGCTCCTGCCTGGTTCGGCCCGGAAGTTACAATGGATTCCCGTTTTCATAATTCCAGTTTAAGCAAGAGAAATCCAGCGGAAGTTCAGGAATTTCTGGAATTAATCCAGAAGATGTAATATGATTATAAGAATTTCGAAATTGTAACACAATTTTAAGAATAATTAATATCATTTTTCTTGAAAATGTATTATAATGTTACTGTTTTGTAACTCTATAAATTTATATAGTCTAGTTACAAATCCGGGTCACACAAAGGGGATCTCATAAATATGATTCTTTTGTTCTTTTGTAGGCAAAACCACTATCTTCAGATGCTGGAAATTGACTATAATACAGCCCACGCGCAAATCTACTGTGCGATTTATCATTAAATTAATTTTAAGAAAGGAGATTATTCACGAATGAGTGATACACAGACAACAAATGTCACACCAGACAGTTCAACAACAAGAAACCGCCGCAGTGACAAAAAGTCCTCTAAGACAGGTAAGATTGCCGCAGCCGTTATTGTTGTTTTACTTCTTGCCGTTTACGGCGGTGGTGTTTACTATTATTCCAGCCATTTTCCACATAACACATTAATCAACCATGTAAAAGTCGGGGAGATGGATGTAACCAAAGCTGAGAAAACATTTACAGATGACCTTGCATCTCATAAGATTTCTTTAAAAGAAAAGGAACGTACAGAAGTTATTGATGCTAACGATGTCGGAACAGTCATCAATGTCGGCAGCCAGATCAGTGACTTACAGGATTCCATGAATCCATGGTTATGGTTCACAAATCTGTTTGGTTCCAAACACTATACTGTTAAATTAGATGTAACTTACGATGAAACCAAATTAGAAAAAGTTGTTAATAACCTTGCATGTTTCAAAAAAGAAAATGTAACTGCACCAAAGAGTACTTACATAAAAGCAGGAGACAGCCAGTTTGAAATCGTCCCTGAAGTTCTTGGTAACACTGTAAAGAAAAAAGCTCTCATCAAGTTAATTGGAAAGGATCTTTCCACAGGAATCACAAAGATTGACCTTGAAAAAGAGAATCTTTACAAACTTCCAAAATATTACGCAAAAGATAAGGTCGTAACTGATGCCCTCGCAAAAGCAAACAAATACGCCGGCGGCACTATCACTTATGATTTTGATTACACAACAGAGACACTTGATTATGAAACATCTAAAGACTGGGTTAAAATCTCCAAAGACTTTAAAGTAACATTAGATGAAAGCAAAGTTGGAGACTATATTGAAAAACTCGGCTCCAAATACAATACAATGGGATCCTCCCGTCCTTTCACTACCGCTTACGGCTCTAAGATCAATGTATACGGCGGTGACTACGGCTGGAAGATTTACTTCGATAAAGAAAAAACCAAACTTATCAAAGAAATCAAGTCCGGTAAAGATGTAGAAAGAGAACCTGTATACTCCTACAAAGCCAAATGCAGAAAGTCAGCTAAAGATGATATCGGTGACTCTTATGTAGAAGTAAGCATCTCCAATCAGGAAGTATGGCTCTACGTTAACGGAGAATGTAAAGTAAACTCCTCCGTTGTAACTGGTGACCCAACAAGGGGACATCAGACTTATACAGGCGTTTACGCACTTACCTATAAACAGCGCAATGCTACCTTAACCGGTCCTAATGCCGGCGGCGGTTCTTACTCCTCCCATGTAAGCTTCTGGATGCCATTTAATGGTGGTCAGGGACTTCATGATGCAACATGGCGTTCTTCTTTCGGTGGCTCTATCTATAGAGGAAGCGGTTCTCATGGATGTGTTAACTGTCCATACTCTACTGCAGCAGTCCTTTATAAATATGTAGAAGAAGGCTTCCCTGTTATTGTTTACTAAATGTTAATCACTTTTTATTTGTTAATGACATAAAATATCCCCACCGGGTGGAGTGTTGCTCTACATTGGTGGGGATATTTTTTTGATTTGCCGCAGGCAATGCAGACGAAACAGACGAACTCCAGAAGATAAATAAAGCCTATTTGTGACTTTAGTCGCTGCGGTTTGAATGTTCGCTTACAGCGCTCACATCCAAACCTTGCTCCGAGGCCACA
>OGWV01001323.1_pt1 | contig 15679 bp, 10 predicted proteins | sample 1576081 | NCBI WGS metagenome assembly OGWV01 (sample SAMEA3541541, study PRJEB24748) | human gut metagenome | biome: human gut; feature: human-associated habitat; material: faeces | place: China | collected 2012 | reverse complement strand
TAACTTTAGGTGTTAAATGAATAGTAACATCAAATTCAAAAGGAAAATCACCGTCCCATTGCTCCAGCTATCGCTGCCTTAAGTCCTGCTTTTGCGTCTTCAACCACCAGACATTTGTCTGGTTCCTCACCAATATATTCTGCTGCTTTTATAAACACTTCTGGATCTGGCTTTGATTTTGTAATATTATTTCCATCTGAGATAGCATCAAAGTACTCTCCTAATCCCAACTGCCCAAGAATAAATCTTGCATTTTTACTGGATGATCCGATTGCAAGTTTAAGTTCTGCTGCACGTAATCCATCAAGTGTTTCTTTTACTTCTGCAGACAGATCTGAAGGATTCATATTTTTCAGAAGTTCTTTGTAAATATCATTTTTCTTTGTTATCCAGAGTACTTTTTCTTCCTCTTCCATTGTTCCGCTGTAGCGTTCAAGGATGATTTCAAAGCTTTCCATGCGGCTTACGCCTCTGAGTCTGTTATTGATTTCTTCATCAAAATAAATTCCCAGCTCATCTGCAACCTTTTTCCATGCTTCGTAATGATATTTATCAGTATGACATATTACTCCATCCAAATCAAATATTATCGCATTGTATTTTTTCATTCTTAGCTTCTCCTTCTGTATCTGACAGGTTGGATATGATAACTGCAGTCAGAATGATCACACAGCCGATCACCATACGGAGAGTGATCACTTCATGAAGAATAATGATGGAAAATATCGTTCCAAATACAGACTCCATAGAAAGCACGATCGCTGCTTTCGTCTCATCCACATATCTCTGGCATGCAGTCTGTAACAAATAGCACAAAGTTGTACTTATTACTCCCAGATATAAAACGCTTAACCATCCCTGTGTTGTAACCTGAAAATCGGTCTCTCCAAAAAACACAAGACTAACTGCAGACAGAACAAAGGCTGTAATCATCTGAACCATATTTAATACAGAGACCGGATATTTCTTTACAAATTCGCTTGTAAAAAAGATCTGAAATGCAAATCCTACTGCACAGATCAGAGTGAGTGCATCTCCCAGACCAAGTGTGAGATTGCCATTCAATGAAAGTAATGCCACTCCGACAACAGACAGTATCGCCCCGATGATCCCTTTTACTCCAATTTTCTTTTTTAATATAATAAATGCAATAAAAGGTACAATTACTACATTAAGTGCTGTAAGAAACGCATTTTTTGATGGTGTTGTATACTGCAGACCTATGATCTGCAGTGAAAAACCAACAAACAGTGCTATCCCCATTAAAATCCCCGCTCTGATCGCACCAATGCAGTCAACGGACTTCTCTTCTCTGTTTTTCTGTCCTAAGCTGATCATTCCCATCAATACAGAAGCAAGCAGGAATCTAACCATCATAATCTGAAAAGGTTTCATACTTTCCAGTGCCATGTCACTTGCTACAAATCCGCCTCCCCATATGACCGTAACCAGTATAAGTCCTCCGATTGCCAGCCATTTCTTCATCACATATCCTCCTATCAGTTTTTATCTCTTAGATTGTTTTTACACTTCCGTTTACTTCTACCTCTACAGGATCTCCTGCAAGTCGTCTGACTTCAGCCTGATTGCTTCCATCTGATGTGATCTCAAGCCATGCACCTCTGTAATGCATACGGAATGACAGTTTCTGCCACTCTTTTGGCATATTCGGGCAGACTTTCAGCATACCATCTTCACGCTGAGATACTCCTGCAAATCCAAATACGATTGTCTGCCATACTCCGCCTGTATTGGCTGCATGAACTCCTTCTCTTGTATTTCCCTGCATATTAAGAAGATCAAGAAAAGCTGCACGGCGAAGATAACGATATGCTTTTGAGTCATCTCCAACCTTAAGTCCCATAACCGAATAGATACTTGGACTTAATGAAGAACCATGAAGTGTACGCTTTTCGTAATAAGCATAGTTTTCTTTGATCGTCTCTTCATCGAACTCATTTCCCATAAGATGAAGCAGCATAACAACATCTGCCTGTTTATTGATCTGAGTCTCTCTTGCCTTCTTTGTTTTGAGTGCTTCCGGACGAACCGGCCAGTCGTTTTCGTCGTATTTTTCAATCGTTACATTGTCCAGTTCAAAATAACCTTCAAACTGTTCCAGAAGTTTGGTTCCTTCTTTGCGCGGAAGATAGATTTTTTCCTGAACCACATTCCACTGAGCAGTTTCTTCCTCTGTAAGACCGGTCTTTTCAACAAGTGCATGATACGCATCTGTTTCTTCTTTTTTCATAGATTCCAGCAGAGAAAGAACATATCTCAGATTCCATCTGGCAAGATAATTTGTATAAAGGTTATTGTTGACCGGCTCATGCCACTCATCCGGACCTGTAACCTGATTGATCTCATAACGATCCTGTTCTTTATTGTATTCACAGCGGCTTGCCCAGAATCTTGCTGTCTCTGTCAGGATCTCAGCACCTTTGCTGTAAAGGAAATCAACATCCCCTGTAATTTTGACATAATCATAGATCCCATATGCAACAGCGGCTGTTACATGATGCTCATACACTGCAACATAACATCTGTAGCAGGTTCCATCCGGTTCAATTGTCCAGTCCGGACACTGCTCTGTACCATCATCTGCTGACTCCCACGGATACTGTGCTCCTTTATATCCATTCTTATGTGCATTTGCACGCGCTGCATCCAGAAGATGGTATCTGTAATTTTCCAGATTCTGTGCAGTCTTCGGAAATACCCATGAGAAAAACGGAAGCATAAAAAGTTCGGTATCCCAGAAAGCATGTCCACCATATTCTTCTCCTGTTAAAAGCTTTGCCCCAACATTCACATGGTCATCATGTTCGTTTCCCGTACTCATCAGATGGAAAATGTTAAAACGGACTGCACGGTTCAATTCATCATCCCCTGTAATCTGAATATCTGCATTTTCCCACATATTCTTATAAACATCTTCATGCGCTTTCAGTTCCTGATCAAATCCCGTTTCAACAAATCCTTCAATTTCTTTTTCGATTGTTGTATGAAGAGCATAAGCCGGGCATTCTCTTTCTGTATACATCGAAACATATTTTACGATTTCTACTTCTTTTCCTTCTTCTACATGGATATCACCAAATTCCACACTCTGCTCACCAAATCTGCTTATCATTCTGTTTCCAAGAATCTGTTTTCCATCTGCATAAGCTTCGATACGGCATCCACAACCTACATGCAGATGATTTTCTCTGGTTGCAACTTCCACATAACATCCATCTGCTGCCAGCTTTTCATTCGCTGTCATATAAGTATGTTTTACCTTAAAGCGTGGTGCATCATAAAAATTAATGATCGTACCATCAATAATACTTTCTACTTCAATAATTCCACTGTAGTTGAGCGGTGTCACATAAAGCCGGATTCCCATCCTGTGTACATTGTTTCTGCTCACAAACCGGATTCCTTCGATCAAAGTCTCTCTTCCTTTTGAGTCCTTCAGACGAACTCTCTTTCCAAGAAAAGCTCCTTTCATATCAAGCACTCTTGAAAATTCCAAAATTTCACAGTCTTCAATTCCAATCAATTCTTTTTCTACATAAAGTCTGATTCCAAGCCAGTTCGGAAGTGTGGAAAGTTCACGCATAAATGTCTCTGACTTGTCAAACACTCCATTGATATAAAGATATGGAAGTGTAATCTTTGTTCCTTCCTCATGACTTCCCCGGATTCCGAGGTAGCCATTGGAAAGTGCAAACAAACTCTCATATTTGAGATTCTCTTTTGCCTCATACTGATCCTGCCAGATGAGCCATTCATCGCTATGTAATCTGTTTCTCAGATTTCCTGAAAACATTTCTCTGCTCATATATGATTGTCTCCTTTATTCTTAATCGATATACTGTTTTCTTGCTTTCCGGATTTCGGTTCCGCATTCTGCTGCCTGCACAGTAAATGCCATTGCAAAATCCTGAAGTTTTACTTTATTTTCTTCCAACTGTTCTTCTCCACAGCTGTTGCTTCCAAGTCCTGACTGGCGATAATCCAGATGGATAATCACATCATCCGCTTTTTCAATTTCAAATGGATGCTGTGCTTTTTCCAGACTTTCATCGGTATAATTAGCAAGGTTCAGACCAAGCTTCTCCTCCATCTTGCATAACAGACCATCTTTTCCATCTCCAATACGGAACCATTTCACCTGTTCATGATGTCCGTTTTCCTGTGGGAATACATAATCTGTCATCATTCCGTCAACTGTATTTTCGTAAATTCCCATAATAGATGCAGCCTTACTGTCTACATAACTCTCACCAGGTCCCATACCATACCACATCGTCTTCTGAAAGTTTTTATTTCCTTTCATAATGACTCCGATACGTGGTAAGAATGCTGGTTCCAGTTTTCCTCTCTGAACAGCTTTTCCCTGAATTTCCACCTTCATCTGTCCACAAGAATAAACCGTATAAGTGTAATCACATTCAAATCCCCAGGACTGGTTATAGCAACTGAAGAATGTTCCGATCCGGACGATCACCTTATCGTCTTCTTTCAGACAGCTGACATATTCTGTCTCTTCTACCGGTTTCTGAATAAAATATTTATTCATCCAGTCCTCTTTCTTGTACATATCGTTATCGATTGTTGCACGGTATACATTCATTCTCGGTCCTTCAGTCAGATACTCTTTTCCATCTTTTCCAAAAGAAATCAATTTTCCAAATACAGTACTAAATTTTGCTGTCACACGGCTGTTTTCTACAGTAAGACCCCCCTGTCCTTCTGTTACCTGAAGCTTATCAGCTGTTTCTCTTACCGAAAATCCATCTTTTCGGATCTGCATCGGAATCTGGACTTTCTTGATTTCATACCCTGCTGGTGCATAGTTTCTTTCTTCTTTCTGACATACAGTCAGATTCAGATAATAGTCTGTATTTTCCTGTAATTCAAATGCTGTAATTGGTAGGGCAATGATCTTGCCTTCATGCGGAGCAACCGAAAGTCCTTCAACGATTCCGTCCTGTATCGTCTGATCTTCCGCTTTTACTTCCCAATAAAGTGTTGTCGTATCCAGATTCAGGAAATCATAATAATTCCGGATCTGAAGCTTGTTCATGCTTCCTTCAACAGCTGTAATTTCTACTGGTGCAATGATCTGTTTGTATTCTTCCATTCCCGGAGACGGTGTTCTGTCCGGCATCAGAATCCCATCGATGCAGAAGTTCCCGTTTGTTGGAAAATCTCCATAATTTCCACCATATTTATAATATTTCTTATCCTTTTCTTCAGTGTAAATTCCATGATCATACCACTCCCAGAGAAATCCACCCTGAAGACGTTTGTACTTGCGATACATATCCTGGTATGCTTTTAATCCTCCAGGACCATTTCCCATCGCATGTCCATATTCACACATTACGTGTGGCTTATCCCCTTTGATCTGATATTCTGCAATCTCTTTGAGACCTTTCAGTCTGGTATACATCGTAGAATATACGTCTGTCACTTCTGCCTCAAAATCTCCCTCGTAATGAACCAGTCTGGTATCATCCAACTCACGAATTGCTTCTGCTGCACTGCGGAAATTGCATCCGAATGCGGATTCATTTCCCATAGACCACATAATAATCGATGGATGATTTCTATCTCTCTTTACCATACGGACACTACGGTCTACGTAAGCATCTTTCCAGGTCTCATCATCTGTGATCCATGTGTAATTTTCTACCCATTCAAATCCATGGCATTCCAGGTCTGCTTCATTGATCACATAAAGTCCATATTCGTCACACAGATCATAAAAATATTCATTTGCCGGATAATGCGAGCAACGAACAGCATTGATATTGTACTGTTTCATCAGACGAATATCTGATTCCATCTGCTCTCTTGTCACTCTTCTTCCTTCTCTCGGATTATAATCATGATGATTGACTCCGTTCAGAAGGATTACCTGATTATTGACACGGAAGTTCTTATCTTTGATCTCGATTTTGCGGAATCCACATCTGACTGTTACTTCCTGATTTTCTGTCATTACTGTAAATTCATATAACTCAGGTGTCTCGGCTGTCCATGTATGAACTTCCGGGATCTCAGCCTCAATACATATATCTTTTCCTTCCGAAACAAGTTCACCTTCAAGAACAGTCTTTCCTTTATAAGAAAGCTTCCAGCCAAGATTTGTACCAGCCTGTTTCATTGTAATTCCAGCTGTAAAAAAACCATTTTTGTAGCTGTCATCCAGTGTTCCATTTACACGAAGATCCAGAACTGCATTCTTTTCCTCATTGATCAGTTCTACATCCCTGTAGATTCCTGATAACCACCACATATCCTGATCTTCCAGATAAGTACCGTCTGACCACTTGTATACACGAACGGTAATGTCATTTTCACCTGTTTTTACAAACCCGGTAATGTCAAATTCTGAAGGCAGTCTGCTGACTTTTCCAAATCCAACATGTTTTCCATTTACCCATACATCAAATGCACTGTCAACACCATGGAATTTCAGAACCGTGTCTTTTTCCATCCACTGTTCATCTAATACAACTGTCTTTTTATAAATTCCAGTTGGATTTTCATCTGGTACATGCGGTGGGTTTATCGGAAATGGATATAACACATCTGTGTAATGCATCTTGTCATACCCTCTAAGTTGCCATACGGACGGAACATCAATCTTATCCCATCCTTCACATGCCCCTGACTGTTCAAATCCTTCCGGCGATAATTCCGGTGCATCAACATATTTAAAATCCCATTCTCCATTTAAACTGATTTTCTTTTGCGAATCTTTATAAAAAGCCGTTCGTGCTTCTCTTCTCCCAATTCCGGTAATCCGATGGTCTTCCCATCTTTTTACTTTTTTTCTTGCCATAATTTTCTCCTCTCAAGTGGTATCCCATATAAGACAGCAACAGCGGTCAGACAGATACAGTCTGCCTGACCGCTCCATACGCCTGTCTATTTGATAGAACCACTGGTTCCTTCAACAATATATTTCTGCGCGATAATGAAAATAATGATCGGCGGAATAATCATAATAATCGTAATACAGAGCATCGGAATAATCTGTGTACTGTGAACTCCTTTAAATGAAGCAAGTCCAAGTGCCAATGTATATTTGCTTCTGTCCTGTAAGAAAATGAGTGGTCCAAGATAGTCATTCCATACAGTCAGCATATTAAGTACACCGACAAGAATCAATGAAGGTTTCATGATCGGCATGAAAATCTTCCAGTAAATCTGGAACTGATTTGCGCCGTCAATTCGTGCTGCTTCCTCAAAATCCTTCGGGATTCCCATGAGGAACTGTCTCATCAGGAATACATAATAGGCAGATCCGAACCATGCCGGCACGATCAGCGGCTTCAGTGTATTGATCCATCCGAATAAGTTGAATTCCATGTACTGCGGAATCATGGTAACATCCCATGGAATCATCATTGTTGAAAGCAGGATCATAAAGAGGATATTTTTTCCTTTAAAGTTAAATCTTGCAAATCCATAAGCAACCAGTGAACATGAAAGAACCTGTCCGACTGTTGTCAGAACTGTTACAAGGATTGAATTCCAAAGATATGTTCCAAACGGCTGTGATTTCCATGCATTAATAAAGTTCTCAAAATGCCATTCTGCCGGCAGAAGTTTCGGCGGATATGCAATTGCTTCTCCTTCTGTCTTAAATGCAGAAAACAGCATGTAAATAAACGGTGCAAGAAAGTAAATGGCTACCAGTCCGAGTAATATGTAAATTACAATTTTTGATTTTTTAGACATCTTCATTACTTTCTACCCCCTTTTTTCTTTTTTGTTTTCTTTGCTCCGCTGTTTTTAGCTTCTGTCTCATAGAATACCCATGCGGATGATGACTTGAATACCACGGCAGTCAGCAGCAGAATGATGATAAACATTACCCATGCGTTTGCACTGGCATATCCAAGTTTGTGATGTTTGAATGCGTTATTGTATGTATACAGTCCATAGAAGTAAGTAGATTTAAGCGGTCCGCCTCCGGTAAGAAGCATAACCAATGTTACCTGTTGGAAAGAACTGATAATTGACGTAATCAGGTTAAATAAAATTGTAGGTGTAATAATCGGAAGTGTAATACTGAAAAATTTTCTTGCAGGACCTGCTCCATCAATAGATGCAGCTTCGTATACATCAACCGGAATATTTTTGATATCTGTGTAGAAGATAAGCATCATCGTTCCAACACCAAACGCACTTGCAATTATAACTGCAAGGAGTGCCCATGCCGGATCAACCAGCCACTTCGGTCCTTTGATTCCCAGAAGAGATAACAGATAATTCAGTACGCCATAATCTCCGTTGAGGATCCATCCCCAGATGATAGAAACCGCTACACCTGAGATAACTGCCGGAATATAGAAAATTGTACGAAATACTTTTACTCCTTTAACCGGCTGTGTGATCAGCATTGCAAGGAACAATGCAATAATCATGTTAAGCGGTACGAAAATTGCCGCATATTTCAAACTGATTATAAGGGATTTCCAGAACTGTTTGTCCTTTGTAAACATATCAATATAGTTTCCAAGTCCCCTGAATGTTGGCGCTGTGGTAAGCGGCCAGTCAAAAAAGCTCATGATCAAAGACAGAATCAGGGGACCGATTGTAAATACAAGGAACCCGATAATCCACGGCATAATAAACAAATACGGTGTGGCCGTCTTCAGGAATTTTCTCTGCTTCATTTTTCTTCTCTCCTATTTATCGGCGCCGGAATCATAAATTGTTCCGGCGCCGGTTTGTTTGTATGCTATTACTGTGCGTCTGCTGCTTCTTTTAAAACATCTTTTACATCCATGTATGAGCTTGGATTGAAAATCTGTTCAAATGATAAGCTGAGGTTTTCTGAAATTTCTGACCAGTCTTCAATCAGGAAGCTTGCCGGAGTATGTCCGTCACTCTGCTCAAGCATCTCATAGAATGGTGCATATTCTGGTTCATCCATGATACCCTCAGATTCTACAACACTGTTAAGTACCGGAAGTTCCAAACCGATTCTTGCTTTGTTGCATTCTTCGCCTGTCCAGTATTTTACGAATTCCCATGCAGCATCTTTGTTCTTGCTGTCTTTTGAAATAGAAAGTCCTGAAGAGCTCAGAATACTTACAGAGGTCTTTCCGTCAAAAGAAGGAATTTTTGCCACACCATAATTCATTCCATCCTCATTAAGAGAAGCAATTGACCATGATCCATATACATACATTGCTGCTGTACCGGCACGGAATTCATCAGTTCCGCTCTTTTCTGTTGCAATTGCATATCCGTCTTTTTCCATATCCTGGAACATTTTAAATACTTCCTGAGATTCTTTTGAATCAATCTGACCTGCCATCTGTCCGTCTTCGTCACAATAAGCAGTTCCATTGCTCCACAGATACATTTCAAAATCATACGGATCTGGTTTCATCTGGAATGCAAAACCTTTCTGACCTGTCTTTTCTTCAATTATCTTGGCAGCTGCCTGAAGATCCGACCATGTCCAGTCATCTGTAGGTTCTTCTACACCAGCCTGTGCAAAAAGGTCTTTGTTATAGAAAAGTGAATGTGTTGTAAATCCCACTGGAATACCATATGTTGTTCCGTCTAATGAGTTGTAATTCCACAGTGTGCTGTAGAAATTATTCTTATAGTCATCGCCTTCTTTGTCGATATACTCATCCAGAGGTTCAAGACCATCTGCATATGCCGGGTAGTTCCACATATACATAACATCCGGTGTATCTCCAGATCCCATACCTGCACTGATCTTTGTATCAAAATCACTTCCGTATGCTTCCAGTGTTACTTCAATGTCATCATGTTCCTCATTAAATTTATCTACAAGTTTCTGCTGAGCATCTACATCATCAGCTACATCCCATGTTGCAAAACGTATTGCTGTCTTTCCGTCACTTGTCTTTCCATTATTACTGTCTTTCTTGTTTCCACAAGCAGTCAGCATCATTGTTCCTGTAAGTGCAAGTACGCACATTACTGCAATTTTCCTCTTCATAAATCATTTCCTCCTTTGATTCACTTATTTTATTTGATAAAACCACTATACTATTTTACTGGTTAAATGTAAATACTTTTTACCCTATAAATATTTTTTCTCTATTTTACCTATTATTTACACCATATTTTTATATACTTTTCACAATTTTTATCTTGGTAAAACTATATTTTATTTTAAATAAAGTCGTCTGTTTTTACTTGATTGATTTTAACTCTTTATTTTTAGCTAAAAAATCATAACAAAACAATCTGTCATCACTCGATCTGTATACATAAAGAGACTATAGGACATTCTCCGTTCCATAGCCTCTTACTTTTTTACCTTATTAAAATTTTTTAACACTGTCACGTATATAAAGTTTAGTCGGGATTGAAACTTTTACACAAATCTCTCTTCCATGTATAATTCGCTCTTCCAGAAGTTTTACTGCATATTCTCCCATGAACTCCATGTACAATCTCACCGTAGTAAGTGGAGGAACCATGTATTTCGCAGTTGGGATATCATTAAAGCCAATAATACTGATATCATCCGGTATTTTAAGCCCAAGTTCATATGCAGCCCGATAACTTCCTGCTGCCATCGAATCATTCGCAACAAACAAGGCAGTCGGCAGATTCCCTTCCTCGTAAAACTCTTTCAGAAGTTTGTATCCATATTTTGCATAATAAGCACCAAACTTTGTATATTCCGGATGATACAGTCCCCGTTTTTTCAAAGCGTTCTGAAAATGCTGTATTCTCGTATCCAGTACTTCATCCCCCTCCTTATCAACTTCTCGACAGCCGATCATCCCTATTTTCGTATGTCCACACCCTACCAGATAGGAAACAATCTCTTCTACTGCCCGTCTATAGTCTACCACAATTGAATCGAATCTCTTTGGGTTTGGATCTGCATCAATAAATATAACCGGGCATTCCCATATTTCTATTGCTTCTACCATTTTTTTTGTGAATGTACCGGTACAGATTACACCATCTAATCCGTTGATCATCTCCGGCGAATCATCCAGTTTCACAATCACCTTTGTATATCCTTCTTCTTCCAGTTTTTTTTCTATAGCAAGCCTGATACAAAGATAATAAGGATCCTGAAGTTCTTCTTCAGGAGAATAAGAATAAAATACACCTATCTTCAGTTTTCGCCTGCGTTTTTTCTGTGCGCGTACTTCGTATTCTAATTCCTCTGCAATTTCAAAAATTCTTTTTTTTGTCTCTTCCTGCGCATTCAAAGTTTCATCATGATTCAACACTCTGGATACTGTCGCTATGGAAACCCCCGCTTTTGCCGCAATGTCCTTAATCGTCGCCATGTCCTTCCCCCATTATTTCTCTTTCTTTTTATTTTCTTTCAATATTGCCTTAATGCATTTTCCCTTGATGACTTTCCTTTGCAATTTATTTAATTCATTATAGCACACATTTCGGAGAAATAAATAGCTTTAGTAAAATTTAACTTTTTTACTGCTCTGTTTTTTAACTTTTACCTAGAACTTTATACGTTGCAAAAAAACCAGGCAGTTCACTTTTAAATGTGATTCTGCCCGGTTGTTTATTTCCTTAAAATTTATCTGCTGCCATTTATTTTCTATATGCAGCTTCATTCCATCTTAATTCATTTTTGAAATCTCTGATCTTTGTATCTTTGTCGATATAAACAGCTTCGATTCCCATTTCTTCTGCCCAGTCACCCATCTGTTCCGGTGTCAGGTCATAAGAGAATGCTGTATGATGAGCTCCACCTGCCAGGATCCAAGCTTCGGCACCTGTTCTGAGGTCTGGCTGTGGTGTCCAGAATGCAGTTGCAACCGGAAGCTTCGGCATCGGTTTCTCTGTCTTCTTGCAGTCTACGCTGTTGATGATCAGACGGAATCTGTCGCCAAGATCAACAAGCGATGTTGCAACAGCCGGTCCTTCTTTGGCTGTAAATACAAGACGTGTAGGATCTTCTCTGTCACCCATGCTAAGCGGCTGGCACTTGATGCTGATCGGTCCATCTGCGATTGTCGGGCAAACTTCCAGCATATGAGCTTCCAGGATACCTTCTTTTCCAGGTACAAGGTTGTATGTGTAATCTTCCATGAAGGAAGTTCCCTTTGCATCTTTCTTGCCCTGTGTCATGATCTTCATTACACGAACCATAGCTGCTGTCTTCCAGTCACCTTCCGCACCGAAACCATATCCTTTTTCCATCAGTCTCTGCATTGCAAGTCCCGGAAGCTGCTGAAGTGATCCAAGATCTCCGAAGTGTGTAACAATTGCCTGATAATTGTTTGCTTCAAGGAATCTTTCAAATCCAAGTTCGATCTGAGCCTGAACTGCCACATGTTTTCTGAATTCAGCTTCATCTCTTCCTTCCAGAAGGATCTGATATTTGTCATAGTATTCTTCAACAAGTGCATTTACATCACCCTGTCCAACCTGAGCTACTGCGTCAGCAACTTCATTTACCGGGTAAGCATCAACTTCCCATCCGAATTTGATCTGAGCCTCTACTTTGTCACCTTCTGTTACGGCAACGTTTCTCATGTTGTCAGCTACACGCATAACACGTACATGGCTGCTTTCGATGACACCAACTGCTGTACGCATCCAGTCACCGATTCTTTCCTGTGTTTCTTTGTCTTCCCAGTAACCCATGATGACTTTACGGTTCTTATGAAGGCGTGTGAAAATATGTCCGAATTCACGGTCGCCATGAGCTGCCTGGTTCTCATTCATGAAGTCCATATCGATGGTGTCGTATGGGATTTCACGGTTGAACTGTGTGTGAAGGTGAAGTAATGGTTTTCTCAGTTCCTTTAATCCGAGGATCCATGATTTTGCCGGTGAGAATGTATGACACCATGTAATAACACCTGCACAGTTTTCATCTGTATTTGCTTCGTTGAAGGTTCTTCTGATTACTTCATTCGTGATCAGGGTTGGTTTCCAGACTACTTCGTATGGAAGAATTCCTGATTCGTTGAGGGCTTTTACGATGATCTGTGAATGTTCTGCTACGTGTGCGAGGCATTCATCTCCGTATAAATCCTGTGATCCTGTGCAAAACCAAAATTTGTAATCTTTCTGTACTAACATGTTTTTATTCTCCTTTTTATTTGATTTCTTTGTCTGATTGATTTACTACACTATGTGGCCCATCTCACGAGCACAGCTCGTTCGATGCTCATTAGCATTCGCATGAAACCCGTAAGATAGCTAACTGTCAGCAAGTTGACTGTGTTGTCTGATTGATTTACTCTATCTTCCCAACACAAGTTCGGTCTTACTAAGTTCGCAGTCGCATACGCTCCCGCTCGCTAAGTGCGCCGAACAGGCAACGCACTAAATTCATGTGTCGCCTACGGCTCGCATTCATTAAGTGCTTTAGCCTTGTCCATAGTATGCGTCTTTACCGTGTTTTCTGTAGTAGTGTTTATCCTGTAATTCCTGTGGGGCAGGTTTTACGTCTGGATTGATCATTTCGCAGCGAGCTGCCATTTTGGCTACTTCTTCGAGTACGACTGCATTATGTACTGCATTGTGTGGATCGGTTCCCCAGGTGAATGGTCCGTGGTTTTTGCAGAGTACTGCAGGCATTGCCATGTATTCTGTACCTTTGAAATGTTCCACAATGAGAACTCCTGTATTCTTCTCATATGCTTCGTCGATTTCTTCTTTTGTCAGATTGCGGACACATGGGATCTCACCGTACATATAGTCGGCATGTGTGGTTCCGTAGCAAGGAATTCCTCTTCCTGCCTGTGCCCAACTGGTTGCCCATGGGGAATGTGTATGGACGATACCACCCATATCCGGAAACGCTTTGTAGAGTTCCAGATGTGTTGCCGTATCAGAAGACGGATTTAAGTTGCCTTCCACGCGGTTTCCTTCCAGGTCTACAACAACCATGTCATCTGCTGTCATTTTGTCATAATCCACACCGCTCGGTTTGATCACAACAAGCCCGCTTTCGCGGTCGATTCCGCTGACATTGCCCCAGGTAAATGTGACAAGTCCATACTTAGGCAGAAGCATATTGGCTTCATAAACCTCTTTTTTCAGTTCTTCTAACATTGCTTTAACCTCCTGTGTTTATGTAAAATATTTCGGGTTCTATTTCATAGTCTCTGTTGCAGCTTTCATGATCGGAAGCGTCTTCTTGAAGCGTTCAATAAATGCATTGTATCCTTCTACATCCTTCGGATCCGGATCCATCTTTGTACCCTTCTGTCCTGCAAATACTTTTGCATCCAGATAATCATCCAGAGCCTCGCCTTCTGCCTTGTTGTTCATGTAAGATGCAAGAAGTGCGATTCCCCATGCACCGCCTTCTCCGGCTGTTTCCATAACTGATACCGGTGTGTCAAGTGCTGCCGCCAGGATGCTCTGTCCAACGCCTTTTGTCTTAAAGAGTCCGCCGTGTCCGAGGATCTCATCAACGGCTACCTTCTCTTCTTTCAGAAGAATGTCCATTCCGACTTTCAGGACTTCCAAAGATGCATATAAATTTGCTCTCATAAAGTTTGCAAGATTGAATTTGCTGTCTGGCATACGAACAAATAACGGACGTCCTTCATCAAATCCAACAACCGGTTCTCCTGCGAAGAAGTTATAAGACATCAGACCTCCACAGTCTGCATCACCTTCCAGAGCTTTGTTGTAAAGAGTTCCGAACAGATCGTTCATATCGACTTTCATACCGAATGCTTCTGCAAATTCTTTGAAAATATTTACCCATGCATTCAGATCTGAAGTACAGTTGTTGCAGTGAACCATTGCCACAGCATCTCCTGCAGGTGTTGTTACCATATCGATCTCTTCATGTACTTTCTCAAGTGCTTTTTCAAGAACAACCATTGCAAATACACTGGTTCCTGCTGATACATTACCGGTGCGGACTCTGACGCTATTCGTAGCTGCCATACCGGTTCCTGCATCACCTTCCGGAGGGCATACCGGAATGCCTGCCTGAAGCTTTCCTGTTGGGTCCAGAAGCTTTGCACCTTCTTCGGTAAGTGTTCCTGCCTTTTCACCTGCAACCAGGACTTTTGGAAGGATATCTTCTACTTTCCAAGAATATCCTTTCGGTGCAACCAGTTCATCAAACTTGGCAAGCATCTCTTTATTCCAGTTACGTGTTGTGCTGTCGATCGGGAACATTCCGGATGCGTCACCAACGCCAAGGACTTTCTCTCCTGTCAGTTTCCAGTGTACATAACCTGCAAGCGTTGTAATAAAATCAATATCCTTTACATGTTCTTCTTTGTTCAGGATTGCCTGATACAGATGTGCTCCGCTCCATCTCTGTGGCATATTGAAACGGAATAATTCTGTCAGTTCTTTTGCTGCCTGCTCTGTCATTGTATTTCTCCATGTACGGAACGGTACAAGCTGTTCTCCTGCTTTGTCAAATACCATATATCCATGCATCATGGCACTGAATCCAAGTGCTCCGACAGTAGTAAGCTCTACGTCATACTGCTTCTTCACATCTACGGCAAGATCTCTGTAGCAGTCCTGAAGACCTGTCCAGATATCCTCTAATGTGTAAGTCCAGACACCGTTGTCAAGACGGTTCTCCCATTCATGGCTTCCCGAAGCAATCGGTGCATTATCTTCTCCTACCAGAACTGCTTTGATTCGTGTGGAACCAAACTCGATTCCAAGAGAAGTCTTTCCCGCTTCGATCATACTTTTT
>OGWV01001317.1_pt1 | contig 15692 bp, 10 predicted proteins | sample 1576081 | NCBI WGS metagenome assembly OGWV01 (sample SAMEA3541541, study PRJEB24748) | human gut metagenome | biome: human gut; feature: human-associated habitat; material: faeces | place: China | collected 2012 | reverse complement strand
GACAACTAGGATTGAAATAATTTACAATATAGAAGTTCTAAATAATTAAACGGATTAAAACTAAATAACTCCTATGAGGGAGTAGTTTGCGGCTAAGCCGTTGTAATGTCGACATAATGATTGCAAAATCCGGTATTACATTAAAAAACGAGACTCATGGATAATAAGGTATTTATATTTAAATACTTTATTGTCTATGGGTCTTTTTTAATTTTAAAGGAGGGAAAAATAATGGGATTATTGGAACTTTTTATACTAGCAGTAGGGTTATCGATGGATGCTTTTGCTGTATCAATTTGTAAAGGTCTTGCTTTACCAAAAATAAACTTAAAATCAGCAGGAATAGTTGGGTTATGGTTTGGAGCATTCCAGGCATTAATGCCGCTAATTGGCTATCTACTTGGAGTAAATTTCAGAGAGCATATAGTTAGCGTGGACCATTGGATAGCATTTATATTACTAGCTTTAATTGGAGGTAATATGATTAAAGAGGCATTAACTGAAGATGATGAGGAAGAAGAAACAGAAATAAGAAACTTAAAACGTAATGCAGAAGAACAATGTAATATATCATATTCTGCTAATTCATGTTCAATATCACCAACAGGTCAAGTTGCATTAAGTAGAGAAAAAGACAGTGTAATGAAAGATATTCTAGGATTTAAAACAATGTTTTTACTTGCAATCGCAACAAGTATAGATGCATTAGCTATGGGTGTAACATTTGCATTTTTAAATGTAAAAATACCGTATACCACGTCCAGCCCGCCCGTCCGGCATTGAGTCCGGAATACACGTCCCCCGCCACGGCATATGGCTCCCCCTTGTATTTTGCCGCCTGCGCCCGCGTGAGCGCGTGGTTTATGGGATTCAGCGCGTCGAACAGCGCGAGAGCCTTCTCTCCCATGCCCAGCTTGCAGCAGGCCTGCACTGCCCATACGGCGCCGTGGGTGTACTGTCCTCCGTTTTCCCTCACTCCGGGAATGTAATCCTCGATATACCCGGGACGCTGCCAGCTTTGCCCTGTAAATGGCGGCGTGAGCAGCTTTATCATGCCCTCCTGATCGTCGTAAAGCATGCTGAGCATCGAGTTCACCGCCTCGTCGGCATGTTCACCGCCGCATATTGCCGCCCAGGCCTGGGATATGCAGTCTATCTCGCAGGCAACGTTCCCCTTTGCGCCAAGCGGTTCGCCGCTGCCGTAATACGCCCGCCTGTACCACGCGCCGTCCCATCCCGCCTGCTCTACGCAGTGGCGGAGCTTTCTGGCCTTTTCGGCAAAGCGCTTACCGTCCGCTTTCTTGCGGCAAATTTCGGCTAAGCAGCACATTTTGTCCAGTACGTCCAGCAGGAACCAGCCCAGCCATACGCTTTCGCCGCCGTCGCGGCCCACATCGTCCATGCCGTCGTTCCAGTCACCGCCGCCCATAAGGGGCAATCCATAGCTGCCGAAGCCTATGCTCTCCACCGCTCTGACACAATGCTGATACAACGTCTCCGTGTATGATGAATCCGCAAAGTCGTCGTATAGGTCCTTTGCCCCGCCGGGTATCTCCCTGCCTTCAAGGTAGCTCACCTGCTCGGTGAGTATGCTTTGATCGCCCGTCAGGTGAACGTACTCCCACAATACATAGGGCAGGAACAGCCTGTCATCGGTTATGCGGGTGCGCACGCCCCGGCCCGGCCAATGCCACCAATGCAGCACGTCCCCCTCTATGAACTGCTTTGAGGCGCAGAGCAGTATGTGCCGCCTTGCCCGTTCGAGTTCAGTGTGCATCACGGCAAGCATATCCTGAAGCTGATCCCTGAAGCCCACCGCGCCGCCGCACTGATAGTAGCCGCATTTAGCCAGCACCCTTGCGGCAAAGGCCTGATACAGCAGCCGCCCGTTCATCATGGCGTCCATGGCTGCGTCCGGGGTGTGTATCTCAACGCCGCTCAGTCTCCGCCTCCAGAGTGCCTTTACAGCATCAAGCGCCGCGTCCGTGTCCTCGTTGAGGCATTGCCGGATCTCCTCCTCGCCGCCCTCGCCCAGCGCGAACACCAGCCGTATCTCCTCCCCGGGGGCAACGTTCACCTCGCTGCGCAGGGCGGATGCTCCGCTCCGGCTGCTATCGCCAGTCAGTGCATCGGCGTCCCAGCCCCGGCCGAATATAATATCCCTGTCAGAGCACTTTTCGGCTTCACCATTTACGATGGCAATGTACGCCGTCTCGTCGTTGTCCTTATCCAGCAGGTTCCTTGCGCATACGCCGGATTCCATCGGGTATGCGTGTATCCCATGCCTCCTCTGAACCGGCCCCAGCGCCCACTCCACTCCGTACATTATACTCAGCTCCCGCCTTGAGCTGCCGGGATTGGCTATACTCAGCACCGAGTATTTTACGTTGAACCGCTCATGGACGAACACCGTAAGCTTGGTTTTAAGCCCGCAGTCTCCTGACAAAAACTCCGAATAACCGTAGCCGTGCCGTATTATGCGCCGCCCCTGCATAAGGCTCGCAAAGGGCGAAAACGTCTCGCCGCTTACCGTATCGGTTATCAGGATGAACTCCCCCTGCATATCCTCGGCTGGGGAATCGTACCACGGGGTGAGCTTATGCTCCCGGCTGTTTCCCCGCCATGTATGCCCGCCCCCCCGTTCCGTAACTATGCAGCCGAAGGTATCGTTGGCTATCACGTTGCACCAGGGCATAGGCAGGCTTTGCCCCGCCTCAAGGGTGATGACGTACTCTCCGTTTTTATCAAAGCCCCCGAGGCCGTTATCGAAGCTCAGCTCCGGCCGCCCTATGTCTATGCAGCCATGCTTATAGCCGTTATAACTTCGCATCTCCGCCTCCCTCCTGGCAGAGGGGGCAAACTGCCTGTTCAGGCTCACGTCCGCCTTTATTTCCACCATAGCGGCGCAGCGCAGGGCAGCCTCCTCCCCCTCCTTCAGCTCAAAGCCGTTGATAAGGTGCGCCCTGCCGCAGCCTATCTCCTCTGCCATTATGGCCGCCATACGCTCCCGCAGCTCGTTCCGATATTCGTTCGGGTAGCAGCCCACCGCGATAATGTCCACGGGCAGCAGTCTTTTTGCCATGTATTTCGAAAACTCCATAAGGGAGCGCAACAGCCTCAGCTCAGTAATGCGCTGTATTTCTACCAGCAGCACAGATCTGTCGCCGGATATACCGTGCTTCCACAGTGTTTCCGTCCCCCCGGGCCCAACGGCGCCGTACTTTATGGGTATCTCCAGCAGCAGCCTTGCCGCGATCCTTTCAAAGAGTTCCGCCTTCCCGTATTCCGTAGCCGTCTCCCTCAGCAGCCCGTCAGTCTGCGCCTCGCTCATGGCGAAGCAATCGTTGAGCCGCCCCTGAAGCTCGCGGCAGTCCTCCAACGCCCGCTCCTCGCTCTCGGCATAACCCATGATAAACCACAGCTCCTGTCCCTCGCCGGGAGCTACCGTCACCTCGCTCCGCGCCCCGAAATACGGCAATACCGGACATTCGGCGTTTTCTGTTTGCAGCATAGGCTGCATCATGGCCTGCTCCGGTGTTTTCAGCCGCCCCAGCGCCTTTAGCCTGTCCGCACAGTAATTCACCTGTCCCTTTGATATCAGCCTGCCGTACAGCCAGCCCGCAGCCTTTCCCCGCTTTTCAAACAGCAGCGCGCCGTCTCTCATGTGGGCATCCACCTTCAGCCTGTTGAAGGATGGGTGAGCCGTATCCGCCGCCTGCGAGCTCAGGCACACGTCAAAGAACGCCCCCAGTTCTATATGTTTTTCCTCTGTGCCGGTGTTTTTTACGGTGATGCGCCGCACCTCGCCGTCCTGTCCGACTGCCGCGCATATCTCCATCCGGCAGGATATGCCGTCGCGGGCGTTATTGAATTCCGCCCTGTACGGGTAAAACACGGCTTCAGCGCCCCTTGCAGCATCCCATGCATCGCTTCCGTTCCGCACCACCAACCGTACGCCATTCCGGCCGCGTATATGGTCAGGCCGCCAGCGCGTAAGCATTATATCGCCGCACTTTGAAAAGCCGTCTCCGTCTTCGGTCACGAACAGCGTATAGCTGCCATTGGTCAGCAGCTGGCATTCGGGCATACTGTACCTTTCGCGTATTATACGCGGCCGCGCCTCCTTTCGCGCGCCGTTCCTCTGCGCCCTGCTTTCAGCCGAATGCAGCGGTTTTATGCGTATGCCCCTGGCCGGAGCGCGTTCCTCTGTAAGTATTTCAAACGCGCGCATTGCAGGGTATGACATAAAGTACTTCTCTATCGCCCCATCGCACATCGCGTTTGCTATGGCGCACATGCTCATGCCCTGATGGTGCGCCATAAAGCTTTGAACTACGGCGTGATCCTTTTCCGGATTTGACCGGCCCTCGGTATAGTCCAGCGCCTCGTACATGCCGTATGGGCCCAATCCGCCCTCCCCTGTAAGCCGCCTTATGTTTTCGCATGCGCCCCTGGGATCAAAGGCCAGGGCGAGCATCGTCGAGTACGGCGATATTACCCTGCTGCGCTCCCGGCAGCTCATAAGGCTGAGCCGCTGCAAGCCGAAGGCACGGTACTGATAGTACATGTTGCGGTCAAATGCATAGTAGCCTGATTCGGATATACCCCATACGCCGCCATAGCGCTGCCGTTTCTGCGCCTTTACGGCGTTCAGGCAGCTGTTGTAAAGCAGCGTATCCGGCGCCGCCCCAGTAAACAGCACCGGCATAAGGTACTCGAACATCGTGCCGCTCCAGGATACCAGAGTACCGCCCAGCACCGGCGCCATCTGACGCCCGAGCTTGAACCAGTGCTCCGGCTTTACGCTACCGAGAGCCACCGCTATAAGGCTCGTCAGGCGCGCTTCCGAGGCAAGAAGGTCATACCACGAATTTGACAGCTCGCAGGCATCGCCATCGTATCCTATCCTGAAAAGCTTCCGCTCCGCATCGTAAAGCGCCGAAAAGTCCGTTTCCCTTGCCGCCCGTTCAAGGCGCGCCGCCGTATCCTCACGGCCGTATTTCTTAAGGGCCATTGAGCCTGTAATAAGACAGGCGCAGAAGTTGCCGCTGTCCACGGTAGAAACATACCGCGGACGCATCACCTCCAGCGTATCAGTTCTGTACCAGTTGTAGAGGTGCCCGTGCCACTTCTGCATTTTATCCACAGTATCCATTGTGCCGGACAGCCTCTTTTCCAGTTCATCAGCCGTAATAAGCCCCAGCTCCGCCGCGGACACCGCCGCCGCCATTGCCATGCCTATATTTGTGGGCGACGTATTTACTGCGGGGCGTTTTTCCGGCTCCTGCTGAAAGTTATCCGGGGGTATGTATCCCCTGCCCTCTCCGGCAAATGTCTCAAAAAACGCCCAGGTCCTTTCCGCAATATCCTCAAGCAGTTCTCTTTCGTCAGGTCTTGGTTTCTCCTTGGGGAGCCTCCTGTCCAGCGCCCATATTGCCGCCGGCATAGCTAACCACAGCGCGGCAAAAAGCGCCGCGATGGCTGGCGTTTTGCCCAGTATTGCACCCGCGGCCATGACTATGCCCATGACCGGGCATATGTACAGCGCGCCATAGTAGCCGTTTACTCCCTTTGGCCTTGAGCCGGTCTGAGCTGCGGTCTGCCATTCCAGCATATGCCTGTGGGACACCAGCATTCTGTAAAGCGTGCGCCTCTGGGCGTCCCCCGATCGCGCTGAGGCGTATGGCAGCGCCATTATGTCCAGCCCCGCCCGCGCGGCCGGCAGCAGCATGTCAGCCGCCATTCCCAAAGGATCGGCATTGCGGGTAAACGCCGCCCGAAACGGCAGCGTTATAAGCTCCGTAAAAAAGCCGTCGCAGAGGGCGAAAAGAGCCAGCGCTATATGCCAGCCCCCGCCGGTATACGGCATTAGCAGCACCGCATACAGCACGCTGGCAGGCAGCATGCACCTTCTCAGGTTATCAAGTATCTTGCGCTTGGAAAGCCAGCTTAAAGGGTTATCCCGCTTCACCCCTTCCGCGTCCTTTACCCAGTCCTTCAAAAAGGGCAGCAGCTGCCAGTCGCCCCTGAGCCACCTGTGCTGCCGCTTCCACCAGGGTATGAACGCGTCCGGCTCGCTGTCGTATAGCGCGATATCCCCCGCGTAACCACAGCCGCAGAAACAGCCCTCCAGCATATCGTGGCTCAGCACGGTGTTTTCGGGTATCCACCGCATGGCGGTATCCATGAATGTCCGTATGTGGAATATTCCCTTGCCACCGAAGGAACCGCGGCCGAACACGTCCTGATAGAATTCAGGCGCTGTAGGAAAATAGCCGTCCACACCGGTAGAGCCCGATATTATCCTCGCAAAAAAGCTCTTTGCTGCGCCCTTCGATGTAGATGCCATGCGCGGCGCTATCATTCCGTAGCCCCGGCGCACCGTTCCGCCGAATATCTCCGGAGCGTTCAGGGGGTGCTCCATGCAGCCTATCAGCTCTGCTGCGGCTCCGGGGGGAAGTATGGTATCGCTGTCCAGCGTTATGCAGTATTCTATACCCTCCGGCAGTTCATTTGTAATAAGGCAGAAAGGCTCCTTGTCCCCTTCACATATAAGCTTGGCAAGGTCGCATATGGCTCCCCGCTTGCGCTCCCGGCCCATATATATGCCATCTGCCGGGGCAAAACTGCGTTGCCTGTGCAGGCAGTAAAACAGCGGTTCTCCATCCCCTGAAAGGTACTTTTTATTCAGCTGCGCCGTAAGCTCCCTTTCCATTCGCAAAAGCCCGCCCTCACCCTGTTCGCGTTCCTTTGGGCCGTCCTTAAAATCCCCCAGTACGGCATAATAGCAGCCCTTGAGTCTGGTGGCGAGATAATGGTTCTCAATGTGCTCAAATACTGCCCTCAGGCCCTTTTCGTCTGTCACAAGCGCAGGTATCACTATAAGGGTCTTATTGCCGCCGGTAAGGTTCTTCTCCGCAATCCTGGGTATCACCCGGCGCGGGCTGAACCTCAGCCACAGCCTTACGCTTATGCCCGATGCCACAGTCCACGCGGGAATAATGGCCAGTATCAGCGGCGCTATGCCCGCCGTTGCTCCAAGCCATACGAGGAGCAGGGCAAGGGTTATATTGAAAATCTCGAATTTCCAGAGCTTTTTGTCCTCGCTGCTTTTCTTGAAGCGCAGGTCTGGCCTGAGTACGTTATAAAGCCGTTCCCTGCCTTCCATAAACAGATACCAACCCGCCTGACCCTCTTTTCCTTCTCCGCTCTGGGCAAGGCGCACTGCCTGCCGGGCTATAACCTGCTCCGCAGCCCCCAGCCGCATCGAAAGCCTTTCCACAGAGGCGCGGTAGTAGCTTCTGCTGCGTCCGTCCATCTTGCCGTATACCGGATCCCGTCTTAGCTCCCTGTCGGTAACGCTCAGGTCCTCAAAGGCTTTATTCCATTCCATACCGCCTATGCATCTGAGGCTCCTTATGACGTTATCCGCCCGCTGAGTGCTGCGCCGCCGCATCGCCGTCGCCTTGGCGCAAAGTCCGTCTATGCTCTTATCCTCCAGCTGCAGCTTTGCGTTTATCAGCTCCGCTATCCCTTCGTCGTGCTCCTTCATCATGCCATACAGGCATTCGCACAGCACCGGATCCTCCCCGAGACTCAGCCTGTCTATAATCGCCTCCCGCCGCGCCCGTTCCTTTATCCTCTCCAGCTGGGCAGCCGCGCTTTTTGCTGTTTCCATGGAATTCTCCGCCTCTAAGGCTCTTTCGCATTCCAGCGTAAGCAGCTTTACCAGCGCCGCATTGAGCATGTTGGGCAGCTCCGCCACCTCTGCCATCGTCAGCGGCGTTACGCTCTGATACGCCTCCATGAAGGCGTATACCGTGGCCTCGTCTATACGTCCGTCCCGTCTGCCGGCCATGCAGGCGGCTATATCGTATATCCGCGGCAGTCCGGCATGGCTGCCGTGCAGCAGCACCGGCAGGCGCTTGGGCCTTTCATCGCAGTCGTTCAATACTCGCTCAACTATATAAAAATCGCGAAACAATGCTTCGAGGGCGCCCCATTGCTCCTCCCTTTCCTGCATTTTTTTGTATATGGCAATAAGCGCCTTCCTGTCGGCGGTAAGCTGAAGCGAGCTTCGCCTGTTTTTTCTGGCGGAAAGGCCCGCACGAAGCTTCGCCTCCTCGCTTAGCTCGGTCTGTGAAAAGCAGCTCTCGTTTAATTCGTTATATGTCCTGTTTGGCAGCATTGTAGCCTCCCTGTGTTTTGCATGGTCCTTTTAGTATTGGCAGGGGGCTTAAAAATTAACATACAAAAAGCCGGACAGTGCCGGCCGTTTATTCGTAGTTGTGCTTTTTTTGTTACTTTTTATCTTCCTCGCTAAGGGATACTCCGTCCCGCGCCATGCGGTCGAGAAGCATTTGGTTGCGCAGTTCAAGGAGCTTGTTCTCCTGCTCCATGTGCTCCAGCTCTTTAACTATCTCGTCGAGGAACTGGTCCACCTCGACTATATCGTAGCCCCAAAAGGCTCTGTTGAATTGCTTTTCTATTATATCGCTCTTCTTCATGCTACCTCTGAGTTTTGCAATTGCAGCCCTGTGCGGGGATAACCCCCGCACAGTCTGAAATGCGAGCCTTTATCAGATCACGTCAACGTCGGTACGGTCATCGTTGCCGATAACGTCATAGTTGGTGGGAGCTACGACGAATATACCGCGGGAGATCTTGTAGATGGTTCCATCGAGTGCATAGATAGCGCCCGCCATGAAGTCCAGTATGCGCTGTGCGCAGTCGATCTCAAGCTCTTCCATATTGACGATAACGGGTTTGCGGCTCTTAAGGTTGTCGATGATGTTCTGGGTATCCTCATAGCTTACGGGATGATACACCACCATCTTCATGGGCGCCGCCGTGGGAAGGCTTACCACGTTATTGCTGGCGGCGGTCTTTCTCCTGCCGCGGTTGCCGAGGCTGACTACGTTGTCCTCAGCCATAGACTGCTGCTCATCGTTGAAGTAATCTTCGTTGTACCCTTCATCGTCCACATCCTCGATGCCGATAAAGTCCATCAGTTTGTTAAGAATTCCTGCCATGTTGTCCTCCATTCAATTAAATAAAATAGATTGTTTAATTGGCGCTTGGAGAAAAACACTGTGGTAATTGTCAGGCTCGGGGCTCTCTGTCTCTACGCCCTTGCCACAGCCGCCGGTCTTGCGCCGAATATGGCCGTTCCCACCCGTACCATGGTAGCGCCTTCCTTTATGGCCGATTTATAATCCCCGCTCATACCCATTGAAAGCTCCCGCATATCCACGCCGGGAATACCCGCCGATGCGATATCCTCAAATAGCCTTCTCATAGAGGCAAAGTACCTTCGCGCCTCCTCCTCTCCCACAGCAGGGGGCACGCACATGAGTCCCTTCACCCTTATGCCGGGCAGCTCGGAAATTATCGAAAGTAAGTCCTTAAGCTCGCATGGGGCTATTCCGCCCTTCTGAGCCTCGCCGCCGATGTTCACCTCGGCAAGCACATCCTGGGTTATTCCCGCCTTTACCGCAAGGCGGCTTATCTCCCTGGCAAGCTCCAGCCTGTCCACGGACTGTATAAGGCTTGCATTGCCTATTACATATTTTACCTTATTGGTCTGCAATTGTCCAATCAAATGCGCGTCAAGGCCGTTTTCTTTGAAAAAATCCAGCTTGTCCCTGAACTCCTGCGCCCTGTTTTCGCCCACATGGCGCGCGCCCGCGGCGACCGCCTCGGCTATGCGCCCCGTATCTACAAATTTTGTAACGGTTATGAGTTTCACTTCGCCTTCGCCTCGCCCACACTGAGCGCAGGCTGCCGCGATGTTTTCCATCACCGTCAGGTAATTGTCCCTTATGCTCAAAATACGCCACCGTCCTTTCGGTCTTTGCCGCTTATACCGCTACTTTTTATACCTCATGCCTTCTACGAGGCCATCGCCCGTTATCAGCGCCTTGTCGCCGTTTAGGGCTATCACCGTCACAGGCACATCGCCGGTGCTTGTGGTTATGTAGCTCTCGCCGTTTTTGGATTTTACCGCAGCGGCATTCATCTCAAGGCCGGCAAGTTGGGCCGTCACCGTAGCTTTGATCACGCGAATGCTGAGCAGCTCGCCTATGTTTTCGGTAAACTCCAGCATATTGACTATGCCGCCGTCACACACCACAGGCTCCAGTGCGGTAGCCGTGTACACGATATCCTTCATGCCGTCAAATGTCACCGTATATGTCTGCCCCCCCATAAGGCTGGCTCCCTCTGAGGGTGAGGTTATGAATGCGGCGTACCATTTGTTTGGATCTACCAGCCTGAACAGAAGGCTTTCGCTTGTGGCGGCGTTGACGCCGCTTTCGCCGTTGATTATCTTCTTTATGACGTCTGCGCTAACCACGTCCAGCTTTTCCCCGTTGAGCACCAGCTCATAGCCATCGAAATAAAAGCTCACGAGACCGGTCATCTTGGCGTTCACGGTGCTGGTGTACTCGGCTATCTGGGCCAGCTTCGCCGTTTCCTCGGAATAGAGGGAATTCAGCTCAACATCCGCCTGTACGGAATTTTTCAGGTATACGGTACGCTGGTTCAGCAGCTCCTTCATGCTGCGCTCAAGCTCAAGCAGATCATCATCGCCGCCCTCTGAGACGTTGGAGGCTATCTTGCTTTTAAGCTCGGCTATCTGACCGTTTACCGAGGTAAGCTCGGTGGACTCTATTCCGTCCAATATCGAAAGCTGCTTTTCGTATATCTTCTGCTGTATTGTAACGAGGGACTGGGCAAGCTCGCTGCTGTATCCCCATTTGTACACCGTCGCCACGGGCACCTCGGCATTTACGCTGGCGCCCTCGTCCACAAGGTGATCCACCATATCGAACTTGTCCACCGCTACGGTGCTCTCATTGCGTATTATTACGGTCTCCGGCATCAGCTTTGCCTCCATAGTGGCGTTTCTGAGCGTACCGCCCCCGCCGCTGGGTATTATCAGCACCAGAGCCACCACTATGCCCAGCAGCACCAGCATGGTAAGGTAAAACCTTCCGCTGAACCTTACTTTTCTTCTCCTCGCCATCTGCGCTCCTTTTATATACGGCTTACGCCGTCTCGAATATCCTCTTTACTTCGCTTTCCCTCTTGTTTACCCTGCCAATGAAGGCCCCTGCCATTCTTTCTGTGTCCAGTACTCTTGGAATGATGTCTTGGACGCTTTCCATCGTAACGCCCTCAATGCGGCGAATAAGCTCCTCATCGGTGTATATCCTTCCTCTTAGCTCGCCGCGTCCCAAAGAGCTGCTGCGGGAAGCAGTGCTCTCAAGGCCTAAGAGATAATTGCCTTTCAGCTGCTGCTTGCTGCGGGCGAATTCTTCTTTGGTTATGCCGTCCTTCTTGACGGAACCTATCTCCCTGAGCATAAGCTCCACCACCTTGGCGGCCTGCTTTTCCCCGGTGCCGGCATAGAGGGTGAAATAGCCGGTATCGGAGTAGCTCGTGGGGTATGAGTACACGGAGTATGCCATCCCGTGCTCCTCGCGTATCTTCTGGAACAGCCTGGAGCTCATGCTTCCCCCAAGGGCATTGTTAAGCACCAGCAGCGCAAACTGCTCCTCGGTATCCCCTGGGAACCCGGGGAAGCCCAGGCATATATGCACCTGCTCTATGTCCTTTTCCACCGCCCTGAAGCGTTTTTCCTTTATGAGCTGGTTCTTTGGGGGTACGTAGCTGTCGCCCCGGCCCCGCCTGTCAAAGCGCTTATTCACCGCGGCTCGCAGCTCCTCCATCTTAAAGTTGCCCGCACAGGACACCACCATGTTCTGTGGTATGTACCGCTTGTCCATATATGAAAGTATATCGTCTCTCGTAAATGCCCGTACTGTGTCCTGTGTGCCCAGTATTGGCCTTGCAAGAGGGCTGTCCCCGTATATTACGGCGCTGAGCGTTTCGTGGGCAAGATCCTCCGGGTCATCCTCCAGCATGAGTATCTCCTCGCACACGACGCCCTTTTCCCTTTCGATATCCGCAGGATCAAGGCTTGGGCGGCAAGCTATGTCGCTTAGCATGTCCGCCGCAAGGTCGATATTTTCACCCAGCACCTTAGCATAAAAGCAGGTGCATTCCTTGGCGGTGTACGCGTTTATGCTGCCGCCCACCGCGTCCATCTCCGCCGCTATGTCAGATGCGCTGCGGCTTTCTGTCCCCTTGAACACCATGTGCTCTATAAAGTGGGATATGCCGGATTCGGCGCCTGTTTCATACACCGAACCGGCCTGTATCCATACCGCCATGGATACCGAGCGGAATCCGGTCATCTCCTGAGCTATGAGCTTTACACCGTTTGGAAGCGTTTCTCTTACTATCACCTTTTGCCCTATTCCGATAGGCCCAGCACATCGCCTGTGCATGTAAGCCCAATTCCTTTCTCTTCTATCGCATTTATTATGCCGCTAAGCGCCTCCTTACAGGCCGCCGTAGGCCGAAGCAATATTATGCTTCCCTCAATAGGCTTTTCAGGCAGGCGGGAAAGTATGTCCGCGGCAGTGCCCTTGGCCGTCAGCAGGTCTATCGTCGAGGATACCGCTGTTAATTTCAGTTTTTTTGCTGCCAGCGTAGACGTTACGGTATTGCGCGAGCCTTCGTAGTATATCGCAGGCTCTGCGCCGCATATCTTCTTTACCGCCTCGTTGGCCCTCCTCACGTCTTTTACGGTCCAGCCTATTCTGCCATCCATGTCGGGATAATACCCCATGGAGGCTATCTCGTGGCCTTCTGCGGCCATGCGCATAAGCAGCGCGGGATTGTTTTCAGCCCATTCTCCGCTTACGGCAAACGTAGCCCTGACGCTTTTATCTTTTAGTATATCCAATATATCCGGTATGGCTGCCGCATTCCAGCTCACCGCGAACTGCAATGCAGCCCTTTCGCCGCTGCCACGATACTGAGGCGCCGAAACCGGCAGCACGCCGCCTGGCTGTGTAGCATGATACATCGCTATTATCAACGCCGCAAGGAAAATATTTGTCAACAATCCGCTTAAAAAGCTGAGTTTTCTGCGCATATGCCCCGTACCCCCCATGTAGACAATCTATGAGGGTACAGGCAGTTTAAGAACATACGCCTTAAAATCAACATGCGGGCGGAATAATATCCGCCCGCACACACAAGCTGTTTTATTATTTCTTCGCGTCGGGCAGGAGCTCCTTGCGGGTAAGGTCGATCTTGCCATCGGGCTTGATCGCTATGACTCGTACCAGTATCTCGTCTCCTATCTGAACCTCGTCCTCAACCTTCTCTACCCTGTGATTTGCCAGGCGGCTGATGTGCACCAGGCCCTTCTTACCAGGCTTGAGTTCTACCTGTGCGCCTATGGGCAGTATGTTCACTACCTTGCCCAGGAACACGCCGCCGACTTCTATATCGCGGCAGATATCGTCTATCATGCGCTTGGCGGCAGCTGCGGCTTCAGCATCGGGGGAGGCGATAAATACCCGGCCGTCGTCCTCAAGGTCGATCTTTACGCCGGTCGCTGCAATGATGCCGTTTATGGTCTTTCCGCCGGATCCGATTACCTCGCGTATCTTATCGGGGTGTATGCTGAACTGCATGATGCGAGGAGCATAGGGGGACAGGTCTGCCCTGGGCTCCTTGATGGTCTCTGCCATCTTGTCCAGTATGAACAGACGGCCCCTGCGTGCCTGCTCAAGGGCGCGGGTAAGTATCTGCTCATCTATGCCCTTTATCTTTATATCCATCTGAATGGCGGTGATGCCCTCGCGGGTGCCAGCTACCTTAAAGTCCATATCGCCGAGAAAGTCCTCGAGACCCTGTATGTCGGTCAATACGGCGATATTGCCGGTGGAATCGTCCTTGATGAGACCCATCGCAACGCCTGCTACGGGCTTCTTTATGGGGACGCCAGCGTCCATAAGCGCAAGAGTGCTGGCGCAGATTGAGGCCTGTGAGGTGGAACCGTTGGAGCTTATTACCTCGGAGACCAGGCGCATGGCATAGGGGAATTCCTCCTCGGAGGGGAGCATGGGTACCAGAGCGCGCTCAGCCAGTGCGCCGTGGCCTATCTCACGCCTGCCGGGGCTGCCGACACGGCGTACTTCGCCCACGCTGTAGGGAGGCATGTTGTACTGATGCATGTAACGCTTGAAGGTGACGTCATCAATGCCGTCCAGCTCCTGTCCCTCGGAAAGGGGCGCAAGGGTAGCTATGGTCATTACCTGAGTCTGACCCCGGGTAAATACGCCGCTGCCGTGTACGCGGGGCAGTATGCCCACCTCGCTCCAGATGGGGCGTATCTCGTCCTGTGCGCGTCCGTCGGGGCGGATCTTGCGGTTGATTATCTTATCCCTTACGATTTCCTTAGTAAGGTTGTAGAGTATCATGTCTATATCGCTTGCGGAATCGGGATATTCCTCTGCGAAGTGCTCGATGACCTCCTGCTTTACCTGCTCGCTGCGCTCCTCGCGTACCTTGCGCTCAAAGGTGTCAAGCTGCCACTCCACCTTGTCTCTTGCGTACTCGCGTACCAGCTCAGTGAAGGCTTCGTCGGGATGATATATGTTGACTTCCATCTTGGGCTTGCCGCACTCGGCCGCTATGCCCTCGATAAAGGCCACTATCTTCTTTACTTCCTCGTGAGCCGTCAGTATGGCGTCAAGCATTTCCTTTTCGGAAAGCTCATTTGCGCCGGCCTCTACCATCATGACAGCGTCCTTGGTACCTGCAACTGTAAGGTTCAGCTTGCTCTTATGCCTCTCCTCCAGGGTGGGATTGATGATATACCTGCCGTCTACCATGCCGACCGCCACAGCGCCGGTAGGGCCTGCAAAGGGGGCTTCGCTCATGGCCAGAGCCGCGGAAGAGCCTATCATGCCCAGTATCTCGGGCTGGACGTCGGGATCCATCGACAGTACGGTAGCTATTACCTGAATGTCGTTGTAAAAGCCCTTGGGAAACAGGGGACGGAGGGGACGGTCGATAAGGCGGCTGCACAGTATGGCCTTTTCAGAGGGACGGCCCTCGCGCTTTATGTAACCGCCGGGTATCTTGCCCACGGAGTACATCTTTTCTTCAAATTCGATGGACAGGGGAAGGAAATCTACGCCGTCCCGGGGCTGCTTGGCCACCGTTGCATTGACCATAACCACGGCGTCGCCCATGCGGACGAATGCGCTCCCGCCTGCCTGCTCGCAGTACTTACCGGTTTCGATGGTAAGGGTCTTTCCGGCGAGCTCCATTGTGAATGTCTTGCCTTGCATGTTCATGCTCCTTTTCATACTCTCTTATTATAAACCAATTTATTATACATTATTTGCCGGCATATAGCAACAAGAAAAAGGCCCATCCTTTTAGGACGGGCCTTTAAAGTCGCCTGTTTTTATTTGCGCTTCTTACCCATTATGGCAGCGCCGGCGCCCGCGAGGGATATCAGCGCCATGCCTATTACGGACACATCGCCTGTCTTAGGTGTAGCCAGACAATTGTACCCGCCTACGCGGAAGGTAGTCCTGTAGTTCTGGCAGGGTACGCAGTTGCTGTAGCGGGTGCATACGTTGCCGCAGCCCCAATGGCCGCAGGGGTTGTTGTAGTAGCAGGGGTCATAGTACCAGTCGGGACGGCAGCTGTAATCCGTCCTCATGTCGGTATAAGTCTTGCCGTTGAACTGCACGGTCGCGGTACTACGTGGAGCTGGCCATCAACGATGAGAGCCGTTTGAAGAATGCGGCGGACTT